>Ga0070667_100000238_pt1 | contig 62518 bp, 50 predicted proteins | sample KBSS33metaG_FD_64659 | JGI IMG/M metagenome (GOLD analysis project Ga0070667, IMG submission 64659) | Switchgrass rhizosphere microbial communities from Kellogg Biological Station, Michigan, USA - KBS S3-3 metaG | ecosystem: Host-associated > Plants > Roots > Rhizosphere > Soil ...
GGCTGCCGTCGCTACCCGGCCACTCGCAAGTGCGACAAACCCCGCGTCCCCGCAAAGGACGCCCTCGACGCCGGCCCGATGTTATCCTCGGCCTTTGCGCGATCTTCCCCGGCGTTAGCTCCGCATTCGCCAGCGGAGGATAAGATGTGCCCGGTCCCCTACGTCAGCGCTGCGCGCTATCACTTCCGCCTGAAAGGCGTGGTGGAGGGGACGCCGCGCGCACCCATTATCGCCAGCCGCTCAGCCCCCCACCAGCACGAACGGTGCCCAGCTGGCGGGATGGGCGCTGCCGTCCACGCTTGCGTCCTTCATGAGATCGAGCTGCGCGCGCCGCAGCGCTTCGGCGCGGGGCAGGCCGCCGCGGGCGCCTTCCAGCGTGCGCAGCGTCAGGCGCCCGGCCACGTCGTCGCGCACCGGCCAGTGCGAGAGCAGCAGCGCGCGCGATCCGGCGGCGATGAAGGCGCGCGCCAGACCCGAATAAGTCGGCGCGTTCTCGCTCTCGCCGGCGCCGGTGTCGCAGGCCGAAAGAATTACCCAGTCGGCATCGAGGCGCAATTGGGCGACTTCCGAGGCGGTCAAGAGGCCGTCGTCGCCGATGCTTGGGACAGCTGGTGCCGACAGCACCAACGCCGGCTCGACCACTCCGCGCAGCGCGCCGCCGACGAGGCCATGGGTGGCGAAGGCCAATACGCGGGCGCGTTCCAGCGGGGCGTGGCGCACCGCCGTCTCGGTTGCGTTGGGGCCGAGCAGGAGCTGGCTGTCCCCACGGAAGGCACGCGCCATGTTGCGCAGCTCGGTCTCCGCACCGGGCAGGCTGCCAAGCCGCGCAAGCGCCGCGCTGCGCAAGTCACCCGAGCGCATCGCTGCCGCATCGGGTGCGCCCAGCACCGGCGCGCCGATGCCCGCAAACGAGCGCGTGTCTTCGCGAAGGCGAGACCGCACCGGCAGCGGCGCGGCGCTGACGAGGATGCGCACCGCATGGTCGCGCATCAGCCAGCGCGTCTTGCGCAGCGCTTGCGGGTCGGCGTCGCTGCCGTGCGGCGGGCGCGAGACCAGCGCGGCGAACGGCACCGTCGCGAGATTGCCGGGCGCGAGCACTTGCAGCTCGGTTACCCGGCGCAGCAGCGGACGCACCGACGCGGGGAAGATCAGCTGGTAGAGCGCATAGGCGGCGGCGCGGTCATAGGCGGCGCCGTTGTCGATCAGCCCGGCATCGATCGAGCCGCGCAAGGCTCGCGTCAGTTCAAGCAACCGGCGCGCGGCGATGTCGGCGGTGCCGACCGCGACCGCGTCGCGCGTCACCAGCAGAGTGACGAGGCCCTGGTCGTCGGCGCCGATCAGGACCACGCCCTGGCCGTGCGCCAACCGCTTCTGCGTGTCCGCGAGCCTGGCCGGTTCCACCGCCGTCAGGGCGGCGTAGCCGGGCACCAGCCGGCCGAGCGTCGCGTCGGCCTCACGCAGCTTGGCGTCCACTTCGGCAATCTGGCCGTCGAGGACGGCGCGCGTGCCCTCGTCACTCGCGGACACGCCTGCCGCCAGTGCCTGGTCAAGCGACTTACGCAGCTGCCGGCTCTGTGCCGACAGCGCGAGGTAGGCGCGGATCGCCTCGCGCGCTTCCGGTCCATAGTCGTTCTGCAGCATCGCGAGCGAGGAGAACGCGCCCTGCAAGTCGCCGATGTTGGCCATTTGCAGCGCGTCGAAAGCATCGGCGGTTCGCCCGGTGGCGATGCCGAGGCGCGCCAGGGTCAGGAACGGCTGGCGAAACTCGGAGAGCATCGCCAGCACGTCCTTGCGCGAGGTGGCGCGGTCGAGCAGGCGGCTGCGCAGCGGGGCGAGGTCCTGCCGCAGCGTCGTTTCGGCCGTCTTTGCATCGCCGCGCACTGCCCCTATCCGCGCCGTCAGCGTAGCGGCGGTCACGCGCCGCTTGTTGAGCGCGCTGGTGCCGGCGAGGAACCCGGCGCGGGCATGGTCGAGCAGCGGCGCCGCCTCGTCGACGCGGCTCAGGTCAATCAGCGTCGCCGCCAGGTTGAGCTCGGCGGTCAGCACCACCTGGTCGTCCGGCGTGGCGGAGGCCTTGCGCGCCACCTCCAGCGCCTGGCGTCGGAGTGCCAGCGCATGTGAGCCGTCGCCCTCCCACATCGCCATGCGCGCCTGCTGGCCGATCATGGTCGAAAGGCCCTTGGCCTGCAGCTTGTCCGGGTTGGCGCTGAAGATGGCCACCGCGCGGTCGTAGAGCGGCTTGGCCTCGGCCCGCATCCCGGCATTGTCGAGCGCGAAGGCGAGCGCGTGGAACGACATCGCCACCTGCGGGTGGTCGGGCGGCAAGATCGCCAAGCGCTTGTCGAGCGTGCCGCGCAGGATCGGAATCGCCTGCGCGTAGAGCCCCGCCTCGCTCAGGATTGCGCCGAGCTGCTGCGCCGCCGCCACCCGCACGCGATGATCAGCGGGCAAGTGCTGCTCGGCCCAGTCGGCGGCCTCGCGCGCGGTGACCACCGCCGTCTCCGCATCCGAGACGTTGAGCTGCAGCGCGGCGAGGGTGATGCCGTACTCGGCCGGCGCCTCCAGGTTCTCGCCGGTATGGCTGGCTTGGGCGCGAGCGATGCCGAGCGCCTCGACCAGCTTGGGGATGGCCTCGTTCTGCCGGCCGCGCTGGTAGTCGAGCAGTGCCAAGCCATAGAGCGCCTCGGCATACTCCGGGCTGTCCTTGCCTGCGGTGCGCTGGGCAAGGTCGAGCGCGCGAGCCGTGTAGGCGGCGGCCTCGTCGAGCTTGCCGAGCGAGCCCAGTTCCGAGCCGATGTGAAGCAAAAGGCTGGCCCGCTCCGGGTTGAGCGGTACCTGGCGGCGGGTCAGCTCGGCCTCGACCTCGGTGAACTGGCGCAGTGCCTCCTCGCTGCGGTCGAGCGTGGAGAGCGCGCTGGCGCGCACCGCCTTGGCGTAGAGCAGGTCGACCGCGTCGATCGAGCGATCGCGCGCGGCGCGGGCAAGCACATCGTCGATGTGGCGCAGCGCCGCGGCGGGATCGACACCGAGCTCGGTCCCGCGCAGCGCCCGCACTTCCTCCGGGAGCGTGACGCCGGTGCTGGGTGCGGCGGCGTGGGCGGGGAAGGGGGCGACGACAGCGCCCGGCAGCGCTACGGCCAGCGTCAGTGCGTGCCAGACTCCGCGCAGGCCTGTACCCGACCGGGCCATCGAAACGGTGCCACTCCCCATCATGGCAGAGAAAACCCGATCGTCGGCGGGCGCAAGTTACAAGTCTCGCAAGAATTGGCGGCGCGGGCACGAATCAGGCGAAGACCCTCCCCGCGAGTGGGGTGGACTGGGCAAGACGTGCTTACCCCTTCGCCTCGCCGCGCTCCACGGGGCGCGAGGGATCGGTGATCCACTCGCTCCAAGACCCGGGATAGAGCCGTCCCGCCGGGAGCCCGGCGACCGCCATGGCGAGCGCGTTGTGGCAGGCGGTGACGCCCGATCCGCACTGCAGGATCGCCGGGCGATCGGCGAGCAGCCTCGTGAAATCCGCAGCCAGTTCCTCGGGGGCGCGGAAACGGCCGTCGGGGCCGAGGTTGTCGCGGAAGAAGCGGTTGCGGGCGCCAGGGATGTGACCGGCGACCGGATCGATCGGGTTCGGCTCTCCGGCAAAGCGCAAGGGATCGCGCGCGTCGAGTACTTGCGCGGTCTTGCCGGAGATGTTCGCCAGCACCACGCGCGCGCGCGCGGGTGCGGGCACCAGCGGCTCGCCCTGTTCGAAGTCTCCCGTCGGCGCGGAGGGCTGCGGGCCTTGCTCCATCGGCAGGTCCGCCGCGAGCCAGGCCGGCTTGCCACCGTCGAGCACTGCCACTTCGGCGTGGCCGAGCCAGCGGAGCAGCCACCACGCCCGTGCCGCCCAGGCGCCGCCATTGCTGTCGTAGGCGACCACTTGCTGGTGACGGCGCAGGCCCTGCGTGCGCAGCCAGGCCGCAAACGCGACGCGCGCCGGCAGGGGGTGGCGGCCGTTGCTGCCGTCGCTTGGCCCGGCGAGGTCCTCGTCGAGGTGCGCATAGCGCGCACTGGGAAGGTGCCCTTGCATATAGCGCTCCAGGCCGACGTCCGGCTTGCCGAGCTCGAACTCGCAGTCCAGCAGCAGCACCGGTTCTCCGGCGCCGAGCAGCGCGCGCAGCTCGTTCACCGAAATCAGTGTTTCGTATGCCATGTTTTCCCCGCTCCGCCCGGTCGCAGGCGGCGGCCCGATCCACTGGTCCGCCGCCTGCGAGATGTGGCTCAGCCCATAAGCTTTTCGATCTCATCGATCGTCGCGCCAAAGTCCGCGATCAGCCTCCGGTAAGGCTCGGGCGAGGTCATGTCGAGGCCGGCGCGCTTGAGGATGTCGACCGGGTAGTCCGATCCGCCCGCGCGCAGCACGTCCAGGTAGCGCTCGCGTTCGGCCTTGCCGCCCTTCAGGATCGTGTCGGCGAACCAGGTGCCGGCGGTGATCGAGGTGGCGTACTGGTAGACGTAGAAGAAGCGATAGAAGTGCGGAATGTAGGCCCACTCGATGGCGTAGGGCGCGTCGATCGTGAAGGCCGGCCCATGGTAGCGCTTAAGCAGATCGAGGTAGGTGCGCGTCAGGCTTTCCCCCGAAAGCCCTTCGCCCGCCTCGGCCATTTCGTGCATCTTCAGCTCGAACTCGGCGAACATCGTCTGACGGAAGAAGGTGCCGCGCAGGTTCTCCAGCCGCATGCCCAGGTAGTAGATCTTCTCCTCGTTGCTCTTCGCCTGGCCCAGCATGTACTCGGTCAGCAGCACCTCGTTGCAGGTGGAAGCGATCTCGGCCGTGAAGGTGGGGTAGTCGGATAGCTCGAAGGGCTGGTTGGCCCGGGTCAGCTGCGTGTGCATCGCATGGCCCCACTCGTGCGCGTAAGTGGAGAGGCCCTCGTAGTTCTCGCCCAGGTTGAGCAGTAGGTACGGGTGCACGTCGTAGGCCGAGCCGTTCATGTAGGCGCCGGCCGACTTGCCGGGGCGGGGGAACGGATCCATCCATTTCGCCGCCGTCGCCCGGCCCAGTTCCTTGACGTAGTCCGGCCCGAGCGGCGCCACCGCCTTCAGCGTGATGTTGCGCATGTCGGTCAGCGTGAACTTGCGGTCGAGGCTGACCAGCGGCGGGTAGATGTCGTAGTAATGCATGTCCGGCAGCTTGAGGATCTTGCGGCGCAACTCGAACGAGCGGTGGAGCTGGGACAGGCCGGCGTTGGCTTCGCTGACGAGCGTGCGGTAGACGCCTTCCGGAACGTTGTCCCCCGAAAGCGCCGAGGCGAGCGAGCTGGGGTACTTGCGGGCCTTAGCCTCGAACACGTCGCCTTTCAGTTTGGCCGCCATCGCCGCGCCGAGCGCGTTCTGGAACTGGCCCATCTCGCCGAAGAAGCCGTCGAACACCTTCTTGCGATCCTCGCGATTGGGGGCGTCGCGGGTGAGGGTGTAGCCCTGCGCATCAAGGCGCTGCGAACGTCCGTCCGAGAGGGTGACAGTTGGCCATGGAATATCCGAGCTGAACAGCTGCTCGCGGATCACTGATGGACCGTTGAGCGGCGAACCGGCGGCGGCGAGGAGCTGCTCGCCTTGCGCGTCCAGCGTGTGCTCGGCCTGGTGCAGTGTCTTGCGCAGCGAGAAGGCGAACTGCCGCTTGAGGATGGGGCTGGCAGCAATGAAGCTCTCGACCTTGTCCTTGCCCAGCGCGAGCACTTCGGGACTGGTCCAGGCGGTCGCCTCGCCATAGGCGGAGAACAGATCCATGACCTGGGCTTGGCGCTCCTGGTTGGCCGAGACGCGCACGTCCTCGTCGGCCATGAGCGAGGCGTAGACGTAGACGCGGTAGCCCTTGAGCATCACGCCGGAGATGTCCTGCAGCGCCTTGGCCATCGCCTCGGGGCTCTGCCCCAGCGTGCCTTTGTAGGCGGAAAGGCGCGGCAGCGCGGCGACCAATTCCTTGCGCGCGGCGTCCCAGGCGGCGACGTTCGGATAGAGGTCGGTCAGGTCCCAGGCGGCGGCGGCGGCATCGGCGGTAGCGGCGTGTGCGGGCGAATCGAGGAGGGCGGCCAGCGAGGAGGCAAGCGGAAGCGCGGCAGCTAGGCCCAGCGCTCCACGACGATCGGTGTCGAGCATGTTCGGAAGTGTCCCTGTAAGCAGGCCGGGCGAGCGCACGGCCGCGATAAAAGGCAGCCTATCGGTTCAGGCGCGGCTGACAAGGGAGCGAATGGCATTCGTCGAGAGATGTCGGTTCCTTATCGAGCGCCGGTACGCCTACCCCCGTTCAGCTGGCGGCCGTCTACATGCCGATGCCGACGGGGTGCTTCCCAGTTCCTTCCAGCCCCCGAGTTGATGATCTCGTTGATCGTCCCCCCGATCGCGCTCTCGGTGTCTTCGGGCAGGAATTCGTTGATGACCGAGCCGATCACGATCCCGCCCTAGTAGGCGATGGTTATCAGGACGAACTGGCGGCGGCTGCCTTGCCGACCAGCAACGCGTGCTCGGGTCGCTTCAGCCAAAGGAGCTTTTCAACGCATCGACCAGGTCGGTGCGTTCCCAGGGGAACAGGTCGCCGTCGGGCTTGCGGCCGAAGTGGCCGTAGGCCGCGGTGGTGCCGTAGATCGGCTTGTTGAGGCCCAGGTGCGTGCGGATGCCGCGCGGAGTCAGCTTCACCAGCTCGGGCAGCAGTGTCTCCAGGCGTTCCTCGCTGGCGCCGTTCTTTTCGGTGCCGTGGAGGTCGACGTAGATCGACAGTGGCTCCGCGACGCCGATCGCGTAGGAAATCTGGATCGTGCAGCGCCGGGCAAGGCCGGCGGCAACCACGTTCTTGGCGAGATAACGCGTGATGTAAGCGGCCGAGCGGTCGACCTTGGTCGGGTCCTTGCCCGAGAACGCACCGCCACCATGGGGCGAGGCGCCGCCGTAGGTGTCGACGATGATCTTGCGCCCGGTGAGGCCGGCGTCGCCATCGGGTCCGCCGATCTCGAAGCGCCCGGTCGGGTTGATGTGGTAGACCGTGTTCTCGGTCAGCAGCTCGGCCGGCAGCACTTCTGCGATCGCGCCGAGCACGTACTGGCGCAGCTCGGCGTATTTCGCCTCGTCGCCTTCGCCATCATGGAAGAAATAGCCGGGCGCGTGCTGGGTGGAGACGACGATCGCGCTCGCCTCGACCGGTCGCTCGTTCTCGTAGCGCAGCGTCACCTGACTCTTGGCGTCGGGCTCGAGGAACGGTGCCTTGCCGCTCTTGCGGTCGGCGGCGAGCTTTTCCAGGATCTTGTGGCTGTAATCGAGCGTGGCCGGCATCAGATCGGGCGTCTCGTCCGAGGCGTAGCCGAACATGATGCCCTGATCGCCGGCCCCCTCGTCCTTGTTGCCCGCGGCATCGACGCCCTGCGCGATGTGCGCCGACTGGCCGTGCAGGCGATTGATGAACTCCAGCTTCTCCCAGTGGAAGCCCTCCTGCGCGTAGCCGATGCGCTTGACGACATCGCGCACGGTCTTCTCGATCTCGTCCAGCGCACCCGGAGCCCACTGGTCGTTCTCATACACACCCTTGCAGCGGATTTCGCCGGCCAGCACCACCAGCTGCGTGGTCGTCAGCGTCTCGCAGGCCACGCGTGCCTCTGGATCTTTCGAGAGGAACAAGTCGACGATCGCGTCGGAGATCTGATCGGAGACCTTGTCCGGATGCCCTTCGGAAACGCTCTCGGAAGTGAACACGTAGTCGGTGCGCATGGGATACCTGATATAAGGAAAGCTTTATACGAGTGCGGCGGTCTACCTGCGACGGCGCCCGAGCGCAATCAAGGAAACCGCGCCCAGTGCAAGGATCAGGGCCAATGCCAGCGGCAGGGCGTTTCCGAAGCGCGAGAAGGGCGTGGCGACATGGGCGGGCGGAATACGGCCATCGATCCGACCCGCCTCATGGCGTGGCACCAAGGCGCGGACGATGCCGTCGGCATCGATGACGGCGCTGATCCCGGTGGTGGTCGAACGCAGCACCGGCAGCCCTTCCTCGATCGCGCGCAGCCGCGCTTGCGCTAGATGCTGGGGCGGACCCCAGGCGCCGAACCAGCCGTCGTTGGATGGGTTGAACAGGTAGTCGGGCCGGTTCGCCGGATCGACGACCTGGCCGCTGAAGACGATCTCGTAGCAGATCTGGATACCGGCCTTGCCGTAGGCGCCGAAGTCGAGCGTGCGGGGGCCGGGGCCTGGCCAGAAGTCGAGCTGGCCGGCGACCAGACGGCTGGCCCCGAGCGGTTCCAGCAACCACCGCAGCGCGAGGTACTCGCCATAGGGCACGAGGTGGGCTTTCGAATAACTCCCCAGGATCGAACCACGCCCATCGAGGGCGGTGACCGAGTTGCGCGCCGCGACTTCCTCGTCGTTGCGGATCACCACGTCGACCGCGCCGGTGAGGAGAAGCGCGTAAGGGCCGATCACACGGCCGATCCGCTGGCGGGCGCTGACGGGGTCGGCACCGTAGGTGTACAGCCGGTAGAGGTAAGGCGGGTAGCCGTCGCGCAAATAGTCGCCGAGGCCTGACTCGGGCCAGAACACCACCCGCACCTGCCCCGGCGTCTTCGGCATGGACAGCCTGGCGAGCTTGACGAAGTTGGGCTCGAAATACCGGGGATCGTCGATGATCTCCTGTCGCAGGTCGGGCTGCACGAGGGTGAAGCGCACCGCGCCCTGTTCCTCGCGCGCCCATGGGTCAGGCAGGGTCATCAGCAAGGCCAGCGCGGCGATGAGTGCCACGCCGGGAATCGCATAGAGCAGGCGTCGGGAGGGAGCCTGGCAGGTTGCCGCGCGGACAAGGACACCCGGCAAACCGGCGATCAGCACCGTGACGCCGGACAGGCCGTAGGTTCCGATCCACGGCGTCAGCAGCGCGAGTCCGCGACTATCGTAGCCACCGAGCAAGGCGACCCCGAGCGGGTTCCAGGCAAAGCCGGTGAACACCCACGCCCGCATCCACTCGGTGACGATCCAGGCGGCGGAGAGAGCGAGGACGAGGACGGCAAACTGCGTAACCGATCCGCGATCTTCGCCGCGCCTTGCCAGCATCCAGGCGAGCAGCGTCGCCAGCGCCGGATAGACCGCAAGATACAGCGCCAGCAGCACGACTGCGATCATTCCCAGCCAGGCAGGCATCTGCGCCTGATAGGTGAAGGCGGTCGCGATCCAGTTGTTGCCGAGGGTGAAGTAGCCGAGGCCAAAACACCAGCCGAGGGCAAAGGCGCGGCGCTTGCTGCCGGCGTCGCGCATCAGCTCGAGCAGCGCGGCGACGGCAAGCAGTGCCAGAGGCCATAGCGCGAGCGGCTGGAATCCGCAGGCGCTCAGCGTGCCGCAAGCGGTCGCGGACACGCGCGGAAAGCGGCGCAGCGGAAGGAGAAACGGGGTGGACATGGCCCCTCGATCGAATGGCATCGAGCAGGCTTGTAGACCCGGCCGGTCCGGACGCAAGCGGGCTTGCGCGCGGACCGGCGGGATCGGTGGCTCAGCCGTTCACGGCCTCGAGCGTATCGCCGGTCTCGTCGCCCGAACCGGCCGTCTTGCGGGCACGGCGGCGGCGCGGCTTCTCGACAGGAGCTTCGTCGTCGGCGGAAGCGGCCTCGGCCGGCCGGGTGGCGATCGACGGCGGTAGTGCCGCCGGATCGAAACCGCCGGTCGGCTCGTTTCCGGCCACTTCGGCAGCGGCATCGTCGCGATTGCCGTCGCGGTCTGCCTCTCCGGCCCCGTCACGAGGACGACGAGGCTTGCGCTGCTTGAGGCCACGCGACCCGCGGCTGTCACGCACGAACGGGTTCTCAACTGGCTCGTAGACTGAACCCTCGGCCGGAGCCTCATTGCCCGGCTCCGCTTCGGAGACGGCTTCGACCGTCTCGACGCGGGGTTCGCGCGCCGGTCGCTCTTGGCGGGGCTCGCGCTCGGCGCGCGGTTCACGTTCTTGCCGGGGTTCGCGCTCCTGCCTGGGCTCACGCTCCTGACGCGGCGCGCGCTCCTGCTGCGACGGCTGTTGCTGGTTGTAGTCCGGGTAGTAATCGTCCTCGGCGCTGTACTCGTCAGCGTACTCACCAGCCCGATCCTCGCGGCGCGGCAAGCGGGATTCCTCCTGCCGCACACGCTGGTCGGCGATCACCCGGAAGTAATGGTCGGCAAACTGGAGGTAGTACTCCTCCGTAACCCGATCGCCGTTGAGATGGGCGTCGTGAGCCATCTTTCGGTACTTCTCCAGCAGCTGCGGCGCGTTGCCGCGAGCCCTGCTGTCGATCCGGTTGGTCTGCTGGCCGCCTTGCGGACGGTTGTTACCGCGGCCACGCCGACGGTTATTACCACGATTGTTATTCAAGGATTAGCTTCCTCAAAACCCCTGGCAAGTGCCTCGGCTTTCAACCGGGCTGCCGTACGTCAAATGGTCGCGGCACGCCCCCCGGCGACCGTGATTTCCACATCTGCCTGTCGGGGCGCCACTGCCACGACCGCTTGCAAATGTTGGAGGCGGACCGGGTACGGGAAATTGCGTCCATAGCCGGTTCGGCCTTATGCTTAGGCATTGTAGGGTCCAATTCCAAGAGGAATCTTAACAGCATCATCCCTCGGCTAAGAAAAACGCGATGATCCGAGGACGCCCGGCAAGATCGTGATGAAGCCGGGCGCAAAGACCGGCTGCAGCGCCGATTGCGGTCACTGCCTCGGCCTGCCGGTGGCCGATCTCGACCAGCGCCAGTGCGGATCGATCGAGCAGGCCCCGCAACTGGGGCACGAGGACGCGGTAATCATCGAGACCGTCCGCTCCGGCGAACAGGGCGCCCGCAGGCTCGTAGCGGCGTACCGAGGCGTCGAGCGCAGCGTCCTCCTCCACATAGGGTGGATTGGCCAGGATCAGGTCGAAGCGGCCGAGCGCTGCCGACCAGCCCGAGACGGTCCAGTCCGCTTGCAGCAGTGTCGCCCGGCCCGCCATGCCAAGCGCTTCCGCATTGCCGCGCGCAACGTCCAGGGCGGCCGCCGAGCGATCGATGCCGAGGCCGCTCGCTTCGGGCAGATGCGCCAGGACCGTCAGCAGCAGCGCCCCCGAGCCGGTGCCGCAATCGAGCACGCGACGCGCCTGCGGTCGTTCGGCGAGCGCGGTCTCGACCAGCACTTCGGAATCGCCGCGCGGGATCAGCACGTCGGGGGTCACTCGAAAAGGGAGGGCGTAAAACTCCTGAGAGCCGGTGATGTAGGCCACCGGCTCATGGCAGCTGCGGCGCTCCACTAGCCCGGCAAAAGCCTCGGGCGCCGGCGCGCGCATGTGGCGCAGCAGCAACTCGGAGCGCGAGACACCCAGGGCATGGGCCATCAGCACTTCGGCGTCGATCCGGGCGGTGTCGCTGGTGGTCGCTAGCCGTTCGGCGGCGATGCGGATGGCTTCGGCGGTAGAGGTCATGGCCGCGAGGGCCGCGTGCGATACTTCGACCTTTGGCACAGACCGCTCACCCATCCATTGCCGCCAGCCGCTTGGCTTCGTCCTCGGCGATGAGGGCGTCGACCAGCTCGGCAAGGCCGGGGCCTTCGAGGATTTCTGGAAGGCGGTGCAGCGTCAGGTTGATGCGGTGATCGGTGACGCGGCCTTGAGGGAAGTTGTACGTGCGGATGCGTTCGGAGCGGTCGCCCGAGCCGACCATCGCCTTGCGCGCGGCGGCTTCCTCGCCCTGCGCCTCGTCGCGCATTTTCTCGTAGAGGCGGGCGCGCAGCACCTGCATCGCCCTGGCCTTGTTCTTGTGCTGGCTGCGTTCGTCCTGGCAGGTGACGACGATGCCGCTGGGCAGGTGGGTGATGCGCACGGCCGAATCGGTGGTGTTGACGTGCTGGCCACCGGCACCGCTGGCGCGGTAGATGTCGATCTTGAGGTCCTTGTCCTCGACCTGCACGTCCACTTCGCTCGGCTCGGGCAGCACCGCGACGGTCGCGGCCGAGGTGTGGATGCGCCCGCCGCTCTCGGTCACGGGTACCCGCTGGACGCGGTGGACGCCGCTTTCGAACTTGAGCTTGGCGAAGACGCCGCTGCCCGCGACATTGGCGACCACTTCCTTGAACCCGCCGACATCGCTGGCATTGGCGCTGACCATCTCGACCCGCCAGCCCTGCTCGGCGGCATAGCGCTCATACATGCGATAGAGATCGGCGGCGAACAGCGCCGCCTCGTCGCCACCGGTGCCGGCGCGGATCTCGAGCATGGCCGGGCGTATGTCCGCCGAATCGCGCGGCAGCATCGCCAGCGCCAGCCGGCGCTCGGCAGCGGGCAGCTCGTCCCTGAGCCGGGCGATTTCCTCGGCGGCGAGGGCGCGCATGTCGGGGTCGGGGTCTTCCAGTCCCTGCAACGAGGCGAGTTCGCCACGCATGGCAACGACCTCGGCAGCGGCGCGGGCGACCGGCTCTAGTTCGGCATAGTCTCGACTGGCGGCGACGAAAGCGTCACTCTCCAGCGTGCCCGATGCCAGCCGCGCTTCGAGCTCGCCGAAACGGTGCGCGATCTGCGAGAGGCGGACGTCGCTTACCGACATAAACGCCCCGCCTTTTCGTTATTTCCGCTAAGGTGGAAATCCATCTCAGGCTCTAGCGTCGAAGGCGAGGTCCGCAGCTTGCCCCTCGTCTTCGCGGGGGTGACGATGAGATGGACCAAGGCGCTCACGGTTGGATCGTCAGCAGGACTTGCTCGACCGCTAGCCATTCTGCGCTGGGATCGCCAGCGCGCTGGTTGGCGACAGGCGCACCGTCGCGCAGTTGAAACGAGACAATCACCTTGGCGCCGGACTTCACCGCCTTGTCGAAGCGCTTGCGAGCCGAGCCGGTGGCGATCATCTCGGCGTCGATCCCCTGGAAGCGAAGGGCGGTGATGGCTTTCTGCGCGAACGGCAGTGCCGCGTCGTCTTCGACCGCGAGCATGGCGGTCAAAGCTGGCTCTGTTGCCTGACCCGCATCCCCCACCAGCATCGCCAGCCGCTCGATTCCCGCCGCCCAGCCGACCGCGGGCGTGGCCGGGCCACCGAGTGCTTCCATCAGCCCGTCATACCGGCCGCCGCCTAGCACGGTGCCTTGCGCTCCTAGGCGGTCGGTGACGAATTCGAAGGCGGTGTGGCGGTAGTAGTCGAGGCCGCGCACCAACGCGTCGTTGCGGGTCCAGGAGACGCCGGCGGCATCGAGGCCGCCCGTCACCTTGCCGAAGAAGGCCTGCGCCTCGGCCGAGAGGAACTGGTCGATCTTCGGCGCATCGGCGGTGAACGGCTTGTCGCGTGGGTCCTTGCTGTCGAGGATGCGCAAGGGATTTCGCTCCAGCCGGTCCTGCGAATCCTCGCTGAGGTCGCCGCGGTGGGCGCGGAAGTAGTCGACCAGCGCCACGCGCCACGCATCGCGGCTGTCGGCATCGCCCAGCGTGTTGAGCTGCAGCGTCACGCCCTCGGCGATACCGAGCTCTTTGAGCAGCTGGTCGGCCATCACCAGCAGTTCGACATCGGCCATCGGCTCGGCCGCGCCGATCACTTCGGCGTCGATCTGGTGAAACTGGCGGTAGCGCCCCTTCTGCGGGCGCTCGTAGCGAAACAGCGGGCCGTGGGTGGCGACTTTGAGGGGCGCGTACTGCTGCCAGCCGTCGGTGAGATAGGCGCGGGCGATGCCGGCGGTGAACTCGGGCCGCAGCGTCAGCGATTCGCCGCCGCGATCCTCGAAGCTGTACATCTCCTTGGACACGACATCGGTGGTCTCGCCCAGCGAGCGGGAGAAAACTGCGGTCTTTTCGAACACCGGCATCTCGGCGCGGCGGAAACGATAGAGCTTCCTCACGCGTTCGAACGTCTCGACCACATGCGCGAACGCCTCGGCTTCGGGGCCGAAGATGTCCTGGGTGCCGCGGATCGCCTGTGGGGTGCTGCTCATGGCCCGAGCGCTTAGCCCGATTGCACGGTCGGGGAAAGTGGTCCCTCCGCAAGGCGCGGATTGGGTGGTTGCCAACGCCGATCGAAGGCGCAAAGATTGGTGCAATGAAAAGACAAGTCGCGGTCGCAACGCTCTTCGCTTCCCTAGTGCTGTCCTCCGCCGCCATGGCTCAGGACGCCACGCGCACCCTGCCGATGGCGCCGCCATTGCCGGCGCCGCTGCCCAAGGCGCGCGACGTTCCCTGGCCGGGCACGGTCTCGCTGCAGATCGACGCCAGTGACACCGCAAGGGGCGTCTACCGCGTGACGCAGGTGTTTCCGGTGCCCGACGGTGCCAGCGAGCTGACCCTGCTGCAGCCAGGCTGGCTGCCCGGCAATCACTCCGAGACCGGCCCATATCCGCTGCTGGCGAACATCCACTTCTACGCCGAGGGACCAGGCGGCCAGAAGGAGATCGCCTGGGTGCGCGACACAGTGGCCGTCAATGCGTTCCACCTCGCGCTCCCTGAAGACACGCGCCAGGTAACGGCCAAGTTCGTCCACACCTCTCCCTTGCAGACCAGCGAGGGCCGGGTGACGATGACACCCGAGATGCTCAACCTGCAGTGGGAGAAGATGAGCCTCTATCCCGCCGGCACATACACCCGCGGCATCTCGGTGAAGCCCACGGTGACGGTTCCGAAGGGCTGGCAGGTCTATACCGCGCTCGATGGCCTTGCGCGTAGCAGCGGCAAGAGCAGCGACCAGGTCAGTTGGGCTCCGGTCGACTACGAACGACTGGTCGATTCGCCGATTTTCGCCGGACGCAATGCGCAGCGCTTCGATCTGGGGCAGGGCGTGTGGCTCGACGCGGTGGCGGACGAGCCGGGGCAGCTTGCGATCTCACCGGCCAACCTGCAGACCTACCGCAACCTGGTCTCCGAAGCGCTGGCCACGTTCGGCGCCCGACATTTCGATCACTACGACTTTCTCCTCGCCCTGTCGGACAAGCTTGGTGGCATCGGCCTGGAGCATCACCGCTCGAGCGAGAACTCGATGAACCCCAGCGCCTGGACCGACTGGGACGGGCTCGACTGGGGTCGCAACGTCATCCCGCACGAATTCGTGCACAGTTGGAACGGCAAGTTCCGCCGTCCAGCCGACCTGTGGACGCCAGACTACCAGCAGCCGATGCAGAACACGCTGCTGTGGGTCTATGAAGGACAGACGCAGTTCTGGGGCTATGTGCTGTCGGCGCGGTCGGGGGTGCAGACCAAGAACACGATCCTTGGTTCGCTCGCGACGGCGGCCGCCAAGTATTCCGAAGGCACGCCCGGCCGCGGTTGGCGCTCGGTCGAGGACACCACCGCGGCGCCGCAGCTCAACTTGCGCAAGCCGTTGCCGTACGGTTCTCTGACGCGAGGAGAGGACTATTACGTCGAGGGGGCGCTCGTGTGGCTCGAGGCCGACCAGTTGATCCGCCAGGGCACCCGCGGGGCAAAGGGTCTGGACGACTTTGCACGTGCCTTCTTCGGCGTGAAGGACGGCGACTGGGGCGAGCAGACTTACGACTTCGACGAGGTGGTTCGCACGCTCAACGGGGTCTACCCCTACGACTGGGCGTCGTTCCTGCGCACGCGCATTTACGGCACCAACCAGCCGGCACCGCTTGCGGGCATCCAGATGGGGGGATATCGGCTGACCTGGCGGGACAAACCCAATCCGAGCGAAGAGGGTTATGCCAAGGACAAGAAGTCGCTCGATCTGACCTATTCGCTGGGAATGACGCTCGACAAGGACGGCCAGGTGACGGCGACGCTGTGGGACGGTCCTGCCTATGATGCGGGGATCGTCAATGGCACTAAGCTGGTGGCGGTGAACGGGCGTGCCTATTCGGAGGCCGTGCTCAAAGATGCGATCACCGCAGCCAAGACCGGTGGAACCGCCGCCAAGGCACCGATCGCCCTGCTGGTGCGCCGCGGAGACAACTTCCAGACCATGACGATCGACTATCACGGCGGCCTGCGATGGCCTTGGCTGGAGAGCACCACGCCGGGCAGGCCGAACGGCCTGGATCGTCTTTTAGCGCCACGGCGCAAGTAAATTTCGCAAATGCACAAAGGCTGTTGCAGTGCCGAATAGTCGAGGCTAAGTCCCCGCGCATCTTGCTCCCTCCGGCCGCCGTCCTGGCTGTCGTTACAGAAGGATCACCATGCGCATCGACATGATTCCCGTTGGCGATAACCCGCCGGCAAGTCTCAACGTCATCATCGAGGTCCCTGTCGGCGGCGAGCCGGTCAAGTACGAGTTCGACAAGGATTCCGGTGCGCTGTTCGTTGACCGCATCCTGCATACGCCGATGCGTTATCCGGCCAACTACGGCTTCGTACCGCATACGCTTTCGCCTGACGGCGATCCGCTCGACGCGCTGATCATCGCGCGTTCGCCGTTCATCCCGGGCTGCGTTGTGCGCGCCCGCCCGATCGCGGTGCTCAACCTGGAAGACGAGCACGGCGGCGACGAGAAGCTGGTTTGCGTGCCGGTGGATTCGACCTTTCCGTATTATTCGGACGTGAAGGAACGCGCCGATCTCCCCGAGATCGTGCTGCAGCAGATCGAACACTTCTTTACCCACTATAAGGACCTGGAAAAGGAAAAGTGGGTGCGGGTCGGAACATGGGGTGGAGCGGATGACGCGCGTCAGATCGTCCTTGAGGCGATCGAGCGTTACCAACAGTCGAAGACGGTCGGGTAAGGACTTCTCGAGGTCCACTCCCCCATGTGGAACGGGGCCGGCGGCGCAAGCCGTCGGCCCTTGTTTTGTCAGGTCAACACGCTGGCTCTAATGCCGATGGTCTAGCCGGTGCCGTTCTAGCCGGTGCCGTAGCCCATTAGCTCGTCGCGAAGCCACGCGCAGGCCGTCAGGCCCCGCTTATTCGGCGCCTGCCGCCGCCGTTCCGGGACCGGCCTGGGCCGGCGATATGCCCATGCACAGGTACTTGACCTCCATGTAGTCATCGAGGCCGTAGTGCGAGCCTTCGCGGCCGAGGCCTGACTGCTTGACGCCGCCGAATGGCGCGACTTCAGTGGAGATCAGCCCGGTGTTGATCCCCACCATGCCGGCCTCCAGCGCTTCGGCGACGCGCCAGACGCGCGACAGGTCGCGGGCGTAGAAGTAGCTGGCGAGGCCGAATTCGGTGTCATTGGCCATGCGGATCGCGTCGGCCTCATCAGCGAAGCGAATTACCCCAGCGAGGGGGCCGAAAGTCTCTTCCTTGGCGAGCTTCATGTCCGGCTTCACCCCGGCGATGACGGTGGGATTGAAATACGAACCGCCGCGCTCGTTGCGCTGGCCGCCGGCCAGCACCTTGGCGCCGCCGTCGATCGCGTCCTGCAAGTGCTCTTCGACCTTCTCGACCGCCTTCTCGTCGATCAGGGGGCCGACTTCGGTGCCGTCGTCCATGGCATAGCCGACTTTCATCGAAGAGACGCGCTTGGCGAGCTTCTCGACGAACTCGTCGTATACGCCGTCTTGCACATAGAAGCGGTTGGTGCACACGCAGGTCTGGCCGCCGTTGCGGAACTTCGAGATCATCGCACCTTCGATCGCGGCATCGACATCGGCATCGTCGAAGACCAGGAACGGCGCGTTGCCGCCGAGTTCCATCGAGCACTTCTTGATCGTCTCAGCGCACTCGCGCAGCAGGTCGCGGCCGATCTCGGTGGAGCCGGTGAAGGTCAGCTTGGCGACTTTCGGGCTGGCGGTGAGCGCGGAACCGATCTGGCCGGCGCTGCCGGTGACGACGTTGACCACCCCCTTGGGGATGCCGGCCATCTCGCACAGATGCGCGATTGCCAATGCCGAGTAGGGCGTGGCCGAGGCGGGCTTGATGACGATGGTGCAGCCGGCCGCCAGTGCCGGGCCGAGCTTGCGGGTGATCATCGCATTGGGGAAGTTCCAAGGGGTGATCGCGGCGACGACACCGACGCCTTGCTTGATGACGACGATGCGCCGGTCGGCGGCGTGGCCGGGGATCACGTCTCCGTATGCGCGCTTGCCCTCTTCGGCGAACCACTCGATGAAGCTGGCGCCGTAGGCGATCTCGCCGCGCCCTTCGGCGAGCGGCTTGCCCTGCTCGCGGCTGAGCAGTTCGCCCAGGTCGTCCTGGTGCGCCAGCATCAGTTCGAACAGCTTGCGCATCAGCTTGGAGCGTTCGCCGGCGGTCTTGGCGCGCCAGGTGGGAAGGGCGGCTTCGGCCGCGTCGATGGCGCGCTGGGTCTCGGCCGCGCCCATCTTCGGTACCGTGCCCAGCACCTTGCCGCTGCCCGGATCGGTCACCTCGAACGTCGCGCCGGCATCGGCGTCGCACCACTGGCCGTCGATGTAGCACTGCTGCTTGAGGAAGTCGGTGTAGGCCATCTTTAGGATTTCCTTGCCAGAGCTCGGGACGCGGGCAGGGAATAGGCACGCCCCGGCCGGGTTGCAACTGGCTGCGCGGCAAGGATGCCGGTATCGGCCTGGCGAGCTTGTTGACGAAACACATGCGCAACGCTGGCGACTTAGGCGAACGGAAATTCGCTATAGGGAACCTCTGTCGACCCGCAAGGGTGGCGCGCCCTGGCCGACGCGACACTCCGGCGCTAGCGGAAAGGCTGCACGAACCCGCCGGATCGGGCCTCTGTCCCTGGCGGTGCCGAGCCCGGAGCAAGCGGCTCAAGGGCGCTGTGCGGCAAGGGCATTTGACCCGCCGGGTGAAGCGCACGCGGCGCGCTTGCATTGCCGGCAGGGGTCTGGAACGCCCAGGGTCATGCCCGGATCAGCGCGCCCGTGACCAAGTCCGTAGTCACGCTCGAAGACAAGTACACCCAGGCCGAGGGACAGGTCATGCTCTCGGCGCTGCAAGGCGTGGTGCGCCTGCTGATGGACCAGGCGCGGCGCGACAAGGCGGCCGGGCTCCTGACCGCAGGCTATGTCACCGGCTATCGCGGCTCGCCGATCACCACGCTCGATGCGCAGCTATGGGCGACCGAAAAGCTGCTGAGCGCTCACGACGTCCGCTTCGAGCCCGGACTGAACGAGGAGCTGGCGGCTACGTCCGTGCGCGGCACCCAGCAGCTCGACTGGTACGGCAAGCCGCGGGTCGATGGCGTCTTCGCGCTCTGGTACGCCAAGGGCGTCGGCGTCGAGCGCGCGGGCGAGGCGATCAAGGCTGCGAACCTCGAAGGCACTCACCGCAACGGCGGTGCGCTACTTCTGTGCGGGGACGACCATGCCGCCAAGTCCTCGCTGACGGCGCACCAGTCCGAGCACGTGCTGGTCACTGCGATGGTGCCTGTGCTCTATCCCGCGACTACGGACGAACTCTTGGCATGGGGGCAGATGGGCTGGGCGCTGTCGCGGCACAGCGGCCTCTACGTCGGGCTCAAGGCAGTCACCGACACGCTGGACCTGACGACGACGGTGACGCTGCCGGGCAGCGACTTTGCCATCCATGTCCCGGAACTGCCTGCGGGCGTCCGGCCCAATCTGCGGCAGAACATGTCGGCGCTGCAGCAGGAAGCGGCGGTCGTCGAGACGCGGCTGCCACTGGTCGCGCCGTTCGTACGTGCCAACGGCATCGACCGCGTCAGCCATGAGGCGCCCACGCGCAAGCTCACGGTCGTCAGCGCCGGCAAGGCCTGGCTCGACGTGTGCCAGGCGCTCGCCGATCTCGGGCTCGATATCGAAGCAAAGCGCAGCGCGATCGGCTTGCGGGTGGTCAAGCTCGGCCTGGTCTGGCCGATCGACGCCGGCTTTGCCCGCGCTGCGATGGGCGGCACCGCCGAAGTGCTGGTGGTGGAAGAGAAGCGTGCTTTCATCGAGGACCAGCTTGCTCGCGTCTTCTACGCCCGTGCCGACGCGCCCGCGCTCACCGGCAAGACGACGCCGCAAGGAGCGCCGTTGTTGCCCGAGATCGGCGTGCTCGATCCCGGCTCGGTGCGCCGTGTGCTGGTGTCACGCCTTGCCGCGCTGGGCCTGCTGAGCGAGGAGGTTGCCGCGCGCGACGCCGCTTTGCGCGATCTAGAAGACGCCGCCGCCGGGCTCCAGCGCACCGCGATCCGCCCGGCCTATTTCTGCTCGGGCTGTCCGCACAACACCTCGACGCTGGTGCCGGAAGGGTCGGCCGCGATGGGCGCGACCGGCTGCCACGGGCTGGCGCACTACATGCCCGAGCGCAAGACGATGCAGACCGTCTCGATGGGGCAGGAGGGCATGCCCTGGATCGGCGCGCAAAGCTTCGTCGAGACGCCGCACATGTTCCAGAACCTGGGCGACGGCACCTACACCCACTCGGGCCTGCTGACGATCCGCGCCGCGGTGGCGGCCAGGAGCCGCGTGACGTTCAAGATCCTCTACAATGATGCGGTCGCGATGACCGGCGGCCAGCCGGCCGAAGGTGCGCTGACCGCCGAGCAGATCGTGCGTGAACTGGTGGTGGAAGGGGTCTCGCCCGTCGTGCTGGTGAGCGAGGACCCGAGCCGGTTCGCGCCGTCCGACCTGCCGCCCGGCACCCGCATCCTGCACCGCGACGAACTCGACGCCGTCCAGCGTGAATTGCGCGAAGTCGTGGGCACTTCGGCGATCGTCTACGAGCAGACCTGCGCCAACGAGAAGCGCCGCCGCCGCAAGAAGGGGGGCTATCCTGACCCTGACAAGCGGCTCTGGATCAACCCGGCGGTGTGCGAGGGCTGCGGCGACTGCTCGATCCAGTCGAACTGCCTCTCGGTAACCCCGATCGAGACCGAATTCGGCCGCAAGCGGGCGATCGACCAGTCGACCTGCAACAAGGACTACTCCTGCGTGAAGGGCTTTTGCCCGAGCTTCGTCGAGGTCAGCGGGGCCACGCTGGCGAAGCGCACGATGGACGATGCCGCATTGGCGCGCTTGCTGGAAGGGCTTCCGGTTCCCTCGGTGCTCGACACCGGCGACAGGCCTTGCGCGCTGATCGTCACCGGCATCGGCGGCACCGGGGTGCTGACGGTCGGCGCGATCATCGCCATGGCCGCGCACCTCGAAGGCAAGGCGGCCAAGGTCCTCGACCAGACCGGCATGGCGCAGAAGGGCGGGGCGGTCACCAGCCACATCCGCATTGGCGCGGACACCGCCGCGATTCCCTCGGCGCGGTTGGGGACCGGGCAGGCCGACGTGATGATCGCCTGCGATCTCGTCGTCGGGTCCGGGCCGGACGTGCTGGCGCTGACCAGGCCGGAAACGCGCGTGCTGGCGAACGAGGACGTCGCACCCACCGGCGAATTCCAGCGCAACCGCAACCTCGACCTTGCCGCCAGCCGCTTCCTTTCCGCGATCGGAAAGCGGGTCGACCCGGCAAACGTCGCCTCGCTGCGCGCGGGCGCGCTGGCGACGCGGCTGCTGGGCGATTCGATCTTCACCAACCTGATGATGGTCGGCTTCGCGGCGCAGAAGGGCCTGCTTCCGGTCGCGCTCGGCTCGATCGAGGAGGCGGTGCGGCTGAACGGCGTGGCGGTGAAAGCCAACCTAGCCGCGCTCGGACTGGGCAGGCTGGCCGCGAGTGGAGTACATGACCTGTTCGCCTTGGCCGATGCCGCCGCCCACGGCGATGCCATTCCGCGCAGCTACGCCGAGATCGTCGAGAGCCGCTCGTGCGTGCTCGCTGCCTGGCAGGACGAGGCCTGGGCCGGCGCGTACCGCGCGTTCCTGCAGGACCAGGAAGCCGCGCTGGCATCGCGCGGGATCACCGACCCGGAGCCGCTGCTCTCAGAGATCGCGCGCGGGCTGGGCAAGCTGATGGCCTACAAGGACGAGTACGAGGTCGCGCGCCTCTACAGCCGCCCCGCTTTCCGTGAAGCTTTGGCTGATACTTTCGCCGGCTCGCCCAAGCTCAAGCTCCACCTCGGCGGGGTGCCGGTGCTCGCTATGTTCAAGGACAGGAAGACCGGGCGGCCCCGCAAGTTCGCGTTCGGGCCGTGGATCTTCCCGGTGTTCCGCGCGCTCGCCGGCATGAAGCGTCTGCGCGGCACCCCGCTCGACTTGTTCGGCTACACCGCCGAGCGTCGCCTGGAACGCGCGCTGATCGGCGAGTATCGGGCGCTGGCGGAGCGGATCGTCGGCGAGGTCACGCCGGCAAGCCTGTCGGTGGCGGTGGACATCGCGGCGTGCGCGGACCTCATCGCCGGCTATGGCCCGGTCAAGGATGCTGGCGTCGAAGCCTACCGCGCCCGCGTGGCCGAGCTGCTGCCGCGACTGGCGGTCGCGTCGCCGGCAAGCGAGGCAGTGCCCGAATCCGCGTAGCGGTCCAGCACGTCCTGCACCGCGCAAGTCGGCGTCGAAGTTCGCCATCGTCGCCAGGCGCGCGTTCACCGCTTCGGTGCGCCCGATCGCTGCATTGGTCGCGAGCAGCCGCACGATGCGGTCGAACAGCTCGGTGAGGCTGCTGGAGCAGGTCATGCGCGATTTGCGCGCGGCGCAGTATCGACGAAGGCCGGATCGACGTTAAGCCGTGGCTCGGCCACACGGTCGGGCTGGGCGGCGTCGCCAGCGCGATCGCGGCGCTGTCGGGACCGGGCTCGCCGGTGAGGACCGTGGTCGATCCGCGGCGGCCTTTGTGGGCCCGCAATCTTCGCGTGACCTAGTCTGCCTCGTAATGCGCCCGCACCAGCGCCAGGAACGGACTGGTAAGCGCCTGCGCCATTTGCGCTTCGCCCGCGTGCAGCAGGCCGATCTCGCGCGAAAGTTCGAAGTCCTTGACCGGCACGAAGCGGCAGGTCCCGTCGTCGAAGCATTCCGGCATCATGCCCACCCCCGCGCCGCTGCGCACGGCGGCCAGCACCCGTTCGTCGCTGGTGGTCTTGAGCAGGAAGCGGGGGCGCACGCCGCGGGCGACGAAGAATCGGTTGATCTCGGGCAGCGCCTCGCAGTGGCGCCGCAGCGCCATGCGATCGCGCGCGAGCTGCTCGGCCTGGATTTCAGGTTCGGCGCCGAGCGGGTGCTCGGGGGGCAGCACCATCATGTACCGCTCGCGCGCCAGCACTTCAGGGGCGAAGCGGGCGTGGTGCGGACGCACGACGGAGAGCGCCACGTCGATCCGGCCGCGCTCCAGCCGCTCGGCGATGTCGCGCTCGGAGCCGTCGAGGATTTCCAGCGCCTCGCCCGAGCCGAGCGCGCGGTGCCGCGCCAGCCACGCCTCGATCCAGGGCGAAGGCACGGTGTTGATCACGCCGATGCGCAGCAGCGTGGGATCGGTCACCTCGCTCAGTTCGACCAGCGCGTGCTCATACTCGGCCGCGATGCGCCGCGCGCGCACCAGGAAGCGGCTGCCGGCCGGCGTCAGCGCCACACCCTGGCGGTTGCGGTCGAACAGCCGCGCCCCCAGCCCGCGCTCCAGCTTGGCGATCCCGGCAGACAACGTGGGCTGGGTCACGCTCACGCGGCTGGCGGCGCGGCTGAAATTGCCGGTCTCGGCCACGGCCAGAAAGTAACGCAGGAGGTACTGGTCGATCATAGGCACCGTCTATGGCGAACCGGGTCGAATTTCAATTTCCGGCTGCCGTGGCATGCGTCTAGATAGACAGGGCAAATCGCGGAAAAGGAACGCAGGGATGAGCGCGCCAGTGCTCCAGAGCCAGGTCAACCTCGAAAGCCCGGAGGCACAGGCGCGCGATCGCCACAACCGTTCGCTGGTGGCCGAGCTGCGCGAGAAGGTCGCCAAGGCCGCGCTCGGCGGCGACCAGCGCTCGCGCGAGCGACACCTGAGCCGCGGCAAGCTGCTCCCGCGCGACCGCGTCGAGCGGCTGCTGGACGCGGGCTCCTCGTTCCTCGAGATCGGCCAGCTCGCCGCCGGCGGGCTCTACGACGACGAGGTGCCGGGCGCCGGCATCATCACCGGCATCGGTACCGTGTCGGGCCGGCAGTGCATGGTCTTCGCCAACGACGCGACGGTGAAGGGCGGCACCTACTTCCCGATGACGGTGAAGAAGCACATCCGCGCGCAGGAGATCGCCCAGGCCAACCGCCTGCCGTGCGTTTACTTGGTCGACAGCGGCGGCGCCAACCTGCCGAACCAGGCCGAGGTCTTCCCCGATCGCGACCACTTCGGCCGGTTCTTCTTCAACCAGGCGCAGATGAGCGCCAAGGGCATCCCGCAGATCGCCAGCGTCATGGGCAGCTGCACCGCCGGCGGCGCCTACGTGCCGGCGATGAGCGACGAGAGCGTCATCGTGAAGGAGCAGGGCACGATCTTCCTCGCCGGCCCGCCGCTGGTGCAGGCCGCGACCGGCGAAGTGATCAGCGCCGAAGACCTGGGCGGCGGCGACCTGCACAGCCGCAAGTCGGGCGTCACCGACCACCTCGCCGAGGACGACGCGCACGCGCTCACCATCGTTCGCGACATCGTCAGCCATCTGGGGCCGGCGCGTGGTGCCGCGATCGAGCTGCGCGAACCGCGCCCGCCGAAGTACGATCCGGAAGAGCTCTACGGCATCGTTCCCGAGGACGTGCGCGCGCCCTACGACGTGCACGAGGTGATCGCGCGGATCGTCGATGCTAGCGAGTTCCACGAGTTCAAGGCGCTCTACGGCAGCACGCTGGTCTGCGGCTTCGCGCATATCCACGGGGTTCCGGTGGCGATCCTCGCCAACAACGGCGTGCTGTTCTCGGAAAGCGCGCAGAAGGGCGCACACTTCATCGAGCTCGCCTGCCAGCGCGGGGTGCCGCTGCTGTTCCTGCAGAACATCTCGGGCTTCATGGTCGGTGGCAAGTACGAGGCCGAGGGCATCGCGAAGCACGGCGCCAAGCTCGTCACCGCAGTGGCGACCGCGCAAGTGCCCAAGCTGACGGTGCTGATCGGCGGCAGCTTTGGTGCCGGCAACTACGGCATGTGCGGCCGCGCCTACGATCCGCGCTTCCTGTTCACCTGGCCGAATGCGCGCATCTCGGTGATGGGCGGCGAGCAGGCGGCGAGCGTGCTGGCGACTGTCCACCGCGATGCGACAAAATGGTCGCCCGAGGAAGCTGAGGCCTTCAAAGCGCCGATCCGCCAGAAGTACGAGGACGAAGGCAACCCCTATTACGCCACCGCCCGCCTGTGGGACGACGGTGTGATCGACCCCGCGCAGACGCGTGACGTGCTGGGGCTGGCGCTCGCCGCGTGCCTCAATGCGCCGATCGAGGAGGCACCCCGCTTCGGGGTGTTCCGGATGTGAGGGGAAGTAGGAAAAACTCCCCCTCCGTCTCGCTACGCGAGCCACCTCCCCGAGCAAGCTCGGGGAGGAACTGCGTCCGTCTATTCCTCCCCGAGCTCGTCTCGGGGAGGGGGACCGCCCCGCACCGCGGGGTGGTGGAGGGGGAGCCGCGCACGACAGGCCGTGACGATAGCGTCTATCGACCCGTTCGTGTCCCGCAGCACGTCGCGGGCCGGGACGCGCAAGGTCGCGATCCCCTGAGCAAGAAACCAGGCGTTTCTGATCGCATCGTGGCGCGCTTGAGCCGGCTGATCGTGGACAGCGCCGTCGACCTCGATCGCGAGCCGCGCGTCGCTGCAGTAGAAATCCAGGATGTAAGGACCACTGGGATGCTGCCGGCGAAACTTGAGGCCCTCCGGACGGCTGCGAAGTGCACGCCAAAGCAGGCCTTCCGGCAAAGTCAGTTGCCGTCGCAGACGTCGAGCCTGTTCAATTCGGCCGTCGCGCGGTTTCGGCGCCACGTCTCTCAACACCGTCGTTCCCCCTCCACCATCTTGCGGACGGTCCCCCTCCCCGAGGCAAGCTCGGGAAGGACCTTACTGTGCGGCGGCGGCGAAGGAATGGGAGTTAAATTGTGATCCAATCCCTCCTCATCGCCAACCGGGGCGAGATCGCCTGTCGGATCATTCGCACCGCGCGCAGGCTCGGCATTCGTACGATCGCGGTCTATTCCGACGCCGACGCGCAAGCGCTGCATGTGCGGGAGGCGGACGAGGCCGTGCATATCGGGCCCAGCCCGGCGCGCGAAAGCTACCTGGTCGCCGAGCGCATCCTGGCAGCCGCGAAGCAGACCGGCGCCGAGGCGATCCATCCGGGCTACGGGTTCCTGTCGGAGAACGCCGGGTTCGCGCGGGTCGTCATCGATGCCGGGCTGGTGTGGGTCGGCCCCAACCCGTCCTCGATCACCGCGATGGGCCTCAAGGACGCGGCCAAGAAACTGATGGCCGATGCCGGGGTGCCGGTGACGCCGGGCTACATGGGCGAGGACCAGGACCCCGCGCGGCTGCGGGCGGAGGCCGACGCGATCGGCTATCCGGTGCTGATCAAGGCGGTTGCCGGCGGGGGCGGCAAGGGCATGCGGCTGGTCGAGGACGCGGGCGCGTTCGCCGATGCGCTGGTCTCGTGCAAGCGCGAGGCGACATCCTCGTTCGGCAACGACCACGTGCTGATCGAGAAGTACATCGCCTCGCCTCGCCACATCGAGGTGCAGGTGTTCGGCGACAGGCACGGCAACGTCGTTCACCTGTTCGAGCGCGATTGCTCGCTGCAGAGGCGCCACCAGAAGGTCATCGAGGAAGCGCCTGCGCCGGGCATGGATGCGGCGACGCGCGAGGCGCTCTGCGGCGCTGCGGTGCGCGCGGCCAGGGCGGTGGACTACGTGGGCGCGGGCACGATCGAGTTCATCGCCGACGGCTCGGGCGCGCTGAGTTCCGAGCGCATCTGGTTCATGGAGATGAATACCCGCCTGCAGGTGGAGCACCCCGTGACCGAGGAGATCACCGGCGTCGATCTCGTCGAATGGCAGCTGCGCGTCGCCAGCGGCGAGCCCCTGCCGCTCGCGCAGCACGACCTGTCGATCGACGGCTGGGCGATGGAGGCGCGGCTCTATGCCGAGGACCCGGCCAAGGGCTTCCTGCCCTCGATCGGGCGGCTCGATCTGCTGCAGTTCGGCGAGAGCGAAGGGGGCCGCATCGACACCGGCGTCTATGAGGGTGCCGAAGTCTCGCCGTTCTACGATCCGATGATCGCCAAGGTGATCGCCTGGGGCGAGGACCGCGACGAGGCGCGCGAACGGCTGGGCACGATGCTGGCCGACAGCGCCGTATGGCCGGTGAAGACCAACGCCTCGTTTCTGGTCAAGGCGCTGGAGCATCCCGATTTCGCTGCCGGCAAGGTCGATACCGGCTTGATCGGCCGCGATGGCGAGGCGCTGGCCGAACCGCCGGTGCCTTCAGCCGAGGCGCTGCGGGCGGCGGCCGAGGCGCTGGTGCCCGCGCGCGGCATCATGGGCCTCAGGCTCAACGCGCCGCCGCGTCGTGCCGCGTGGTTCCTGCTCGATGGCGAGACGGTCGAGATCGAGGTGAGCACCGGCAGCGATGAGCCGAGCGAGGGCGTGCTCGTGACCGAGCAGGGCCAGGCCTGGCTGTTGGCGCCCTGGCGCAAGGACAGCCTCCACGGCCACGCCGCCAGCTCAGGCACGATCGTGGCGCCGATGCCCGGCAAGGTCATCGCCGTGGAGGTGACGGCTGGGCAGGCGGTCACCAGAGGCCAGAAGCTGCTGACGCTGGAAGCGATGAAGATGGAGCACAGCCTGACCGCCCCCTTCGATGGCGTCGTCGCCGAACTCAACGCCAGCGCCGGCCAGCAGGTCCAGGTCGAGGCGCTGCTGGTGCGGATCGAGGAGAGCGAATAATGCCGGGCAGGTACTTCGACGAGTGGCAGCTCGGTGATCGCATCGTCCACCAGCCGAGCCGCACCGTCACCGAGACCGACAACCTGCTGTTCAGCGCCATGACGCACAACATGCAGCCGCTTCACCTCGACGCCGAGACGGCGAAAGCCAGCGAATTCGGGCAGATCCTGGTAAACTCGACCTTCACGTTCAGCCTGGCGGTGGGCCTCTCGATCGCGGACACGACGGTGGGCACGCTCGTCGCCAACCTCGGCTTCGACAAGGTGGTGACGCCCAAGCCGACCTTCATCGGCGACACCCTGACCTGTGCCAGCGAGGTCGTCGAGATGCGCGAGAGCCAGTCGCGGCCCGAGCAAGGCATCGTCGTGTTCAAGCACGAGCTGACCAACCAGCGCGGCGAAACGGCGCTGACCATGTTGCGCACGGTGCTGTTGAAGAAGCGCCCGGCGGGCTGAGGACCCACACCCTTCGACAAGCCCAGAGTGAGCGGAGTGGTTTGGGCGACCGCTGGGTTTCAAAGAGATCGGTGGGGTTTGCGCGCCGGCCAGGGATGACGGGCAGACAAGCGCCGGCCGGCGCAGCCTCAGCGCTGGCTCATCCCACCGGGACGACGTTGTCGTCGCTGTTGCGGTCGACGTACTTGTTGTAAGGATCGACGCCCGCGAAAGCGGGTTGCCGGCGCGATATCACGCGGATTACCTGCTCGCCGTTCCGGACCGGGCGGCGTTCCATGGCGATCACGTCCTTGCTGGCGAAAGCGCCGAGACCGGGCCGGGCATCGAACAGGCCGATATCGATCTCGTCGGCGAGCGGCACTGCTTTCTCGACGCCGGTTCCGCTGGCCGTGAACTTGGCGGCATCGATGGTGAGCCTGGTCTCCCAGGTGCCGTCGGGCAGCTTGCGGGTCGTGGCGCCCGTGGCCTTGAGGTCGTAGATCGTGATGCGATCGAGCATGTCGAGCACCAGCTCGCGCTCGGCGGGGTTGCGGGCGAGCGACAGGTAGCCGTTCACCAGTTCGGTCGAGCGGGCGTAGGGGGCGCCCTTGAAGCGCCACTTGGCGAGCACGCCGGCGAGCATCTTGTTGACGCGGTCCTCGCCGAGCCGGTCCTGCAGCAGATAGAGCACCACCGCGCCCTTTCGGTAGTGGATGTAGGCCTGGTTCTCGACCCGGTCGAGCGGCAGCTCCTCGATCCGCTCGCCGCCGCGGCTGCGCAGGTAATTGTCCAGTTCGTACTTGAGGAAGCGGCGTATCTTGTCCTCGCCGTAGAGGTGCTTCATCACCATCAGCGCCGAGTACTGCGCCATGGACTCCACGATCATCGTGTCGCCCTGCATCGCCGCGGGGTTGATCTGGTGGCCCCAGTACTGGTGCGCCACCTCGTGCGCGGTGACGTAAGTGACGTAGTCGATGTCGGCCGGGTCCCGCACGTCGGCAATGAAGCCGATGCCTTCGGAATAGGGGATCGTGCCCGCGAACGACTGCGCGAAGGTCGCGTAGCCGGGGAACTCCAGGATGCGCGCGTGGTCGAACTGGTAGGGGCCGAAGTTGGCACGATAGTAGGCGAACGAGGTGCGCATCGCCGCCAGCATGCGGTCGACGTTCCAGGTGTGCTTGGGGTCCGAGTAGACCGACAGCTTCAGGTCGTCCGCCTCGATCGTCTTGACCGCGTAGCGCGCCGACTGGATCGAGAAGAACGCGGCGATCGGCGCGCCCGAGACGAAGCGAGCGGTGCGCCGACCGTTGGCGATCACGTCCGACACCTCTCGTCCCGGCGCCATCGGCACCTGGTCGGCATCGGTCGAGATTGTGATGTCCGAGCGCACCCACGAGGCATTCATCAGCCCGTTGCGGGCGGTGGCGGACAGATCCTCCAGCTTGGCCTCGCGCAGTTGCGAGGGCAGGCCGTATTTGCGCCGCTTGACCGGATCGCTCAGCAGCACATCGCGGTTCATGCCGATCTGCGGCGCGACTTCGGTGTTGTTGAGGAAAGTGCCGTTGTAGACCAGCCGGGTGTCGTCACCATTTGCGCGGATGCCGCGCTGCCAGCGCTGGGTGCGGAAGCCCAGCGTCCCGGTGGCGCCAGGCGGCAGCGGTCGCTCGAAGCGATAGATGCGATACTGCAGCACCGGATCGTTCGCGACCAGCCGCGCGCCGGGCAGGTCGACAAAGACCAGCTTCGTATCGAAATCCGGCAGCCGCACGTGCAGCTGCGAGAGCGGCGCACCGGTGTCGTTGACGAAGCGGTAGGTGCCGGTCACGTCGGCTTTCAGTTGCGAGGGGTGGAGGCCGACGTTCAGCTTGATGTCGGTGAGCGAAGGCTGCTTGAGCGTCTCGAACTTGAGGTACTTCTTCTCGTAGTCGGCCAGCAGCTTCTCGCCGTCCTCCTGCGTACGGTAGACGTTGAGCACGTTCATGTTCCAGTAGAGCCAGCCGCCGGTCACGCCCGCGACGACCAGCGCCCCGCTGATCACCAGGCCGGGAACTCCGGCCAGCCGGCTCGGCATGCGACGCAGCCGGGGCAGCAGCCGCGTTTCGGTGCCGCGCCGCCACAGGAGGTGCGCCAGCACTGCCAGCACCACCGCGAAGGCGGCCCAGTAGAGCCGCAGCCACCAGCCCACCGCGCCGCCCACGGCCTGGCCGTTGAGTTCGGAGAACCTCTGTGATCCGGTGGCGCCGTAGTTGTACAGCGGATGCTCGAAGCCGATGCTGGTGAGCACGATAGTGGCGACGAGGTAGATCACCATGATCCCCCAGCCCAGGTACTTGTTGGGGCTGAGCGCCTGCACGAAGACCGCCAGAATGGCGATGATCATCAGGTCGACGACTTGCGGCAGCAGGTACCACAGGAGGTACTGGCCCAGCTCGAGTTCGTACTGGCCGCGGATCAGCTGGATCGCGATAGCGGTCACCACAGAGGCGAGGACGCTGGCCACCATGACCCCGACGACGGCCAGCGTCTTGGGCACCATGTAGGCCCAGTTGGGCAGCGAGGTGGCATCGACGATCTCGTGCATCCGCCGCTCGCGGTCGCGCCAGACCAATTCGCCCGAGTAGTAGATCGCGATGATCAGCGGGAAGATGCTGAACGCGCCCAGCATGTCCGGGATGATCGCGAAGGTCATCGGCCGCGCGGGGGTGCCGTAGAACTCGCCGGCGCTGACGAGCGCGCCCACGGTGTTGAACACGCCGACCAGTACCAGGACCAGAAACGCCGGGCTGCGGAAAACGAGCCGCATCTCGAACCGGCAGCGCGCGGCGAGCCGCGTCCAGGCGGCGGCGCCGGGGCGGGCGGCGGGCAGGCGGTCGACCACCAGCGGCGGATTGGCGGCCAGCTTCGCCGCGCGCCTCTCCTGGCGGCGCAGCTGGCGCTTCGAAGCGCCTTTCTCGGCGAAGCTGAAGCGGGCGTAGGCGAGTGCCAGCGCTGCCAGGCCGACGCCGATCCACAGCGCGCGATTGGTAAGAAACACGGCGGCGAAGACCGGCACCTGGCGGTTCTGCTCGCTCGCGGTCCAGTACCGCACGACGTTGCCCAGCGCCGCTAGACCGAACGGCTCGATGATGCTGGCGGTGTCGCGCCATTCGGGATGGGCGCGCAGGACGGTGTTGGTGACGATGTAGATGACCAGGAACACGACCACGCCCAGGTACGAATACATCATGGAGCGCGTCAGCGTCGCTACCAGGAAGAACAGGCTGGCGGTGATGAACACGTTGGGCAGCGCCAGTATCGCGTAGACCGACAGATAGTCCGACAGCCGGTTGGCTCCCAGCGTCTCGGGATCGACCCAGGGCATCAGCGAGCCGATCCACATCGCCGCCGGCACCGCCAGGAACGAGATCGCCGCCGCCGCATAGGCGCCGGTGAAGCGGCCCAGCAGGTAAGCGGCCTTGGTCACCCGCGTCGAGCGCACGATGCCGCCGAAGCCGCTCTCGTCGTCGCGCACGATCACGTTGGCGACGAAGGCGGTGGCCACGAACATGTAGAACAGCGACAGGATCAGCGTGACCTGTGCGTTGGCCACCGGCGCGTTCTTGTGGATGTTGCCGCCGCTGCCGATCTGGATCTGGTCGACCGTCATCGCGCCGAAGGTCAACAGGAAGAACAGCGCGACCACGACCCAGAACACGGGGTTGCGCAGCTGGTAGCGCAGCTCGAAGGCGGCGATGCGGGGGAACATCGGACCTTCCCCTCAGGCGGCCGCGGTGGTGGCGGTAAGGGTGGCCGTAGTGCGGCGCGAGCGGGCGAGCGTGGAGAAGTACACGTCCTCCAGCCCGCCCTCGACCGGCGCGAAGCCATCGCCGGGGTCGGACCAGGACAGCACGTGGATGATGGTGCGTCCGGCGAACAGGCGGGTCGAGATGATCTCGAAGCGCTCGCGGTAGTCGTCGAGCGCGCCGCGCTCGATCGTCTTGGCCCAGACCGAGCCGCGCGAGGAATTGATCAGGTCGAGCGGGGCGCCCTCCAACTGGATGGTGCCGGCCGCCAGCACCGCCATGCGCGGGCACAGGTCGGCCACGTCGTCGACGATGTGGGTGGACAGGATCACCACCACGTTCTCGCCGATTTCCGCCAGCAGGTTGAGGAAGCGGTTGCGCTCCTCCGGGTCGAGTCCCGCGGTGGGCTCGTCGACGATGATGAGTTCCGGGTTGCCGATCAGCGCCTGGGCTATGCCGAAGCGCTGGCGCATCCCGCCCGAGAAGCCGGCGATCGCCTTCTTGCGCACCGACCACAGGTTGACCTGGTTGAGCAGAGTCTCGACCGTCTCCTTGCGCTCGCGGGCGGAGGCGACACCCTTGAGTACTGCCATGTGGTCGAGCATGTCGTAGGCCGATACGCGCGGGTACACGCCGAAATCCTGCGGCAGGTAGCCGAGCCGCTCGCGCAGCCGCTCGGGCTGCGCGATCACGTCGATCTCGCCGAAGCGGATGGAGCCGTGGCTCGGCGTCTGCAGCGTCGCCACCGAGCGCATCAGCGTCGACTTGCCGGCACCATTGGGCCCGAGCAATCCAAACATGCCCTTGGGAATGCTGAGGCTCACGCCATCGAGAGCGCGGGTGCCATTGGGATAAACGTGCGTGACGGCGTCGAGTTCGAGCATGCCCACCTCCGGTAAGCCTGCATCTTATGCGCTTCTGACCGGCGGTAAAGGCGCGCTGGAGCGGGTGAAGGGAATCGAACCCTCGTATTCAGCTTGGGAAGCTGCTGCTCTACCATTGAGCTACACCCGCTCGCGAGCGGCGGCTCGAATGGCATGGGGCCGGGCCGTGGTCAAGGCTCGTCGCGGTGGACCTCCTCTCGCAGTTGAATTCGGCAGAGCTTGTCTTCAAGATCGCCACGCCATGCGACAGGCGTCTACCGTCCTCTCCTTCGACACGCCCGGCCGGGGCTTCACCGATATTACAGCGGCGATGGCGGCGTGGCTTAAGCAATCGGGCTTTCGCGAAGGGCTTATGACGCTGCTGTGCCGGCACACGTCCGCCTCGCTGCTGATCCAGGAGAACGCCGCGCGAGAGGTGCGCAGCGACCTTGCCGACTGGCTCGATCGGCTGGCCCCGGAGGGTGCCGGGTATGCCCACGACGACGAAGGACCGGACGACATGCCAGCGCATCTGCGCGCGACGCTGACGGGGGTGAATTTGCAGATACCGGTGATGGACGGGCGCTTGGCGCTGGGAACATGGCAGGGTATTTACCTTGCAGAGCACCGCCGCAAGGCGCACCGTCGGCAAGTCGCCGTGCACCTGATCGGCGAGTGACGGTCCCCAGGCGCACAGGAGATGATCATGGTCGGCCCGTACGTCGCGATACTCCTGCTGCAGACCTCGCCGTCCATCCCGCTCGAGCCCGGTAACACCGGGCCGCATGCACTGTGAGCCGGGCGTGAGCGAGGCACCGTCAGGCGCGCCGCAGCCCCGCGGCGGCGACCTCGTGCGGCGGCACCGCCTGGCGACCCGGCTGTGGCACTGGGTCAACGCGGTGACCCTGCTGGTGCTGCTGATGAGCGGGTTGATGATCTTCAACGCCCATCCGCGGCTCTACTGGGGCGAATACGGCGCGAACTTCGACCAGCTGTGGCTGGCGATCGGCTCGGCCCGGTCTGGCGGGCACGAGATCGGCTATCTGCGGCTGGGCCACATGCAATGGGACACCAGCGGCTGGCTGGGGCTCTGGACCGATCCCAACGGCGGATTGCAACGCCGCGCATTCCCGCACTGGGCGACGATTCCGACAAGCTACAGCCTGGCCTTCGCCCGCATCTGGCACCTCGCCTTTGCCTGGGTGTTGGCGCTGGGCCTCACGGCCTATCTGCTGTGGTCGCTGCTGAGCCGGCACCTGCAGCGCGACATCCACATCACGCGCGCCGAGTGGTCGTTGGCAAACCTGTGGGCGGACTTGCGCAGCCATGCCGCGCTGCGCTTCCCGACCGGCGCGGAGGCGCTGCATTACTCGGTGTTCCAGAAGATCGCCTATGCCGGCGTGCTGTTCGGCCTGCTGCCTATGATGATCCTGACCGGCCTCGCGATGTCGCCGGGCACCGACGCATGGGCGCCGCTCCTGACCGAGGTCGTCGGCGGGCGCCAGTCGGCTCGCTCGCTCCATTTCCTGTGCGCCTGGGGCCTCGTCGGGTTCTTCCTGGTGCACGTGGCGATGGTGGTGCTAGCAGGTCCGCTCAACGAGCTGCGCTCGATCACCACCGGCTGGTTCCGGCTCCCGCGCGAGCGCGATGTGCGCGAGGAGGGGGCATGAGCCGCCTGCTGCTTTCGCGCCGCCGGCTGATCGGTGCCGGCGCGGCGGGTGCCGGCGGGCTGCTGCTGTCCGGCTGCGATCGCCTGTTCGACAATCCGATGTTCCGCCAGACCCTCGAAGGCGCCGAGCACTTGCATCAGGCGAGCCAGCGGGCGCTCGGCCGAAATGCGCTGGCCCGCGAGTTCGGTGCTGGCGACATATCGCCGGTGTTCCGCGCCAACGGCAGCCGCAGCGTCGCCGATCCCGCCTATCGCGCGCATCTGGCGCAGGGCTTCGCGCAATGGTCGCTGCGCGTCGACGGCCTCGTCGCCCGCCCGCTCGCGCTGCCGCTCGCCGCGCTGAAGGCGTTGCCGCAGCGCCCGCAGATCACCCGGCACGACTGTGTCGAGGGGTGGAGCGCGATCGGCCAGTGGCAGGGTCCGCGTCTGGCGCTGCTGCTCGACATGGCACGGCTCGCGCCCGAGGCGCGCTACATCGTGTTCCATTGCGCGGACCTCTACCGCGGGTTGCCCTATTACGAGTCCATCGATCTGGTCGACGCCTACCATCCGCAGACGATCCTTGCCTGGGGTATGAACGGTCGCCCGCTGGAGGAGGCGCACGGCGCGCCGCTGCGGCTGCGGGTCGAGCGTCAGCTCGGCTACAAGCAGGCCAAGTTCGTGACCCGGATCGAGGCGGTCTCCTCGCTGCAGGGCATCCACGGCGGGCAGGGGGGGTACTGGGAGGACAACGGCGCTTACGCCTGGTACGCCGGCATCTGAAACCGGCGGGCACATCGGGATAGCATCGGTCCAGTCAAATGCGACCAAGCCGTCTGCCTGCGCGGGGAACGGCGCCCGGAGTCACGGGTTCGCCTTGCCAAGTCCCCGACTTGTCACAATAAGGCGCCATGAAGGAAAATCGCGTCAGTCCCGTTGCCCGCATCCAGCAGAACTTCCTGGCGACGGGCGAACGGCGGCTGCTGACCTGGCTGTGCTCGCGCATGCCGGCTTGGGTAAAGCCTGACCTGCTGACCGCGCTCGGTCTTGTCGGGGCGCTCCTGATCTTTGCAGGATACGCCACCAGCCTGCTCGACGAGGACTGGCTCTGGCTGTGCATGCCGGGATACGTGCTGCAGTGGTTCGGCGATTCGATGGACGGCAGCCTGGCGCGCTTTCGCCACATCGAGCGGCCGCGCTACGGATACTTCCTCGACCATAGTTGCGACGGTATCGCAACGTTCCTGATCCTGCTCGGCATCGGCGTCAGCCCTTACGTGCGGCTCGACGTCGCGCTGGTGGCGATGGTCGGCTACCTGCTGCTGTCGGTGCACGCCTTCCTCGCCGTCAGAGTGCTGGGAGAGATGCGGCTGTCCTATCTCAACGCCGGGCCGACCGAGCTGCGGCTGATCCTGATCGCGCTCACTTTCGCCATGCTTCTGCTAGGCGACCGCCAGCGCGACATGTCCTCGATCACCGGGTTCGACTGGTTCGTCGGCAGTGTCGGCGTGGTGCTGCTGCTCCTGTTCGTGACGCAGACGGTCAGTTCTCTGCGCAAGCTGGCGCGGATCGAACCTGCGCAGTAGTCTGTACGACTGGATGTTCGGCAGGTTCGAACATGCGGGGGCTACAAGAGTGCCGAGTACCAGCTTGAGGAAAAGCCCGGGAAGGTGGAAATCCCTCTCCGCAGCGGGCCGAAGCGGTCTTACACGTGAATGCGGACGGCCGGAAACCTCCGGTCCTTCGCCTCGTTCAAGGGACATGGACTTGCCAGTCAGCCAAGACGATCTTGTCAGCCAAGACGATCATGGCCCGATTGCCAGCAATCGGCAGACTGCCATGGCGCAGGTGCGCCTGGGACGCAGTGTTCGTCTGAAGGCCCGCCTCAATCTGACGCCGGCCGGCATATGGGCCATCGCCGGACTGGTCAGCGGGATTCTGCTTTCGACCAGCGTATTGGTCGCGACGGCGGTCCGCGAGGCGCGGCGTTGATGCCCTAGCCCGCGAGTGCCAGCGTGGCGCTTTCCTCGCGCACCACGCGCGGCTGGTCGGGCCAGATGCCGCGGGTGTCGTAGACCAGCTTGTCGGCGCGTTCCGCGAGCGGGACGACGCGGAACACGTCGTGGTCCACCAGCACCACCAGAATGTCGCAGGTCTCCAGCGCCTCGTCGATGTCGATATGGGTCACGCCGGTGTCGGTGAACTCGATCGGCAGTTCCGCCGCATAGGGCTCGACGATCGAGACGCGGTTGCCGAACTTGCGCGCCAGGCGGCTGGCGACGAAGCGCGCCGGGCTCTCGCGAAAGTCGTCGATGTTGGCTTTGAACGCCAGGCCCAGACACGCGATGCGGGCCTTGGGGTGCGCTTCCACCAGCGCCTCGGCCTTGGCGATGACGTGGTGCATCTTGCCGTCGTTGACGCCCCGCGCGGTGCGGATCAGCGGCGTCTCCTCGGGCGCGCCGTGGACGATGAACCAGGGGTCGACTGCAATGCAGTGGCCGCCCACGCCCGGTCCCGGCGAGAGGATGTTGACGCGCGGGTGCCGGTTGGCGAGGCGGATTACCTCCCATACATCGAGCCCCATGCGGTCGGCCACGATCGACAGCTCGTTGGCGAAGGCGATGTTGACGTCGCGGTAGGCGTTCTCGACCAGCTTGGTCATCTCGGCGGAGCGGGCGTCGGTGGTGACACATTCGCCGCGTACGAAGCGCTTGTAGAACGCCAGCGCCTTGCGCGCGCAGCGCGGCGTGACGCCGCCGATCGACCGGTCGTTGTTGGTCAGTTCTTCGAGGATGCGGCCCGGCAGCACGCGCTCGGGGCAGTAGGCGATCGAGACGTCGGGCGTCTCTCGCGTGAGGCCCGGAATCTTCAGATCGGGCCGCATCTGCGCGATCATGTCGCGCAACTGCTCGGTGGTGCCGACCGGTGAGGTCGATTCGAGGATCACCACGTCGCCTGCCTTGAGCACCGGCGCGACCGTGCGACCGGCGGCGAGCACATAGGAGATGTCCGGCGCGTGATTCTTGTCGAAGGGGGTGGGCACCGCGATCACGAACACGTCCGCAGGCGCAACCTCGGTCGAAGCTGAGAGCATCCCGCGCGCGACGACGCCTTGCACGAGGCCGTCGAGATCGACCTCCTCGATGTGGATCTCGCCACGGTTGATGGTGTCGACTACCCGTTGCGACACGTCGAGGCCGAGCACTTTGCACCCGGCGCGGGCGATCACCGCCGCGGTGGGCAGGCCGATATAGCCGAGGCCGACGACACAGACGCTAGGCTTGGAATCCGATTTCATCGCTGAGCAGCTCCACGATTCGGCGCGACGACTGCCCGTCCCCGAAGGGATTGTGGGCACGCGCCATGGCCTCGTAAGCTTCCCTATCGTCGAGCAGGGTTGATATTTCCGTAACGATGCGCGCCGGATCGGTGCCGACGAGCTTCGCGGTGCCCGCCGCCACGCCTTCGGGCCGTTCGGTGGTCTCACGCATGACCAGCACCGGCTTGCCCAGCGCGGGCGCTTCCTCCTGTACGCCGCCACTGTCCGTCAGCATGACCTCGGCGATGGCGAGCAGGCGGGCGAAATGCGGGTAGTCCAGCGGCTCGATCAGAGCGACGGTGTCGAGGCCCGCCAGCCGCTCGTTCATCACTTTGCGCACATTGGGGTTGAGGTGGACGGGAAAGATCACCGCGGTGTCGGGGCGCTCGGCGATCTGGCGGATGGCGCTGGCGATCCCTTCCATGCCCTCGCCGAAGTTCTCGCGCCGGTGGCTGGTGACGCCGACGATGCGCTTGCCCGCGAAGCGCGCTTCCAGTTCGGCGAGCCCGGCGGCCAGCTGCGGTTTCCGCGCGATCTCGCCCGTCACCCAGTGCAGCGCGTCGATCACGGTGTTGCCGGTGACGTGGACGCGCGCCGGATCGACGTTTTCCTTGAGCAGCGCGCCTTGCGCCGTCGTCGTGGGCGCGAAGTGCAGGCTGGCCATCGCGCCGATGATCTTGCGGTTCACCTCCTCGGGCCAGGGGTGGTGGATATTGTAGCTCCTCAGCCCCGCCTCGACATGGTCGACCGGCAGCTTGCGGTAGTAGGCAGCGAGTGCGCCGGACATGGCGGTGGCGGTGTCGCCCTGCACGATCACCCGGTCGGGCCGCACGGCGTCCATCACCTTGCCCAGACCCGTCAGCAGGTTGGCGGTGAGGGCATCGAGTGTCTGGTCGGGCTGCATCACGTCGAGATCGTGGTCGGGCACGATCCCGGCGATTTCGAGCACCTGATCGAGCATCTGGCGATGCTGCGCCGAGACGCAGACCACGCAATCGAAGCGCGGGTCGGCCTTGAGCGCATGGATGACGGGAAACAGCTTGATCGCCTCGGGGCGGGTGCCGAAGACGACGAGGATGCGGGCAGGGGCAGTCATGTGCGGCGGAATAGCAGCGTAGTGTTACCAAGTCCCCTCCGGCACCGCTGCCGACATGAATACCCCTTGCTGGGCCGGCAAGTGGAAGGCCGAAGGTCTGACGAAGAGGACTTGCGGCACAAGGCACCATCGCGTGAGGACGCGAGCATGGCCGAGTGGACGACGTGCCTGTCGCCGATATCGCCAACCTCATCGCATTCGTGCAGGCGCTGCTCGCGGGTTGCAAGGCTCCGGCGTGGCTCCTAGGTCGTCGGCGGAGCATATCCGCCGCCGCAAAGGAGCGAACCGATGAGCAACCCCGATCTCGTCCTCTCCGGCGGCACCGTTCACACGCCATCCGGCCCGGTCCAGGCCGATGTGGCGGTGCGCGAGGGACGCATTCTCGGCGTGGGCAACTATCCCGACGCCGCCCGGAAAATCGACTGCACCGGGCTCGACGTGCTGCCCGGGGTGATCGACAGCCAGGTCCATTTTCGAGAGCCCGGGCTGGAGTACAAGGAAGACCTCGAGACCGGAAGCCGCGCGGCAGTGATGGGCGGCGTGACCGCTGTCTTCGAGATGCCCAACACCAATCCCAACACCGACACCGCGGCCCGTGTCCACGATAAGCTGGAGCGCGCGCATCACCGCATGCACTGCGACCATGCCTTCTACGTCGGCGCCACTTCAGACAATGCCGAGGAACTGGGCGAGCTCGAGCGCATCCCCGGCACCGCCGGCGTCAAGATCTTCATGGGCGCATCGACCGGCAGCCTGCTGGTGGCCGAGGACGAGGCGCTGGCTCGCGTGCTCGCGCACGGCCGCCGCCGCGTCGCCATCCACGCCGAGGACGAGGCACGGATGAACGCGCGCAAGGACCTGCGGGTCGAGGGCGATCCTTCCAGCCATCCCGTCTGGCGCGACGACGAGAGCGCGATGCTGGCCACAAGTCGCATCCTGCGCCTGGCGCGCGAGGCCCGGCGGCCAATCCACATCCTCCACGTGACCACCCCGGCCGAGCTGGAGCTGATCGCGCAGCACCGCGACGTCGCCACGTGCGAAGTGACACCCCAGCACCTGACGCTTGCCGCTGAGGAGGCCTATCCGGCGATCGGCACCTTCGCGCAGATGAACCCGCCGATCCGCAGCGCGGCACATCGCGACGGACTGTGGCACTGGCTGCGCCAGGGCGTCCCCGACGTGCTTGGCTCCGACCATGCGCCCCACACGCGAGAAGAGAAGGCAAAGACCTATCCCGCCAGCCCCTCGGGCATGCCTGGGGTGCAGACGCTGCTGCCGCTGATGCTCCATCATGTCGCCAAGGGCCGGCTGACGCTCGAGCGGTTGATCGACATGACCTCCAGCGGCGTGCAGCGCGTCTTCGGCCTCGTCGGCAAGGGCCGCATCGCCGTGGGCTACGACGCGGACTTCACCGTGATCGACCGCAAGGGCCGCTTCACGGTGACCGAGGATTGGGGTGAGAGCCGCTGCGGCTGGTCGCCCTTCACCGGAATGGAGTTGGAGGGCCGCGTCATCGGAACGATCGTGCGCGGCCACCAGGCGATGTGGGAGGGCCAACTCGCCAACCAGGCGGTGGGCGAGCCGCTGCGCTTCGCTTTCGCGCTGTAGGCCAGATTCAGGCTTCGGTCGTCACCACGCTGGACGATGCGCGGCGGCGGTTGAGGAGGTCCCAGCAGAACACCGCAATCGCCGTCCAGATGAACAGGAAGCAGACCAGCTGCACCGGCTTGAGCGGCTCATGGAAGACCAGCAGGCCGATCAGGAAGACGCCTGTGGGCGTGATGAACTGAATGAAGCCCAGCACCGAGAAGTCCAGCTTGCGCGCGGCGCTGGCGAATAGCAGCAGCGGCACGCCGGTGAGCGGTCCGGCGCTGGCGAGCAGGACGTCTAACTTGAGCGAATCGCCCATGGCAAGGCCGCCGGGCTGCTGTAACTGCCAGGCCAGGATGCCGAGCGCAGGCACCAGCAGCACCAGCGTTTCCACTGTGAGGCCGGGCAGCGCTTCGACCGGGGCGAGCTTGCGGGTGAGACCGTAGCCGGCAAAGCTGAATGCCAGCATGAGGCCGATCCACAAGGTATCGAGCGCGCCCGAGGCGAGCAGGGCGACGCCGACCGCCGCCAGCGCCACCGCTAGCCACTGCAGCCGCGAAAGCCGCTCGCGCAGGAAGATCGTGCCGGCCACGACGTTGACCAGCGGGTTGATATAGTAGCCCAGGCTCGCGGCGATGACATGGCCGCGCATAACCGCCACCACGTAGGTCAGCCAGTTGGTGCCGATGAGCAGGCCGCTTAGCGCCAGTGCCGCGACCACGCGCGGACTGGCGAGCGCCGCGCGCAGCTTTCCGCCCTGGCGCGTCAGCGCAATGGTGATCAGGCAGAACGGCAGCGTGAACATCAGCCGCCACGCCACGACCTCGAACGGGGAGACCGCATGCAACAGCGCGAAGTAGAGCGGGAACAGGCTCCAGATCGCGTAGGCGCCCATCGCGTGCGGCAGGCCAGAGGTCGCTGAGCGGGCGGACATCGGCTTGGGCGGAGGCATCGGTCGGGGCACCTGGAGAACAGGGTTGCGGTGGAGGGCGCCCAATAGAGGGCGCACGCGGCGGCGGCAATCGCCGGGTACGAGCGCCACCCATTTCGGCGAACCGACGGCGCCAGTACTCGCTTCATCGCAATTTTCAATTCTGACGGCGGCGTTGCGGGTCATTCATATTCGAAGGCTTAAAGATGAATGCAACGGCGGACGAGTCGCTTCGGCCCTCCGTCATCAGAGTTCGAGAAGGAGAGTTGAGATGAACGCATTCTTCAAGGTTTCCGCCCTTGCCGCCGCCACCGCGAGCCTGGCGACGGCGCTGCCCGCGACTGCCGCCACCGCCTATCAGCCCAACGTGCAGTCGGTCGGCGAGCAGAGCTATGACTACGGTCGCTACGGTGATCGCGATGATTATCGCCGCGGCTACCGCGACGACTACCGCTATCGCGGCTATCGCTATGACCAGCCGGTCTATCGCGACACCCGCGTGTGGCGCGGTGACAACGGCCGCTACTACTGCCGCAAGCAAAACGGCACCACCGGCCTGCTGATCGGCGGCGCCGCGGGTGCCCTGCTCGGCCGCGGCATCGACGGCGGACGCGACCACACGCTCGGCACCGTCCTCGGCGCTGCCGCGGGTGCCCTGCTCGGCCGCGAGGTCGACCGCAACAGCAGCAATTCGCGCTGCCGCTAAGCTCCACTGACAGTTTCGGTCACGCGGACGGCGACGCGTGACCGGACCGGTCGGGCGCATCTTGCGCCTCGGACGGGAGGGCGCCTGCGATGAGCAGGCGCCCTCGAACCGTGTCGGGCACTCTGCTGCATCGCGACATAGCGCTGGCGTCCGCCAGCGCTTTTGCGTCATGGTGCCGCCAGGAAGGACGGTGTCGATGCGCGCAGGAATTCGAAGGCTGATCGCGGCAGGGCTGGCTTCGCTGGCACTGGCCGGCTGTGACGGCAACGACGACACCCCCAAGCCGGGCGAGACCGACCCCGCTCTGAGCGGCGCCTTGTCCGAACCGCTGATGGTCGATCCCGAGCTTTCGGGCGACCAGGGCGCCGCGGTCGCGGTCAACGATGGTTCGGTCACGCTGCCGCCCGAGGACCGCTCGCCCGAAGCGCGGGCCAATGCGCGCAAGGGCGCGCTGGCGATGGCGGGCGGCACCTTGCTGCCGCTGCCGCAGCCCGGAAAGGGCGGCGCCGGCGCACTTGCCGGCAACGCGCTGACGGCGGCCCAGGTGGCGGGCTCGTCGGCCGCGGCGGGTCGGGGTTGCGCGGCGAAAGTGCAGTATTCCAATACCTGGGCCGCGCAGCTTCCCGCCGAGTTCCCGGTCTATCCACGCGGCGCGGTGCAGGAAGCAGCGGGAACCGACAGCGGCGGCTGCGCCTTGCGCGTGGTCAATTTCCTGACGCCGGTCACGCCCGCCGACGTCATGGCTTTCTATTACACGCGGGCCAAGCGGGCGGGACTGCCGGCCGACTACCGCCTCGAAGGCGGCGACCATGTGCTCGGCGGACGCAAGGGCAGCCGCGCCTATGTCGTCTACGCGCGCGATCGGCAGGGAATCACCGAGGTCGACCTCGTCGCCAGCGGCACTTAGAGGACCAGGAGAAGGCTGGCGCCGCGCGGTTACGGCAGCCGAGCCCTACTTCAAGCCCACTCCGATGACCGCGCGCGGCTGCTCCATTTCTCCCGAAGTCACCGGATAGGCGCAATAGTCGGCGGCGTAGTAGCCGCTGGGGCGGTGGTTGCCTGACAGGCCGATTCCGCCCATCGGCGCGGCATGGCTGGGGCCGGTCGTGGCGCGGTTCCAGTTGACGATTCCGGCGCGCACGTTGGCCCAGAAGCGGTTGTATTCCTGCGGGGTGCCGCCGATCAGCGAGGCGACCAGGCCGAACCGGGTGGCGTTGACCTCGGCGATCGCCTGGTCGAAGTCGGAGACGCGGATCACCTGGAGAATGGGTCCGAAAAGTTCGACGTCGGGCCGGTCGGTCATCGCTGTCGTGTCGATGATCGCCGGGCTGAGGAACGGCAGCGATCCTTGCGGACGGACGAGGTGCTTGATCGCCCTGCCGCCGTGGCTGAGCAGGTAGAGGAAGCTCTCGGTCAGCCCGTCGGCGGCGGCATTGTCGATGACCGGGCCCATGAACGGTGCGGGCTCGTCGAACGGCGCGCCCACGATCAGGCGGTCGGCGAGTGCTTTCACCTCGCCGATCACCGCGTCGTACATCGTGTCCTTGACGATCAGCCGCCGCGCCGCCGTGCACCTCTGGCCGGCGGTCGAAAAGGCCGAAAGGACGATCAGCGCGGCCGTGTCGGTCAGCTTGGGCGTGTCCCAGGCCACGATCGCGTTGTTGCCACCCATCTCGAGCGCCACCAGCTTGTCCGGCCGGGAGGCGAGCTTGCGGTTGATCGAGATGCCGGTGTTGGCCGACCCGGTGAACAGCACCCCGTCGATGCCCTCGTGCGCGACGAAGGCCTGGCCTTCCGCCGGGCCGCCGGGCGCGAACTGCATGACGGCCGCCGAGATTCCGGCGCGGTTGAAGCAGCGCGCGAGGATCTCGCCCGAGGCCGGAGCCCGTTCGCTGGGCTTGAAGATCACGACGTTGCCCGCGATCAGCGCCGGCACGATGTGGGCATTGGGCAGGTGCGCGGGGTAGTTGAAGGGGCCGAGCACGACCAATACGCCATGCGGCTTGTGACGCACCGCTGTGGTCCCCTGGAGCGCCGAGTCGAGCTTGCGCTGGCTGGTGCGGTCGGCATAGGCGCGGATCGATATCTCGACCTTGGCGATCACGCTTTCGACCTCGATTCGCGCCTCCCACATGGGCTTGCCGGTTTCCCGAGCGATGGTGGTGGCGAGCTTGTCGGCGTCCTTGCGCACTTCGTTGGCGAATCGGCGCACCAGCTCCATGCGAGTCGAGAGCGGCTGCGCGGCCCATGCCGACCAGGCGCGGCGCGCCCGCGCGACCACGTCGTCGACGTCGCAGACCTTCCCGCGCCAGACTTCCGCGCCGGTCGCCGGTTCGTACGAAACGATGTCGAGCTTGGTCACCTGTCCGATCGGACCGCGCTCGCTGGCTGCCGCTGATCGGCTTGTCGCTGCTCCGTCCATTACGGTTGATGATCCGTTATCTATGAGAGTTCGGGGTTTTGTCCTTATTGCACCGGTATTCCTACCGGGTTGCTAACGACCTGCGGTTAATCACGCATCAGGCCATGTCCCGGAGCTGGGGGAGCCTCGCCGAGGTTGCGGCCCAGCTGGCGGATATCGGCCACCTTCGCCGCGAGCGGGCCCCAGTCGTCGGCGCTGTCGATCGCGGCCCAGATCCGCTCGACCTCTTCAATGTGCAGCGCGGGCGGGACGTCCTGCTGCCAGAAGGCGCCGCTCGCGTCCGTCGACGATCGGTAGCCGCGCAGCAAGCTGCCGAATGGGTCGCCGCCTGCATTGCGCCCGGAGTAGTGGCGGAAAAAGAACGCATCTGGCGATGAACCGTCCGCCACCATCGCCGCCTCGGCCGCCTGGATCAGCGCCATTTCCGCCCCAAAGCCTTGCGGCACAACGCCCAGCCGCCACGCGAAGCGGCGCGCCATCGCCTCTTGGTAGAGCGTACCGAAGCGGTCGAGCGCGGCCACCAGCGGCGCAGTCTCGGCCAGCGGCCGCAGCGCCACCGCGAGCTGGCCGCAGTTCCACAGCACCGCCTCGGGCTGGCGGCCGAAGGCGTAGAGGCCCGAGTGGTCGAAGTAGGCGGCGGTGAACTTCGGGTCCCAATGCGGCAGCCAGCGCCAAGGGCCGTAGTCGAAGCTCTCGCCGGTCACGTTCATGTTGTCGGTGTTGAGCACGCCGTGGACGAACCCCGCGACCATCCAGGCCGCCGCGGTATCGGCCAGCCGCTCCACCGCCTGATGGAGCAGGATCACCGCCGGCTCGTCCCGGCCCGGGGCATCCCGGGGCGGGGCGTTGCCGGGGTAAGTCGCGAGGCAGTAGTCGACCAGCGCAGCGAGGTGGTCGGTCTCCTCCAGCACCGCGAGTCGCTGGAAGCTGCCGATGCGGATGTGCCCGTGCGAGAGGCGCACCAGCACCGCCGCGCGCGTCGGCGAAGGCTCGTCGTGGCGCTCCAGCGCTTCGCCGGTCTCGATCACGGAGAATGTCTTGCTGGTGTTGACGCCCAGCGCTTCCAGCATTTCGGTCGCCAGGATCTCGCGCACCGCGCCTTTCAACGTCAGCCGCCCATCGCCGAAGCGGCTGTAGGGCGTCTGGCCCGAGCCCTTGGTGCCGAGGTCGAGCAGGCGGTCGCCCGAATCGCGCAGCTGCGCGAAGAGGAACCCGCGCCCGTCGCCGATGTCCGGGTTGTAGGAGCGGAACTGATGCCCGTGGTAGCGTAGCGCCAGCGGCTGCGGCAGGTTGCCGGGCAGCGGCTCGAAGCGGCCGAAGTGCGCGGTCCACTGTGCATCGTCGAGCGTATCGAGGCCCACCGAAGCCGCCCAGCGATCGTTGCGCCAACGCAAGATGTGCCTGGGAAAGTCAGCTGCGGCGACTGGATCGGCGAGCCAGCCGGCCACCTGCTCGATGCGCGGATCGGGACGGTAGGCGCCTGCTTGCGGTTCGCTTCTCATCAGGCGATAGTGGGGAGAGCACGACCGGCGATCAACCCGCGCCCGCTCCAGCCACGACCTTTCAGCCGAAGAGGAGCCGCCGCGCGCGCATGACGGATTACGAGGACCGCTTCTGGTCGAGCCGCGACGGTCTCAAGCTTCACTTTCGCGATTACCACCCGGCTGCGGGCGCCGACCCGGACGGTGCGCCGCCGCGGCCCGCGGTCCTGTGCCTGCATGGTCTCACACGCAACGCCCGCGATTTCGACGTGCTGGCGCCGCGTCTTGCGCAAGCCGGCTGGCGGGTGCTGTGCCCCGACATGCGCGGGCGTGGCGACAGCGAGTATGCGCGCGATTCGGCCACCTACACGCCGATGCAGTACTGCGACGATGTCTTGGCGTTGATCGAGCAGGAGGGCATCGATCGGCTCGTCGTGGTCGGAACCTCGCTCGGCGGTCTGATGGCGATGGGGCTGGCGACCGTGATCCCCGAGCGTATCGTCGCCGCGGTCCTCAACGATGTCGGGCCGGTGCTGACCGCCGCCGGGTTGCAGCGCATCAAAGGCTACGTCGGCCTTGGCCGCAGCTTCCCGACCTGGGTCCATGCCGCCCGCGCGCTGGAGGACCAGCACGGCCCAGCACATCCCGGCCAGCCGCTCGACTTCTGGATCGGCATGGCCAAGCGCGTGATGACGCTCAGCAGCGCGGGGCGGATCGTGTTCGACTACGACATGAAGATCGCCGAGCCGTTCGCCGCGTTCGACGTGGCCGACCAGCCGGACCTGTGGCCGGCGTGGGAGGCGCTGGCAACCAAGCCGGTGCTGGTGGTGCGCGGTGGCCTGTCGGACCTGCTGAGCGAAGCGACGGTGCGCGAGATGCGCCGCCGCGCGCCTGCTACCGACGCGCTCACGCTGGGCGGGGTCGGACATGCACCGACGCTCGACGAGCCCGAATCGGTCGCCGCGATCGAGCGCCTGCTGGCGCGCGTCAGCTGAGCCGGGCCGGCACCGTGCGTTTGCTGCACCTCCATTCGAGCTTCGCTGCCGGCGGCAAGGAGCTGCGCGCGGCGCGGCTGATGAACCTGTTCGGGCCAGGCATCGCGCATGCGGTGGTCTCCGCCCAGCCGGGTGCGCATGGCGCCGCCGTGGCGCTCGACCCGGCGTTGGCGGTGACGTTCCCGAGCGACTTCCCGCATTTGCAGGGCCGACCCGGGCCGCTGCGGCTGCTGCGGCTGGCCCGGGCGATGCGCGGCTTCGACCTGATCCTCACTTACAACTGGGGCGCGATGGACGCGGTGCTGGCGCATCGGCTCTACGGCCGCGCGCTCGGTCTGGCGCCGCTGGTCCATCACGAGGACGGCTTCAACGAGGACGAGGCGAACGGCCTCAAGCGCTCGCGCAACCTGTTCCGCCGCGTCGCGCTGGCGCGGGCCGCGGCGCTGGTGGTGCCTTCGCGCCGGCTCGAGGCGATCGCGCTCGAGGCCTGGAGCCAGCCGCGCGAGCGGGTACGGCTTATCACCAACGGCATCGACACCGCGCGCTATCGCGACCCGCCGCCCGCCGATGCCATCCCCGGTCTCTCCAAGAGGCCGGGCGAATTCTGGGTCGGCACGCTCGCCGGCCTGCGCCCGGTCAAGAACCTGCCGCTGCTGGTGCGCGCCTGCGCCGGGCTGCCGCCCGAATGGCAGCTGGTGATCCTGGGCGAGGGGCCGGATCGCGCGGCGATCCAGGCGCAGGCCGCGGCGCTGGGCATGTCGGGCCGCCTGCACTTGCCCGGCTTCGTCAAGGATCCCGCGACCGCCGTCGGCTTGTTCGACCTGTTCGCGCTCTCCTCCCGCAGCGAGCAGTTCCCGATCTCGGTGGTCGAGGCGATGGCGGCGGGCATCGCGGTGGCTTCCCCCGCAGTGGGTGACGTGGCGGAAATGGTCTCGAGCGAGAACCGCCGCTTCGTCACTCCGCCGGGCGACGAGGATGCGCTTGCCGGCGCGCTGGCCGCCTTGGCCGCCGATCCCGCGCTCCGGCATGCGGTCGGTGAGGCCAATCGCCGGGTGGCGCAGGCCGCGTTCGACGAGAACGCGATGCTGACTGCCTACCGCGAGGTCTACGGACAGGCGCTGGGGGTGGATGCGTTTGCCTGATCGCCGTTCACCGGCGCTTCAGCGCGGGACGGGCAGCGATCAATCCCGTTGAAAACCCCCGCCCATCCGCTAAACAGCCCCGCAACCATCCTGATGACCGCCGAAAGCGCCCCAATTGGCCCTGCCTCCTGACAAGACGAATACCAGCAACGCCCAGCAGGACGTGTTCCTGCGCGAGGTGGACGACGCGCTGCGCCAGGATCAGTTCGAAGGCTTCCTGTCGCGTTACGGCAAGCCGCTGGGTGCCGCGATCGTCGTCGCGCTCGCGGCCTTCGGCGGGCTCCTGAGCTGGAACCACTACCGCACCAAGGGCTACGAGGAGCGGACCGAGGCCTTCGTGCAGGCGGGCGACCGGCTGCAGGCGAGCAATCTCGACGGTGCCGCCGAGAAGCTCAGGCCGATCGCCGCCACCAACGGTTCGGATGCCAATGCCTCTTCGGCGCGGCTGATGCTGGGCGCTATCGCGCTCAAGCAGAACAAGCCGGCCGACGCGCTCAAGCTGTTCCGCCAGGTGGCCGACGATGCGAACGCGCCGCAGCCGCTGCGTGACCTTGCCAGCGTGCGGGCCGTCGCGACGAATTTCGACGCGATGCAACCGCAGGACGTGATCGCGCAGCTCAAGCCGCTCGCGGTGCCCGGCAATCCGTGGTTCGGGCCGGCGGCGGAGCTGGTCGGCATGGCGTACCTGAAGCAGGGCAACCAGGGCCAGGCCGGTCCGCTGTTCGCGGCGATCGCCAAGGACAAGACTGCCGATCCCGGCTTGCGCAGCCGTGCCGGTCAGCTGGCGGCGGCGCTCGGCGTGGATGCGGTGGCCGACATCGTGAACGAAAAGGGCGAGCCTTATGGAAAGACGCCTGCCAAGGCTGCGGACGGGGAATGAGAATGGCTGGATTTGAAGGCATGAAGGCGCCCGCGGCTCCGCGCACGGGTGCGGCGCAGGCGCGCAAGGTGGTCCCGCTGATCGCACTGGCGCTGCTCGCCGGGCTTTCGGGCTGCAAGGTTTTCGGCGGCAAGGGCGGGCCCAAGACGCCGACCGTGGGCGATCGCGTGCCGATCCTCTCGCGGATCGAGAGCGGCGCCAAGGTCGACGCCACGCTGGGCGCCGTCTCGGTGATCCTGCCCCCGGCCGACATCAATGCCGACTGGGCGCAGGCGGGCGGCAACGCCGCCAAGTCCTACGGCCACCTGGCGCTGGCCGACAGCCCGACGCGGGCGTGGTCCGCGCAGATCGCCGGCTCCTCCAACCGTGCGCGCCTCGCCGCAGCGCCGGTGATCTCGGCCAACCGCCTTTTCGCCATGGACACCGAAGGCGTCGTCCATGCCTTCGACGCGCAGAACGGCACGCAGCTGTGGACCAAGAGCTTCGCGGTCTCGGGCGACGGCGCTAAGTCGGTATTCGGCGGCGGCGTCAGTGTCGAGGGCGACAAGGTCTTCGTCACCACCGGCGTCGGCGAAGTCGCGGCGCTGAACGCGGCGGACGGCAGCCAGGTCTGGACAAAGAAGCCCGCGGGGCCGCTGCGCGGCTCGCCGACGATCGGCTTCAACGCCGTCTACGTGATGACGCAGGACAACCAGATCGTCGCGCTCAACGCCGCCGATGGCGCCTCGATCTGGAACGAGTCGGGCTCGCTCACGCAGTCGGGCGTGTTCGGCGTCGCCGCGCCGGCCGCCGCACAGGGCACCGTCATCGCCGGCTACTCCTCGGGTGAGCTGGTCGCCTACCGCTACGAGAACGGTCGCCAGCTGTGGTCCGACGCGCTGGCGCGCACCTCGATCTCGACCGAGGTGGGCAGCCTCACCGACGTCGACGCCGACCCGATCATTGACCGCGGCCGCGTCTACGCGCTGGGCCAGGGCGGGCGCATGGCCGCCTATGAACTGGTCACCGGCCAGCGCATCTGGGAACTCAACCTCGCCGGCATCTCGACGCCCTCGGTGGCGGGCGACTGGGTGTTCACGCTCGACGATCACGCCGAGATCCTGGCGATCAGCCGGACCACTGGCCGCGTCCGCTGGCTGACCCAGCTGATGCGCTACGAGCACGAGAAGAAGCGCAAGGGCCCGGTGTTCTGGGTCGGCCCGGTGCTCGCCGGCAGCCGCCTTTGGATCGCCAACTCGCGCGGTGAGGTGATGACCGTGGATCCCTCGACCGGCACCGCCACCCCGTTCACTGAACTGGGCGACGCTGTCTCGCTGGCACCGGTCGTGGCCAATCAGATGCTCTACATCCTCGACGATTCGGGCCGCATCACCGCCTATCGATGATCGGTAGCGGCACCGGCCCGCTCTCCATTCCGTTTCCCCCGGCTTAACCAATCTCGGCTAGGCCGGGGAAATGACGAGCGTTCCCACCAGTCCGGCCGGCCGGCCCGCAAGCGACGTGTCCGCGTCCGTCGGCCTCGCCGGCGTCGTCGCGCTGTTCGCCTGGCTCACGGTGTGCCGCGAGTGGGCCGCCATCGCGGACGCCTTTGCGCTGCCCGGCCCGCACGCGCCGATGAGCGGGCCCTACGCCGCGGTCGCGACGCTGTTCTTCACCGGCGGGGCGATGGCGCTGTGGTCGGTCTTGGTCGAGAAGGTCCACCGCCGCCCCTCCACCGGCATCGACTGGAGCCAGCGTCGGCCCTTCTCCGAATCGCTCGATGTCTCGTTCACCAAGATCGCCGGCCTGTGGTCGACCTGGGCGGGAATCGGCTTCTTCTACTGCATCGCGCGCTGGTATTGGGACGGGCAGTACCTGTTCGCGATGGAGGTGATCGGCGCCGCCGCCGTTCCGCTGTTCGTGCTCTCGGTGCCCTACGTGCTGTGGCTCGACCGCGTGCTGATCGAGCCGCGCGACCACGCGTGGCACTTCGGCGCCATGCTGACCGGCCGCGACGCGTGGGACGCGGGCGAGGTGAAGAAGCACTGGCGCGCCTGGGGCATCAAGGCGTTCTTCGGCGCCTTCATGATCTCGATCCTGCCGCCCGGCTTCGCCCGCGTGGTGGAGGCGGATTTCGGCGCCATCGCCCACGATCCGGTGGCGCTGGGCACCATGCTGATCGAGGCGCTGTTCCTGATCGACGTGCAGATCGGCACGGTCGGCTACCTGTTCACCTTCCGCCCGCTCGACGCGCACATCCGCAGCGGCAACCCGCTGCTCGCCGGCTGGGTGGCGGCGCTGCTGTGCTACCCGCCCTTCGTGTGGGGCACGATGGGCCGCGGCGACGTGCTGGGCTACGAGATCAATACCGGCGGCTGGGCCTACTGGATGGAGGGCCACCCCGCGTGGCTATGGGGCTGGGCGGCGCTGATGGTCCTGCTGACCGCGGTCTACGCCTGGGCCACCTTCGCGTTCGGCCTGCGGTTCTCAAACCTCACCTATCGCGGCGTGCTGACCAACGGGCCGTACCGGTTCACCCGGCACCCGGCGTACCTGTCGAAGAACCTGTTCTGGTGGACTTCGACACTGCCGTTCCTCGTCACCAACGGCTCGTGCACCGACGCGCTGCGCAACACCGTGCTGCTGGGCGTAGTGAGTGGCATCTACTTCTGGCGTGCCAAGACAGAGGAAGCGCACCTGCTCGCCGAAGACGCCAAGTACCGCGAGTACCACGCCTGGATGGCCGAGCACGCGCTGATCACGCGCGGGTTTGCGCGGCTGTGGGGACGGCTGCGGCCCAGGTCGACGGCGCTGCAGCCGGCGGAGTGATGGCGCAAACGAGCGGCTGAGGATAGGATGGGCAACTGAATCTGGACCTGCCGGAAGGGCCCACATCGGTAGAAGGCGCAAGGCGCAATCGTCATCCCGGGCTCGATCCGGGATGGGTTCCGGCAGAGATCGAGCTTGCCGCGTCCCCAAAGCGAGGTCGCGACACGGCGAAACCGGTCCCGGATCAAGTCCGGGACGACGGGAGTTGGGTGAAAAGCAGACATTGAATTGTGCTGCTCCGGTCGGGCAGGCCTGTTAGTTGGGCAACCTGTAACGGGTCGTGCTCGAAAATTTGGATTCAATCGGCTTTCCGGCATTGTCCAGCGCTGCATTAAACCGCGCAAATTTCATCATTCCTCGGCAAGCCGCCTCGTCGAGCTCAGGCCAACCGCTTGATTGCGTGACGACACAATCGAGCACTTTTCCTTCAACGCTAATGGTGGCCGTCCAGCCAACATCGCCTTCATGCCCCTTGCGAAGCGCTTCCATGGGATATTCGGCCATAACACGGTGCCCCGCGCCAGCCCGCTTTTCCTCTGCCATGGTGCCGGGGGACACGATCAGGCTTGCACCAGCGCAGGCCACCAGACACAGTTTACGCATCATACACCCCCCATTCGGCAGGCACGCAATTAACCTCCACACCGCAATTCACTCGCGAATGTATCGACGTCCGCAACTGGGCGCAACCAGCCAGCCGGCTTCTGCGACACGCCCTAAAGCGTCTCGCTCTCCACCACCCGATGCGCCGTCACTGCACGCCCGGTCATGCCCAGCGCGGCGCGGTCTTGTTGCCAGCGTTTCATGTGCGGCTGCTCGAAGTGGGCGGCCAGCGCCTCGCGGCTGTCCCAGCTTTCCGTGACGCGGAACAGGCCGGGCTCCAGCACGTCCTCCGCATAGGCGTAGGCGAGGCAGCCGGGTTCGGCGCGGCTGGCGGCGATCACGCGGGCCATCGCCTCGCGCGCGGCCGTCAGCGATTCCAGCGGCATCCGGAATTCGCCGGTGACGCAAATCACCTCAGAAGCTCTTGGCCTGGTACACGCGCGAGAGGTCGCCGCCCCACTCGCCCTCGTAAAGGTCGAGCAGGCGCTGCGCCGGGACTTTGCCGCTGGCGACGATCTCGGCGAGCGGTTCGAGGTAGCCGGTCTCGTTGTCGCCGCCGGCATTGAGCCTGCCACGCGCGGCGAGGCCGGCCCGTGCGATGTCGACCACTTCGGCTGCGATCTGGCGCAGCGTCCCGCCGCCGGGCAGCGGTGCGTCGAGGCCCAGCCTGGGCACCGACGCGCGCAGCGTCTCGCGCCCGTCCATGTCCCAGTCCTTGACCAGGTCCCACGCCGCATCGAGCGCGCCCTGGTCGTAGAGCAGGCCGACCCAGAACGCCGGCAGCGCGCAAATGCGGCTCCACGGCCCGCCATCGGCGCCGCGCATTTCGAGGAAGGACTTCAGCCGCACTTCGGGGAAGGCGGTAGACAGGTGGTCGATCCAGTCGCTCTCGCGCGGCTTCTCGCCGGGCAGCACCGCCAGCTCGCCCTTGAGAAAGTCGCGGAACGAATGGCCGGCGGCGTCGATGTATTTGCCGTCGCGGAACACGAAGTACATCGGCACGTCGAGCATGTAGTCGACGTAGCGCTCGTAGCCGAAACCCTCCTCGAACACGAAGGGCAGCATGCCGGTGCGGTGCGGGTCGGTGTCCGACCAGATGTGGCTGCGGTACGAGAGGAAGCCGTTGGGCTTGCCTTCGGTGAACGGCGAGTTGGCGAACAGCGCGGTCGCCAGCGGCTGCAGGGCCAGGCTGGTGCGGAATTTCTGCACCATGTCCGCCTCGCTGCCATAGTCGAGGTTCACCTGGATAGTGCAGGTGCGCAGCATCATGTCGAGGCCCATCGAGCCGACGCGCGGCATGTGGCGCAGCATGATCGCGTAGCGCCCCTTGGGCATGATCGGCAGCACGTCGCGCGTCTTGTCGGGCCACATGCCCAGGCCCAGGTAGCCGAGGCCGAGCTTGTCGCCGATGCTCTTCACTTGCGCGAGGTGGCGGCCGGTCTCCTCGCACGTTTGGTGCAAGGTCTCCAGCGGCGCGCCGGACAGTTCGAGCTGGCCGGCCGGCTCCAGGCTGACGGTGCCGTCCGAGCCCTTCATCGCGATCACCTGACCGCCTTCGACGATCGGCTCCCAGCCGAACTCGGTCAGCGCCATCAGCAGATCGCGGATGCCGCCGGGCTCGTCGTAGCTGGGCGCATGGTGGTCGGCCGTCGCGTAGACGAACTTCTCGTGCTCCGTCCCGATCCGCCACGCCTCGCGCGGCTTCTCCCCCGCGGCCATCGGCGCGGCAAGCTGGTCCAGGCTCTCGATCACCGGATCGTCGCGATCCGAAACCTCGCGGGTACTCATGCGGCAGGGCGTTAGTGAGGTCCGCGATCGGACGCTAGCGATTTTTGTACCGGGCGGTTCGATAGCCGCTCACGACCAGTCGCCGGCACTCGCCATCCACAGCGCGATGCCGGCGATCGCGGCGGTCTCGCCGCGCAGGATGCGCGGGCCCAGCGAGATCGGCCGCGCTTGCGGCAAGGCTCGCACCGCCGCGCGCTCCTCGTCGGTGAAGCCGCCTTCGGGGCCGACCAGCAGCGCGGCGGGGCCGGGATTCGCGGCGAAAGCGCCGGCCGCAGGCTCGCCGCCCTGCTCGTCCGCGAAGAACAGCACGCACTCCTGCCGCCAGACGCGCAGCAGTGCGTCGAGGCGCGCGACTTCCTCCAGCGCGGGCAGGGCGGTGCGCGCGCATTGCTCGGCGGCTTCGGTCATGATCGAGCGAGCGCGCTCAGGGTTGAGCTTGTCGGCCACGCAGCGCCGGGCGATCACCGGCTGCACCCGCGCGACGCCCAGCTCGGTCGCCTTTTCCAGCACCAGGTCGGTGTTGGGCTTCTTCAGCAGAGAGAGGACGAGGGTGAAATCGGGCACCGCCTCGCGCGCGCGAAGCCTCTCGACCGGTTCGAGCACGACGTCGCGCTTGCCCACGGATGTGACGCGCGCGGCCCATTCGCCGGTCTCGTCGTCGCACAGGATCACCGCGTCGCCGGGCGCCACGCGCATGACCTTGGCGAGGTAATGCGCCTGGCCGCCGTCGATCGTGACGGCACTGCCAGCGCCGAGCGGCGGCGCGACGAACAGGCGGGGCGCCGAGCGCGGCGGCCAGGCGGGGGTGGCGGGCATGGCGTCAGCATCCTTCGCAAGCTTGCCGCCTTGTCGCTCGCCCGACTTCGGCTGGCAACCGGCAGCCACGCACCGCTATGTGCAAAATGCACGAAGAATCATGACACTGGCGGCGTGATCGGTTAGGCACCCGCGGTGCGCGAACCCGAGCTCGTCCCCGATAGCCAGCATCATGGCCTGGTGTCGCTGTTGCCACGCCCGTTGCGCGACTACGCCATGCTCGCGCGCTTCGACCGGCCGATCGGCTGGTGGCTGCTGTTCTGGCCTTGCGCCTGGGGCGTGCTGCTGGCTGGCGGCGAGGATCGCTGGGAGCTGCTGGCGTGGCTGTTGCTCGGCGCGATCGCGATGCGGGGTGCGGGGTGCGTCTACAACGATATCGTCGATGCCGATCTCGACCGGCAGGTCGCCCGCACCGCCGCCCGTCCCGTCGCCAGTGGCCGGGTGAGCAAGGGCGCGGCCTGGACCTGGACGATCGCGCTGTGCCTGGTCGGCCTCGTCGTGCTGCTGCAGCTGCGCGGGCCGGCGCAGCTCGTCGCGCTCGGCAGCCTGGCGCTGGTCGCCGCCTATCCCTTCATGAAGCGCCTCACCTGGTGGCCGCAGGCGTGGCTGGGCCTCGTCTTCACCTGGGGCGCCCTGGTCGGCTGGATCGAGATTCGCAGCGATCGTCTGGACGTGCTGGCCGCGCTTTATGCCGGCGCGATCTGCTGGTGCATCGGCTACGACACGATCTACGCGGTGCAGGACCTGGAGGACGACGCACTGGTCGGCGTGCGCTCCTCGGCGCGGCGGCTGGGCAGCCGCGTCAGGCAGGGCGTCCTGGCCTTCTACGCGCTGGCTATCGCGCTATGGGCACTGGCGTTCTGGCTGCTGCGACCCGAATGGGTGGCGCTGGCAGCGCTGCTGCCGGTGACGCTGCATCTGGGTTTCCAGGCGCTCACGCTGGACCCTGCCGACGGCGAGAACGCGCTCACTCGCTTCCGCTCCAACCGCGACGCCGGGCTCGTGATGGCGCTGGCCTGCTGGGTGGTGGGCAACGCCGGACTGGTCTAGGCTGGCCGGCGATATGCAACCTCTACCGCCTGCGCACGGCCGCCGAGGAAGTGGGCCGGCTGTTCGGCGCCGAGCCAGATCGCGGCGCCAACGTGGCGGAGGAGATGGTCCCGGGCTATCCCGGCCTGGTGGTCACCGATGGCCGCGTCCGCGCCATGGCCTGGGGATTCCCGCTCGTGCTCAAGGGCAGGCAGGGCCAGCCGCTCAAGCCCAAGGCGGTGACCAACGCGCGAGAGGACAAGCTGGGCACGGCATTCTGGCGCGACAGCTTCGCACACCGGCGCTGCCTGATCCCCATGACCCAGTGGGCCGAGGCTGAAGGAGCAAGGGGCCGCATGACCCGCACATGGTACGGCCTTGAGGGGCGCGAGACCTTCGCGGTTGCCGGCTTTTGGCGCCCGACCGCAGAGTGGGGCGCGGCCTACGCCATGGTCATGGCCGATTCCTGCCCGCAGATGATCGACGTGCACGACCGCATGCCGGTGATTCTGGCGCCGGAGCACCACGCGCAGTGGCTCGAGGGCGACGCCGGGGACGCCTTCGCCCTGTGCCGGGCCTGCGACCTCGCACTCACCGTCGAGCGATCGCGCGAGGTCTGGGCGGGCGGCGCGTGGCCGGCGCAGGAAGAGGCGCCGCGCCTCCTCTGACCGGCTTCACTCGTAACTAACGATCTCGAATTCGATGCCGTCCCAGTCGAAGAAGTAAAACCGGCGGCCGGGTGCGTAATCGGCATGGCTGAACGGCTCCAGCCCGGCGGCGACGACTATCTGCTCGGCGGCGTCGAGGTCGGCAACGACCAGTCCGACATGATTGAGCGGTACGCCCTTGGCGAAGCGGCCGTGCTCGTGGCTGTCGGTGTAGACTGCGATGTAGCTGAAATCGCCGCCAACGTGGATCGTCTCGCCGCCGTTCAGGGCCGGGCCGCGCCAGCGCTCGTGCCAGCCGAGCAGGTCCTGCAGCAGGGCGGAGGAGCGCTCGATGTCGCTGACGGTGATGTTGGCGTGCTCAAGACGCCCTTGAGTTGCAAGGAGTGGCATTCGCGGTTCTCCGAGGCGCCGGGCGAATCGCCGGCTTGGCCTTGATGCAACCTCAAGCTAAGTTGAGGTCAAACGCGAAGTGGAGGCGGGGTGGCAGAAGACAGGTTCATCTCGATCGGCGACCTGTCACGTCGGACCGGCGTGGCCGTCTCCGCCTTGCGTTTCTATGAGCAACGCGGGCTGCTGACGGCGCTGCGCACGCGCGGCAACCAGCGCCGGTTCCTGCGTTCGGACATCCGCCGGGTCAGCTTCATCCTCATCGCCCAACGCCTTGGCCTCGCGTTGAACGAGATCGAGCGTGAGCTGGCGCAGCTGCCGCAGGGCCGCACGCCCACTCTCGCCGACTGGGAGGCGATCAGCCGCTCGATGCGCGCTTCGATCGATGCCCGTATCGCGCTGCTCGAGCTCACCCGGCGCAAGCTGGACGAGTGTATCGGCTGTGGCTGCCTCAGCCTCGCCAAGTGCCGGCTCTACAACCGCGACGACGAAGCCGCGGCGCAGGGTCCGGGCCCGCGCTTCGTGCTGAAATGACGGCCGACGCCGAGGTTGTCAGATGCCCAGGGCCTTGCGCAGCTCGGCGTTGATCCGCGATTGCCAGCCCTTGCCGGTGGCGCGAAACGCCTCGACCACATCGGGATCGAGGCGAAGCGTCACTTGCTTTTTCGGGTTGGCAGAGATGGGGCGGCCAAGCGACTTCAAGGTGCCGGTCGCCGGCCGGATCAGCTTGTCGCCTTGGTAGACGGCCGCCACGCGGAACATCTCCTCGGTCCATTCGACATCGTCGTCGTCCGGATCAATCCAGGGTTCCGAAGTGGATCTTGTGCTCTCCGTCATGCGCATGCCTCATCGTGATGATACGTCGAGTGCCACCTCGCGGTGTCCATACCAGGGAGACGCGTCGGCCTCGCAGGAACCCGAAAACGCGAAAGCGCACTTCGCCATAGTCGCGTCTGTCATCCAAGATCTGGATGTGCCTGTCAGCGAAGACAATACGCGCATCTGCGAGGTCCAACCTCGCTCTGATAGCACCCTGGCGCGCTTACTCGTATCGCAGGTGATATTTTGAGGATCAGTCCGGTATATGTCAGTTAACCTGCGCCTCCTGCGTGCTCAGCTTTTCGACGTGTTCTCCTTGCTCTTGCCCTTGTGAGGAAGGGCGGCCTGGACTTTATGTAACCACAAAAAATCTGCGTGCCAACGCTACTCTGCCGCCAGCAGCTCCTCGGCACCCACGAGATCGACGCTTACCAGGCGTGACACACCGCGTTCGACCATCGTCACGCCGAACAGGCGGTGCATGCGGCTCATGGTGACCGCGTTGTGAGTGACCACGAGGTAGCGGGTGTCGGTCTCTTGCGTCATCGCCTCGAGCAGGTCGCAGAAGCGCTCGATGTTGGCGTCGTCGAGCGGAGCGTCGACCTCGTCGAGCACGCAGATTGGCGCCGGGTTGGTGAGGAACAGGCCGAAGATCAGCGCCACCGCGGTCAGCGCCTGCTCGCCGCCCGACAGCAGGGTGAGCGACTGCAGGCGCTTACCTGGCGGCTGCGCGTAGATCTCCAGCCCGGCTTCGAGCGGATCGTCCGAATCGACGAGCGCGAGGTGTGCCTGGCCGCCCTGGAACAGACGCGTGAACAGGCGGCGGAAGTGGCCGTCGACCGCCTCGAACGCGGCGCGCAGCCGCTCGCGGCCTTCGCGGTTGAGATTGCCGATCGAGCCGCGCAGGCGGTTGACCGCCTCGGTCAGCTCGGCCTTCTCGCTGGCACTGGTGCCGAGCTGCGCCTCGGCTTCGGCGAGTTCGTCGGCGGCGACAAGGTTGACCGGGCCGATCCGCTCGCGCTCGGCGACGAGGCGGTCCATTGTCGAGGTCTCCTCGCCGGCGGCGCCGACCTCCGCCGAGGCGAAGACGAAGCGTTCGGGCAGCAAGGGCGGCGGGCATTGAAAGCGTTCGCCCGAAACGCGCGTCATCTCGATGCGGCGCGCGTCCTCGTTCTCGGCGCGGGCGACGGCTCCGGCACGCGCCTCGCGGGCGGCGGCCAGCGCTTCCTGTGCGGTGGCGAGCGCGGTGTCGGCAGCGCGGCCGGAGTCGGTCGCGGCGGCGAGCGCCGCTTCGGCTTGCGCGAGTTCGGCGGCCAGGCGGGAGCGGATCGCCTCGCCCTGCTCGATCTGCGCCATCAACGAGGGCGGCTTGGCCGAGACGACCGCGCGCTCGGTCTCGATCTCCTCGAGCCGGCCCGCCATCTGCGCAAGGCGGTTGGTCGCGTCGCCCGCGCGGGCCTGCCAGCCGCGCATGTCGCCGCGCTGGGTGGCGGTACGCTCGCGCAGCACGGCGAGCGCCTGGTCGTGCGCGGCAAGTGCGGCGCTGGCGGACTGCACCCCGGCGCGCGTCTCGGCATGGCGGACTTGCGCGGCCTGGAGCGCTGCCCGCCCCACCGCTGGGTCGGGCAGGGCATCGCGGTGGCTGGTGGCGGCGGTGATGTCCGCGTCCACGCCCTCGCGTTGTCCGTTCAGCTCCGCGGCTGCGGCTTCGAGTTCGGCGCGGCGGGCGTGTTCGCGCTCGCGCGCGCCTTCGGCCTGGTCGAGCGTGCGCAGGGCGGTGCGCTCGGCCTCGGCGATGCCGGCCAGGGTCCGCTCGGTGGCGATGGCTTGCGCGGCGGCATCGGCGAGCTCGCACTGCACCGCGTCCTGGCGCGCCTGCGCTGCACTCGCCGCTTCGCGCAAGGCCGGCAGGCGGGCCTCGAGCTCGGCGAAGCGATTCTCCGCTTCCAGCCGCTGCGCTTCGGCGGCGCCCTCGCCGCGCGCGACGAAGCCGTCCCAGCGGCGCAACACGCCGGCGCGAGTGACCAGCCACTCGCCCGGAGCCAGTGCACGCCCATCGTCCGCATCGACGACGTGCACCAGGGCCAGCCGCGCGGCGAGCTGCGGCGGGCATTCGCGCACGTGCGCGGCCAAGCTGTCGGGCACGGGTGCGGGGGCTTCGGCGCCGCCCCAGAACCGTCCCTCGGCGCCATCGACCAGACCCAGCGGCGCCTTGGCATCGCGCCCCAGCACAGCAGCGAGCGCGCGTTCGTAGCCGGGTGCTGCGCGCACCGCGTCGATGGCCTGCGGAAGGCCATGCGCCGCCCTGGCGCCCTTGGCCCGTGCCTCGCGGTCGCGCAGGAGCGCAGCATGCTCGCGCTCGACGCCGGTGAGATCGGCGCGCGCGCCGGCCAGCGCAGAGGCCGCTGCGTCGCGCTCGCTCTGCAGCACCGCCTTGCGCGCCTGCAGCGCGTCGAGCGTCGACCGCGCCTGGCCGAGACGCTCGCCGGCCGCCGCCGCTGCCTCGCGCGCGCCGGCGATTGCGGACTCCAACGCCTCGCGCGCGGGCAGTGCCGCCAGCTGTGCGGCGAGGCGGGCCTGGTCCTGTTCGAGCCGCGCCAGCCGCGCGCGGGCCTGCGCCACTTCGGCCTCGGCGATGCGCCATTCCGCATCGACGCCGGCCTGCGCGGCGGTTGCCTGCGCAAGGTCGAGCTCGGCCTTGCGCGCGGCGCGCTCGGCATTGTCGAGGGCGGTGGCGAGCTGAGGGCGCGCGGCCTCGTCCCGCGCCAGCCGCTGCTCCCCCTCCTGCAGCTCGCGCTCGAGCCGGGCGAGCGCCTCGGCCGCCTCGCGCGTCAGGCGGTCGGCGTCGTGGCGGTCCTCCTCCAGCCGGGTGCGCTGGCGTTCGAGGTCCTTGAGCCGCTGCTCCGCGGCCTCCAGCTGGCTGGTGAGGGTCGCCATGCGGTGCCCTTGCGCGCTGGCATCGTCGCGCCGGTCGGCCAGTTCCTCGCGTGCGTCGGCAAGCGCCTGTGCGGCGGCCGCCTGCTCGCTTTGAGCCGACTTGGCAGCCTCCTGCATCGCGCCGACCCGCGCCTCGGTGGCCTGCGCTTCCTTCTTCGCCGCGTCCGCCGCCGCCGCCGCATCGCGCCAGCGCGCGAACACCTGTCGCGCTTCGGCGAGGCGGATCTGGTCGGACAGGGCGCGATAGCGCTCAGCCGCGCGCGCCTGCCGCCGCAGCGTGGCGACCTGCTTGTCGAGCCCGGCCATGATGTCGTCGAGCCGGGCGAGGTTGGCTTCGGTCGCGCGCAGCTTCTGCTCGGCGTCCTTGCGGCGCACGTGGAGCCCGGCGATGCCGGCGGCCTCCTCCAGCATCGCGCGGCGCTCGGCCGGCTTGGCGGCAATGACGGAGGCAATGCGGCCCTGGCTGACGAGCGCCGGGCTGTGCGCACCGGTCGCGGCGTCGGCGAAGACCAGCGCCACGTCCTTGGCGCGCACGTCGCGGCCGTTGATGCGATAGGCGCTACCGGCGCCGCGCTCGATCCGGCGGACGACCTCGAGCTCCTCGCGGCTGCCGTCCGCGCGCGGGGCGGTCTCGGCGCTGAGCACCACTTCGGCGAAGGCGCGGGGCGGCCGGCTGGCGGTGCCGGCGAAGATCACGTCCTCCATGCCGCCGCCGCGCATCGACTTGGGCGAGCTTTCACCCATGACCCAGCGGATCGCCTCGAGCAGGTTGGACTTGCCGCAGCCGTTGGGGCCGACGACGCCGGTCAGCCCCGGCTCGATGCGCAGGTCGGCGGGCTCGACGAAGCTCTTGAAGCCGCTGAGCCGAAGCCGCCGGATGCGCATGGCCTGGCTATATCGCTCCCGCTGCGGAGCGTGCGGTTCGCTCCATCAGCGCGCGCCGGCCTGTTGCAGCTTCGCTTGCAGCTCCGGCCAGCCCATCGAACCGACCACCGATCCGTTGATCAGGAAGGTCGGCGTGCCGGTGACGTTGTACTTGTCGGTCGCGGTCTGCGTCTGCTCGGCGAGGGCGCGGGCTCTGGCGGTGTCGGCAAGGCAGGCCTGCGCCTGGTCGCGGGCGATCCCGCGCGAAGCGAAGAACTCGGTCATGCCGGCGGTGTCGGCGATGGCGCCGATCTGGCGCTCCTTGGGTAGCGCGTCGATCGCGGCGAGCTTCGCGTCGCCGGCGGTCTGCATGTTCTGGAACATGTTGGGCTGCCAGACCCAGAACTGCTCGCTGAGCGGGATGACCGCCTCGGTGGCGCCGCATGTCGCCAGCAGCGAGGCGGGGATGTCGTAGGGGTTCAGCATGAAGTAGCGCAGCTCGTAGCTGACCCGGCCGCTGGCGATGTAGTCGTCGCGCAGCTTGCCGAAGCTCTCCTTGGCGAACTCGGCGCAGTGCGAGCAGCTGAGCGCGCCATATTCGATCAGCTTGATGGGGGCATCGGGATTGCCCATGCGGTAGCCGCCTTCGGCGGTCTTCACCACCGTGTCCGCCCAGGCCTTGCCGGCCGGCGGCGCGATCTTGGCGATCGGTTCGCCCGAAGTCGGAGCCGCGGCATCGTCCTTCTTGCCGCAGGCGGCGATGCCGAGCGCGAGGGGGAGCACGAGCGCGCCAAGTGCGAGCTGGCGAAGGCGGGTACGCATATCGGGACGAATCCTTCTCGTCTTGAGGGGGTAAGCGCTAGCTGAAGCCGGGCGCTAGAGCCAGATGATGTTAGGTTGCATCACCGGGATTGCCTCACGAAGCCTCTCGCGATGCCGTCCGAGC
>Ga0070667_100000240_pt1 | contig 62100 bp, 48 predicted proteins | sample KBSS33metaG_FD_64659 | JGI IMG/M metagenome (GOLD analysis project Ga0070667, IMG submission 64659) | Switchgrass rhizosphere microbial communities from Kellogg Biological Station, Michigan, USA - KBS S3-3 metaG | ecosystem: Host-associated > Plants > Roots > Rhizosphere > Soil ...
CTGAATTTCTTTCTTAGCCATTCACCGAAGGAACCTTCAGAATGGCTGGAAGCCTTTACTTCCATGGATGATAACGATCTCCTCAGCGCACTGAAAAGATGGATGCATCAACCTGATCCCGTCATGTCAAACCTCAGCCGCATGCTGATTGACCGCCGGTTGTTGAAGGCAAAACTGCAGGCGACACCTTTCGAAAATACATTTATCGAAAACAAGGTGGATATTGCCGCAAAGCTGATGAATCTTTCCCGCGCCGAGGCGGCTTATTTTGTTTTTACGGGTGAAAACACCAACACGACATACAATCCCGAAGATGAAAAAATTAATATCCTGTTCAAGGATGGAACTGTCCGGGATATTTCTGAGGTTGACAACGCCCTGATCCACCGGAGCCTCTCTTCAGCGGTCAAAAAATTCTATATTTGTTATCTGACGGGTGAATAAATTCCTCCCAAAAATTATCTATGCAATTTTCTGCCGCCCAGATCGCCGCATTGATTAATGGCAAAATAGAAGGAAATCCCGACGTTCTCGTAAACGACTTCGGAAAAATCGAAGAGGCGCGACCGGGTCAGCTGGCCTTTCTGGCCAATCCGAAATACGAAGAATATCTGTATAGCACGGGTGCATCCGTCATTATCATCAACGAGACACAGTCGCTGAAGGAAAAAATCGACGCTACGCTGATCCTCGTTCCTGACGCCTATCTCGCCTTTGCTTCCCTGCTTTCAAAATATGAGGAGATGATGCGCCAGCAGCTGCAGGGAATTCAGGATCCTTCCTATATTTCTCCCGATGCCACAATCGGTGAACAGGTGTATGTGGGTGCGTTTGCGTATATAGGCAACAGGGCAAAGATTGGCAAAAACGTAAAGATCTATCCGCAGGTATATATCGGGGATGACGTCGTTATCGGGGATTCCAGCACGCTCTTTCCCGGCGTGAAAATCTATCATCATACGGAGATCGGCAGCCAGGTCACCATCCACGGGGGTTCCATCATCGGCGCGGACGGATTTGGATTTGTGCCGCTGGCTGACGGCGGATTCAAGAAAATCCCGCAAATGGGTAATGTGGTTATCGAAGACCGGGTGGAAATCGGAGCCAACTGTACCATCGACCGGGCAACCATCGGGTCTACGAGGATAAGGGCGGGTGCCAAACTGGATAACCTTATCCAGGTTGCTCACAACGTGGAAATAGGAAGCAACACCGTAATGGCAGCACAGAGCGGCATATCAGGCTCAACCAAACTGGGTAATAACGTGATGGTGGGCGGACAGGCCGGTATTGTCGGGCATCTCCAGATCGCCGATGGTACGCGGATCAATGCCCAAAGCGGCGTCACCAAAAATGTCAAACAGCCCAACAGCGCCATATCAGGCTCTCCGGCTTACGACTACACCAGCTCTCTTCGTGCTCAGGCTACGGCCCGCAAGTTGCCCGAGCTGGAAAAGAAAATTCTTGAACTGGAAAAGCTGATCAGGCAGCTGATGACTGAAAACGCGGAACAATAAGCGCTTCCGGCTCTGCACTGTTCTTCAAAAAATTCTAATTATTTAATTATGGCGGATACCCAGGTATTTCTCGACGCAGTGAAAGCAGGATACAGTTTTAAATCTGAATCTGTGAAGATCGGACTTGGAATGCTCGACGGAAAAACCGTTCCCGGCGCCGATATAAACCTTCCGTTAAAAACCATGAACCGTCACGGTCTGATCGCGGGTGCAACCGGTACCGGAAAAACCAAATCCCTGCAGATGATCAGCGAAGCGCTGAGCAGCGCCAGTGTGCCCGTGCTCGTTATGGATATCAAGGGCGATCTGAGCGGCATCGGCGCGGCCGGTGTTGCCAACGATAAAATCAAAGAACGGTGCGCGGCGATCGGGATAAAATACGAACCGGAGGCTTTTCCTGTCGAGTTTATGACCCTGAGCGGAGAAAAGGGAATTCGGTTGCGCGCCACCGTGAGTGAATTCGGACCCATCCTGCTTTCCCGTATCCTCGAACTCAACAATACACAGGAAGGTCTGGTAGCCATGATCTTTAAATATTGCGACGACAACAAACTGCCCCTGCTGGACCTGAAGGATTTCATCAAAGTGCTTCAATATATTTCCAACGAAGGAAAGGCAGAGATGCAGCAGGCGTATGGTCAGATCGCTACAACTTCCACCGGCACCATCCTCCGAAAGGTCGTCGGCCTGCAACAGCAGGGAGCAGATATATTTTTCGGAGAAAAGAGTTTTGAGGTAGCGGACCTCATGCGTATTTCCGATGATGGCCGAGGCATGGTGAATGTTCTGCGGGTAACAGATCTTCAGGACAAACCAAAATTATTTTCCACTTTCATGCTGCAGTTGCTGGCCGAGCTCTACGCTACCTGTCCTGAAGAGGGAGACGCAGATAAGCCCAAGCTCGTCCTGTTTATCGATGAGGCCCACCTTGTTTTCCAGGAAGCCAGCGACGCACTGCTGAAGCAGATCGAAACCATCGTTAAACTGATCCGATCAAAGGGCATTGGCATTTTCTTCTGTACCCAGAATCCGACGGACATCCCTTCCGGCGTACTTGCCCAGCTTGGATTGAAAGTGCAGCACGCCCTCCGCGCTTTCACCGCCAACGACCGTAAGGCCATCAAACAGGCTGCGGAAAACTATCCGGAAACGAAATTTTACAAGACGGAAGATCTTATCACCAGCCTGGGAATCGGAGAAGCGCTGGTAACGATGCTGGATGAAAAGGGTGTGCCTACACCACTGGTACACTGTATGATGGCACCTCCGAGAAGCCGGATGGATATTCTTACCGCGGCGGAAATTGACGCCATCGTTTCAAAATCGAAACTTGTTGCAAAATATAACACGGAGACCGACAGTGTAAGCGCTTATGAAATCCTGACGCAGAAACTGCACGACGCAGCTGAAAAGAATACTACCACGCCCGCCAAACCGGGCGCAAAACCGGAACCATCCACGCTGGAAAAAATTCTGAACAGCGGCGCTGCGCGACAGGTGGAAAGGACCGCTGCCAGTGTGATCACCCGAGGCCTGCTGGGTGCTCTCGGACTGGGTGGCCGCAGCAGCAAAAAAAAGGCCGGCTGGTTTTAGTACCGCTATCTTCTTCCACCGAAACCACCTCCGCGTCCGCCAAATCCGCCACCACCAAATCCGCCGCCTCCGCCACCCCAGCCGCCGCCATGGCTTGCACCACCCCATCCTCCGCCGCCTCCGCCCCAACCGCCTCCACTAAAACTACCGCTCCGGTCGCTGCCACCGAACCCGCCACCGCTTCCCCAGGACGAAGCGCCCGCATTGCCCCGCTGGCGATCCTGGGCGGCACCCGACATCTCGCTGTTGGGCGCGTTCGCATTGTGATATGACCCGCCTGACCGGGCACCATCTGTGTTTGTAATCTCGGGAGAAGACCAGCTTCCGTTTCCGCCCATCTTATTCCACCCGTCGCCGGTATTCTTATAGACATTTCCGTCTTTTGACGCGTACATGTCACCGTTAGATGTCCTTGCCGCACCTACTGACTGACCGGTTATACTGCTCGAGGCATGGGCCGTCTGCACACCCTGACCCCGTCCATTCTGATAGGTGGAAGTTCCCGCCTGGCCATAGGCGCTTGAACGCTGTCTGGTGGTGGCAGACGCACCCGTATAGGGATTATAGGCCTGTGCCGCACTGCGGGTGCCATAAGGCGTGGAAACAGACGCACCACGGGCCATCGTGCCGGTATAGGGATTATAAGCCTGTGCACGGGTTGCAGAACCATAGGGTCCATAAGCCGTAGCACTTCGTGCATAGGTACCTGTATAAGGATTATAAGAAGCTCCGTAACCCACCCCTCCATAATAGCCATAAGGATGGTAAGCATAGGCTCCATACGTACATGCTCCCGCATAACATATCGGGAAACCCATGGGGGGATAGTACATGTAAGGAGGATAATAAAAGCCCGAACCCGAAGCAATGATGGCCCCCGCCGTAAAGCCTACCACAAACGCACCAAAATAGCCGGCTGTATAACTGGACTGTACCTGGCCTGTCGAGATCGTAGTCTGCGTTACATAAGTCACATTGTAAACAGGTGAACTGGGAGGAATGGTATAGATCACTTCCGGAACCGACGTGGCCACCGTCCATGGGCCGTTGGCATTTCCCGCAGTATACCAGAGTCCGTTCACACAGGCATAGTAAGAATTGTCATTCACTACAATGACCTTATAAGAAGTGTTTGCGATATACGACAAACTGGTACCCTGGATGGCAACCAGGGTAGGACTGCCTGAATAAGTGATCGTCACGGGCGGGGCGGTCGCAGTATTTACCACCGTCTTGGTTGGAATTTGTGCGATCATCACCGCATCGGCAGCCTCGTAAGTTCCCGGCACGGCACTGAGCACACGCGCGGCCGGACTGCTCGTGGGAATATTGGAGAAATCCGCCGGCAGATTGGGCGTAGCATAGGTCCAGGGGCCCGCAAGACTTTCAGCGCTGAACCATCTTCCAGCCGCCAGGTAGTAGTATAATGTGGTCAGGTTGGAATAAAAGACATTGTTACTGGTATTGACGGCATAGGTCAGGCTGGTGCCCGGAATAGATACAAAATTCGGGGCTCCCTGAAAAAGAATAATCTCCGCAGGTTTTGTGGCATAGAATATCGTAGGCATCGAAGCGTTTGCCTGGGAAGGTGCAGGGATCGCTCCCTTCAGCGTGGTTTTCCACTGGCTGTTTGTGGCGAGCGAAGACAGGGAAGAGGGCAGGCTGGACGTAAACGACCAGGGACCCGGAAGCTGGCCCGCCACCTGCCATTCCATATTGTCAAACAGATAATATTTGGATGATTTCTTGTCGAAAAAAAGCGGCCAGTTGGCGTTGAAGACATATTGTATTCCTCCCTTGGTTGCATCAGCCATCGAAGGTTCTCCCTCGCTTTGCAGTACGATGGCCGGTGTATTGCTCACAAAAATCAACGGCGGCTCATTGTTCACTTCAACCGTCTTGGTACTCTGCGGCTTGGGCGTGCAGGCAACCACTTGTTCCAGTGGCATTGTCACGGTTTTTGTCGGATCCAGAAATCCGCGTACAATCTGACCCATGGCCTGCGAGGCAGTGGGATCCAGAGATGGAAAATGAACCGCGGTGATACTCATATTATAGATCGAAACCAGGTGATCATAGGTATTGTTGAAGGTGGTCGCATGAATGTATACAACTCCTTCCACTTCCTTTCCCTGATAGGGCGTCAGGGAAAAAGCCATCCTGAAATCCATTGTTTCGTAGGCAGGCCAGTCTTCAACCTGGGGTGTATATAGGACCAGCACATTTCCATTTTGCGTCATCGTGCGGGGCCAGGTGAGATCCTGCGCAAAGCCTGTAAAAAAGAAAAATAATATTCCGATCCCGGAAAGAATGGGCTTTTTCATAACCGTCGTTTTCAGTGGACGATAAAGTTACGCTGATCGGCAAGGGCCTGTCCGGAATGAAGAAGTTTAACTGTTAAATGCCTGCTGGAGAAGAAAGTCCGTTACAGCCTTTACCAAAATCGGCGGACCGGTTAACCATTTTGCCGAGGCGACTAACATTCTGCGAAACAAATATGCTCATGCAGTAAGGATGAAGCAGGCGGAAGACATCATCGGGTGTTCCAAAAAGGATATAATTTTGCTGCTCACACAAAAAAGAATGGAATACCGGACCGAGAAAGACACGATGGGCGAAGTAAAAGTACCAGCAGATGCTTACTACGGCGCGCAGACACAACGCAGTATCGAAAATTTTAAGATCGCCCGGGATATCAATCGGATGCCCGCAGAGATTATACGTGCTTTCGCTTACCTGAAGAAGGCAGCCGCACTGACCAATCTCGACGCAGGCATTTTATCGAAAGAAAAAGCCGGTCTCATCGCAAAAACAAGTGATGAGATCCTGGAAGGCAGGCTGGACGATTATTTCCCGCTGGTGGTCTGGCAAACGGGCAGCGGCACCCAGAGTAATATGAATGTGAATGAAGTGATCGCCAACCGCGGCCATGTATTGCACGGCGGTTCTCTGCTGGATAAAGAAAAATTTCTTCATCCCAACGATGACGTCAATAAATCCCAGTCATCGAATGATACGTTTCCAACGGCGATGCATATTGCCGCGTATAAAATATTAGTAGAAAATACGATTCCGGGACTTGAAAAACTAAGGGATACGCTGGAAACCAAATCGCGGGAATTCATGCATACCGTAAAAATCGGGCGCACTCATTTTATGGATGCAACCCCGCTGACCCTGGGACAGGAATTCAGTGGATATGTGTCACAATTGAATCATGGCCTCAAAGCGTTGCGCAATACCCTGCCTCACCTGGCTGAACTGGCGCTTGGCGGCACGGCCGTTGGAACGGGCATCAATACCCCCGATGGATATTCGGAAAATGTGGCGGCATATATAGCACGGCTCACCGGACTGCCCTTTGTAACCGCTGAAAATAAATTCGAAGCGCTGGCCGCACATGACGCCATTGTCGAATCGCACGGTGCATTGAAGACCCTTGCCGTGAGCCTGATGAAGATCGCCAACGATATCCGCATTCTCGCCTCCGGTCCGCGCAGTGGCATTGGTGAACTCTTCATACCGGATAATGAACCCGGTTCTTCTATTATGCCGGGAAAAGTAAATCCCACTCAATGCGAGGCACTCACGATGATCTGCGCCCAGGTGATGGGAAATGATGTAGCGATCAATATCGGTGGCGCCATGGGACACTTTGAACTGAATGTGTTCAAACCTGTAATCATTTACAATTTCCTGCACAGCGCAAGACTGATTGGCGAAGGATGTGTAAGTTTCAACGATAAGTGCGCTACCGGAATAAAGCCGATCGAAGCGAATATTAAAAAACACGTGGACAATTCCCTCATGCTGGTTACGGCACTCAATCCACATATCGGCTATTACAAAGCGGCGGAGATTGCACAGAAAGCACATAAGGAAGGAACCACACTGAAAGAAATGGCACTTAAACTGGGCTATCTCACCGAAGCCCAATTCGACGAGTGGGTGGATCCTAAAAAAATGGTGGGAAAGATTTAATGTCGCAGGACCAGAATTTTCTGTGTCGTCACCTGCACGCCATCACCGTCCAGGAGCCTGAATATATAGAGACCCTGCGGAACATTGTCCAGTTTCAGGATGAAATGCCTGTTTTCGAATCTTTCCATTTTGACGGTTCTTCCCGAAATATCATAGAGTGAAACGGTAAAGGGAGCTTCCAGGAGATCCCTGCAAATGACTTCCAGGTGATCGGTGGCCGGATTCGGAAAGACGGCCGTAGTAACGATTTCGTCTTTACGGGGAATGGGTATTCCCGGCTTTTCGGAAAGGGTTTGCATATATACCATGCGAAGAATATGTCCGGGTGTTTTTGTGGCTGCCGTACTGCCGGTGAAACCGCCGGTCGGCCCTGACGTGGACCCACTGCTGTCAATGGCAAGAAAGAGTGTATCTCCCGTGGGTGCAATGGCAAGGTCCCTGATGCGGTATTCATGCAGATAAGGAATCGTGTCTGTTATCTGGGCCGTGCTGGAACTGTCCACCGCTGATCCGTCGGATTTTAGTTTCAACCGGTACATGCCCAATTTCAGTGACGTGACGAGGAGGGAATTGGTCCATCCGGGGATATACACTTTATCGTAATAATCAATGCTAGACGGGGCGATGGTGGGCCAGGTATAATTCGAAGCTCCGCTGGAAGGAATTTTGTTTCCTGCCACGTTAAAAAAAGAAAACAGGGGTTCCTGCACATTATTGGTATTGCAGAAACTATGTTCCTCGTGAATGGTCTGGTTGGCCAGCTTGTCATTATTCGGATTGGCATCGGTGTCGTTGTAGTTATCGTCGCACATGCCAGCCACTTTTGGCCAACCGTAATTGCTCCCGGCCTGCAGCGCATTGACTTCGTCATCTGATTTATCGCCGTGTTCGGAATTGTAAAGAATATACTGGGATCCCACGTGCGCCCATACCAGACCCTGCGCATTCCGGTGCCCATAGGTAAATACGGCATTCACTTTTCCCGAAACAGAATTCGTAAACGGATTGTCGTTGGGGATCCAGCGGTTGTATGCGCCATCATCCACGTCTCCGTCCACCTCGGTATTCAATCGCAGGATTTTCCCCTCATAAACATCCCTGTTCTGGGCATTGTTGGTTCGGAACCCGTTGTTGAACTGGCCTGCCCCCTGGTCGCCGATCGAATAATAAAGATGGTATTGCCCGTCGCTTTCAGTAACCGGGCTTATTTTTAAACGGCCTGAGTTATGGTCATTGCTTCCCATGAGACCATCGATCACGGTTACCGCAGAACCCAGCGAATGGTTAACCGTGTTATAGGTATACCGTATGATTTTTGTTTTGTAGTAGCAGGCTTCATTCGATACAGATCCGCTTCCACTGCAATTGCTGTTGTTGGGTGAACCCGTCTGCGCATACACATCATACACCATCGCGACATACACATAAGGTTTTCCTGAGAGCAGTTGCGGATGAATGGCAAGTCCCATCAATCCACCCTGCGGCGCAGGATAATTATTCGGCATATCGTAGTAGTCGAAAGTGGCAAGAGAACTCAGGTCAAGTAGCACGCGGTTTCCCTTGTTTCCCGGATGAATTTTCCATATACGATAGCGATGTGCTTCCGTGATCCAAAGGGAATCGTCCGGACCGTAGGTAATCTCCCAGGGAAAACTGAGACCCTTGTTGTGCGAAGGAATATCATAGAGCGGATAGAGGGTGTCTATTTTAAAGAATTGTCCGTTATAGGAAACAATCTGTCCATATCCGACAATAGACAATACAAAGGAGCAAAGCACCAGGAAAGTCTTTTTCATCGGTATCGGATTTGGTACCGGCGACAGCGGGTTTAGGCGGTCGGTCCGGCTTCGGTAAAAGTAAAAAAAACGGGTCAGGGCAGGAATAGGAAAAGCCCCCGGACGGGTGGTAAATTAACGAGTTTTAATGCTTAATTTCATCTGATTATCAATATTTTACGTTTAATCAGGTATAATGAACCACTGATTCGCCGCAGAGTCACTGTAAGGGCATCTATTCCCGATGAACGGCAACCGATCTAAGATTAACGATCCAGCGATCCCCAATAAACGATAAACGATCTATGATCTACGATACACGATTAACGATGCACGATTAATGCCCTAAACACTTTCGGGCTTCAACAGGTTCTCAGCCTGTCCGGGCCTGCGACGGGCGAACTTTTTCTGAAAGAGGAAAAGGGCAATGACGCCGATGGAGATGGAAGCGTCTGCTATGTTGAATACAGGGCTGAAAAATTCAAAGTCATCGCCGCCGACAAAGGGAAACCAGCCAGGATAGTGCGTCTTTATGAGGGGGAAATATAACATGTCTACCACGCGGCCATGCAGGAATCCGGCATATCCGTGTGCGGGAAAAATCCGGGCCACATGGTCATAGGTGCTTTCTTCAAATATAAGTCCGTAAAACATGCTGTCGATCAGGTTACCGAGTGCTCCGGCGAAGATCAGCCCGGCGCAGAAAATATAACCCGGATGATAATTCTTCTTAAGAAGGAGCCGGATATAATACACGCCGAAAATAACGGCTACCAGACGGAACAGGGTAAGGGCCATCTTGCCCATATTGCCTCCGAATTTCCATCCCCATGCCATACCTTCATTTTCAACGAAGAAAAGTTGGAATTTTTTGCCAATTACGTGTATGCCGTTATCGTAAGGAGAGACGGGCGAACGGTAGAAAGCGTCCCAGGTATGACTCAGCGGCATGTGCGTCTTTACCCAGATTTTCAAAGCCTGATCGACGAAGATGATCAGCAACACAATTAACCATATCTTTCTTCCCTTCATAAATAGCCGCAAATATAGCAAGTTCACGGTTCACCAATCCCTTTGAAATTGTGAAAGATCCGCTGTCAAGTGTTCAGTTGACTGAATATAACCTATTCGAAATAAACGCGTTTCACACGCTGTGAAATGCCGGCCAGGATATCATAGGGAATGGTATCTGCCCACTCAGCAACAAGACTTACCGACAATTCCCGGCCAAAAACAATCACCTCATCTCCTTCTTTGGCGTCTTTAAAATCTGTTATATCTATGATCGTCATATCCATGCTGAGACTGCCTACTGTCGGCGCCAGTCTTCCTTTGTACCAAACCTTGCCCACGCCGTTTCCCAGGGATCGCGGATACCCATCGGCATAGCCAAGTCTCAGGGTTCCGGTTTTCATGGGTTGACTGGCAATGCCGCGCCGGTTGTAACCGATCGTCTCGCCTGCATCCAGCTGCTTTATCTGTGCGATGGTTGTTTTTAACGTACCTACTTCCTGGAGCTCCAGCAATTTTGAAGCAGAGGGATCAACCCCATAGAGGCCAATGCCAAGCCTCACCATGTCGAGCTGCATTTCCGGATGTCGTGTTGCCCCGGCTGAATTGGACAGGTGTCTAAAAAATCCATATCCGAGACCAAGGCCTATTTCATCCGTCATCTGCAGGTAAAGTGCCAGCTGTCCGAGTGTAAATTCATCCTGCTGTGCCTCTTCACTGGCGGCCAGGTGACTGAATACCGATTGCACACGGAATACGTCTTCCTTCAGGTTTTCAACGAGCCGCGGGATTTGCGAAGCAGAAAAACCGAGCCGGTTCATCCCCGTCTCTAACTCTATATGCACGGGGAATCCGCTTACGGCTTCCTGTTTCAATATCCTCTTCAACGCGTCAAGTCCGCTGAACGAAAAGATGACCGGCTCGAGCTGCCATTCCAGAAGCGGCATAAGGGCGTTCTCTTCCGTATTCATAACCAGGATGGGCAACCGGATTCCGGCCCTTCTGAGGCTGACGCCCTCGTCTGCATATGCCACTGCCAGGTAATCCACTTTTAGAAATTCCAGCAGCCGGGCTATTTCATATCCACCGGCACCATAGGAAAAAGCCTTTACCATCGCCATGATGCGCGTTCGGGGTCTGAGCAGCTGCTGGTACTGCCTGAGATTGTGTGCCATTGCCTCCAGGTTCACCTCCAGCTGTGTTTCATGAACCTGCAGAGATAGTCCCTTATCGATCCGCTCAAATCCAAAAATGCGCGCTCCCTTCAACAGAATAGTCTCATCGCGAAAATCCAGGCCGGGCATGGCTTCCAGGAGGTCTTCCGTACGATCGAAAAACCGTATGTCCCGGACGCCTGACTTTATCAGTCCTTCCCCTGCTGCCGGCCATTGGGTACCGACTCCGATAAAACGATCCACCGGATAACGTTCTATAAGTTCCTGAAATGCTTTCCGCAACTCTTCCGGGGTTTTTCCTGTTTCCAGAATGTCGGACAGGATGAGGGTGCGGCGCGGATGCTGCTTTTGCTGGAAAAGAAAATCGAGTGCCAGCCTCAGCGAACTGATATCTGCACTATAACTGTCATTAATAACCGAACAATGATGGATACCACTCTTCAGCTCCATGCGCATGGCCAGCGGGCTGAGCCGGTTCAGCCTGTCCTGCCATTCTTCCTGTGGAATTTGGAGATAAAATAATGTCGCCAGACAGGTGAGTGTATTCTGAATCGAGGCATCATCCTCGAATCCCAGCAACAGCGAAACAGTGTCCGTCTCCGTTTGCAGGGAAAGACGGGTCTGTCCTTTGGATTTTTCTGCAGACTTTATTTGCAGTGATGCTCCGGCTTCCCTTCCGATTGAAATCATTCGTACCGCAGCATTTTTTTTGTGCCAGTTTTTTATAACAGCGCTGTGTTCAGGTAAATCGTCTGAATAGATCAGCGCGTCCGCCCGCACAAAAAGCCGAAGCTTCTCAAGAATCTTTGTCTTGCGGTCCGGAAATCCCTGGTCGTGGGCTTCGCCAATGCTGGTGAGTATACCCAGCGAAGGGCGGATCATGGATTCCAGCGTCTGCATTTCTCCTGTCTTCGATATCCCTGCTTCAATCAGTGCCAACTGATGAACGGGCTGTATCTGCCAGAGGCTGAGCGGCACGCCTATTTGCGAATTGTAGCTTCTCGGACTCCTTACAATACGGAAGCGGTCTTCCAACAGCTGGTTCAACCATTCTTTCACTACCGTTTTTCCATTGCTGCCGGTAATACCTACTAAGGGAATGTCGAACTGTTGCCGGTGGAAACCTGCCAGTTCCTGCAGCGCTTTCAGGCTGTCTTCAACCCTGATAATATTAGCCTGAGGAAATGCACCGGGGTCAATATCGATGGATACGACAAACTGGCGCAAACCCCGTGCATAGAGTTCAGGAATAAAATCATGCCCGTCACGTCGCGAGCCGGGGAGGGCGAAAAACAGTGTAGTCTCCGGATAGACAAGCCTTCTGCTGTCCGTCAACAGTTGTTCCACGGCATCATCCCTGAAAAATTGCAGGAAAGAACCTGATACGATGGAAGCGATATGCCGGATGGTATGCTTCAGAATCTGCTGATTATAGCGATGCGGGTTTTTCTTTCTTTATAACGGATAACAATATGGAAAAACCGATAAAAAATATGATTACGCAAAGGGAAACCCAGGTCGGAACCCGTACGTGTATCAGTTCACTCATCATTTTCAATCCCACAAATACCAGGACCGTGGCAATACCCCTGGGCAGGTACCGGAATTTGTCGACCGCGCCGCGTAACAAAAAGAAAAGTGAGCGCAAACCAAGCACGGCAAAAATATTAGAAGAATAGATCACAAGCCGGTCGCGTGTAATCCCGAAAACGGCCGGAATGGAGTCAAGCGCAAAAACGATATCTGTCGTGGCCAGCAGCACGATGGTGACGAAAATAGTTGTGTAATATTTTTTCCCGTCCCGCATAACGGTAAGCTTTCCGTTTCCGTCGTCAGAAACCAGCGGGAGAAAGCGTTTCATAAAGCGGTAGACGCGGTTTTTTTCCAGGTCTGCCCCCTCGCTCTTCTTCGCTACAAACATATTAATCCCTGTATAGATAAGGATCGCGCCAAACACGTATAAGATCCAGGTGAAACGACTAACCAGTTCAATGCCTGCCGTAATGAAAAGGATCCGGAACACTACTGCCAGCAAAACGCCGATAAGGAGTGCACGTCCATAATATTTTTCCCGGACGCCCATAAAAGAAAAAAGCAGGATAAAAACAAAGATGTTGTCTATGCTCAGGCTCCACTCCATCAGGTAAGCGCTGACATACTCGATGGCCTTCTCATGTCCGTCATGCTTCAGTAAATAAAAACCAAATGCAAGGGCCAGCAAGACCCAGAACAAGGTCTGGAAAAGTGCTTTTTTCACGGTGACGACCGCTCCTTTCTTATTCAGCAGTCCCAGGTCGAAGACCAGGGCCAGCACCAGGGCAGCGCCAAAAATGATGTAGGTAAGCTCGGATCTGTTCAAAAAATAAAATTATAAAGTGATTAAAAAGTGCCGGACTGATATTTCCTTTTCCGTATCCACTGAAAAATAAGTCCGCATATCAGTACTACAGCCAGCGGAATGCCAATATTGACCAGCTGCCAGAAACCTCTTTCGTCTTCCGTTTTTTCAGGATCGAGCAAACGTAGTGCGAAATCTTTAGAACGGGCAGCCAGAATACCGGAAGGGTTTACGCAATATTCAATACAGTTGCTGATAAAATCAGCGTTGGAAAAAGTGTAATTGATGTCCTTGCTGAATCCAAGGGGCAGCGGACCCCGTTCGCCTACTTCATTCATAGCCACATCGCCGTCCGCGCAAATCAATACCCTGGAAGGCTTTACTGCAGAAGTAAGAAAAGGTTGATGATAATACGCGTCCAGACTGTCGGCTGTGGATTTATTTATCCTGTTAGCATATAAAGAGGTAAAGGTCCCTTCCAGCAGAAGCGCTGCCGGGACGTCGGATTGCTGAAAAACCTTTGGATCACTGGCCGTCTTGATCGATTCCAATGAAATGATCGCCGGCGTAGAAACCGTCCGCGCATTGGGCGAACTGCGCAGGATAACTGTTTTACTGATGCCCGGCGCTTTAACCGTATCTATTGAATTGGTGAATTTGGAAAATACGGGATCAATGTTTTTCGTGATCGGACTTTCCGGGTTCCCATCCAGCAAGGGATAGTAAGGCCAAGGTAGCAATTGGAACTGTGGCTTGCCGCCCTGCATGCCAACCACCAGGTTGATGCTCGCGCATTGCATATCTTCCAGGAGATCCTGATTTATTCTCGCGCCATAGTGAAACAGCAGATCCTCCAGGTTTAGTCCACGGTCATAGGCGACTGTTTCCCTCCCGGTCTGCAGGCTGTCGGGTTCCGCGTGCAGATTATCGATAAGGCAGATCAGGCTTCCGCCGCGCATGACATACTGATCCAGCTTACGTTTTTCTTCATCAGAAAATTTGCTGTCAGGCTTTACCATGATCAGCGCATTCAGTTGCGTGGAAATAAAAGGAACGCTATCCAGCCGCACGACGCCAAAACGGTAATTGGTACGCAGGTACTGGATCAGGTGATAAACCCGGAAATCCAGCGGTTCTCCGTTTCCCACCAGATAGCCAATGGCCGGCAGGGTGTCCGTAACCAGTTTGTCGATAGTACTGGCAAATTTGTATTCGAGTGAATTCTCCGCGTTGACATAAAGCTGTTCCGGCGATTGGCCTTCGCGGCTTCGCTGAACACCCTTGAGCAGGTCAACAGGCAGCATCCGGTCTTTATAGCGAATGATCGCTGCGGGGATGACGACCCGCTGGCTTTGCTCTTCCCCTTTTTTTGATTGTGCAATTTGTGTCATCGGCTGGATGCCCATGGCAGCCAGGGAGTCCAGAATCAGCGCTCTTGCGGAATCATCCTGGCCCGATACCGGATCCATGATCCTGAATTCAATTTTTCCGTTTGCGTATTCGTTAAACTCCTGAAGGAGGGATTCGGTACTGTTGCGGAGTTTGCGCAGGCCCGACTTCAGGTTTCCACCCAACAAAATATCCACGTACACGGGTTCCCTAATATGGTCCAGCATTTTTTTTACCGGTTCACTGAGAGTAAATCTTTTCTCACTCGTCATATCGTATCTCAGGTTGAAACCGGAGGCGATTACATTGACGAGGATCAGCAGCAGAAGCAGATACAGCCAGCTAAACCGGGAGTTAAACAGTTTCTGCACAGATTAGCGTTTTGTAAGGTTAAGCCTTGTCAGGCTGAGAAAAAAGAGGATGACACTGATGAAATATACTCCGTCACGTAAGGTGATGATTCCGCGGCTCATATTGCGATAGTGATAGTCGATGCCAAGCATGTCGACATAGTAGTCCGCACCGGCCTGCATCGCCGGAATACGGCTGATGGCATGAAATCCGGTATATAAAAGAAAACAGGAAAAGCCTGCCGCGATAAATGCCACCATGGCATTTGAGGTGAAGCTGCTGCAGAATAAAGCCACGGCAGCGAATATAGCGGTCAGAAAAAAGAGTCCGGTATAAGATGCCATGGTTGCACCCAGATCCATTCCGGTCTGACCCGAAAGATGCTGCACGGAAAAAAAATAGATCCAGGTCGGCAACAGGGCGATTGCAATCACCAGGAGGCAGGCCAGGTATTTTCCGCCGACGATCTGCCAGCAGGTCAGCGGCTTTGACTGCAGTATTTCGAATGTGCCGCTTCTGTATTCATCAGAAAAAGAACGCATACTGATGGCCGGAATGAGCAGGAGCAGTACCCAGGGTGCCAGATCAAAAAATTTTTCGAGGCTTGCGTAACCGAAATCAAGGATGCTGGTATCGGGAAAGACAAAGAGGAGGAGGCCTGTGAGGAGAAGAAAAACAATGATGGCGATGTATCCGGTCAAACTGCTGAAAAACTGACGGAATTCCTTTTTACAGACGGCCCACATAGACGCGAAAATAAGGTATATGCAGGAATCGTCCTGTTCGTCCGTCGCTTTACATCGTCCAAAAAATTTTTTTGATGATCAATTTCTTCTATATTCGCCACCGCCTGCATCAAAGCAGGCAGCAACCAATCATCGCCGTACCAATGCTACTTGCTTAACGATCCGCCCCAGGGCGGATTTTTTTTGCAGCAGCATGCGCCTGACCCGGGAATCCGTTTCGATGATGAATGGTTAATCCCTGATCATCTGTCTTGAGATCATCTCTCCTTTATAAAGAATCTGCAGGATATATAATCCGGGCGCAAGTTTCGCGGGTTCACGGAACTCAACGCGGTTGATTCCTTTATAAACGGTCTGATGAGTGCCGGCCAGCTTACGTCCATAACTGTCGTAGAGACTGAGTTGAATGACATTGTCCTGCGGGACCGTCAGGTTAAAGGAAATGATATGCTGAAACGGATTGACAAGTCCTGATATACCCAGCGGGATCTCGTTGCTGCTCAGCAGAACGACCCTGCTGTAATTGTGGTATTCGTGATCTATCAGCTGTATGCGATAGAATACCTGACCGCTCACCTGCACGGGGTCCGTAAAGGAATAGCTTGCGCCCATGCCTGCACCCGCGGTTCCTTCCATCCTCGCCACCTCATGAAATCCGCTTCCGGCATCATCGCTTCTTTCGAGGACATAGGTTATGGATGCGGACTCATTATAGCTTATCCACTGGATTTTCGCCATCCCGTCCTCCTGCAGATTTCCCTTCAGGCTGACCTGTGTCGGCAGGGTGACCATACAGTTGGCAGTACGCACTATTTTCGGAGAAGAGGTAATAAAATTACAGGACGGATTTGCGAGGTTCGAACCTGTTGAAGCGATAATCAAACGGTAGATCACGGTGGTGTCCACATTATTCAGACGATAATAGCGGGTCACCAGCCATTCATACAGACCGCTTCCGGCATTGAAAACCGGCGTTGCAGAACCGGCCGGAGCATTACCGAGGGTATCGGTGCCCGGACTGGTCCATGTCGAACCACCGTCGATGCTTTTTTCCAGTTTCCATTCTGTGTAGTTGTTGAAATAAGCAGTCACTTTAAACCGCACGGTATCGTCAGAGCCGCGGCAAAGCGTATCGGGCTTATTCGGTGTCAGGGAGATATTCGGCACACAGGTGGAAACGCTGATATCATCCAGTGCCCAGTCATTACCACCACCGCCCGGTGCGTTGTTGCGCACATAAATGATCATGCTGGTTTGTGTGGGTCCGGTGAGATAGGTAAATCCTTTTTGTATCCACTGTCCGGTATAAGGCATATCACCCGTAGTGTAGTAGTCAAATCCGTTCACGTTAAAAGTCAGGTTGGGATGAACTCCGGAGGAGTCGCCGGGACCCGTAGGAATATAGGCCGCATTTCCGGGCGCCTTACCATTCGAGTCACAGGCACAACGGGAACAAATATTCCTGAACCAGGCTGAATACTGGTAATAGGTGTTGGGACATAAATTATTGATCGTATCCAGGAAAGCGATACCCGTTTTATAGGAAGAGTTGATCACGGCCATATATCCGCCTGTACTATTTACGGTGTCTGTCGCGGGGTTGCCAAGAAGCGGGTTGGTAGCACCGGTATGGTCACCAATAATATCCCAGATACTGAAAACGCGATGCGAATAAGTAAAGCCGGTGATATTCGGATCGGGGATCGGCCAGGCATTGGATGTTGTATATCCAGCCCCGCCGGTACTGGTGTTGTTGGAAATATTGTAGTAATAGTCGTTCGGAGTACCGGGTCCGAAAGTGTTATAAGTATAGTTGTTGGAGATCTTGGAAGAGGGTGCCCTGTTTTTTGGCTTACCAGATCCAAAGGTTCCTCCAAACTCCGATGTAATCGTGTTGTTGGAAGAATTCGGACAGATCGCAAGGTTCTTAAATATCATCACGGAGTCAACCGGAAAGGTGATCGAAGTGATGCTGGCCCCAAAAGGGTAATAGGAAAAGGTACCGTTTCCAAGATTGAGTTTTCCTCCGTAGGCGCCGGTTACACGTACGTGGTAGCTGGCGATCATGATACAGGTCCCCCCGTAAAACGAGGGTTTGTCGGTATGGGTCACGCGGCCGCGCCTTGTGGCGGTAGCTGTGGGAGCATTTTTGTAGCCTATGTTGATTCTGACATTCGTTCCGGTTATCCATCCCGCATCGTCTCCAGCCACATCGGTAAAGGATTTGTAAATCTTGCCTTCGTTCGTGAGGATTGCCAGGGTACCGGGAATATAGGCTGTATTTACCGGGATCACGTCGAAGTAGGCGCAACTGTCCACATAGTCGCTGTTGGTGGTACCGCCGACGACAAAGGTCGCCCTGACTTCCAGTATGTCACCAGGTTCAACCGTTCCGCCGGTAGCCCCCTTGGTCAGGTTGACATAGCTTTTCCCGTAGTCTATTTTGAGCTGGGCCTTTGCCGGTCCGGCAAGTAAAACGGCTGTCAACAGGGTGAAGAGGATCCGCAAAACAAGAATTCTGCGTAAAAATTTTTTCATGGGTTCGGATATTTCTGTACGACAAAATCATCAGAAAAGGGTTAGGTATTAAATGTACTGTCGGGCTGTGCCAAATCAAATAGTAATTGTACTTCGTACAATTTAAACACATTTAAATCAACGACTTATAAGGAAAAAGCCAGCAATTTTCCCATATTCCGAATAGTTGGGAAATAGGTAAAGATTCCCATTTCGGGAAGAATGTTATTAATTCGGGAGCGACGGAGAGGGTTGACGGATGACGGTGGACGGATGACGGTTGACAGTTGACGGTTAACGGTTGACAGGCGAAAGTTGACAAGCGAAGGTTGACCCGGCCAACGGCCAACGGCATCCGGCCATCGGCCAACGGTATACGGCTATCGGCATCCGGCCAACGGCCAACGGCATCCGGCCATCGGCATCCGGCCCACGGCCAACGATCAACCATTCACCATAAACTGCGAAAGCTATACTGCAAAGCTCTCCCCGCAGGCGCAGGTGCGGCTGGCATTGGGGTTGTTGAAATAGAAGCCTTTCCCGTTCAGGCCTTCGGAAAATTCGAGGGTTGTATTAACGAGGTATAGAAAGCTTTTCAGGTCGGTAACTACCTTGATCCCATTATCTTCAAACTCCTGGTCCATAGGCTTTTTCTGGTTATCGAAATCCATTTTATAACTGAGTCCGGAACAGCCTCCCCCGATCACCGAAACGCGCAGGAACAGACCAGATTTGTCCTCCACCGGTGAATCCTGCATCAGCTTCAACACTTTCTCTTTGGCTTTATCTGAAACGTAGATCATTTTACAAATTTAGTTCAGGTTTTGAGATTTTCAGACCTCAGGTTTTCCTTTACCCTTTCAAGGACAAAGTCTATATCATCTTCCGTATTGAATTTACCCAGGCTGAAACGGATGGAATGATAGGCCTGGTCGTCTCCCAGCCCCATGGCGCGCAGTACGTGACTGGGCTCCAGAGAGGCTGAATTACAGGCAGATCCGGAGGAAACAGCTACATCCTTTTGCAGTTTCTCCAACAGTCCCCGTCCGGCGGATCCAAAGGAAAGATTGGAAACCGTGGGCAGGCGGAGGTCCGCATGCCCGTTCAGCCGGGCTTCACCTGAGTCCAGGATGGCTGTTTCCAGCCTGTCCCGCAGGGCCCGGATTTTTTCCATGGTCTTCATCATCTCGGTACCGGCAAGCGCAGCTGCCCTGCCCAGACCCACAATTCCGGGGACATTAAGCGTGCCGCTGCGAAGTTCTTTTTCCTGGCCGCCGCCATCCTGTTGCGCGATCAGCCTTACGCGGGGATTTTTTCGACGGACATACAGAAAACCGGCCCCCTTGGGTCCGTAGAATTTATGGGCTGAACCGGCCATCAGATCGATACCGTCTTCCATCACATCGACCGGAACTTTTCCCAGGGCCTGCGTGGCATCGCAGAAAAATAACACGCCATGGTCCTTTGCTATTCTTCCGATTTCTCCGACCGGCTGTATAACGCCCGTTTCGTTATTGGCATACATCACGGAGATCAGCTGGGTATCCGGACGAATGGCAGATTCCAGTTCCGCCGTATCGATAAGCCCGTCGGATTTTACAGGCAGAATCGAAACTTCAGCCCCCATTTTTTCCAAATGGGCAACCGTATCCAAAACGGCGCGATGTTCCGTGGCCACCGTGATCAGGTGCTTGCCCCTGGAAGAAAACATTTCATATATCCCTTTCAGGGAAAGGTTAATTGATTCTGTAGCCCCGGAGGTGAAGACGATTTCTCCCGGCTCGGAATGGATCAGCGCGGCTACTTCTTCGCGGGCGATACGCACCGCTTCAGCTGCCTGCCAGCCAAAAAAATGTCCCTTGCTCGAGGCATTTCCATAGTGGTGGCTGAAGAAAGGCAGCATAGCATCCACTACCCGCGGATCGCAGGGTGTAGTGGAATGATAGTCCATATAAACCGGAGTGCGGACCATATACAAATTTAAGTTTATGGGGTGGATAATGAGGTATATTAGTGGAACAGGAATCTGCTAAATCCATGAACAAAATTGAACATATCGGTATCGCCGTAAAAAGCCTGAAAGAATCCGTCCCTCTCTTTGAAATCCTGTTGAATACACCCTGCTATAAGGAAGAAACCGTGGAATCTGAAGGAGTCCGCACTGCTTTTTTTGCCAGCGGAGATTCAAAAATTGAACTTTTAGAGAGTATTGACCCGCAGGGAATCATCAGGCGGTTCATAGAAAAAAAAGGAGAAGGGTTTCATCATATTGCTTTTTCAGTAGATGATCTCCCTTCCGAGATGGACAGGCTGCGGGCTGCGGGATTCGAACTTCTCAACGATAAACCTAAACCCGGGGCCGACAATAAGATGGTCTGTTTTCTGCACCCGGCAAAAACCGGCGGTCTGTTGATCGAACTGTGTATGGAACGCCCGGAAACGCAATTGGACCTGTAACTTTTTATGTAATGCCGGCGGTGGTGGTTTGAGGGTTGATCACCTGCCTTTAATATCAACTCATTCTTCTGCGTCGATCTTATTTAGCCCCAGTTTATCCATGGCCTGCTGGGCAGCAATCTGGCTGGCGTCTTTTTTATTGTAAGCACGGCCCTTGGCAATGAGTTCGCCGTTTACCACAGCGCCGACCGTGAACAGGCGCCTGCCGCCTTCCATATGTTCGTCGATGGTCTCAAACTCAAGGTTTTTCCCGTTTTTATTTGCCCAGCCGTAAAGTTTATTCTTATGGTTGATCTCCAGGTTTTCGAGGTCTTCCATGAAAAGATAAGGCTGGATAATTCTTTCCATTACCCATTGTTTGGCCTTCTCATATCCCTTGTCGAGATAGATGGCACCCACCACAGCTTCCAGTGTATTCCCGAAAATCTGGCTCATCTTCAGGGAGCCATCAAATTTATTGAAGTAAGAAATCTTACGCAGCCCCATCTTAACGGCGATATCGTTGAGTTGTACACGATTCACCATCTTACTGCGCATTTCCGTGAGGAAGCCTTCTTCTTTATAGGGATATTTTTTAAACAGAAAATCGGCGATGATTGCGCTCAGGATCGCATCACCCAGGTATTCGAGCCTTTCATTGTTCTGGTCCGAACTTTCTTTGACGGAGCGATGGGTCAAAGCTGTTTTATATAAAACAGCGTTCCCCGGTACAAATCCCAGCACATTCCGCAGCTGCTTGCGAAAAGTAACAATCGACGAGTCAGTTCTGAAAATGCGGTCTAAAAATCCCACGCTACAAGTTAATTTAAAAATTGAGAATCCGTAATCTCCGGACAGGCGTTTTCGTTAACACCCGGGCTTTTCGTGATTTTCCCCAAATTGGTTAACCGGAACGTTTATGAAACGACAGGATGGACGTGGGTATGCTGTTATGCCTGATATTTTTTTACGATGACACAGGCATTGTGGCCGCCGAATCCGAAGGTGTTGCTGAGTGCAGCCTGGATGGTTCTTTTCTGAGGCTTGTGAAAAGTAAAATTGAGCCGTGGATCGAGGTCGGGATCGTCTTCGAAATGATTGATGGTTGGCGGTGCCGTATCATGCACCACGCTCATGACGCAGGCAATGGCCTCAACGACGCCCGCCGCGCCAAGACAGTGACCCGTCATGGATTTGGTTGAACTGATATTTGCGCGAAAAGCGTTCTCGCCAAAAACATCCATGATGGCCTTGACCTCCGAAACATCGCCCAGTGGCGTGGAAGTACCATGGGTGTTGATATAGTCGATGTCCGCGGGATTCATCTGTGCATCTCTTAGTGCCGCCATCATTACATTCTTTGCGCCCAGGCCTTCAGGATGCGGCGCCGTAATATGATGCGCGTCGCCCGTTGCACCTGCACCCGCGATTTCGCAATATATTTTTGCACCCCGGGCTTTTGCGTGTTCAAGTTCTTCCAGGATCAGTGCGCCAGCTCCTTCACCCATTACAAAACCATCGCGGCCCTTATCATAAGGGCGGCTGGCGGTCCCGGGACTTTCATTTCTTTCACTCAGCGCTTTCATCGCATTGAATCCTCCCACGCCTGCCTCACTGACAACGGCCTCTGATCCGCCGGTCAGGATGATGTCGGCCATACCAAGGCGGATAAGGTTAAAAGATTCCATGAGGGCATTTGTCGAAGAAGCGCAGGCACTGACCACGGCGAAATTGGGACCACGGAATCCATGACGGATGGAAATATGCCCCGCCGCAATGTCAAGTATCATTTTGGGGATGAAGAAGGGATTGTATCTCGGCGTACCATCGCCTTTGGCGAACTGCATCACTTCTTCCTGGAAGGTGATGAGGCCGCCGATACCACTGGCGAACACCACGCCGACCCGGTCATAGTCGCTGTTTTCCTTTGAAATCCCGGCATCGGTAACTGCCTGATCACTGACGGCCAGGGCCAGCTGGGCAAAACGATCCAGTTTACGTGCTTCTTTCCTGTCAAGAAAAGCAAGCGGATCGTAATTCTTGAGTTCGCAGGCAAACCGTGTTTTAAACCGGGAAGCGTCGAAAAGAGTGATCATGGCAGCACCTGAAACTCCTGCCAGCAGGTTTTTCCAGTAGTCTTCCAGATTATTCCCGATGGGAGTCAGCGCACCGATACCCGTTACAACAACTCTTTTCAATTCCATAAAAGCAATTGCGCAGAAATATGATAATGTGATAAATCCGCTTTCTAAGCCCCGGGGACTTCGAAAAGCGGATCAATGAGTTTAGCGCATCGCAAGGAGTTCCTTACTTGGCATGCTCCTCCAGGTAGCCAATGGCCTGGCCAACTGTGGTGATGGTCTCGGCCTGTTCGTCCGGAATTGAAATATTGAATTCCTTTTCGAACTCCATAATCAATTCAACTGTGTCAAGCGAATCAGCTCCCAGATCATTTGTAAAAGAAGCTTCGTTGGTAACTTCGGCTTCTTCCACGCCTAACTTATCCACTATAATTTTTTTGACTCGAGTTGCGATGTCTGACATTTTTGTAAATTTTAGTTTCGGCTGCAAAAATATAATTTTTGAGCTAAACAGCGCCAACAAGCCTTTTCAATTTTATTTTTTGATTTGAATTATATACCGGAATTTGCGATTTCCGCTACTCATTTCATAAAACCAACCCCAAGGCATGGCGCTCAAGCTGATAGATTATGGTTCCCCCGAATATGAGAAGATGCTGAAATTGCGGAATGATCTTCTCAGAAAGCCCTTGGGACTGCATTTCAGCACGGAAGAACTTGATAAAGAGAAGGATGACGTCCTCATGGGTGCATTTGAGGATGACCGTTTGCTGGGCTGTTGTCTGCTTACGCAGGTGGATGCCCGCATCATCCGTTTACGCCAGATGGCTGTACCCAATAACCTCCAGGGCAAGGGTATTGGCCGGGCCCTGATGATATTTGCTGAAAATATCGCCCGGGACATGGGTTATGAGATCCTTATGATGCATGCCCGCGTCACGGCCACCGGCTTCTATGAGAAAATGGGATATGTAAAAAAGGACGGGCAATTCATTGAAGTCACCATTCCGCACGTAATCATGGAAAAACGCCTCAGGTAACGGCGTCGTGCATGCGACGCATCATTTCCAGGAGGTTCTTCATATTTTCCATTTCACTCAAAACCAGCATAAACAGTTTGCCATTTTGCCTCAGCCTTGCCTGACGCGTCTGCTGCTGGATGAATTCGAGAATTTTTTTAAACGTGGCTGACTCAAAATAGCGGGCATCGGGCCGGTTGATAAAATAGAGCTTTACCTGACCATTCTTGAAGATGAGTCTTTCAAATCCCATACGGACAGCCATTCTTCTGATCCTCACCGTATCGAACAGTGCGTTCACTTCTTCCGGCACCGGACCAAAACGGTCTTCCATTTCGCGATGAAATTCCAGCAGTTCCTCCTCCGTTTCGCAATTATCCAGTCTGGTATAAAGTGAAAGTCTCTCCGTAATGCTCTCGACGTATTCATCGGGAATCAGGATTTCGAGATCAGTATCGATGGTACAATCTGTGATTTCCTGCTCCTGCCGGTCGATTTCCTCCTTAAACAAGTCCTTGAAAGAGGTGCGCTTCAGTTCGCGGATGGCCTCGTCGAGGATCTTCTGATACATTTCAAAGCCCATCTCCACCATAAAGCCGCTCTGTTCGCCGCCCAGCATATTTCCGGCTCCCCGTATGTCAAGGTCCCGCATGGCGATCTGAAATCCGCTGCCCAGATCACTATGCTGTTCAAGTGTCTGCAGCCTTTTGCGCGAATCCGCGGGCAGGGTAGCCATCGAAGGTGCCAGCAGATAACAAAACGCTTTCTTATTGCTGCGCCCCGCCCTTCCACGGAGCTGGTGAAGGTCGCTCAGCCCGAACTGATGCGCATTCTGTACAATGATGGTATTGACATTCGGAATGTCCACCCCGCTCTCAACAATATTCGTACAAACAAGCACGTCGTATTTCCTGTCGATGAAGTTCATGATACGTTCTTCGAGCTCATGGCCCTCCATCTGTCCGTGTGCGTAGCCAATGGCAAGGTCGGGACAGAGATTCTGGAGCAGGACGGTCGTCTCTTTTAATCCCTGGATACGGTTATAAATGTAAAAAACCTGCCCTCCCCGTTCCACTTCATAGTAAATAGCGTCGCGGACGTGATCTTCATTGAATGTGAGCACTTCCGTCTGAATGGGCTGCCGGTTGGGCGGCGGCGTATTCATAATGCTCAGGTCCCTGGCTCCCATCAGGCTGAACTGGAGCGTTCTTGGGATAGGCGTGGCCGTTAGGGTAAGACAGTCCAGGCTGGTGCGCAGGGTCTTGATCTTTTCCTTATGCGCCACACCGAATTTCTGTTCCTCATCGATGACGAGCAACCCGAGGTTTTTAAATTTTACATCCTTCCCCAGGATGGAATGGGTGCCGATGAGAATATCTATTTTCCCCTCTGCAAGCTTCTGATAGGTGGCTTTCTTTTCAGCAGACGACTTAAAGCGGTTGACATAGTCTACCGTTACGGGAAAGTCCTTCAGCCTTTCTCCAAATGTTTTATAATGCTGAAATGCCAGAATGGTAGTGGGTACCAGGACGGCTACCTGTTTTCCGTCGAGACAGGCTTTGAACGCAGCCCGGATCGCCACTTCTGTCTTTCCAAATCCCACATCGCCGCATACGAGCCGGTCCATGGGTGAAGGCAGCTCCATGTCTTTTTTTACATCTGCCGTGGCCTTGCTCTGGTCGGGCGTATCCTCATAAATAAATGAAGCTTCCAGTTCGGTCTGCAGGTAGTTGTCCGGTGCAAAAGCAAATCCCGGCTGGGCCTTGCGTGCCGCATAGAGCTTGATGAGGTCGAACGCGATTTCCTTTACCCTGGTCTTGGTCTTTTCTTTCAGTTTCTGCCAGGCATCACTTCCCAGCTTGCTGACCTTGGGAACGCTTCCATCCTTTCCCGTGTATTTTGAAATCTTATGAAGGGAATTGATATTAACGTAGAGGATGTCACTGTCCTTATAAATGATCCGCACGGCTTCCTGTAGCCTGCCGTTGGCTTCTATCTTCTGCAGTCCGCTGAACACGCCAACCCCATGATCGATATGGGTCACGTAGTCGCCGGGCTGCAGTTCCCGAAGGGTACGGATCGTAAGCGCTTTGCTTTTGTTATAGGCCTGTTTGACGCGGTATTTGTGGTAGCGCTGAAATATCTCGTGGTCAGTATAACATACGATCTTCAGGTCTTCATCAATAAACCCCTCATGTATAGATGTGGGAACCGCGTTAAACCTGATACCCGATTTAAGGTCTGCAAATATGCTGTGCAGCCTTTCCAGCTGTTTGGGATTTTCAGCAAACAGGTAAATGCCGAATTTTTTGGCTTCCCAGTTTTCCAGATCGCCGATCAGTCTCTCAAAACGGCGGTTGAAGGCAGGCTGTGAGTGCGTATGAAATGGTATGGAATCGGATGATGACCTTGCCAGCGGACCGAATTCCACTACATGAAACCGGTTTGTCATATCCAGGCTTTCCTGAATGCCTATAAAGTCGCCTGAAGAAATCTCACGTGAAGGGGCAGATTCCAGTCCGGGAGCAAGTCTCGGACCTCCCGCATCAAGCACATCTTTCAGGTCTTTTTCAAGTACTTCCAGTTTCTGACGAATGAACTCAAGATCGTACATCCACAACACGGTATTCTCCGGGAGAAACTCGAACAGGCTGATCTTTTGTTCCGAATTGAACTGGGTTTCGATATTGGGAATAATGTTTACCTGGGCGAGCCTGCGTTCACTCAGCTGGGTTTCGGGATCGAAAATGCGGATTGAATCCACATCGTTGCCAAACAGCTCGAGGCGGTAGGGCTTTTCGTTGCCGAAGGAATATATATCCAGAATTCCACCGCGAAGGGCAAACTGACCGGGTTCATATACAAAATCGGTTCTTTCAAAGCCGTACCCTACCAGTGATTCCATGAGCGCTTCGGGCTGGATCGTTTCCCCTGTTTTCAGACGGATCATGTTGCCGGAAAGCGTTTCGGGCAGGACTACCTTTTCGAAGAGTGCTTCCGGATAGGTGACGATAATCTTTTTATTCCCGCCGGCGCTCCAGCGCGTCAGGGCTTCGGTGCGCAGCATAACGTGGCTGCTGTTGAGTTCCTGGTAGTTCTTATTGCTTTTGTAGGAAGAAGGAAAATAGAAAATATCGAGTGCGCCGGTCAGGTTTTCCAGCGAATTATGAAAATAGGCAGCCGATTCTGCATCTTCACATACCACCATGTGATTGAGCTGGCTCGTTGCCGGAAGCCGGAAAATGGCTGATATCACGAAGGCAGGTGATGATCCCCGAAGGTTTTCCAGCCTGAGCTGGCCGGGCTTGGACATAGTGATCCTGTCCGCTATCTGAAAAAGGCGGGGGGACTGGGTGTACCGGTTCAGTAACTCCTCATGGATCATCAGCCCGGCAAAGGTAAAGAAGTAAATGGTTTATGGTAAATGGTTTATGGATTTGTGATAAATGGCTGTAAAGGCATAAATCAATCATAAACGATCTACTATCCACCATAAACCATACACCATTAACCGATTAATACACCGCATCATAATCCACATTCACATTCACCTGGGTCAGCTTATGCGGCTGCACGTGCACAGGGGCAATATGATTTTCGCCGTCGAAATTATTGGCGTAGAATAAAGCATCCTTTTTGGTAAAAAGTGAGTATTCTCCAGGAGGGAGGGAGACCTCGAAATAACCGTTCTCATCAGAATTCACGGTTTGGACGAGGCGGGTATGAATGGCGCTGTAAAAAGCAGATTCATTTACCCGGGCAACCTGGCTGAAGCTGGTAAGTTCATAGATGTATAAAACAGCCTTTATACCTTTCGGGGGACTTAGTTTTGCATCCGGTGAAGGCATCCGGTTACCGGAAATCCGGAAAATATAGCCCTCAATCCCTGATTTTTTTCCCTGGCTATGAGCGGATTGCATCAATAGGGGCAAACTGACCATCAGGGTGAATATGAGTTTTTTAGCGTTCATTGCTTAACAGGATACGCCGGTTAAGATATACCAAAATCGAGTGCACTTACCAAAAATGTGTATTTTTATCGGCTCTTTATCATTTCCAAAATACATGATACTTAAGAAATTTGTACCCCTGACACTGATAGCAGTTTTTCTACTCACGACGATCCGTGCTCAGGTTACCACTAATTTTAATGCACTCCGGCAGGCAGCACAAAACGCTGAAAAACAACATCAGGAGCTCAATATCCGCCTTCTCCGCGTGGCCAAACAAAAAGGCTGGCCCCTGTCTATCACGCTGAAAAACAATCATCAGGCGATCCTCTACGGTATAAATGCAAAGGGCATTCCACTTTATGTAAGTACGAACGAAAACATTATTTCTGCTGCTACCATCGGCACCAACCAGCTTTGGCCCGGCGGGAGCACCGGACTTAATCTGAGCGGATCGACTGCCGACATGAAAGGCAGGATCGCGATCTGGGATGGCGGAAAAGTATTGTCTACCCACCAGGAATTAAACGGCCGGGTTCTTCAGAAAGACAATGCGACGGTATTGAATGATCACTCGACCCATGTTACAGGAACGCTCATCGCGGCTGGTGTGAACCCGGTAGCCAAAGGGATGTCTTTCGGCGCCCAGCAATTGCTGGCCTATGATTTCAATAACCATATCGCCGAAATGTTTGCTGCTGCTCCGGGCCTGCTCATCTCTAATCATTCTTACGGCACCCTCTCCGGATGGAATTACAATACCGATGATAACCGGTGGGAGTTTCTCGGAAATCCCGGCGACACGGTAGACTACAAATTTGGATATTATGATGACCAGTCCGCGGCCTGGGATTCGATGGCCTTTCACGCACCGAATTACCTGATCGTAAAATCTGTAGGTAATAACCGGGATATTAACGGACCGCCGGTAGGCGATCCTTACTACCGGTATAATGCCCAGGGTCAGATCGTTTCTGCGGGTAAGAGACCGGCCGGGATCAGCAACAACGACGGATTCGACATCGTCCCAACCTATGGCACTGCCAAGAATATTCTCAGTGTGGGTGCCGTATATCCCATACCCGGCGGATATAACTCGCCTTCGGATGTGGTGCTCGCAGAATTCAGCAGCTGGGGACCCACTGATGACGGGCGTATTAAGCCTGAAGTGGTAGCCGATGGTATCAATGTGCTTTCATCCATCAGTACCTCCAACAATGCGTATGCTATCTATAGCGGAACATCCATGTCTTCTCCCGCAGCAGCCGGTTCGTCTTTTCTTCTACAGGAATATTTTTACAGGCTGCATAACGGATACATGCATTCTGCTACGCTCAAAGGCATCCTGATTCATACCGCCGATGAAGCGGGGCCGGCCGACGGTCCGGATTTTCAATTCGGATACGGTCTCATAGACATGCCCAAGGCGGCCGCTGTCATTCAGTCGAACAATACCGGCGGTCACCTGATTCAGGAGAACGTTTTGAACAACGGCGCTACCTATCCCCTTCCCGTCGTCGCTTCAGGAAAAGGACCGCTTGTAGTTACCATTAGCTGGACCGATCCTGCGGCTCTTACAGATGAAGTTAATATTCTCAATAACCCGACGCCTAAACTCGTTAACGACCTCGACGTGCGCGTCGCCGGAAATGGCAGTACCTACATGCCCTGGATACTGAATCCCCTGAATCCCGGAAACCCTGCCAGCCATGGCGACGATAAACTCAACAACGTCGAAAAAATTTATATACCGGATGCTGTTCCCGGCAAGACGTATAATATTACTGTCAGTCACAAAGGAAGCCTCCGCAACGGATCCCAGGCCTATTCCCTTATTGTAAGCGGTGTGATGACATCACCTTATTGCAGCTCCGCGGCAACTTCATCCGCCGGCACCCGTGTTGACGAGGTGGCGATTGGAAATATCGACCAGGTGAATCCTGCCGGTTGCACAACTTATACTGACCATACCGCGCAGACCATCGGCCTGCAGGCTGGTCAGAGCGTACCATTTACCATCAAACTCAGCAGTTGTGACGCGAGTTCGGCACAGCGTATTGTGAAAATATTTATCGATTACAACAACAACGGAAATTTTGATGATCCCGGAGAAACCGCTGCGGTCAGCCCTGTCCTGGCCGGAGGTGCGGTAAATTATTCCGGAACCATTAATGTCGCAACCGGAACCACCGTCGGCAATAATACCATGATGCGTATTGTTGCACAGGAAACAACTGATAGTACTCTGGTGAAAGCCTGTGGTACTTATCCGAACGGAGAAACAGAAGACTTCACCGTAAAATTCAGTCCGCTGACGAACGATGCGGCCATCAACGCCATCGTGGACCCTCTGCCTGGTGCATGTGTCGTCGATTCCGCGAGGGTTTCGGTCAGGATCAGGAATGCCGGCAGCGTCCAGCAGATCAATTTGCCCATCCAGTTGCAGGTGATCGCAGGGAATACCACGCTGATCAGTGTAAACACGGTTTACCCTGACACGATTGCAGCAAACAGTTCCGCCATTTATACATTCCAGCCGGCGTTTCATACACAGGCCGGAATCACCTATGTGATAAAAGCATCCACCCTTCTGGCAGGAGACCAGAACCCGTTAAACGATGCCGTTATCGACACAGTGCAATTCAGTGTGGGGACCGAAACGATTACAGGAAATGCTGAAATCTGCGGCGGCAGTCCGGCTACAGCCGGTCTGAAAGCCAACCTGACTGACAGCAGCGATGCCGTATCCTGGTATGATAGTAAGGATGCCACCACACCGATCGCGACGGGGCCCAAAGCAACGACGACGGTAATTCCGGCTGATAATACATACTGGCTTGGACTGAATGAGATCAGCGGATCCGTAGGGCCGAAAAATAAAAAAGCATTCATTTCCGGAGGATACAATTATTTCCAGGGCAACTTTATTAAGTTCCACAATGATGTGCCGGTGACCATCGAAAGCACCCGCCTTTATTTGTCGAGTGGCGGAAAAATCAATTTCATCGTCGCCGACCTCGCATCTTATGATTCCTGTGCAGGGTCCTTCAGCTACTTCCCCATTTCATCGACAACCATCGACGTCTACCCGACCACGCCGAATATTTCACGGACTCCGCAGACCATCAATTCCGCTCTGGATACGGGTGCGGTATTTCTGCTCAACCTGTCTGTTCCAACACCGGGAGACCATATCCTCATTACGGTGGCGGACGACAGCGCTTTCATTTTCCGGAATAATAATATCGGCTCAAAGCCTTACCCAATTGGTTTACCCGGCGTCTTTATGATCACTGGCAACAGCGCCATCAACACGTCGAACTGCAAAGACACTGCATTTTACCAGGGCTATTATTATTTCTTCTACGACATGAAAATTTCGCTCAACAAATGCGCATCGCCCCGCGTACCTGTTCATGCCGTAACGCCCGCGCCCGCTACCATTACGCGCGTGGCAAGCAAGCTGGTAAGCAACTATGCTTCCGGCAACAACTGGTACTTCGGCGATTCGCTGATCGCATCCAATCATACAGATACCCTGCAACTGACCGCTCCGGGCAGTTATAAAGTGGTTGTGAACGACAGCACGGGTTGTGTACTCGTTTCGAACGTCTACGTGTATTCCAAGGACAATGATATCGGCTTCGCGGTTTCACCCAATCCGAATCATGGTTCATTCAAAGTGGAATTCTACAAGGAACAACAGGCGAATGTGGGACTCCGTGTACTGGACATCAACGGCAAGGAATTGTATATGGCCCAGTATCCCGCATTCAAAGGATACTTCGGCCAGCAACTCAACCTGGGCGTAATGGCCAAAGGCGTATACATCGTTCAACTGGACGTGGACAGTAAGAAATACCTGAAGAAAATGATCGTTTACTAAGGCAGCAGGCTACTTCGTGCGATGGGTTTATAGCTTAATTTGTGTCATGCTTCCACCCTGGCAGACCGGCAAAGTCATCCGCATCGAAAATTTTAGTGCAACCACCAGGAGGTTTTGGATCGAACTGAGTTCGGGCGAACCTTTCCGGTTTGAGCCCGGTCAGTTTGTCACCCTTAATCTCCCGATCCACGAAAAGCCCTCCAAATGCTGGCGCAGTTATTCCATTGCTTCCTGGCCTGACGGCACGGCTGTATTCGAATTGGTGATCGTATTGCTTGAAGGGGGAGCCGGAACAAAATACCTTTTTGAGGAGGTTCACCCGGGAAGCGAACTGACCCTGCGGGGTCCTGTTGGAACTTTCACCCTTCCTGACCAGATCGACCGGGATCTTTATTTCATTTGTACCGGTACCGGCATCGCACCCTTCCGCGCGATGATCCATCATCTGCTCGATCATAACCTGTCGCACCGGGAGATTTATTTGATCTTCGGATGCCGGAGACTCGGCGACGCCTTGTATCAAAAAGAGATGGAGGATATAGAAGAAAACCTTCCCGGCTTTCATTACATGCCCGTGTATTCCCGCGAAGTGCCCGAGAACCTGAATCATCTTGTCCGCACGGGTTACGTGCATTCTGTGTATGAAGAGATCTGCCGGAAAAATATGGTTCACACAACCGGGGGACAGTCATCCACGCTTTCACCTGCCTATTTCTATCTCTGCGGGTGGAAGAATATGATCGACGAAGCCCGAAAACGTATAGCAGAGCTGGGCTATGACCGGAAAACAATACACCTCGAATTGTATGGCTGATCAGACGGATAACCCAACTGCCAGGCTGGGCATTCAGAGACTCAATTGGAAACACTTAGTGTGAATAACTTTCCCCGAATCTCCCCCTTGCAGGGCAATCAGAATGATTAATTTTTAAAAACGGGGGGAAAGAATAGATGATAAAACAGAAGGAGCTAAAGACCGGAAGCGGATTGTTGCCTCATATTTTTCTTCAGCAACAATTCTCTGCGGAGGGAAATATCCGGAATTTTTTTGGATACCCTGAGTTCTTCTTTGACGGGAGCTTTCATCGCGATCACCGGACTGGTGATGTCCTGGATCTTCGATTCCATGGTAGAAGTTTCCTTTTCGAGCTCCAGGATATATTCGTAGTTGCTTAAAATTTCTCTCTCTAATTCCTCGATTTTTGATTTGCACTTCATCACGATACCTGTCCTTATCACATAACCTACCAACAGAGAAATACCAAGTACGGAAGCTAACAAATACAAGTTTAGCGTAACCTCATTGTTAAGCATATCGATAGTTCAATTTAGATCATTCAATGGACTTCAGAGAACAACGCTGGTGCAGGGGAATGCCACCCAACGGAGGGTTCATCATCTAATTGGAGGTTATTCCCAAATGTAAGGCTTCCCTTTGAATATAATTTTAGAAAATTTCTTTTTCCACAATTTCCCGGATGGCGCTGACAGGGATCCTTTCCTGCTTCATGTTGTCGCGGTAACGGATGGTCACGGTCTGGTCTTCTTTTGTCTGGTAGTCGACGGTAACGGAGAAGGGTGTGCCGATGGCATCCATGCGCCTGTACCGTTTACCGATGGTGTCCTTTTCTTCGAAAAAGCACCTGAACTTCTGACGGCAGTCTGCCAGGATCTCCCTTGCGATTTCCGGCAATCCGTCCTTTTTAACCAGGGGCAGGATGGCCAGTTTGATGGGCGCCAGACGGGGTGGAAATCTCATAACCACACGGCTGTCTTTTTTATCTGGGGAACTCAGGTCCTCTTCCAGGTAGGCTTCGCTGAGGATCATCAGGACCGTACGGTCAAGGCCGATGGAGGTTTCGATGACATAGGGTATATAATGCTGATTGAGGTCGGTATCAAAATAGGTCAGTTTTTTACGGCTGTATTCCTGGTGATTTTTCAGATCGAAGTCAGTACGGGAATGAATGCCTTCGACCTCCTTGAATCCCATTGGAAATTCATATTCGATATCGCAGGCCGCATCCGCATAATGTGCCAGCTTCACGTGGTCGTGAAAGCGGAATCTCTCTGCCGGAATCCCCATGCCCAGATGCCATTTCATCCGCGTCTCTTTCCAGTACTCATACCATTCCTTCTGGGTGCCGGGTCGGATGAAGAACTGCATTTCCATCTGCTCAAATTCCCTCATGCGGAAAATAAACTGGCGGGCGACGATCTCATTTCGAAAAGCCTTACCCGTCTGCGCAATACCGAACGGGATCTTCATGCGCCCGGTTTTCTGCACATTCAGGAAATTCACGAAAATACCCTGGGCTGTTTCGGGTCGCAGCCAGATCTGGCTGGCTTCTTCGGAAACACTTCCCAGTTCGGTGGAGAACATAAGATTAAACTGCCTGATCTCAGACCAGTTGAATGTTCCGCTGACAGAACAGGAGATCCTGTTATCTTCTATGAGTTTTTTCAATCCGTCGAAATCTGATTTTGCCAGCAGGGCATCCATCGAGGCAAGCAGGGCATCTGCTTCTTCCTTCCTCCCCTCTGCTTCAAGCTCGTCGGCCTTCGCTTCAATCAGGTGATCTACGCGGTATCGTTTTTGACTGTCTTTATTGTCGATCATCGGATCGCTGAAATTGTCCACATGCCCGGACGCCTTCCAGGTTGTCGGGTGCATGAAGATCGCAGCGTCGATACCCACAATATTGTCCTGGAGCTGGGTCATGGTTTTCCACCAATAGTCCCTGATGTTCTTTTTTAGTTCGCTGCCGTATTGTCCGTAATCATAAACCGCACTGAGTCCGTCATAGATTTCGCTTGACTGAAATATGAAGCCATATTCCTTGCAATGGGAAATAATCGCCTGAAGCTTTTGCTGGTCATTTGCCATAAGGGTGCAAAAGTAAGGAGATTGGGCAACTGGAAGCAACCCCTTACGGTACTAAATAGTATTTTTGAACGTATGCAAGGATGGAGAAAATGTCTTTCCTATTTAGGCTCTGCGCTGCTCCTTTTCACTTCTTTAGCGGCAAACTCCCAGACCAAAGTGCTTAGGGGAATTGTGCAGGACGCTCAAAGCGGGGAGCCCGTGCCTTTCGCTTCCATGCGCATGGAAGTTTCCGGGAACGGAAGACTAAGTGATTCCGCAGGCGGTTTTGTGTTTCATTTTCAGGAATGGCCCCATGATACCCTTCAGGTCAGCTATGTGGGTTACCAGAATTTTAACCTCCTCCTGGGAGATTCTCTTTATCGGCGGGCGGTCAGGGACACCCTCAATGTCGTTATCAATATGATACGCGGCAAATACAACACCGAAGTGGTCGTTCGAAAGAAAGTCGACTTCGGGCTCCTGCTATGGAAAAAAATTGTGCGCCGAAAACAATTCAACGACCGCTTCCGGTTCCATAATTTCTCCTACGAACTGTACAATAAACTGGAGCTCGATCTGAACCAGATTAATAAGGAGAAGATAAAGAACATCAAACTGCTTCGTCCCTTTGAATTCATCCTGGAAAATATCGACAGCAGTGAGGGCAAACCCTTTCTTCCCATTTATATTACGGAAACTCTGTCAGATTATTATTTCCAGCGCGACCCGCTGAAACGAAGGGAAGTCATAAAAGGCAGCAAGACCGTCGGCCTCAATAACGAGAGCGTGATCAAGTATCTCGGCGGGATGGAACAGAATATTGATTTTTATAACAACTTCATCCCGGTCTTTGATAAGCGCTTCGTGAGTCCCCTCAGCGACAACGGCGACTTCTATTACCGGTATAAAATCATCGATACGCAGTATGTCAATTCAAGGCGGCTGTTACATCTCATTTTTACGGCAAAAAGGAAGGGTGAAAACACATTCGAAGGGGATTGCTGGGTACATGACACCAGCTTCGCAATACAGAAGATGACACTGAGGCTTGATGCCGGGTCCAATATCAACTTCCTGCAGGAGATGAGCATCATTGAAGAATTCAGCCTGATCAATGATACGACCTGGTTCCTGACCAGGGATAAATTTGTGGTAAACCTTGCTCCTATCGGCAACAACCGCCTTGGAATGATTGGTCGAAAATCGACGACCTATCACAATATTCTGTACAACGACAGTTCGATCACGCGTCAGGTTGATAAAAACAAAATACAGCAGGAAGTGATTTTCTCCGGACAGTCGAGGGTCCGGCCCGATTCCTTCTGGGTCCAGCACCGGCACGAGAACCTTACCAAGGATGAGACGGCCGTGTATAAAATGGTGGACACCCTGGTAAAGATGCCCGAATTTCATACCTATGCGAATGTGCTGAATTTCATTGCGACCGGGTATCTGAACGTCGGCAATTATGTGATCGGACCCTGGTATAACTGGTTTTATGCGAATGAGCTCCAGGGATTCCGCCTGCGTTTTGATCTGGGTACCAACAAAGGATTTAATAAAAACCTGATCCTGCATGGATACCTGGCTTATGGATTCGGCGACCAGACATGGCATGAAGAGGTGGATGCGATGTATGTTTTCAAGCGCAATCCGAGGATGACGCTTTTTGCCATGTACAGGCAGGACCTTGACTACGGACAACAGTATTATGATGAAATCAGTTCGGACAATCTCTTTTCACTCGCGGTCCGAAAGCCGCATGTGCCGATCAAGTTCATAAACCTGACTGAACAAAAAATAGAATGGTTTAAGGAATGGCTGAGTGGATTTTCCCTTGCACTCACCGTCGATCATAAAGTGTATAATCCGGAACTCAATCTGGCTCCGGCTTCCGATTTTCAGAAAGGCGGAGGAAATCCTTTCAACGGATTTGAAGTCGGCGGTATCGTACGATTTGCCTTTTTGGAAAAATTCTTCGAGACCAATTTCTATCGTTACAGCCTGGGAAGCAAATATCCCATCGTAGCCATCCGGTACATGCATGGAATCCCCGGTGTGCTGGGAAGCACGCTTTCATACAACAAACTGTCGATGAGCATTACCAATAATGTCAGGATTCCTCCTTTTGGAAACATCTACTATAATCTCTTCGGCGGCTTCACGACCGGGGTGCAAACCTATCCCTTCCTCAACATCGCACCCGGTAACGAAACCTACTACTATAATAAGTACGCGTTCAGCCTCATGAACAAATACGAGTACCTGCACGACCAGTTCATGGGATTTAATTTCGAACATAATATCGGCAGCGGCATTTTCAGGTTCACTTCCATCACGCGAAAACTCAAACTGCGCCAGTTCTATAATGTGAAATTGTTGTGGGGCCATCTTTCACCGGCCAACGCAGCCTATAACAACAATGATGACTACACGTTCAGCTCACTGGACGGCAGAACCTATATGGAAATCGGAACCGGCATTGAAAATATCCTGCGCATCTTCCGTGTGGAATTTATCTGGCATGTACTGCCAAACGACCCGACCCTTATATACTATCAGCGGTTCGGCGTCTTCGGAAGCATTAAGATCACCATGTAGCCTTAGGGAGCGGGCGCAGGTATCCTAAATTGTATTCAGCAAAACAAAAGTATAGCCAATTGGTCTTTGTTTAGCGCCATTTAGGTCCGTTTGGTCCTATATCGCTCGGGGAGTGGATGCTCAGGAAAAATCCGTCTACCACAGATACCTGAAGCTCATAAATGTCTAATGACCACCTCGCAGATCCTGTCAATTTCTTCTGTGGAAACGGTAAGCGGGGGAGCAATGCGCAAACAGTGGGGCGCAAATAAAAACCAGTCGGTCAGCACACCGTCACGGATGCATTTATCTACTATGCGCTTGCAGGTTTCTGCACTTTCAAATTCCACGGCGATCAGCAGGCCCGCACTTCGAACATCTTTAATATGCGGGTGTGCAAGCGCCTGCCGGAATCTTTTTTCTTTTTCAGCAACCTGCGTGACGAGACTTTCTTTAAAAAGAACCCGGAAAGAAGCAAGTCCGGCGGCACAGCTCAACGGGTGACCACCGAAAGTGCTGATATTACCCAGCACAGGATTTTCTGTAAAAGCATCCATTCTCTTTTTTGATGAAATGAAAGCGCCCAGGGGAAGACCCCCGCCCAGTGCTTTTCCGAGCATCAGGATATCGGGCACTATTTCATATTCTTCAAAACCCCAGAGCTTACCCGTTCTGCCGAAGCCCGCCTGGATCTCGTCGAGGATCAGCAGGGCGCCGGTATCGTCGCATCTTTTTCTAACCAACTTCATCCATGCCGGTCGCGGTTTAATCACGCCGTTTTCTGCCTGTACCGTTTCGGCAAAAACAGCAGCCGTTTTTTCCGTGATCTGTTCAAGGTCATCGTCGCGGTTATATCTCAGGTGTGCGACACCCGGCAGCAACGGACGGAACGCGTTACGCCAGTACTCATCTCCCATGATGCTGAGGGCACCCTGCGTCGATCCATGGTAAGAATGTTCAAATGCGGCGACAGACATTCGCCCGGTAATTCTTTTAGCCAGTTTCATTGCGCCCTCCGTGGCTTCCGTTCCGGAGTTCGTAAAAAAAACAGAGTCCAGACTGGGCGGCAATTTTTCAATCAGCGCCGTGGCATAGTCAACCTGCGGCGACTGCACCAGTTCCCCGTACACAAGGAGGTGGAGATAACGTCCGGCCTGTTCTTCAATGGCATGGACAACTTCCGGATGGCGGTGACCCGTATTGCAGACGCTGATACCGCCGATCGCATCCAGCCATTTTTTTCCTGCATCACCGTAGAGCCAGCAGCCTTCGGCACGGGTGATTTCAAGAGCCAGCGGAGCGGTCGACGTCTGGCCCAGATGTTTGAAGAAGAGTTCCCTGCGGTTCATGGTATGAGCAGGCTTTAAGCATTCCTGAACCAGTCCGCATACTGAATGTAGTTGTTGGCGATTCTTTCGATTTCTCCCTGGATAAGCTCTTTGGGAATATCTTTTATTTTTTTCGCGGGGACGCCTGCATAGATGGCACCCTGTTCGATCCGGGTATTTTCCAGCACTACGGCCCCGGCAGCGATAATGGAATTGCTACCGATTTCGACGCCGTCCATGATGATGGAACCCATGCCGATCAGCACGCTGTCGCTGATGGTGCAACCATGTACGATGGCGTTGTGTCCGATAGATACGTTGTTGCCGATCACGGTTTTTGTTTTCTGATAGGTGCAGTGAATGATGGCGCCATCCTGGATATTGACTTTATTTCCGATACGGATGCTGTTGACGTCTCCCCGCACGACGGCATTAAACCATACGCCGCAGTCGTCCCCCATGATCACATCACCCACTACGGTGCTGTTCGGGGCGAGAAAAACATTTTTTCCGAATACGGGTGAAACGCCTTTAACGGGAAGGATCACGGGCATAAAAAGGGTGTTTTTGTAAATTTAAGTGTTAGTCGGTAATCGTAAATGTTTAAGTCGTGGGCCGTGTGCCGTGGGCCGTGAGTCGTTCGCCCTGGGCCGTTGGCCGCGGGCCGTTTGATGTGAGTCGTTGTTCGTGGGCCGCGGATCGTTGGCTGTGGGCCGTGCGCCGAGTGCCGTGAGCCACAGGCCAAACAGGCTGGCGATGATGTCAACAAAATAAGCCTCAATGGAAAGGCGTTATATAAGATGGAGTACAGTGAAACTGATGCTGGTGTTATAAGTCGCTGATTTTCAACTAAGGATTGCCTATCGACTTTTGTTCACCGGCTAAAGGCCAACGGCAAACGGCTAACGAAAGACATTAATCGAGGATTCCGGTCGATTCATCGAGTTTAGGTCGTTTTGATTGCAGTTCAACTTTCTTTTTTGTAGGTTTAAATAGTTAATCTGAATCCAATGAAACACGTTAGGAACATCCTTTGGCCCGCAGCAGCGGTTCTCCTGCTCAGCGCCCTTTTTTCATGTAAAGCTCAGTATGGTTGTCCTTCCAATGGGAAAAACGTTGGAGCGGAGAGGATATTAAGTGGAGAGAAATTACCTAAAGCACCCAAATTTAAAGCCTGATAGAATGTACTATTCCATAAACCATCTAAATCCCAACACTATGAGCCTTACCCTACGTACCGACTTCGGTTGTACCGAAGCTGTCATCGACGACGACTGCGGCCTCAAAAGATTTTATGAGGTGGCGAATATTCTGACGGACGACCTTGATGTGAATTTTAATCATAAAACAGACGATTTCGATTCCCTGATGTGGGATTTTTCCTTCAAAGGACATGTGCTGACCCTGCACTACAACATTTATACAGGGATCTCCATCTATCCGAGGAAATTCCGTGAAGCCCCCAGAAGGGATAACGATGCGGTAGTTGAAGTGGCCCGTTTTCTGGAAGGAAAACTCATGATCCACACAACCAACCGCCTGGCTTCCTAATAACTCTTTTCCTCAATGGAATCCAGCATCGTACAATAACTCACATAACGGTCTAACGATAACTTGCCCTCCTGGAGGGCTTTTTTTATGGCACAACCGGGCTCATTTATATGGAGGCAGTTATTAAACTGGCAATCATTCAACCTGGCCCGCATCTCCGGAAAATAATGAGAGAGTTCCTGCCGGGAGATGTCCACCAGACCAAATTCCCTCAGTCCCGGCGTATCGACTATCCGTGCATCGTGCTCGGGCAGATCGAACATTTCAGCAAAGGTGGTGGTATGTGTGCCCTTGCCACTCCATCCACTTACACCCTGGGTTTTCAGTTCCATGCCGGGCGCAACAGCATTAATAAATGTTGATTTTCCAACACCTGAATGACCACTGAGCAGGCTTGTTTTTCCGCGAAGCAGCTCCTTTACTTCATCTACTCCTGCCCCGCTTTCCAGGCTCATGCCGATGACACGGTAACCCACAGCCTCATACATTTCTTTTCTTTCCTCAAAAATGTCCCATTCCTTTTTCCGGTAGAGGTCGGTTTTATTGAAGAGGATGACTGAAGGAATATGAAAAGCTTCACCGGCCACAAGGAAGCGGTCGATAAAGCCCTGCGATGTCCTGGGTTCTTTCAGGGTAGCGATGAGCAGCGACTGGCTGAGATTGGAAGCAAGGATATGGTGCTGGTACCGGTTTGCAGGCGACTGACGGTTGATATAGTTTTTCCGGTCTTCGATCCTCATGATCATCCATTCTTCCGTCTCCGGTTCAGGTTCAATTTCCACCCGGTCGCCGACAGCTACCGGGTTGGTGGATGTGATACCTTCTATCTTGAAGATGCCCCGGATCCGTGCTGCGAGGAATTCTCCGGTGTCAGCTTTTACCGAATACCAGCTCCCCGTGGATTTGTATACTGTTCCGAGCATATCAGGGGAATTTTCTGAAAAGGGTGAACCGCAACAGCCATTCAAGAAAGATGGCGATCGCCGCAGCCAGCACAAATGGAAAGAATTTTTCTGTGTAATGTGTGAAGCTCTGAACCTGGTATTTCGACTTTTCCAGACGGTCGATTTCTTTATAAATGGATTCCAGGCTTTCATTGTCTGTCGCCCGGAAATATTTTCCCCCTGTCTCGTTGGCAATCTGGGTAAGCAGCTTTTCATCAATACTTACTTTTTCCTTCTGCATGATCACGCCGCTGGAAGTCTGTATCGGTACCGGCGCAAATCCTTCGGTTCCCACACCGACCGTATAGACGCGTACGCCAAATGACTTCGCAATCTCCTTGGCCGTATTGGGATCCAGTCTGCCGCCATTGTCTTCACCGTCGGTCAGAAGGATCACCACTTTACTCCGGGACAGGGAAGACCTGAGTCTTTCGACGCCCGTAGCAAGCCCGGACCCGATGGCCGTTCCATCTTCGAGCAGGCCACTTTGAATATTGTAGAGCTGGGATTTGAGCACGGCATGATCCGTGGTGAGCGGACACATGGTGAAACTTTCACCTGCGAAGATCACAAGTCCCATGCGGTCGGTCGGCCGCCGGTCGATGAACTCCGACGCCACCTGCTTGGCAGCTTCCATACGGTTCGGACTGAAATCCTGCGCCAGCATGGAACCGCTGATATCCAGGCAAAAAATAATATCGATTCCCTCGCCGCTGGTGACCTGTTGTTCACTGCCGGTCTGTGGCCGTGCAAGCGCGAGGATAATACAGGAGACGGCGATCAGCCTCAGTATCATCAATACATGACGAAAAATCGTTTTCCAGGAACGGCCTTTCCCGAAAGCCTTCACGCCGGAGACAAGCAGGGTACCCTGGGAACGGTAGGTTGGCCGCAGGTAAAAATATATCCATACGGGCAGGATCGCGAAGAGTGCGAAAAAAGCCGGCTTGGCAAAATGAATATTTGAAATCCAGTCGTATAACACTATCGTTGAATTTCGTTGATGGTCTTAATGGATGACCGGATGATTTCGAGGTTTTCCTCATTCTCATAAGGTCCGGGTATATATTTCGCAAACTTCACAAAATCGCCCATTCGCAGGGCCGTCGAAAGTCTGGTGAACATATCACGCTCCGGTTTCAGGTCGCTGATCATATGGATCACTTCTTCACTTGTCTTTTCCATGGTTACCAGTCCGAAATGCCGGTTCAGGTAAACCCGCAGGGTATCGTGAAGACCGGTATAGAATTTTTTTACAGCTCCCGGGTCTTCACGCAACATATACTTCAGTTTTTCAAGTGACTGAAGTGCTTCATCCAGATCCGTTTTTTTCGGATGGAAGGGAACTGCCACAGGCTCGGGCTTTGCGGCAAGGGGTTTACGCATCACCCAAATAAATCCGGCCAGGGAAAGAAGGCAGACTGCGCCGACGAACCAGGGAACATATTTCATGTCGGCATTGGGTACATCAATGATTCCCCTGATATCGTGGTAATCTCTCGTGGTGTCCACTGCACCATAGGAAACCTCCACGGCAATCGAATCCGTTCTATACAACTGATGACCGACCACCAGGGGAAAAGCGGGGATCACATGGGTTCCGGAATCGAAACTGGTGATCTTCCATTCCAGGTGATAGCTCGCGCCTTCGGCGGAAATAGTGGAATCCCTGTTGGCTTTCTCAATCATTTCGAAATGCGGAATGCTGTCAAGCTGGGGAAGCTGATTTCCCGAAACCATCGGCGACCTCACTTCAATAATAAACCGGATGGGCTCTCCGATGAGGATCTGGTTTTTATCTACCGACGATTTAATGAATGGTTTCTCCTGCGCCCTGGCGGCAGGGGCGGCAAGTAACATCAAAACGGATAAAATGATATAGCCGGGGAATTTCTGCATGTTCAGGCGGGCCTGTTTCTACCCACAAAAAATTTCTGGAGGATTTTTACATAATCTTCATCGGTCCGCATATGCAGCAGGTCCGATCCCGACTTGAGAAAAAGCGATTTGCTGAGTTCGGTCATTTTGAAAAATGACTGCTGATAGAAATTCCGCACGTCAAAATCAGAAGTGTCCACCCAGATCATCTCACCGGTCTCGGCATCTTCCACTTCGATCAGGCCGGCTTCCGGTAATTGCATATCCATTTTATCGTACACTTTTATTCCGATCAGATCATGTTTTTTTCCCGCAACCCGCAGGGCTTCTTCATAGTTTTCGTCCAGAAAATCACTGAGCACAAAACAGATGGTTTTCTGCCGGATGGTATTGTTCAGGAAACGAAGGGCCTGTGAAATATCGGTCTTCCGGTGGGCGGGTTCGGTCGTGAGCAGATCGCGCACCATATGAAGCACATGGTCCCTGCCTTTTTTCGGCGGAATGTATTTTTCAATTTTATCACTGAAAAAAGCCAGTCCTACTTTATCGTTGTTGTTTACCGCTGAAAAAGCCAATACGGCGCAAATTTCCGTGATGAGATCTTTTTTCCTTCCCTTTATGGTGCCAAACAGCGAGCTGCCGCTCACGTCCACCATCAGCATAACCGTGAGTTCTCTTTCTTCCTCAAAAAGTTTGCTGAAAGGATGGTTGAATCGCGCCGACACATTCCAGTCGATGAACCGCACATCGTCGCCGGGGTAATACTCGCGTACTTCCCTAAAAGCCATTCCGCGACCCTTGAAGGCGCTGTGATATTCCCCCGTAAAGAGGTGGCGCGTCAGGCGCTTGCTCTTTATTTCCAGTTCGCGGACTTTTTTTAGTATTTCGGTGGTGGTCAGCATTTTTTGGTTTATGGTATATGGTTTATGGTTTATGGTTTCAGATTAAATGTTTTGAAGTTCCATTAACCATATTTGTATACCCGTTAGGATTTTTGCTTTATATAATTAATAAATCCTGTAATCATCCTTATATTACTTTCAAGCATTGAATTCAATTTCTCATAAATACCCTGGCTGATCGTATTTGTCATTAGGGCGATGCTTAGTAAAGTTTCCAACTCATAGGCAGATCCTCTTGAAACAAACAAAAATTGAAGACATTCCCTTTTATGATTTCTTCCAACTCCCTCGGCTATATTAGTTGGAATAGAAATAGCCGCACGGTTAGTCTGGGATGTTAACCCATATCTTTCTTCGGGCGGATAGTTTTTAGTAAGCATATAAATTTCCTTCACAGTCTCCATCGATAATTTCCAAACCTCTAAACTCTTATAACTGATCATAACACACAATTTATGCTACAACCCTTTTACCCTATCCGATTGAGTTAACCCACTTTATCAGATGATTCACCATAAACCATACACCATTAACCATACACCACTAAGGCACCTGAATCGCCCTCAGCACTTCATCAATCACATAATCTGCATTTACATTTTCGGCTTCGGCTTCATAGGTAAGACCAATACGATGCCGGAGTACATCTTTGGAAATTGAGCGCACGTCTTCGGGAATCACATAACCCCGTTTGTTCAGAAAGGCATTGGCCTTGGCTGCCAGGGCCATATTGATGCTTGCGCGCGGGGAGCCGCCGTAAGAAATCATCGTCTTCAGTTTTTCGAGCCTGAAATTTTCAGGACTGCGCGTGGCAAAGACGATGTCGAGAATATAATTCTCAAGTTTTTCGTCCATATAGATCTTCCGGGTCAGCGAACGGGCATCCAGTACTTCCTGCATCGAAACAACCTGCTTGAGGTCGGGCTGTTTTATCCCGTTCATATGGTTGCGAATGATCTGCAGCTCTTCGGATTTGGAAGGATAGCTGACCATGACCTTCATCAGGAAGCGGTCCTGCTGTGCTTCCGGCAGCGGATAAGTGCCCTCCTGTTCGAGCGGATTCTGGGTGGCAAGCACCAGGAAGGGCTCTTCCAGTATATAACTGTTGTCGCCGATGGTGACCTGTTTTTCCTGCATGGCTTCCAGCAGGGCGCTTTGCACTTTGGCCGGAGCCCGGTTAATTTCATCCGTGAGCAGGAAATTGGCGAAAATGGGTCCTTTACGAACGACGAATTCGTGTTTCTGTTGATTGAATATCATGGTTCCGATCACATCGGCAGGCAGCAGGTCGGGCGTAAACTGAATACGGCTGAACTTCCCGCGGATGGTTTGTGCCAGAGACTTAATGGTGAGCGTCTTGGCGAGCCCGGGAACTCCTTCCAGAAGGATATGGCCGTTCGTCAGCAATCCGATCAGCAGCCGGTCGAGCATATATTGCTGACCCACGATCACATGACTGATTTCCTCCCTGATCCTGTCCACAAACTGACCCTGTACCTGGATCTTTTCGTTTAAAACCCTGATGTCTTCCGCCGTATACATGATATTGAAAAATTAGGCTGCAAAATACGATTTGTTGTTTTATATGGCATGAGAATTGGGCAGGGGAAGGAAACAGAAGATTCAAAACGTTCACTTTATTTTCACAATTCTTTCCGGACATTTCCCGGGAACGCCAACACCCGGACAATAAAAACCGGTAATTTTAGTTAGCCTCTCAACAAAACCTTCTTTTATGCGCAGAATATCGATCCCCCTGGCGGCCTTAGTTTTTTTCGCCTTTTTCAACGCCTGCAGCAAAAGCACCACAAACAACAATAACAACAACGATTCAACTGCGAAAACAGTACAGAATATTTCGGGATCCTATAATCTGACGGCCCTGACATTCAATTTCGGGGGTATCAGCGTAGACTATTATGACTCACTCGATGCATGTGAAAGGGATAATGTAATTCAGTTGAAAACGGATCTTACCGCCGCTTTTATTGATGCCGGTATTCAATGCAGCCCTCCTGAAGATTCTTCGGGTGTCTGGAGCCTTTCCGCCAACGCAGATTCCATTTATATCGGAAGCAGCAGTGATAAAACAGGATTCCTCATTAAATCCTGGGACGGAAAGACGCTTGTTCTGACTGGAAAGGAAAGTCAGGGCGGGTTTACGGTGAGCACCAATTCGACGTTGGTGAAAAAATAGTATATAGTTTATGGTTTATAGTGTATGGTTTGGAACGGGTTTGTGTGATATGAACGATTTACCATAAACCATTTACCATAAACCATTAACTAAGATATTTCCCCACAATCGGCATTCTCCGACCCACGCCAAACGCCTTGCTGCTTACACGGATGATGGGACAAAACTGATTCCTTTTATATTCACTGGTGTTAACCAGTTTGAGCACCCGAAGCACCAGTGCTTCATCCACACCCATCGCGATGATCTCGCGGGGGCCCTTCCTCCTTTCAATATACATATACAGGATCCGGTCAAGCAGGTCATATTCGGGCAGGCTGTCGCTGTCTTTCTGATCCGGCCGGAGCTCCGCTGAGGGCGCTTTTTCAAGGATCGACTGCGGGATGATCTCTTCATCCGCGTTGATCAGGCGGGCAAGGGCATAGACCTGCATCTTGTACAGGTCGCCCAGCACACTGAGTCCTCCGGCCATATCACCATAGAGGGTTCCGTAACCGGTGGAGAGTTCGCTTTTGTTGGACGTGTTTAACAGTATGTATCCGAATTTATTCGCAATCGACATAAGCAGGTTTCCGCGGCTGCGACTTTGAATATTTTCTTCGGCAAGTCCAAAGGGCAGATCCTGGAAAACAGGTTTCAAAACGCCGAGAAAACTTTCATATACGGGCTGGATCGGCAGGATCTGAAAAGGATTGTTCAGGCGTTGTGAAAGCAGGGTTGCATCTTCCACGGAATGGGTACTGGAGAAGCCGGAAGGCATGGCTACGGCCAGCACATTCTCATTGCCCAGGGCCTGACAGGCCAGCGCGAGGGTAACAGCACTGTCGATCCCGCCGCTGCTGCCAAGGATGGCTTTTTTAAATCCCATTTTCCCAAAATAGTCGCGAATACCCAGGATAAGTGCATGATGAATTTCCTGGATATTGCTCCGCCTGGTGAGGTAGGAAATAATGTCTTCCGGCCGGAGTTCTGCTACCGACGTGAATACCGGAAGATGCTTGTTGACCGGTTTATATTTTATTTCGGTGTCGACGACCTGAAAATCTTCTTCAAAAACTTTCAGGTGATGGGTGCAGTTGCCATGCGCATCATAGGCCACGCTGCCTCCGTCGAAGATGATCTCCGTCTGCGCACCTACCGCATTGCAATAGAACATGGGCAGTTTATATTTCAGCACATTCTGACGCACGACGGCGCGCCGGTCCTCCTCGTGGTCATAGTCGAAGGGTGATGCCGAAATATTGATCATCAGGTCGGGTTGCTGGGGCATCAGCTGATCCATGGGACAATCGCGGTAAAGGGGATTGTCGCCGAGGTTCCAGATGTCCTCGCAAATAGTCAGCGCTATCTTCTTACCCATAAATTCAACCACCTTCCATGTGTTGCCTGACTCGAAATAGCGGTTTTCATCAAAAATATCGTAGGTGGGCAGGCAGGTTTTATGCACGATGGCGCGTACTTCGCCGTCGTGAAGAAACCAGGCCGCATTAAAAAGATCCTTGCCTTTCGGGTCCGGGTTCGGTGCGGGTGAACCGACGATGACCGCGATGCCCGACGTGTGGCTTTTAATCAGTTCGACGGATGCGTAACAGCGGCCAATAAAATCTTCGAATTCGAGGAAATCCCTGGGAGGATAGCCGCAAACGGACAGCTCGGAGAAGACGGCGAGGTCGGCACCTGCTTCTTTGGCCTGATGGATCGCGTGTATGATTTTGGCGGCATTGAGTTCAAAATTTCCAATATGATAATTCTGTTGAACCAGCGCGATCTTCATGAATCAAATTTACTGCTAAGCGGCGGAATACTATCTTGCGGGAAGCAACGTTTTTAACCGGATGAAAATAATTCGATTCTGCCTTTTTTCACTGTTATTTATAGGTTGCCGCCAGGCAAAAAAATCTCCTGATGTATCGGGCATTCCGATGAAAGTGCAGATCGAACGCTTCGACCGTTCCTTTTTTGCCATTGATTCCAACCGCGTCAGTGAAGGCCTTTTGAAAGTGGCCGGTGAATACCCCTATTTTATTCAGGATTTTATCGTCAACATTCTGGGGACATCTCCGCTTTCTGATACCAGCCGGCAGGCCTTTGCCATTTGCCGGAGTTTTCTTACCAGCTATCTCCCCGTGAAGGATTCCCTTGAGCAGAAATATGCGGATTTAAGACTGCAGGAAGAAGGATTGAAAGAGGGATTCCGGCATATCAAATACTATTTTCCAACATACAATCTACCACCCCGCGTGGTGGCTTTTATAGGGCCTTTTGATGCGCCCGGCGTTGCGCTGACCCGTTATACCCTGGCGATCGGACTCCAGCTATATGCCGGAAGAAGTTTTTCATTCTATCTCAGCAACCAGGGGCAGGAACTTTTTCCACTCTATATCTCCAGGCGTTTTGAAAAAGAATACATCGTTCCCAATTGTATAAAAGCACTTGCCGAAGACATGTATCCCGACCGGAGTCAGGGTAAGGCCCTGATAGAACAGATGATTGAAAAGGGAAAGTCATGGTGGCTGGGCGACCTGCTGATGCCCGATACACCTGACAGCCTGAAGACGGGTTTCACACAAAAACAACTCGACTGGTGCCTGACCAATGAAGGGTCCATCTGGAATTATTTCCTGGACCAGAATCTTTACAGTCCCGATCCTGACCTGATCAAAAATTTTATAGGGGACGCACCCAACACCCAGGGCATGCCCGACACGTCTCCGGGGAACATCGGACAATGGGTCGGATGGCGGATCGTGCAGAAATACGCCTCCATGCATCCCGATATGCCCCCCTCTGAACTGATGAATAAATCCGCCAAAGCGATTTTTGAAGAAGCCAAGTATAAGCCGAAATAAGTCAATGGTTTATAGTATATAGTTTATAGTAAATGGTGTATGATGTATGGGAATGACAATGTGATAAAACACCATAAACCATAAACCATATACCATAAACCTTCCAATTCCCTGTACGCGAAAAAAAGTTTACCTTTGCCGATCTAAATTACAGTATGTCTAAGCCGAACAGCTTCCGGTGGAGTTTTGAGAGTGAGCCGCATAAGCCGAGGACCAAGGAAATCATCCGTAAGCACCCGGAAATCAGGACTTTAATAGGACGTAACCCATGGACTTTCGGGGTTATCCTTTTATGCGTTTCCGTCCAGGTGACGCTCGCCTGGTTCCTGCGCGACGCTTCCTGGTGGGTTATTTTCCTTGTTGCCTATCTGGGCGGCGCTTTCGCCAGCCATACCCTGTACGTTTGCATTCACGAAGCAGCCCATAATCTGATTTTTAAGAAAAGTGCCCAAAACCGGATGGCTGCCATCGTAGCCAATCTGCCCCTGGTTTTCCCCAGCGCCATATCATTTCAGAAATATCACCTCAAACACCATTCTTACCAGGGCGTGGAAGAACTGGACGCCGACATGCCTTACCGTTGGGAAGCACGGCTCATCAACAATTCAGGCTTTGGAAAGGCAATATGGTTATTGTTTTACCCATTTTTCCAGATGATCCGTCCCGGAAGGATCAGGGAAGTAAAACTGATGGACCGTTGGACCGTCATCAATATGATCGTCGAGGTAGTCTTTATGACCGCCATCATCTACTTTTTTGGATGGAAGGCAACAACCTATTTAACCGCCAGCTTCTTTTTCTCCGTAGGACTTCATCCGCTCGGTGCGCGCTGGATCCAGGAACATTTTCTTACTCACGGTGACCAGGAGACGAAAAGTTATTATGGAGTGATGAATTCCGTTAACCTGAATGTCGGATACCATAACGAACACCACGACTTCCCTTCTATTCCATGGAACAGATTACCGAAGATCCGTGAATTCGCAGGTAACTATTATAACACCCTCGGGTATCATACTTCTTACACGATTTTACTATTCCGCTTTCTCTTCGACAGGAATCTGTCGGTTTACTCCCGCATGGCCCGCGACAACCGCGGCAACAAGAAGGCGAAGAACGAAACCAAGACAGCTATTGATGAGGTGAATGGTTAATGGTGAGTAGTGAATGGTTTATAGTTTATAGTAAATGGTATAAAGTACCATAAACCATTAACCATAAACCATAAACTAAAAGAGATTTCTTTTCGCAATAACTTTCGGAAAGGCGATACGAAACCAGGAGCTGTATTTTTCGGGATGACGGCGCAGGTCTTCTTCGATCATGTCGGGACTGCGGAAACAAAATTCTTTTACTTCTCTTGAATCAGGTCGGGGCATGCCGTCGAAGACCCCGGAGTACACGTGATCAAACTCAAATTCGGTGAGGCCGTTATCAAATTCGGTTCGATATATAAAGTCGAAAATCTTTTGCAGCGGCGTGTCGATGCCCATTTCTTCCCTCGTGCGGCGGGCTGCTGCATCTTCGACTGATTCCCCGGGCCTGGGATGGGAACAACAGGTATTTGTCCATAGTCCCGGACTGTGATATTTGCCCAGTGCCCTTTGCTGCAGGAGCAGTTCACCTTTGGAATTAAAAATAAATACGCTGAACGCACGGTGAAGCAAAGCCTGCTGGTGGGCTTCCATCTTTCCAATGGTGCCGGTTTCTTCATCCCTGTCGTTCACCAGAATGACTTCTTCATTCGTCATAGATCAAAATCATTTTTATTTATTACCCACGTGTCCGGAATCGGGTTCAATTTACGCAGCCTTCAGCGAAAAACAAATGCTGAATGAATCATCCGAAAAACAAACGCTGAATGAATCAACCGAAAAACAAACGCTGAATGAATCATACGAAAAACAAATGCCGAATGAATCATCCGGCATTTGAGTCGTTTAAATACAATAAAGATTATTTACTTCTTTCTACTGCTGTGTTACCTGATACTGTTTTGCTTTATGCAGAGATTGCCTCACCTTCCTAAAACTGCTGAATCTGTGACTTGAGCAATTTACGCGCAAAGTGAATACGGCTTTTGATTGTTCCCAATGGCTCCTGCAGCATTTCGGCGATTTCATGGTATTTATATCCGTCGAAATACAGGAGAAAAGGATTTCGGAAAATTTCAGGAAGTCCGTGTATAGCGCCCTGTATATCCCTTATGCGAAGATTGCTTTCTGCATTTCCGGAAATGACAGTTGACTGGCTATTGTTCAGGATAAAATCATTCGGCGAAGCATCAAAGATTGTTCTCTGCTTCGCACGACGCCGGTAGTTATTGATAAAAATATTCCGCATGATCGTGTATAACCATGCTTTGATATTTGTTCCGACGTTGTATTTATCCTTATTGGCAATCGCCCGGTATAAAGTTTCCTGAAACAGATCCTTCGCCTCTTCACTATCCCTTGTCAGCGTGATCGCAAAGGGTTTCAAAAATTCAGCATTTGTAACAAGCAGCTGGTTGAATTCAAGTGCACCCATGTTCAAATTGTTTACTCTATAAAGATAAAAATAATGCCAGGACGGAATGTCAGGAAAAAGGACAAACGGAGCATCCTTAACATGAAATTCACCAGGACATTCAGACAGGGAATTGTCATTTTTATGTCATTGTGCGTGTAAGATTTGAGGGTACTATTCTCCTATGGTATTCGGCATGTCCTTACCGTTGAGCGGTAACTGGGAATCGCCCTGACCAGATACCGGATAATCGATTATAAATAAATGAAAAACGTTAAAAGGGATCCTGAAAAGACGGGCACAACCTGATCACGTAGCACGTCCTACGGCAAACGGCCAACGGCAAACGGCTAACGCCAACCGGCTATCGACTCCTATCGCGCAGCGCACCACATCCTACAAACAACATTTATCGTAGGACAAACGTCCTGCAATCGGAGGCCAAAGGAGCAGCATACAGTCCAGGCCCGGCTTAATGCTTACGGCTTACAGCCTATGGCGATCGGTATGCGGCAAACGGCCAACGGCTATCGGCTAACGGCCAACGGCTATCGGCTAACGGCTAACGGAATTTTAAAGAGAAGGATTCAAAAGAACACCGGCATCAAGCAGCCGGTTAACCACATCGGAAATAGTGGAGGATGAACGCAGGATATTAATGTGGCGAAGATTATGAAGGTCTGATCCTAAAAGACTTACATATTTCTTTTTAATCAGGTACTGGGCCAGTTCTTCCTGCTTTTTTCCGTAGTATCCGCACAGGGAAAGCAGGTTGAGCTGCAGCAGGCATTCCATGTTGTGCAGTTCGTCATACGTTTCCTTGTGGGCGCCGAAATAGAGGTAGCGCTCAGGGTGGGCGATGATGGGCTGGTAGCCCTTTATTTGCAACTGGAAAAGCTTTTCTTTCAGGTCGATGGGCTGGCGGATAAAAGAAAACTCTACCAGCACCATATTTTTATGAATGGTAAGAAGGGGAATATTCTGCTCCAGCATTTCGTCTACATGCTCATCCAGAAAATATTCGGCTCCCGCCCGGAATTCGATCTTCATATCCGTCTCGGCAAGACGGTCATTCACCTGTTTTGCACCGTTTAAAATGATCTCAGAAGTATTCTTAAACATCTCCCATTGCACGTGGGGCGTGGCGATGATCTTCCGGTAACCCAGATCGTACATGGCCCGGATCATCACGATAGTCGACTCCAGGTCAGTGGAGCCATCGTCAATCCCCGGGATCAGGTGATTGTGCATGTCGCTCACCAGACGGGACAGATCTGCCGGCGATGATTCCTTCTTCTTAAATAATCCGAACATTCATTGGATGGTTGACGGGTGACGGTTGACAGTTGACGGTTGACATTTGATCGTCTATCATTAAACGTTTATCGTTTATCGTGTCGTATGATTTGCCTCCGATTTACGATACACGATATACAATCCACGATACATGACTCACGATTCACGATTCACGCCTCCTGCTTAGTGCTTTCAGGATTCCTGCCGGCCGCAGTGGCTGCGTATTCTTTGTAAACAGTTCGGAGACCTTCTTCCAGCGAAATCCTGGCGGCCCAGCCCATCTTCTTTATTTTGGAAACGTCCATAAGCTTCCTGGGTGTTCCGTCCGGTTTGGAAGCATCTTTTTTTATGGTCCCTTTGAAGCCTACGATCCCGGCAACCAGTTGTGCGAGTTCGAGTATCGTCAGGTCTTCGCCGGTGCCCACGTTCACAAGACCTGCATCATCGTAGTGGTTCATCAGAAAGAAACAAGCTTCCGCGAGGTCATCCACGTGCAGAAATTCCCTGCGCGGTTCCCCCGAGCCCCAGATGGTTACAAATTCATCACCGTTTACTTTGGCTTCATGAAATTTACGGATGAAGGCGGGCAATACATGTGAGTTCTTCAAATCGTAGTGATCATTCGGGCCATAAAGGTTGGTGGGCATAACGGAGATAAAATGGCAACCGTATTGTGCGCGAAATGCATCACAGAGTTTAATCCCGGCAATTTTGGCAATTGCATAAGGTTCGTTGGTATGCTCCAGCGGACCGGTCAGCAGATAATCTTCTTTAAGTGGCTGAGGCGCCATCTTTGGATATATACAGGATGAACCCAGAAACATCAGCTTCTGAACGCCGGATTTCCAGGCGGCGTGAAGAATATTACTTTCGATCATCAGGTTTTCATAGAGGAAATCAGCACGGTAAGTATCGTTGGCATAGATACCGCCGACTTTAGCAGCTGCCAGAAAAACATAATCCGGCTTTTCCTTACTGAAAAATTCTTCTACCTGGTCCTGCCTGCGCAGATCCAGTTCATCAGATCGCTTTCCAATGATCCGCTGGTACCCTTCCTTTTCCAGCTTCCTGCGGATCGCCGATCCCACCATACCCCGGTGTCCGGCGATGTATATTTTGGATTCGTGATTCATTTCTTTTCTGTATCGTTGGCCGATTGCCGTTTGTTGTTGGCCGATTTCAGTTAGCCGATAACCGACGGCCGCCTATTGTATTAATGAATAGTTGATCGAGAACCGAATTTTCCCCTCAAACCCTGACAAACGGCCACCGGCAAACGGCTAACGGCCAACGGCTAACGATTTACTCATACTGATTCCTGATCTCAAATCCCGACTCTCTCAAAAGCTTTTCCTTGCGGAAATGATTGACGTCGGCACTTACCATTTCTTTTACGAGTGAACCCAGATCATATTTAGGCTGCCAGCCAAGCTTTTCTCGTGCCTTGGTCGCGTCGCCGATGAGAAGATCAACTTCCGTTGGCCGGTAATATTTCGGATCCACTACTACAACCTTTTTCCCTTTTTCCAACTGGAAATCAGGATCTGAACAATGCACCACTTCGGCGTATTCGCCATCGTCATGCCCCCTGAAGGCGAGCTCGACACCTATCTCAGCAAAAGACATTTTTACAAAATCCCTTACCGTTGTCGTCACACCGGTGGCGATGACAAAATCCTCTGCCACATCCTGCTGCAGGATCAGCCACATCGCTTCAACATAATCTTTTGCATGTCCCCAGTCGCGGCGCGCGTCCAGGTTACCAAGATATAGTTTATCCTGAAGCCCCAATCCGATCTTGGCAACTGCACGGGTGATCTTTCGTGTAACAAAGGTTTCACCTCTTAGCGGTGATTCATGATTGAATAATATGCCGTTTGAAGCAAACATTTTATAAGCTTCCCGGTAATTGACCGTAATCCAGTACGCGTAAAGTTTGGCCACGGCATAAGGTGAGCGCGGATAGAATGGTGTTGTTTCGGATTGCGGTACGGCCTGCACCAGTCCGTAGAGTTCCGATGTGGAAGCCTGATAGATCCTTGTCTTTTTTGTCATGCCGAGAAGTCTCACAGCTTCCAGTATGCGCAAAGTACCGATACCATCCGCATTGGCGGTATATTCGGGCGTCTCGAAACTCACGTGCACGTGACTCATTGCTCCGAGATTGTAAATTTCATCAGGCTTGGTTTCCTGGATGATGCGGATCAGGTTGGTGCTGTCCGTCAGATCGCCGTAGTGCAGGCGGAAATGTACATTTTTCTCGTGCGGATCCTGGTAGAGATGATCAATCCGGTCGGTATTGAAAAGAGAAGTTCTCCTCTTGATACCGTGCACCTGATATCCTTTGTCCAGCAACAATTCGCTCAAATAAGCCCCGTCCTGACCGGTTACACCGGTGATCAAAGCAACTTTCGACATATCATTTTTTTAAGAACTGCGTAATCTTACGCAGGGGTTTCAAATATAAAGTAAAAAAATAAGGTTGCAGGCCGTTGAGCCGCCAGGCTTCCCGGTCTTCCCTGTTGGCACGCAGCCGGTTACCCACCGAAGCATTACTCATGCCACCCCGGCGCATCTTGACGATCACATGCGGCAGGTAAGTTGCGCGCATTTTGTATTTGACCAGTATCCTGAGCATCAGCTCATAGTCAGCGGCTGACCTGAGGCTGGTGTCGAAAAGTCCCACGGTTTCATATACAGAACGCCTGACAAAAAAAGTCGGGTGCGGCGGCATCCATCCCCAGTAAAAAGATCCCGCTTTGTAATTCCCGGACTTCCAGGTTCTCGTCACCCGGCTCATGTCGCGGGCATCGGTATACTGAAGATCCGCGTAGCAGGTCTGCACTTCCGGGTCGTTGAAACAATGGACAACTTTCGAGATGACCGATGAATCAGTATAGACATCATCTGAATTCAGAATGCCGATGATATCACCCTGCGCCAGCTTAATGCCCTTGTTCATCGCGTCGTAAATGCCATCATCCTTTTCAGAAATCACTTTTGTTGTGCGGAGATAGCGTTGTGCAATATTCACCGTATTGTCCGCTGACCCGCCGTCCACAATGATATGTTCGATTTCCGGGTAATCCTGCTCCTCCACCGAACGCATCGTCTCCTCTACCGTAGCGGCACTGTTGAAGGTGGCAGTTATTATGGAAACTTTTAAGGTCATTTATTCAGGAAAGGTTTATGGTTTATAGTTAATAGTTTATGGTATCATTTACCATACACCATAAACCATACACCATAAACCATTATGTTATCTAACAATTACACAATTCTCCAACACTAGCATATCCATCTGCGTTCTCAGGAAGCAATCAAGTGCCTGTTCGGGAGAATTGACGATGGGTTCGTTTTCATTGAAAGAAGTGTTCAGCAGGATTGGTATGCCGGTCTTTTGTCTGAATGTGTCTATCAGCTGGTAGTACCGTGGTGCAATGAGGCGGTCCACCGATTGAAGCCTGCCCGTGCCATCAACGTGCGTGACAGCAGGGATCAGCGCCTGCTTATCCGGACGGATCGGGAAAACCTTTTCCATAAAGGGCACTTCATCATTGACTTCAAAATATTCGTCCACGTATTCCTTCAGGATAGAAGGAGCAAAGGGACGAAAACTTTCTCTCCTTTTAATCTTGGAGTTCAGTAACTCCTTGGCGTCGGCACGACGGGGATCGGCAATAATGGAGCGTGCCCCAAGAGCCCTCGGTCCGAATTCGGCCCGGCCGTTGAACCAGCCCACAACACCTGACTGAATCAGTCTGTCCGTAATGACGTTATAAATATCCTTTTCTTCGTACCGGGTGTAATCGACACCCTTTGACTGAAGGAACCGTTCAATTTCCTCATTGCTATAACGACTACCTGTATACGCAGAATACACAGGGAGTTGCCGGGGTTGCCGAAGCTCCTGGTTATATACATAGAGGGCTGCTCCCATCGAAATCCCCGCATCATGGCCCGCCGACGGGATATAGACTTTTTCAAAACCTGTATTCCTTGTAAGTTTTCCGTTGGCAACAGAATTCTGAGCCACGCCGCCTGCGATGCAAATATTCCTCAGGCCGGTTTTCTTTTGCAGTGCATTCAGAATATGGAATATGAGCAGCTCCGTAACTCTCTGAACAGACGCCGCCAGATCTTTATGGTAAGCACTCAGCGGTTCTTCCTTTTTCCTGACGGGCCCGAATTCCTCCACCATATGTTCGGAGTACAACGGCGCCACCACGGGGATATGATCTTCACCATAGGAGATAATCCCGCTTTTCGCTGAACGAAAGTACCTCGAATGGAGATGGAACAGTCCGTTATCATCAAAGACGAGTATTTTTTTCAGCGCGTCCACATACTTTGGTTCGCCATAAGGTGCCAGTCCCATTACCTTGTATTCGTCACCGTAGTGTGGAAATCCCAGCAGCTGGGTAAATGCCGTATAGAAGAGACCGACACTGTGAGGAAAATCTACGGAGTCCAACACCTGCATCTGGTTGCCTCTGCCGATAGCCGTCATCGTCGTGCTGAAATCACCGGATCCATCGATGGAAAGTATGGCAGACTCCTCGAAAGGCGAGGCAAAAAATGCCGAAGCCAGGTGGCTGCGGTGATGTTCTACCTGGTGAATTTTTTGCTGAATGCTTTTTTTATCGTGCAGTGCACTGAGGTATTTGAATTCTTCTTCGAGAGAAGAGACTTTTTTGGCATTTACCATCCGGTCCTTCACTGCCCGAAATCCGCCTCCCGGATTTTTTAACAGGAAGAGGATTTTCTTCATGAGCTTGGCATAGGGATCGCGACCGATCGCGATATGGTCAACTTCCTCGAGTCCCACGCGGGCTTCCCTCAGGCAAAACTCTACCGCAAGTGAAGGAAAACCCGCCCAGTGTTTTACCCGGCGAAACCTTTCTTCTTCCGTCGCTGCAATCAATTCCCCATCTCTAAAAATCGCCGCCGAGGCATCAGCGTGATATGCGTTTATTCCTAAAATGATCATTTAATAATTCCGATTTTTTTGATAGTTTATGGTATATAGTGTATGGTTAATGGTTATTGACAGCAACCATACACCATAAACCATACACCATATACCATATACCATTCACTATAGACCAGGTACTTCAACTGTCAACTAAATAATTCCAAATACTTTTTCTTCAAATCCGAGCTCTCCACATGGCGCTTCACAAACGCGCGGCTGCCGTTGCACCATTCGTCAAAAGTCCGCTGATCGAACCCAACTGCCTCTATAAGGACGGAAAGCCAGGCTTCCTCATCTTCCAGCGGAAGATCCCAGCCCGCCTTTTTCTCCTTCAGGTTGCGCCAGGGCGTTTTATCACTTATCATTACCGGCCTTCCGGCAGACATCGCCTCGTAGATGGCATGTCCGAAATTCTCACCCTTTGTAGGCAAAACAAATACCTGGTAGGCTTCAATTGTCGGAATCACCTCGCTATGCGGCAGCGGTCCCTTATATTCCGCACGGACCTGCGCGGGCAGTGTTTTCATGAGCTCCTGCGTCTGTTTCCAGTAGTCAGCGTCTTCAATGTCGCCATGGATCGCTAAACCGACTTTTATACTCTCCGGGATCTTCTTCAGTACCTGAAGAATAAATTGAATATTTTTTATTCCCATGATGCGGGAGATATACACCAACTGCAATTCACCGGCCAATTTTTTCACAGGTACAAATTGTTCGGGAAGGGCAGCAGAAAAATTGGGGATCAGACTTATACTTTTGGCCTTTGGGAAATACCGGCGAATGTCCTGTTCTTCCTGCGGATCCGTCGCGTGGAAAGTTATCTTCTCTGGCAGATGCAACATGTTCAACAGGCGGATATAGGCTTTCTTTCTCGAAGACTTTATCCGGATCGCAGATTCTCTCAGCATACCGCGCGGAGAAAGGATGATGGGAACCTTTATCCTCTTTTTCCAGAGCAGAAAAACCGGCAACATGCTGAACAGCCGCGAGTACATGCTGTTTAAATAAATGAAGTCAGGCGATTGTGATCGTATCAGGTGATAGAGCTGGCGGATATTGAGCGAAATAAGTTCTGCATAATATACCCGCAGGCCCGGCTGCTTTTCTATCCACTGATTCGAATATACATCCGCGTAAGGTTTATCTTCTCCCAGATCAGTATCGGATGTGAGCACGGAAATGTCATAATGATCCAGCATGGCCGCAACGAAATTCTTTGTGGACTGTATCGGGCCGCCGGCCTTATATCCCGGCTCGTACCAGTCTGTCAGGAGAAGAATTCTCTTTCTATCCAATTAATAATTGATAATTAATAATTAATAATTTCTCTCAAGCCAGTAGTCGAGGACCACAAAAAGCCAGAGTGAAGACCAGCGGACTGTGGGATCACCCGCAAGAAACCTGTTCCAGGCTGATCCGAGTTTGTCCGCACGGATAAAATCTCTTTCCGCCATGTGCCGGATATGCTTTTCGCAGAACCCTGCAAGATCTTTCTTCATCCATTCTTTCCATGGAAAAAGAAATCCCTGTTTTTTGCGGTGCACGATCTCATCCGGAAGCAGTGGTTTTAGCGACTCCACCAAAAGGCTCTTTGGATACAAGGGGACTTTGAATGCGTCGGGCACCGACATAACGAATTCGATGAGGTCCTGATCGAAATAGGGCTCCCGGATTTCCAGGGAATGCGCCATGCTCATCTGATCGGTGTCTTTAAGCAGAGTATTTTGTGTGTAGCCAAGATACTCGGCCGCCGTGACCTGGCTATAATATGGAAGTTTATGCAGGGCCCCGCGTTGCTCGTATAATTGTGCGGCGAGCGTATATCTTTCCATATCGGCACCGGACCCGGCATATTGCTGATTACTATAGATGCTGGCATGAACATCCGCCGTTTCCACGCCTACGGCTTCGGAAAAACCAAGCCTGGTCAATTCACGGATCTCCGCAGGAGAAAGGATCTGGCGAAGAAGTGGATAAGCATTTTCAATGGCCGGTGAAGGCAGGTCGAGGAACTGGCGGATCCTTGCCTTCTTTCCTGCCTTGCCCAGCAGGCTGGCAAAAGTCCTTCGCAAATGACCCGGCGTTTTCCAGATCCACTCTTTTTGCTGAAGACTGATATAGTGTTGAAAAATCGGGTATCCGGCAAAGAGTTCATCGCCTCCCGCACCGGAAAGTGCAACCCGTATACCCTGATCATGAATTGCTTTTGAAACCACATAAGTATTGATGCCGTCCCCGCTGGGAATATCCATGGCATCCAGGGCATGGGTAAGTTCTTCAAGCATCACTTCCGGACGCAACCTGATTTGCGTATGCCGTGTTTGAAATTTTTTTGCGATGAGATCCGCGTAGGATGATTCATCATATTCCGCTTCGTCGAAGGAAATATGAAAAGTATTGGGCGATGCATCACCGGCTTCCTTCATAAGTCCGACAACGGCACTGGAATCGATACCGCCGGAAAGGAATGCACCTACCGGCACATCGCTGACCAGCCTGCGTCTTACGGACTGCAACATCAGGTCCTTTATTTTTTTCTGGACCGCTTTCTTATCCGTGAAATCAAAATCATAGTGCCTGGTAACCGGATCCCAGTATTTCCCTGTACGCATGTCACCGCCTGAGTCCAGGCGCATCCAGGTACCCGCTTCCATCTGGCGGATTTTTTTAAAAGGAGAAAAAGGAAAGCCGATCGACTGATACCGGAAGTACTCCTCCAGTGCCAGGGGATCCAGCTGAGGTTTCTTATCGAGAACGGAGAGAATGGCGCGTATCTCAGAAGCAAAAACAAATGATTCTTCGTCGCGGTAATAATAAAGCGGCTTCACACCGAGCCGGTCGCGGGCGATGAACAATGTTCTTTCCTGCTTATCCCAAATTACAAAAGTGTACATGCCCCTGAGACGGGTGAGGCATTCCTCACCCCAGCTGATGTAGCCCGCCAGGATCACTTCCGTGTCGCTGTGGGTCCGGAAGGGATAGCCGGACAACAGTGGTTTGATTTCAGCGTAGTTATAAATTTCTCCGTTGAAGATAATGGTATAGCGTCCGGTCGAATCCTCAAAGGGCTGGTTGGCCGCGGCAGACAGGTCAATGATCGAAAGCCGGCGGTGTCCCAGTGCCAGACCTCCATCCACGAAAAATCCTTCCGCATCCGGGCCGCGATGGCTCATCGAGTCGGTCATGCGTTTGATCTGGTCCTGTCTGACCGATCCGCTTTTATTTAGTATGCCTGCAATGCCGCACATGACTTATTTCCTGTCTGTTATTTTTCTATACAGCTCCAGATATTGCATCGCAATAATCTCCGGGTCAAAGCGCCTGATGTTTTCAAATCCCTTACTGACGAGCCCGTTCCTGTAGGCGTCGTCCCCGATAATTTTTAATATGCCTTCCCTTATCTCCGGCACCTGGTGGGGGTCCACCAGACAGGCTGCGTCTCCCGCTACTTCCGGCATGGAACTGATATTGGAGGTCAGCACCGGGCGACCCACTGTCTGCGCTTCCAGAATCGGCATTCCAAAACCCTCATAGGTTGACGCAAGCACCAGGATATCGGCCAGTTCATACTGCTGAATCATTTCCTCATCCGATAAACCCGACAACCACTCCAGATCTATTCCGTTGTTTTTGATTTTCTCTTTGTAAATCTTATTGGGCCTGCCCACAATGACCAGCGTGCAGGGAATTCCCCGGAGGGCCATGGCCAGTCTTTCAATATTTTTATTTGGTGCCGTCCCCACCTGCAGTATCCGGGGGCGCTCTTTATTAAAGGACTTTTCGCTTCTGGTGAACGCCGTAGAAATCGCGACGGGTACCACCACGATCTTTTCCGGGTCGCAGGGCACATATTTAAGGATCTCTTCCTTGGTAGATGTTGAAATGGCTGTAACATAGCGACACCTTTTTATTGGCAGGGAAACCCAGAAAAATCTGATCACCTTATGTTTCAGACCGGTGCTGCGGTGCAGGTGGACACAGTCGAGGATGGTTTGAACCGTTTTCCTCTTCTTCAGCAGGATACCCAGGAAATTTACATCTCCCGTCACATGGTTGACATCCCCCTGGCGAAAGACCGCTTCAAAACAATTGTACAATCTCTTAAAAACACCCGCACTTTCATAGCGTGAAACAGATGCCCTCGGCCTTATATATTCCTTGAGACGATTTGCCACGTCTTTGAAAATAAATTCCACGCTGTAATTTCCAAGGCTTCTTGGTTTGCGATAAAAAAAAGTGACGCGGGGCTTTTTGGAACCACTCTCAGGCATAGTTCTTCTTTTCTTCTGCGATCAATTCATCCAGCACACTGTAAAAATCGACATCGTACTTCCAGCCCAGCTTCTTTCTTGCCTTCTCGCTGCTGCCGAAAATATCTTCAATTTCAGTGGGCCTGAAAAGTTCCTTATTGATTCGGATCTTATCCGTCGGAATGTCCAGTTTCTTAAATACATATTCTGC
>Ga0070667_100000241_pt1 | contig 62038 bp, 48 predicted proteins | sample KBSS33metaG_FD_64659 | JGI IMG/M metagenome (GOLD analysis project Ga0070667, IMG submission 64659) | Switchgrass rhizosphere microbial communities from Kellogg Biological Station, Michigan, USA - KBS S3-3 metaG | ecosystem: Host-associated > Plants > Roots > Rhizosphere > Soil ...
CCGCCATCACCTTCGTCAACGCCGCCGTCAACGTCGTCTTCCCATGATCCACGTGACCAATCGTCCCGACATTCACGTGCGGCTTGTTACGCTCAAATTTCTCTTTCGACATGGCCTACCTCGAATAAATACGACATCTGGAGCTGACGACCGGGATTGAACCGGTGACCTCGTCCTTACCAAGGACGTGCTCTACCAACTGAGCTACGTCAGCTCGGGCAACTGGAGCGGGTAGTGGGAATCGAACCCACGTCATCAGCTTGGAAGGCTGAGGTTCTACCATTGAACTACACCCGCCGATGGCCGACTCGTGGACAATACCCGTCCGGCCTGCGCTTCAAGTTCGAAAAGCCGTCCCGGCTCCACGAATGGTGGAGGGGGAAGGATTCGAACCTTCGAAGGCGTAAGCCGGCAGATTTACAGTCTGCTCCCGTTGGCCGCTTGGGTACCCCTCCGGCAAAAACGAGCCGCGTATTCTGATTTCGGGGAGGGGCGGTGTCAATGAGGCTGGCGCGAGAATTGCTGGAGCGCCGCGTCGGCCAGTGGCTAGGTCCGCCGGTTAAGTCAGCGCTTTGGCTTGTCCATCAAGGCTTTAGTACACGACCACGCTGCGAATCGATTCCCCGCGGGTCATGAGATCGAAGCCTTCGTTGATGCGCTCGAGCGGCAATACATGCGTAATGAGCGGGTCGATGCTGATCTTGCGGTCCATGTACCAGTCCACGATCCGGGGGACGTCGGTTCGGCCCCTCGCTCCGCCGAAGGCGGTGCCCTTCCAGACGCGACCAGTGACCAGCTGAAAGGGTCGGGTCGAGATTTCCTGGCCGGCGGCAGCCACCCCGATGATGATGCTCTGGCCCCAGCCGCGGTGGCAGCACTCGAGCGCCTGACGCATAGTCTGGGTATTACCGATGCACTCGAAGCTGTAATCGGCGCCGCCGCCGGTGAGCTCGACCAGGTGGGCAACGAGGTCGCCCTTTACGGTCTTGGGATTGACGAAGTGAGTCAGGCCGAACTGGCGAGCCAGGGCTTCACGTGCCGGGTTCAGGTCGACGCCGATAATCTTGTCGGCGCCCACCATCTGGGCGCCCTGAATGACATTGAGCCCGATGCCGCCCAGTCCGAAGACGACCACGTTGGCGCCCGCCTCGACCTTGGCGGTAAATAGCACGGCGCCGATACCGGTCGTGACGCCGCAGCCGATGTAGCAGATCTTATCGAAGGGGGCATCCTCGCGGACCTTGGCGAGGGCGATTTCAGGCAGCACCGTGTAATTCGCGAAGGTGGAACAGCCCATGTAGTGGTAGATGGGCTTGCCTTTGTATGAAAAGCGGCTGGTTCCGTCCGGCATCAACCCCTTGCCCTGCGTGGCGCGGATGGCCGTGCAGAGATTGGTCTTGTGCGAGGTGCAGCTTTTGCACTCGCGGCATTCCGGAGTGTAGAGGGGGATGACATGGTCGCCCTTCTTCAGACTTTTGACACCGGGACCCGCATCGACCACAACGCCCGCCCCCTCGTGACCCAGGATGGACGGGAATAGGCCCTCCGAATCAGCGCCCGAGAGCGTGTATTGGTCGGTATGACAGATCCCCGTAGCCTTGATCTCGATCAGGACCTCGCCGGCCTTGGGGCCCTCCAGCTGGACGGTGTCGATCTCGAGGGGCTGGCCGGCTTCAACAGCGATGGCGGCGCGTACATCCATACCTCAAGTTTAACCTTTCAGCACGCCGGATGCCTTGGCGTTGTGCGTGGCGATAAAATCCATCAGTGCCGGCGACAGGCAATCATAAGGCGGAAGGCCGATCTCCTGGAGCCGGCTGCGCACCGTGCTCATTTTGCCGGGATCGAAGCCCGATTCGATGATGGAAGAGACAAAGGCGGCGAACTGCGGCTCCGACCAGCCGGACTCCGATGACAGCTCGGTGTGGATGAAATCGAGGCCGTAGAAGGGGTGCCTGGTATTCTCGATCCGGCCGTAAAGATGCACGCCGCAGCCCTTGCAGGCGTAGCGCTGAATGGCGGCGTTCGGATCCACGACGGCAAGCTTGTCGCCGTTCTCGAGGACGCTCACTTTGTCGCGCGGCACCACGGCCACTACTGAAAATAACGCGCCTTTGGGCTTCCAGCACTTGGTGCAGCCACAGGCGTGATTGTGGGCGGATTGGGCGCCGATGCGCACCTTCACCGGTTTCTGCGCACATTGGCAGCTCAAGGTGCCGCCGGCGAAATCTTTGCGGCCGGGCTTGATGCCCTGATCTACGGACGGGTGAATTGAAATGGCCATGGAACCCCCTTGGATGGACGGTGCGGCGAAGGCTTTCGATAGTAGAAAGGGCTAGACCGGCAATTCAATACCGGGACATTTCTGTCACAGTCGGCCGATCAAACAAGTTCATCGCGCCGCAGGGCGTGGCGCTGCATTTTTCGATGCAGCGTGCGGCGACTCAAGCCGAGACTCGCAGCCGCGCGACTCACATTGCCGTCGTGGCGCTCGAGCACGGCCAACAGGGCCTGACGTTCGGCCTCCTGCAACGCGTTGCCGGCACGCTCCCTACCCCTCAACGCACTCATGCGCGACTCGACCGGCCCCTCGGCCTGCACAAAATAAGGTCCGTAACGGAGCATCTGGGGATGATGCGAAGGTTGGCTCACCAGGTGCTTCAGTTGTGGCACGTCCACATCGAGGATCTCGACGGAGGGTCGCCCACAGACAGACGCATACGCGCCGGTGCCTAGCATGTCCAGCGCGGCCCGGTTGCTCGCGACGATAGTACCGACAGTGTCGATGACGACCATTCCTTCCGCGGCGGTCGAGACGAATTCGCGTGCTTCGTGAAAGCGCAGGACAAAATGTTCGGCGCGATGGGTTTCCAGCAGAGTGCGATTCTCGATGTTGCGCGCGACCAGTTCGAGGAGCGCCAGGGTCGGGGCGCCGGACAGCGATCCTAAGGTCGAGGCGTTGAGCACGGCGACGAGTTCCCCCGTGCCATTGAGGATGGGCACGGCGCAACAGGTCAGCGCGGTATTCTGGCGCAGGAAATGCTGCCGCTGCTCGATGATGATGGGCGCGCGCTCGGCGAGGCAGGTGCCCATGCCGTTGGTACCCTGCTCGCACTCGCTCCAGATGGCGCCCGGACGCAGACCGAACTGGCGGGCCAGGGGAGCGAAGCTGCGTTCGCCGGCGTAGCTCAGAATGACGGCATCGGGGTCGGTGAGCATGACGCCGATGGGGCCGCGCAGGATCTGGCCGAGGGCAGCGAGCTCGGCGCAGGCGATGGCATAGGTGTGGCCGGTGCGCTTGCGGCGTCGCTCGAGGTCGGCGAGGGCGACATAGGAAGGACTGCGGCGCTCGGCGGGGTTTAAGGCGTAGTCGGAACGGCAGCGCTGCCAGGAGTACTGGATGGGGCGGTCGAAGGCGGGGGAAACCTGGGACACGGGGATGTACCTGGTTCGGGAGGCTGGTTTACGTTATGCAAGACGGGGATGATGACACAATAAATGCAATGCTGAGCAAGTCAACCTGCACGTTCGTCCCGCGTTCCGGCGGACAACTTTCATCATCCCCAAGGGAGATCGCCATGAAATTAAGTCAAGTCTCCATCGGCGTCCTGGCCGCCGGCTTCCTCAGCACCGGCGCCCTGGCCGAGAGCAATGCCGCTGCCGACCAGGAACGCAACCTCGACCAGCAGCAGCGCATCGAACAGGGTTTGAAGTCGGGGGCCCTCACGACGAAAGAAGCCGGCAAATTGGAGCGCGAGCAGCAGCATATCGACCATATGGAGGCCAAGGATCTCAAGAACGGCTCCATCAATCCGGCGGAGCAGGCCCGGCTCAATGCGGCTGAGAACAAGGCAAGCCGCGATATCTACAAGGAGAAGCACGACGCGGCCACAGGCAATCCCCAATCCGCGTCATCGCAGCGCATGCAGGCCGACGTGCAGCGCAATGTGAATCAACAGCAGCGCATTTCCAATGGCATCCAGAGCGGCGCGCTCACCCATCGCGAAGTGGGCTCACTGGAACGGGGTCAAGCGCACCTGGACCGCAAGGAGGCCAACGCGGCCGCCAACGGCCATGTGGGCGCCGCCGAGCAGGCCAATGTCCAGGCTTCCGAGAATCGTCAGAGCCGGCGCATTTACCGCAAGAAGCACAACGCCCGCACTCAGTAATCTGCTCGACTAAACCGCTCCGCGCACGAGTGCGCCCGCCCGCACCACGGCGCGGCAGCGGTTGAAGCCTGCCCAGTAACTGAGCTCCTCCAGGGTCTCGATATTCCAGATCGCAAAATCCGCCGCATGACCCGGGGCGATCGTTCCCACTTCCCCCTCCTGGCCCAGAGCCCTGGCGGCGTTTCGAGTGACGCCGGCAAGCGCCTCCACCGACGTCAGGCCAAAGAGGCGACTGGCCATGTTCATGGCGAGCAGCAGTGAGGCCCCCGGAGCCGAGCCCGGATTGCAGTCGCTGGCCACGGCCATCCGCACGCCCTGCTGACGCATGACCTCGACGGGCGGTTTGCGTGTCTCCGCCAGACTGTAAAAGGCAATGGGCAACAGCACCGCGACGGTGCCCGCCTCCGCGAGGGCTTTCACGTCCTCCGCGCTGCTGTATTCCAGGTGATCGCAGGACAGCGCAGAATGCCGCGTGGCGAGCTGCGTGCCGCCGATGTTGGACAGCTGCTCGGCATGCATCTTCACCGGCAGCCTAAGCTTGCGCGCCGCATCGAACAACCGTCCGCTCTGCGCCGTACTGAAGGCGATGCGCTCGCAGAATACATCCACCGCATCGATCAGGCCCGCGGCGTGCAGCCTGGGCAGCCACTGAGTGATCAAGACATCGATGTAGGCGTCGGCCTGACCCGCGAACTCCGGGGGCAGGGCATGGGCGCCCAGAAAAGTGGTTTTGACCGTCACCGGATAGGTTTCGCCCAGCTGGCGCGCCACGCGTAGCATCTTGGCCTCATCGTCGAGCGTCAGACCGTAACCGGACTTGATCTCGAGGGTGCCCACACCCTCTGCCAGCAACGACTCCAGGCGCGGCGCGCTCTCCTCGAGCAGCTGCTGCTCGCTCGCCGCGCGTGTCGCGCGGGTGGTGGAGGCAATACCGCCGCCTTGCCGGGAGATCTCCTCGTAGGAAACGCCGCGCAGACGAGCCGCAAACTCCGTGGCACGGTTGCCGGCGTAAACCAGGTGAGTGTGACAGTCGACGAGGGCGGGGGTGATCCAGCGGCCCTTGAGATCGTGGCGTTCGCTTAAAGCGTTCTGCAGCTCCTGGGGCAGATCCTGCTCCAGTCCCACCCAGTCGATCCGTCCGTCGCGTGTGAGCAGAGCGCCGCCCTCGAGCACCTGCATGCTCTGGTTGCAGGTGGCGATGCGCGCATTGCGCCACAGCGTCGCGCTCATCTCAGGAAGGGCAGCTTCAGGCCGCGCTCACGAGCGCAGGTTATCGCCTCCTCATAGCCCGCGTCCGCATGGCGCATCACCCCTGTGCCGGGATCGTTCCAGAGCACCCGCCCAATACGCTTCGCCGCGGCCGGCGAGCCATCGCACACGATCACCACGCCAGCATGCTGCGAGAAGCCCATGCCCACGCCGCCGCCATGATGGAAGGAGACCCAGGTGGCACCGCCCGCGGTATTGAGCAAGGCGTTGAGCAGCGGCCAGTCCGACACCGCATCCGAGCCGTCGCGCATGGCTTCGGTCTCGCGGTTGGGACTGGCCACCGAGCCCGAGTCCAGATGATCGCGGCCGATGACAATGGGTGCTTTGAGCTCGCCCTTCTCCACCATCTCATTGAAGGCCAGACCCAACCGGTGCCGGTCGCCCAAGCCCACCCAGCAAATACGCGCCGGTAGACCTTGGAATTGGATGCGCTCACGCGCCATGTCCAACCAATGGTGCAAATGCCGGTCATGGGGCAGAAGCTCTTTGACCTTGGCGTCCGTACGATAGATATCCTCGGGATCGCCCGACAGCGCTACCCAGCGGAAGGGTCCGACGCCGCGACAGAAAAGCGGCCGGATGTATGCCGGCACGAACCCCGGGAAGTCAAAGGCGTCCTTCACACCTTCCTCGAGTGCCACCTGGCGGATGTTGTTGCCGTAGTCGAAGACGGGAATACCTTGGCTTTGAAAGGCCAGCATGGCCTGCACATGACCCGCCATGGACTGCCGTGCCTCCTGCGCCACCTGTTGGGAATTCTCCGCGCGCAAGCGATCCCATTTCTCCAGCGTCCAGCCCTTGGGCAGATAGCCGTTCATGGGATCGTGCGCCGAAGTTTGATCGGTGACAGCGTCCGGGCGGACACCGCGCTTCAGCAGCTCCGGCAGTACCTCGCTGGCGTTGCCGAGCAGGCCGACGGATCGGGGCTTGCGCTCTCGGATGGACTGCTCGATGAGCTGCAACGCCTCATCCAGCGATCTCGCCAATACATCGAGATAGCGGGTCGTAAGGCGCTTGGCGATGCGCTCCGGACGGCATTCGATCGCCAGCATCGAGGCGCCGGCCATGGTGGCGGCCAAGGGTTGGGCGCCGCCCATGCCGCCTAAGCCCGCGGTCAAAATCCACTTCCCGGCGAGATCGCCGTTGAAATGCTGGCGGCCCATCTCGACAAAGGTCTCGTAGGTGCCCTGCACGATGCCCTGACTGCCGATGTAGATCCAGGAGCCGGCCGTCATCTGGCCGTACATCATCAGGCCCTTGCGGTCGAGCTCGTTGAAATGCTCCCAGGTGGCCCAGTGCGGCACCAGATTGGAATTGGCAATGAGTACCCGCGGCGCATCCGCGTGAGTGGGGAAGACACCGACGGGCTTGCCCGATTGAATGAGCAGGGTCTCCTCGTCGCCGAGAGTTTTGAGCGCGGCGAGAATCCCATCGTAGCTTTCCCAATTGCGCGCCGCGCGGCCGATGCCCCCATAGACCACGAGCTCGGCGGGATTCTCCGCCACCTCGGGATCGAGATTGTTCTGGATCATGCGGTAGGCAGCTTCGGTCAGCCAGGACTTGCAGCTGCGCTCGCTGCCGCGCGGAGCGCGGATCCGGCGCGAGGAATCGGCACGGGTCATGAACATGAATATGTCCTCGGAAGTTCTTGCGCATGATAATATGGCTAGACATATAAGGAAAGGACACGAATGTCCCGTTTCCGCGAAATCCACGAAACCCTGCGCCAGAAGATCGTTTCCGGCGCCTGGCCGGCCGGCCACCAGCTTCCGTCAGAGCTCGAGCTGGCGCGCACCTTCCGCTGCGCTCGCATGACGGTGGGCAAGGCGATCGGGGCACTGGCCGATAGGGGCTTCGTCACGCGCCGCCGACGCGCGGGTACCACGGTGAATGTGCCGCGACAGCAGGAGACAGTGCTCGAGATCCATGACATCGAGGCGGAGATTCTGGCGGCGGGGCATGAGTATCGGTTCGAACGGTTCGAGCGGCAGGTGCGCAAGGCGACGGCCGGGGATGCGGCGACGCTGGGGGCGCTGGCGGGAACGGCTGTGCTCGCGGTGACCGGCTTACACCGCGCGGATGGGCGGCCGCATGCGATTGAGGAAAGGTTGATCAATTTAGCGGCGGTGCCGGATGCGCGGCGCGAACGGTTTGAGAAAGTCTCGCCGGGACGGTGGCTATTGGAACGGATTCCCTGGACGGATGCGGAGCATGAGATTTCGGCGTTGAACGCGGATGCCTCGATCGCGCAGCGACTGGGGCTCGCTCCCGGGAAGGCTTGCTTGTGTATCGAGCGGCGGACTTGGCTCGAGAAGCGGCGGGTGACTTATGTGCGGTTGATTTATCCGTGCGATCAGCATCGGTTGGTGGCGCGGTTTGAAAAGCGGACAGCATGACATGAATTCGCGATTCGCTCTGGTGTTGATGCGCGTGCCGAAGAATCCGTAGCCTCCCAGAACGAGGACTGTATGCATGGAGGATGATTATCCGGTGGCGATCGACGACGCTCAACCGCACCGCTTGGCGGGCCGGACAGCTCCTTCTGCCCAGCCCATCCCGAACCTCCCTTAGCTCAAACGCGGTGTGGTGTCCTGAAGGCTACCGAGCGCCTGCAGGGCTTGAGCGGTCGAGCCAAAGCCAGACGTGCCTAGAATGCCCAGCGCTGGCGTAAACGAGATATCGCTCAGATTGCCAAACCGGTTATAGCGATAGGAAAGATCGCCCCCGATCGCTGCCGTGTCGCTGCCACTTAGATGCTGGGCGGTCAAGGCATTGGTCAGCGACCAGGTGGTGAGATTCGGATCCGCGGCGCGTGCGGTGTCGAATGCCGCCACGAGGCCGTCGAAGTCGAAGGTCTCGATCTTGTTGTTCCGGGTCGGGTCCGATGAGTTCGAATCGTAATCGGAGGTGCCTTCGATCACCATCTGCAGCAGATCGACGCTGCGATTGGCAGTGTCCGCATAGTAATCCGTGAACGTGATCTGATCACTCGCCCCGACGTCCAGGATTAGATCGTTGCCACTTTTCTGGAATACCAGATCCGCGTAGGTCGCGCCACCGCCGAGCGCCAGCACGTTGTCCTGCGTGGTGCTCACTGCCACGGTATCCTGGCCGTCGCCCAGATTGAAAGCGATGATATCGGCCCCGGCGCCGGTTGTGATCGTGTCGGCGCCACCGCCGCCGATCAGCACATCATCGCCCGTGCCCCCGGTAAGCGTGTCGTTCCCCTGACCGCCATTGAGCAGCGAATTCCCCGACGAATTACTCAATGTATCGTTACCGTAGCCGCTCTCCAGGATATCCGCGCCGCCTCCGCCCACCAGGATATTGTCGTAGTCATTGCCCCGCAACAGATTGGACAGCGTGTTGCCGGTCCCGTCGATCGCGCTATAACCGCTCAGGAAGAGCATTTCGACATCACTGCCGAGAGTAAAGGTGACCGAGGAGTTCACAGTGTCGATACCTTCCCCGGCATTCTCGCTAACCGTGTCGCCGCTGCTGTCGACGACATAGGTATCGTCTCCCGTGCCACCTGTCATGGTGTCGTTGCCGGCGCCCCCGTCGAGCACATTGTTGCCGCTGTTGCCGACCAGTGTGTTGTCGAGCGCATTGCCCGTAGCGTCAATGGAAGAGCTACCCGTCAGGCTCAGGTTCTCGACATTGTCCGCCAGAGCGTACGTGACGGCCGATTGAACGAGGTCGTAGCCTTCATTGGCATTCTCACTGACGACATCGGCGGCGGCGTCCACGATATACGTATCGTTCCCAGCCCCGCCCGCCATGGTATCGGCACCCACACCACCGTCGAGCGTATTGTCCGCTGCGTTTCCGGTCAGCACATTGTCGAGCGCGTTGCCGGTACCGTTGATATAGGAATAGCCCGTCAGCGTGAGGTCTTCGAGATTGCTTCCGAGCGTGTAGGTCACGGCGGATTGCACCAGATCCGCGCCTTCGCCGCCGTTTTCGACCACCGTATCGCCGGCGTCATCGACTACATAGGTGTCGTTGCCCAAGCCGCCAACCAGAGTGTCTGCGCCATAGCTGCCGTCCAGCGTGTCATTGCCCGCACCGCCGGTCAGGGTGTTGCCGAAGCTGTTTCCGGTCAGCACATTATCGAGCGCATTGCCCGTGCCATCGATGGAGTAGCCCTCCGCGAGAGTCAACCGCTCGACGTTTGCTCCAAGCGTCTGGGTCACCGAAGAGATGACCGTATCTGTACCTTCATCGGCGTTCTCCGTGACGGAATCGCCTGCGTTGTCGACGTAGTAAATATCATCCCCCGCCCCACCAGACATCGCGTCGGCGCCGGTCGAGCCGTCGAGGGTGTTCGCGCTGGCGTTGCCAACAATGACGTTATTGAGACTGTTGCCGGTGCCGTTGATCGCCAAAGCGCCGATGAGCGTCAGATTTTCGAGGTTACTGCCGAGAGTGTACGTCACGGACGACTGCACCAGGTCAGTGCCAGCCCCAGCACTCTCGGTGACGAATTCAGTGCTGTCGTCGACCACGTAGGTGTCGTTGCCGGCACCGCCGGACATGGTGTCGCGCCCGTATCCGCCATCGAGAATGTTGTCTCCGCTGTTCCCCGTAAGGACGTTGCCGAGACTGTTTCCGGTCGCGTTGATTGAGGCCGTGCCGGTCAGCGTCAGGTTTTCGACATTTGCCCCAAGCGCGTAAGACAGGGAGGACATCACGGTGTCCATCCCGCTGCTGATATTTTCAATCACCTGATCGCCGGCGTTATCGACCTTGTAGGTATCGTTGCCGGCACCGCCGCTCATGACGTCCGCGCCCACGCCGCCATCCAATGTATTGGCATTACTGTTGCCGACGAGCGTGTTGTCGAGAGTATTGCCCGTGCCGTCGATGACCAGATTTCCCGTGAGCGTCAGATTCTCGACGTTGCTGCCAAGCGTATAGGTCAACGAGGACTGCACGAGATCCGTACCGCTCGCTGCGCTCTCCATAACAGTGTCCCCGGCATTGTCGACCACGTATGTATCATTGCCTGCGCCGCCGGTCAGCGTGTCGGCCCCTGCACCTCCATCCAGGACGTTGTCGCCGCTGTTGCCAGTCAGGATATTGGCTCCGGCATTGCCCGTTCCGTTCACCGCCGCCGTCCCGGTCAGCGTCAGATTTTCAAGATCTGCAGTGAGCGCAAAGGTCACGGCGGATTGCACGAGATCCGTTCCTGCGCCAGCTCCTTCGATCACGGTATCGCCGGCGTCGTCGACCACGTAGGTGTCGTTACCGGCGCCGCCCGTCAGGCTATCCGCGCCCGCGCCGCCATCCAGGACATTGTCGCCGCTGTTGCCGATGATCGAATTGGCCAGCGAATTGCCCGTGCCGTTGATAGCACCAGTGCCCGTCAGCGTCAGGTTCTCGACGTTGGCGCTCAGAGTGAACGTGGTGGAAGATTGAACGAGATCGGTTCCCTCATTCGCATTTTCGACGACCGAATCGCCCGTGCCGACGACATAGGTGTCGTTACCGGCGCCGCCCGTCAGCGTGTTCGCCGCGGAATTTCCCGTCAAGACGTTGTCGAGCGCGTTGCCCGTCCCATTAACCGCCGACGCCCCCGTGAGGGTCAGATTCTCAATATTGGAGGCGAGCGTGAAGGTGACGTCGGACTGCACGGAATCAATCCCCGCGCTAGCGCCCTCGACCACGATGTCGTCTGCGGTCACGACATAAATATCATTGCCGGCGCCCCCCGTGAGCGTGTTGACCGCGCTGTTGCCGGTCAGCACGTTGTCGAGCGCATTGCCCGTTCCGTTTATCGCGGAGGCTCCGGTGAGCGTTAGATTCTCGACATTGTTGGCGAGCGTGTAGGTCACCGACGACTGAACCAGATCGGTGCCTTCGCTCGCGTTCTCCGTTACGACATCGCCGGCGTTGTCCACGACATAGGTATCGTTCCCGGCTGCGCCGATCATCGTATCCGCGCCCGCGCCGCCATCCAGGACATTGTCGCCGCTTTGACCGGTGAGCACATTCGCCAGGGAATTGCCGGTGGCGCTTTCAGTTCCGCCGATTCCGGTCAACGTGAGATTTTCGACGTTGGAGCCTAGCGTCCAGGTAAACAGCGAGAAAACCATGTCGGTGCCTTCACCGGCATTTTCGACCACCGTGTCGCCCGTGGTGACGTAGTAAGTATCATTGCCGGCTCCGCCCGACAGCGTGTTGGCCGCGGAATTTCCCGTCAAGACGTTGTCGAGCGCGTTGCCGGTACCGTTGATGGCCGTGGCGCCCGTCAGGGTGAGGTTCTCGACGTTGGCCGATGCCGTATAGGTCACACTCGACTGAATAAGATCCGTGCCTTCGCTGGCGTTTTCAGTCACGACGTCACTCGTGCTGTCGACTGTATAAGTGTCGTTGCCAAGCCCGCCCACCATCGTGTCGTTGCCGGCGCCGCCATCCAGCGTATCGTTGCCGGCGGCACCGGTCAGCGTATTCGCGGATGCGTTGCCGACGAGCACGTTGTCCACGGCGCTGCCCGTGATGTTGGACGCCCCTAGCGAGCTCGATCCCAAAGTCATATTTTCAGTATTGGCGTAAGTGGTGACCGTATAGGTCTGCACCGCTCCGCTCATCAGGATCACCGTGTCGGTGCCTTCGCTCGCGTTTTCCTGCACGGTATCGCCGGCGCCGAGGACGTAGGTATCGTTGCCCGTACCGCCAATCAACAGATTGGCCGCGGTGTTTCCCGAGCCGTCGAGACGGTTGTTGGCGGAATTGCCGGTGGCAGTGATGGCTGATGTGCCAGCGAGGTCGATATATTCCACACTGGTCGGTAAAGTATAACTGACCGTAGTCTGCACTCGATCGTCGATGCGCACTCCACCCACCACGACGTCATTGACGTTATCGACGATAAAGCGTGTCAACAAATCTGCGCCGATCATTTGATCGGCGCCGGCGCCGCCATCAATGACGATTTCGCCTTCGTCGTAACCGCCGGTGCCGATCGTGCCGAGGCCGAAGCCATTGCTGCCTGCCAGAGTGGCGTCGATGACGTTGTCGAGCGCGTTGCCGGTGAATTTCCGCCGCACGTCCTGGGTGGTGTTCCAACTGACACTGTAGCCGCTCAAGGCTCCCTGGATCACCAGCTTCTCGGCATTGGCTGACAGGGTCGCGCCGTAGACTGAGTCCGCGATGATCGTGTCGTTGCCCGCACTGGCTGCCTCGGTGACGGTATCGAGAAAATTCCACAGCTCGGGACTTGAGTCCCAGAAGAAATTGGTCCGAATCGTATTGACCGTGTACGTGTCATCGCCCGCACCTCCTGTGAGGGTGTTGATCCCGCTGTTGCCCGTGATGACGTTCGCCAGAGCGTTTCCGGTGCCGTTGATGTTGGAGGTGCCGGTGAGGGTCAGGTTTTCCACGTTGTTGCCAAGCGTGTAAGTCATCGACGATTGAACCAGGTCGGTGCCTTCACTCGCATTTTCGGTCACGATGTCGCCGGCGTTCTCGAGGAAGTAAATATCGTTGCCGGCGCCCCCCTGCATCGTGTCGGCGCCTGTTCCTCCGTCCAACGTGTTGTTGCCTGCATTGCCGATTAATGTATTGGCCGCACTGTTGCCGGTGGCATTGACATTCGCCGAACCCGTCAGGGTCAGATTCTCGACATTTGTGCCGATCGTGAACGAGACCGAGGACTGCACGAGGTCAGTGCCTTCGCTCGCGTTTTCGGTCGCGGTATCGCTCGTACTGTCGACAACAAAGATGTCATTGCCCGTCCCGCCGCTCATCGTGTCATTGCCGGCCCCTCCATTGATCGTGTCGTTCCCCGCGCCGCCGCTCAGTGTATTGTTCGCTCCATTGCCCGTGATGAGGTTGTCGAGCGTGTTACCCGTGCCACTGATGGCAGAGGCGCCGGTCAGCTGGAGATTCTCGAGATTGCTGCCGAGCGTCCAGGTGATCGAGGACTGCACCAGATCGGTGCCTTCACTCGCATTCTCGGTTACCGTATCACCCGCGTTATCGACAACGAAGGTGTCATTGCCGGTCCCGCCACTCATGCTGTCGGCGCCTATGCCACCATCGATGGTGTCGTTCCCCGCGCCGGCCGAAAGGGCATTGCTGCCGGTGTTTCCGATCAGGATGTTGTCGACGGTATTGCCGGTGCCATTGATCGCCGAGCTGCCCGTCAATGTCAGGTTCTCGAGGTTGTTCGCCAGCGTGTACGTGACAGACGATTGCACGAGATCCGTGCCTTCACTCGCATTCTCGACCACGGTGTCGCCACTGCCGATGACGTAGGTGTCATTCCCTGCGCCGCCTGTGAGCGTATTATTGCCGCTGTTCCCCGTGAGAATGTTGTCGAGGGTATTGCCGGTTCCATTGATCGCCGAGCTGCCCGTCAGCGTCAAATTCTCAACGTTCGTCCCGAGTGTCCAGGTGACGGACGATTGCACGAGATCCGTCCCCGCGCTGGCGCCTTCGACCACCGTGTCACCGGTGCCGACGACATAGGTGTCGTTCCCCGCACCGCCCGTGAGAGTGTTGGCGCCGCTGTTGCCCGTGAGAACGTTGTCCAGCGTGTTGCCGGTGCCGTTGATAGCGGAAGAACCGCTGAGCGTCAGGTTTTCGACATTAGCGCCCAGGGTATAGGCCAGCGACGATTGCACCGTGTCGATGCCCTCGCTCGCGTTCTCCGTAACCGTATCGCCAGCGTTGTCGATCACATACGTATCGTCGCCGGCGCCGCCGATCATTTGGTCGGCCCCGCTTGAGCCGTCCAAGGTATTGGCCGCGGTGTTCCCCGTCAGGACGTTCGCGAGCGTATTGCCGGTGGCGTTGATCGCGGCAGCGCCGGTCAGTGTCAGGTTTTCGACATTGGCACTCAAGGTGTAGGAGGCTGACGCCTGTACCGCGTCGGTACCTTCACCCGAGCTCTCCGTGACGATGTCGTTGGTATTGTCGACGACATACGTATCGTTGCCCGTACCGCCTATCATTGTGTCGGCGCCGCCCAGACCATTCAGGGTATCGTTTCCACCGCCGCCAGTCAGCGTGTTGACGTTGTTGTTGCCGGTAATGACGTTATCGCCCGTGTTGCCCGTGCCATCGATGGCCGCGAACCCGGTCAAGGTCAGGTTTTCGAGATTGCTGCCGAGCGTGTACGAGATCGAGGATTGAACCAGGTCGGTACCCTGACTGGCGTTTTCGACGACGATGTCGTCAATGTTGTCAACACCATAGGTATCGTTACCGGCCCCGCCGGTCAAAGTATTCGCCGCGCTGTTGCCCAGCAGAATGTTGTCCTGGCTGTTGCCGGTGCCATTGATGGCATCCGTGCCAGTCAGCGTCAGGTTCTCGAGGTTCGCGCCCAGCGTGAAGCTGACCGAGGATTGAACCGTGTCGCTGCCTTCGCTGGCGTTCTCAACCACCACATCGCCAACGTTATCAATGCCGTAGGTGTCGTTGCCCGCACCGCCGGTCAAGGTATTCGCCGCGCTGTTGCCGAGCAGGATATTGTCCGAGGCGTTGCCCGTGCCGTTGATCGCGGCGGTGCCCGTGAGCGTGAGATTTTCAAGCGTGCTGGCGAGCGTGTAGGTCACAGATGACTGCACGGTGTCGATGCCCTCGCCGGCATTCTCGATGACGGTATCGCCGGCGCCGATCGAGTAAGTATCGTTGCCCAGGCCGCCTGTCAGGACGTTGGCGGCGCTGTTGCCAATCAAAATGTTGTTGAGCGAATTGCCGGTGCCATTGATCGCGGCGGCGCCTGTCAGAGTCAGATTCTCAAGATCGCTGCCGAGCACATACGAGAGTGAGGATTGGACCGTATCGGTCCCCTGGGAGGCCAGCTCGACGACGACGTCGCCCACATTATCCACGACATAAGTATCGTTGCCGGCGCCGCCGGTCAGCCGGTTGTCTCCGAGATTTCCGGTCAGCGTGTTATCGAGCGAATTGCCCGCGGCGTCGAGGTTGTCCGTGCCGGTCAGCGTGATATTTTCGACGTCATTCGCCAGCGCGTAGGTCACGGAGGACAGCACGGTGTCGATGCCGCCGTTAGCGCTTTCAGAGACGGCATCACCGACATCATCGACGACATACGTATCGTTGCCGCCGTAACCTCTAAGGTAATCGGCACCGCTGCCGCCGTCGAGATAGTCATCCCCCTGAATCGCGAAGGATGTGGCATCCGAATCGCCGAACAGTTGGTCGTTCTCGCTGCCGCCCGACAGAATGTCAGCGCCCCCTCCTCCTACCAGAACGTCTGCCCCCGAGCCGCCGTCGAGAGAATCGTTGCCCTGAACGGCGTCCGGCGTGTCGGCCGCCTCGCCGTAGAGCTGATCGGCGCCGGTGCCCCCGATCAGCGTATCCGCCCCACCGCCGCCAACGAGAATATCGTCGTCATCGCCTCCGTCGAGATAGTCGTTGCCCTGGACTTCAGCGGGCGTATCGGAAGCATCGCCATAGAGCTGATCGGTTCCCGCGCCGCCGATCAGCGTATCGGCGCCGCCGTTACCCAACAGCGTGTCATTGCCATCTTCGCCGTCGAGATAGTCATCGCCTTGATCGGCGCCGGCTACCACACTGGTCGCGTCGTCTCCCTCCAGCGTGTCGTTACCGATTCCCCCAAAGAGCGTGTCCGCCTTGGCACCGCCGATGAGAATGTCATTGCCGTCCTCTCCGTCCAGAAAATCCTCACCGCTGTCTGCGCCCGACAAGCCAGGACTGGACGCATCGCCAAATAGCGTGTCATTCCCTGTCCCCCCAAACAGCGTATCGGCCTTGCCGCCGCCGACCAGCGTGTCCTTGCCATCGCCACCGTCCAGCAGGTCTGCGCCCTGATACTGCCCCTCGAGCGTGCTTCGACTGTCGTCTCCAAAGAGCGTGTCGTCGTCCGCTCCGCCAAACAGCACGTCGTCGTTGCCCCCGCCGACGAGCTGGTCATTACCGTCTCCGCCATCGAGCGTGTCCTTGCCGTGCTCGGTGCCGGCCAACGTGGCGGGGTCGCCATCGCCATACAGCGTGTCGTTTCCCAGACCGCCAATCAGAATGTCATCGCGCCCGCCGCCTTCGAGATAGTCGGCGTCATCGCCGCCGTCGAGGTAGTCATTGCCATGCACGCTGACCGGCGTGTCATCCTTCACCGGGTCGCCGCTCATCGATTGATCGCCGTAGAGCTGATCGTTACCCGTACCGCCAAACAGCACATCGTCGCCGCCCTGGCCTGCAAGCATGTCGTCGCCGGTACCGCCGTCGATGACATCGTTGCCCTGCTGGCTCGGCGGGGTGTATTCGGTATACTGCGCGCCGATCACGCCATCGCCCAGGATGCTGTCGTTGCCGGCATCGCCAAACAGCGTATCGCCGCCTGCAAGCCCCTGGATATCGTCGTTATCGTCCCCGCCGTGCACCACATCCGCACCGGAGCCGGCGCGAATGAGATCGTTCCCGGCTCCTCCATCGATGACGTTGCCCGCATCGTTCGCGAGCGTGCTGGAGTCCACGCCCACTAACCCGTAGATCGCGCCATGAGGGTCCGTTCCGGCATCGAATGTCACCCAGCCGAGCCCGCGGCTCCACTCGGTGCCATCGGCTACGGGAGGCGGAGTGTCGATGCGAGGGGGCTTGGACTGAGTGCCATCCCCCGAGCCATAAATGTAATCGCGCCCTGCGCCCCCATTGAGTACGTCGCGACCGAGCCCACCCATCAGCACATCATCGCCGGTACCACCGTCGATCTGATCGTCCCCCGCACGACCGCTCAGCGCATCGTTCAGGGCCCCGCCACTGATCTGGTCGACATTGGCCGTGCCGGTAATGTCGTCCATCTGCGGGCCCAAAGCCTGTTGCGCATCAACCTGGTAGTTGCCCAAACTGTCGAAAAGATACGTCACCCCGTTCGAGCTGAGCAGCTTGCCGTAGTCGCCGGTCAGAGTGGTGGTGGGCGGTGGCAGGCTGACGGGGGTATCCGACAGCGTAATGCCGAGCTGAGTGTTGCTCCAATTGCGCACCACGATCGTGTCGGTGCTGCCCGCACGACCTATTACCAGGGTATTTCCTCCGGAGAGACTGAACGTGAAATGCTCTCCCGAAGCCGTTGGGTCAGTTACCCAATAATTGTCTCCGGCTTTCAGCCCGCCGGAAATTTCTTGCTGCGACGCGCCGAACTTCAAAGTGCCCGACCCGCCCGCATCCAACACGACGTCTGATCCGTCGCCCGCGTTGAAGTAATAGGTGTCGTTCCCGGCACCGCCCATCAATGTATCCGAACCCTGACCGCCAGTGAGCTGGTCGTCTCCACCCAAACCAACCAGCACATCGTTGCCGGCGCCGGCATTTAGCGTGTCGACTCCAGATCCGCCAATAGCTGCATCGTTCTGCGGATCCGAAACGTTGGCGGTCCATACCAAAGGATTAGACCCTTCTTGGATGTGCCACGCGTTTTTGTCGACGAGCGCTCCAGCGAGCGATTGCTCGGCAGAGCCCAGAAGGCCGGTGACGGCAGCTCTCAGACGCGGTAGAGATTTGTATTGTGACGCACCAATATCGCTGTATTTGAAATGTATCCCGCCGTTTGAAACGGTGAAAAGGGCGGTCGCGCTTGCAGGATCCTTGAAGTAGTAATACTCCATGGCGGCGACGATCAGCGCGTCCCGCACATTTTCCTGTGTCTGCACAAGACCCGATGCGCCAACCAGTGTTAGCACGTCCGCGGCAAAACGGTCCACCAGCCCCGTTCCTGGTGTAACGCCATCAGAAAGCTGCTGCTTCAGAAGCCGATTGAGAAAGTTTTCATTATCTGCGTCTTGATCGCTACGAAAATACAGCTTTCCGTCCATCATGTCAGCGAGCAGCGTAGGTAGCTGAGCTGAAGCGGCCTGCAAAGCAGGTGAAGCCTTCATAGCCAGCAACAAGGACATGCTATGCAGCTTCTTGCCGTCGGTGAGCGTAATAGCCCCGGTGTCGATCTGCGCCAAATTCCCGACGGCGGTCGGGTAAACCGTTCTCCAATACTCGAGCGCCTCTCCATCCAGATAAAATCCGCTCACGTTGCTCGTGCGCGCTTCGTCCGGGACATTGAAGCTGACGAAATCATTCATGCTTTGCCGTAGCGCGGATAGAGCAGCGCTGGCTGCAGGACTTATCGATCCTGCAGGGTACACCTCGTTGAGATACGAGTTGAATTCGTTGTAGTACTGGACTCGCAAATTTACAGACGATGTGCCCAAAGCCGAGTTACCAAACGGGGCCGGGTCGAAAACGACGGCTGGTAAGTCAAAATAAGTCCCGAGCAAAGAAGCCAGCCCACCACCCAGCGAATGGCCTGTCAAAGTGATCTGAGCCGACGGGTAGTGCGCACGAACATCAGCAAGCAGCTCCATAGCAGCAGCAACTTGCATTGAATGAACTCCATTCGCGGCGGGAATATTGCCGTGATACCAATCCTCCAAAAAACTATCGTCATCTGTGCCACGAAACGAAATTACCGCTTCCCCATTTCCATTTGTGTAGACTGTTGCGGCGAATCCGGAGACGGTATTGCCCAGCGTTGTGAGACCGGTGTCGATCGTCCAGTCACCGGTGGGCAGCTCATTTTTGCGAGACAGCGGATAAGCGCTATACGCCAATACTGCCAATTCCAATTCACTTGCCATGTATGAACCCTCTCGTTATTTCGCAGGATTGCCTTCGCCACAGGAATAAATATCCGGGTCGCCCAGAATCTCTCGATACTCTCGGCTCATCATTGGATCGTCTTCGAGACGACGCCGATCCTCTACAGTGATGTGATCGCTCTTTAATTTGTGGTTGTAACGATGGAAAAGATTAGCCCGCCGGCCAATTGAAGCTTGGGACAACGACCCTAATTGCCATTTTGGCCCCCTCAGTCGGTATTCCCAATAAGGCGGCTTTGGCTTACCTCCCGCTCTCCAAACATCGCAAGAAGTTGTGGTTACCACAAGAACCCACTCGCCCGTAGTCTGATCGCGGTATAGAACGAGGGGCATGCCGATCACGCCCGCTGTGGCCGGAATGTATGGCGCGCGCCATTCGGGCAGTTTTCTAAGGGGACCCAGAAAAGACAGCGTGGCTTCTCGTTCGACCGCGTTGTACGCGTCACCACTCCATGACTTGGTGATATCCAACTTGACGGCCCTGCTCACCTGAATGGTTGTTCCGTCGTTCAGCAGCACATCTTCCGTCCAAGCACGCTCCACCGGCTTGGGTGGCCCTCCAAAGCCACACGCACCTAACCATAGGTTCAGAACAATCAGAGGCCACCGTGATCTATCGAATGTTTTCATCTTTCCATCCCCGCCTCACTCGTCACCCGCCGCACGGGTGAAAGCAAATACTCCAGCACGCTGCGCTTCCCCTCCACAATCTCCGCCGTCAGCTGCATCCCCGCCGCCAGCGGGAATATCGCGCCTTCCAACCCAATCGCTTGCTCGCGCAGCTCAATCATGGCCTTGAAGCTCTGAGTCTGTGGCGGCGCATCGCCGCCTCCCTGCCCCACTCCGCGCGGGCTGTCCGTCTTCTGAGCACTCGCATCCGCGATCACCGTCTTGACAACGCCTTCCAGCATCCCGTACTTCTGAAACGGATACGTCGCCACCTTCAACCGCACATGGTGGCCAGGCCTCACGAACCCGATGTCCTGGTTCTCCACCGCCACCTCCGCCAGCAGCGGCTCATGTACCGGCACCAGGCTCAGCAGCACCGTCCCCGGCTGCACTACCGCCCCGATGGTCGTCGTGGCCAGCTCCTTCACCGTTCCGGCCTGCGGCGCGCGCAACTCCAGGTGCCCCTGCCGATACTTCAGCTTTACCCCGTCCTGCTCGAGCTGCGTTGCCCGCTGCAGCGCATCCATCCGCGCGGTGCGCAGCTCGCTGTCGTAGGTGCTCTTGAGCTGAACGATCCGCCGATCGGATTGGGAAACAGCCGCCTGCAGGCTGTCCACTGTCGCCCGCTGACTTTCCAGGTCCTGCGCCTTCTCCGTGGCGTCTCTTCGCTTCTCCTCCGCCTGCAGCGTCCCCACCAGCTTTTCGGCTGCTAGCTTCTCGTACGAGTCCGCGGAGCGCTGATAGCTCGGCAGTGTCTTCTCGAGTTTTCGCAGGATTTCCACGCTGGCCGCCAGCTCCTTCACCGCCCGTTCCCGAGAGGCATTCTCCTGTGCGATCGAGTCCAGGAACTGTTGCCGGTGGGCCCTGGCCTGCGCCTGGGCCTGGGAGAACAGCGCCGCATCGTCCTGCGGCTGGCGGCTCATCGGCCGGCCCTGCAGCTCCGCATCGATGCGCCGTACCTGCAGCCGCTGGATGGCGAGTTCGCGCTCCGCCGCCGTGCTGTCGGCGGTGTTCTCGGTGGCGTCGAGCCGCACCAGCACCTGCCCCTCTTTCACCCGATCGCCCTCATCGACCAGAATCTCCCGCACGATGCCCGCCTCGGCCGGCTGCACGATCTTCACGTAGGTCTGGGGCACCAACCTCCCCTGCGCTACCGCCACGATGTCGAGGTGCGCGAAGATGGCCCAGGCCAGCAGCACGATCACCAGCGTGCACACCACCCACAGCACCCAGCGCGGCGCGTGCTGCGGCTCTCGGGCGGCGATTTCGAACAGCGCCGAGCGGATCCTCGGTAGCAGCAGGTGCGTGTCGGCAGCGGCGTTCATACCGTCACCGCCACGTCGGTCTTGTCCCCCGCGACCACGCTCAGCTTCTCGCCCAGCCGCACGAGGTGATCGGGCTGCAGGCTCTTCGGCAACGCATGTGCGATGAACAGAATCGTCACCCGGCCCTTGAGCGTGCTGATGGTGCGGCCCAGTTGCTCCGCCGTGGCGGCATCCACACTGCTCGTGGCCTCATCGAAAATCAGCACCTTGGGGCCTTTGAGTAGCGCCCGAGCAATCGATAGACGCTGCCGCTGGCCGCCCGACAGCCCCACGCCGCGCTCGCCGATCTCGCTCTGGTAGCCGCTGGGCAGCGCCTCGATGACGGCATGGATCTCGGCCATCTTGCAGGCCGCCACCACCTGCTCGAAGGAGGCGTAAGGGTTGGCCAGCTTCAGGTTGTCGAGAATCGTCCCGGAGAACAGCACTGTCTCCTGCGGCACCACCCCGAAGGTCGAGCGCAGCTCATTGGCCGACAGGTGGTTGTGGTCCACGCCATCGATGCGAATACGGCCGCTCGTGGGCGCATAAAATCTCTGCAGCAGCTTGGCCAGGGTGGACTTGCCCACCCCCGAAGGACCCATCAGGGCAATAAGCTGTCCGGGCTGCAGCGTGAAACTGAACCCCTCGAACAGCAGCGGCAGCTCCGGCGCATAGCGGAAAGCCAGCCGCTCCACCTCGATGCGGCCGGCGCCGCTGCTCGCGGCCCGCCGGGGGATCAGGCTGTAGTGCTCCGTGGGGGCGTTCATGATGTCCCCCAGCCGCGCGATCGACAGGCGCGTCTGCTGCCATTGCTGCCATAAACCCACGATGCGCAGCACCGGCTGACTGATGCGCGAGGCGAACATCTGGAACGCCACCAGCATGCCGATGGTGAAGGCCGTGGTGGTCATGACGGTCCAGGCGCCTAGCACCAGGATGAGCGTAGTCATGATCTGCTCAAGGGTAGACGCCCAGGTGTTGTAGCCGTTGGCCAGCTGGCGGGTGGCAAAACCCGCCTTGAGGAGCTCGGCCAGCTGGTTGCGATACCGCTGCGAGAGCTGCGGCTCGAACTGTAGCGACTTCACCGTCTCCATGCCGGCGATGTACTCGGTGAGAAAGGCCTGGTTGGCCGCGCCGCGGCGGAACTGCTCGTTGAGGCGCTGCTGAAACACCGGCGCCACCAGCACGCTCATTCCCGCGATGACGGCGAGGATGGCCAGCACGATCAGGGTGAGCTTTACGCTGTAAAAGAACATGATGGCCACGAAAATCAGCAGGAACGGCAGGTCCAGCGCCAGCGTCACGGCTGTCGAAGCAATGAACTCGCGGACGGTCTCGATGCCCTGCAGACGGGCGGCGATGACACCGGTGGGCCGATGCTGGAAGTACAACAGCGGCAGCCGGAATAGATGATCGAAGACGTGGCTGCCGAGCACGGCATCGATGCGCTGGCCGGTGTGCAGCACCAAGTACTGCCGCACCCAGGTCAGGGCGCTGGTGAACACCAGAAACACCGCCATGCCGATGCCAAGCGCAATCAGCGTGCTTTGGGTCCGGTGCACCACCACCTTGTCAATGATGGTCTGGGTAAAGAGCGGCGTCGCAAGACCGATCAGCTGCATCACCAGGGAGGCGAGCAGCACATCACGCCACACCCGACGGTGCCTCAAAAGCTCCGGAACGAACCAGCGCAGCCCGAAACGGGCCGAGCGGAATTCGAGACTGTCGGGATCCGTAGCGGTCGCCGGCTTTGGAGCCAGCGACAGGGCCTCGCCGGCATAACGAACCTTGAGCTCCGTGACGGGCACGGCAATCGGGGATTGTGAGCCCCGCTCCAGCAATGAGACACGGGTGTCATCGGCATTGAGCACCAGCGCCCACTCGTGGCGCACGCCTTCCTCGGAAGGGACACGTAGTCGCAATGCGATAGGGATTCGCCAGGCCAGTGCCGCCTCGAGCGAGCAGCGTCGCTGCTCGAACGAAAGTTCAAGCTCATCAACGGCTTGCTTAAGGGCTTGCGTACTGACCGGTGGCGGATAGCGCTGCGCGAACAGCGCCGGATCGAAGGCCTTGCGCGCCAAAGCGCAGAAGGATGACAGCAGCCATACGGCTTCTTCGAGCGCGAGCTCGCCGGCCGCTGCGGCAGACTGGTCAGTTGAGCGCACCTATGCGCGTCTCACTAGCCTAAGTCTTTGAAACTACAAGAACTGACGCAAGCCGAAACGTAGTAAAAATCGCAGTACAGTCATTTCCATGTCTCCCACTCCACCCTTGATCCGTGACCTCGCCCCAATTTCAGTTCAGGGCGTATTTATTTTTTACCCCTCATAACCTAGCAACACATTGTGAAGTTCGCAAGACATTTTTCTTGCAATACAACTGCAACACACTACGTTGCCATTGGTGAAATGCTAGAGCGAGACGATCTGCTCCGCCGTAGCCTCGCGCCAGCGGCCCGCGGCCAGGTCGCGCGGCAATTCAATGGCGCCGTAACGTACCCGCACCAGCCGCAGCACGTCATGCGCGACGGCGGACCACAGCCGCCGCACCTCGCGGTTGCGCCCCTCGTGCAGGATCACGCGTATCACCGTGCTGTCCTCCAATGTCTGCTCGATATTGAGACTGTCGAAGCGCGCCGGCCCATCGTCGAGCTGCACGCCTTTGAGCAGTTGATTCAACACCGCCTGGCTCGGCCGGCCGCGCACCCTCACGCGGTACTCGCGCGGCACCTCGCTCGAGGGATGCATCAACCGGTGCGCCAGCGCCCCATCCGTGGTGAACAGCAGCAGCCCAGAGGTCATGACATCGAGGCGGCCGATCGCGATCCAGCGACCGGACTCAAGGAGCGGCAGACTCTCGAATACCGTGGGACGGCGTTGCGGGTCGCTGCGCGTGGTCACCTCACCCGTGGGCTTGTGGTAAATGAGCACCCGCCGCGGTGCCGCCTCGCCGGCTAGACCTAAGGGTTTGCCGTCCAGACAGATCTCATCGGCCAGGGTGGCCCGGTCCCCGAGCTTCGCCGGCTTGCCGTTCACCGTGATCCGGTCGCCCGCTATCCATTGCTCGATGGCGCGCCTCGAGCCAAGACCGGCCGCGGCGAGGAGTTTTTGCAGCCTGGGCGGGCCGGATGGGGGTGACTCTTTCATTCTGGCAGGGGCGAGATTATAACGGCGGCTTCCTAAGAGCTGCGCGCTGGTTATACGGGCTTCGCGCCGGCTCGCGAACCCCGTACAGTTACGGCGCGAAGCGCCACAAAAACACGAGGCAGTCCCCATGATCCACGACAGCATTCTAGGCACGATCGGCAAAACACCCGTCGTGCGCATCCAGCGTCTCGCGCCCAAGAACGTCACGATGTACGTCAAGTGCGAGTTCTTCAATCCATTGAGCTCGGTGAAGGACCGTCTGGCCATCGCCATTATCGAAGACGCCGAGCGCTCCGGCGCCCTCAAGCCCGGCCAGACCGTGGTCGAGGCGACCTCCGGCAATACCGGTATTGCGCTCGCGATGGCGTGCGCCGCCAAGGGCTATCCCTTCGTCGCCCTGATGGTCGAGACCTTCTCCATCGAGCGCCGCAAGATCATGCGCATGCTGGGCGCCAAGGTGATCCTGACACCGGCGGCCGAGCGCGGCAGCGGCATGGTGCGCAAGGCTGAGGAGCTGGCGAAGAAGCACGGCTGGTTCCTCGCCCGGCAGTTCGAGAACGAGGCCAATCCGGCCTATCACCGCAACACGACCGGGCCGGAGATCCTGCTGGACTTCGTGGGCAAACGGCTCGACTTCTTCGTCACCGGCTGGGGCACGGGCGGCACGCTCACCGGCGCGGGCGAAGTCCTCAAGCTGGCGCGGCCGGAAGTCAAAATCATCGTCACTGAGCCGGCAGGCGCCTCGATGCTGGCGGGTCAGCCCTGGCAGCCGCACAAGATCCAGGGCTGGACGCCCGACTTCGTGCCCAAGGTGCTCAACCGCGAGGTAGCGGACAAGATTTTGCCCGTGACGGATGTGGAAGCCATCGAGACCGCGCGGGCATTGGCCAAGAGCGAAGGCATCTTCTGCGGCATCTCCTCCGGTGGCACCTTTGCCGCGGCCCGCAAGGTGGCCGAAACCGCGCCCGCGGGATCGGTGATTCTCGCCATGCTGCCGGATACCGGCGAGCGCTACTTGAGCACCGTGCTCTTCGAGGGCATCCCGGACGGGGGAGATCCGGAGCCTTGAGTAGCCAGGATGCTCGCCGTTACGCGCTGCTGCCTAGTCCCTTCCCCATGTGGCGGGGTGGGGTATTGCAGGGCGCACGTGTGGCCTTCGAGACCTGGGGGACGCTCAATGCCGCACGCGACAATGCGATCCTGATTTTCACCGGGCTGTCGCCTTCCGCGCATGCCGCCGCCTCCCCGCAGGACCCGCGAGACGGCTGGTGGGAGGGCATGATCGGGCCGGGGCGGGCGATCGATACCAGACGGTACTTCGTCATCTGCGTGAACTCCCTCGGCAGCTTTTTCGGCTCCACGGGACCGGCCTCGACCGATCCCGCCACGGGGAAGCCTTATCGCTTAAGCTTTCCCGATCTGTCGGTCGAGGACATTGCCCGCGGGGGTCATGAGGTCGCACTTTCGCTCGGCATCGAGCAACTCGACACCGTCATGGGACCTTCCCTGGGCGGCATGACGGTGCTCGCGTACATGGCACAGTTTCCGGGAGCGGCACGGCGGCTGATCAGCATCTCGGGCACGGCCGCGGCCTCGCCCTTTGCGATCGCATTGCGCTCCATCCAGCGCGAGGCGATTCTGCTCGACCCGCAGTGGCAGAACGGCCAATATGACTCGAAGCACCTGCCGGTCACCGGCATGCGCATTGGACGCATGCTCGGCATGATGACCTATCGCTCGGCGGCGGAGTGGCGGCAGCGGTTCAATCGCGAGTTGATCGAGCCTGCGCTGCGGCGGAACGAGCCGTTCGCGCCGGAGTTCGCGATCCAGGGTTATCTCGAGGCGCATGCGCAGAAGTTCGTGAATGCGTTCGATCCTTGCTGCTATATCTATATTTCACGCGCGATGGATCGTTTCGATCTCGCGGCGCATGGCGGCTCATCGGAGCAGGCGCTCGCCAAATCCAAGCTCGAGGGCGCGCTGGTGATCGGCGTGCAGTCGGACCTGCTGTTCGCGATCGAGGAGCAACGGGCGCTGGCGGAGGCGTCTCAGAAAGCAGGCATCGCGACCCGCTTCGCGCCGCTCGACTGCATCGAGGGGCATGACTCATTCCTGATCGACATCGGCGCATTTGGGGCGGAGATCGGGACGTTTCTCCGCTAAAGCTTAAGACCAGTCGTCGCCGCCAAAGGAGCCGCCACCGCTGTCGTCCCACGAGCCCCCATCCGAGATGCCAAAGTCGTTGCCGCCCATGTCGCCATTCTCTGGCGGGGTGGCAGCGTCGGCGGAGGGAATGATGCCGCCCGACGAGCGATTGGAATCCAGAAAGTGATGCGCGAGCTCCTCGCCCGCCACGACCCCCGCTCCCACCGCAAGGCCGCTGGCAAGACCACCCGCGATCCCAGAGCCAATACCACCACCGGCCATGCCAGGAACTCCATAGCCGCTTGTCCCATAGCCGCCTGGGGCGGTGCCCGGATAGTAAGCGGGCGGGGAAGCAGCACGACGACGCCGGAAAATAGCCCACAGCACGAGCCCACCCCCCACCAGGAGCAGCACCGTGCCCCAGGGAAATGGCGAACGTGCGGCCCCTTCGCTTGCGGCGCCGAGGGCGCGAGGTTCGGCCAATTGCCGCTCGAGCGCCTGCAGGGATTGCGGTGTGACAAAGGAAAGGCCCGGCTGCAGCGACTGTGCGGTAGTCAGCTCCTGGCGCGCGGTCGTAAGCTTGCCTTCCCGGGAATAGATCTCAGCGGCGACGTAATGGGCTTTCGCGCTCGTAGGATGGTCGCGCAGTACCTGTTCGATCATCTGCTGCGCCTGAGCTAGATGCCCGCCCTGCGCGGCCTCATAGACTTCATGCATGGTCGGATCGGCTGCCGCGAACGCCGCAGAAGCCAGCGTCATTACCAAGACCAGGACCCGGATTCGAGCATTCTTCAGCATAGTCGCCTCGTATGGCAGGGCGCGTCGACCCGACCTTAAGTTGGATGCGGTAAAGGTTAACTAGTTCTGCGGCCAATGGTGTGTTTTTCAAGCGGCCAGCGGCTTAAGCCCGCAGGAATTAAAATTCGGCATTTGCGGAAAATAAATCTTCTCTATATAGTCGCGTCCCTCGTCACACGGCAATCGCTTGCACGTGATCTATGGAAGACGTTGACTTGAAGGAACGTATCCTTTCTTTGGCACGCCTTCGCGGCGCGCCCATCAAATGTCAAATACCATCGCCTGCCGCCGCACTCCAGGGAGGACCGCCATGCAGCACTCTGCCGCCGTCGAAGCTCTTGACGTACAAAGCGAAGCTCTTCCGCCCAAACCCATTTCGACGCGTCTGCGTGCACCGCAAGGCCTTCCCGCCTTCGAGCATCGCGACCCCAGCGAATCCATCACCGGCAGCTGGAAGCGACCCGCCATCTTGGTCGATAGCGGCCTGTACCAGCGGTTCCAGGTCAAATGAGCGCCGGCAACAGCGGCGGCAGCGGGCAGTGCAAAATCGCGCACACGGTACGCAGCAGCTCGGCCTCAGCCGTGCTCAGCATGCCGTCATTCGCCACCGTCGCCACCAGCCCCTCGATCACGGCTTTTTTGGCCAGAGGCGCAAGCTTCTCCAGGCGTGGCAACGCATCGCCCAGGCGTTGCGGCCAATCCTCGAGAGACTCAAAGGGCGGCGCCCGCTGCGGTAGCGCACTGCCGATGCCGGCCTCGTAGGCGAGGCGCGCCTGCTGGCGGTCCGACGCGCCGGCCTGCGCCAGCGTGACGAACAGCACCTGCAGCTCGGCGGATACATCGGTGGCCGACAGCCGGCCGTGCGGGGCACGCGCCTCAAGCTCGTCCTGCAGCAGCGTGGCGAGGAGTTTGGCAAGGCAGAACTCGAACACATCGATGCGATTGTCCGCCTGGATCAAATCGTCCGCGAGCGCGCACAACGCCTGCCGGTCCTGTGGCGGCAGCCGCCGCAGCGCTGGGAAGATCTGCAGCAGCGCGGGCAGGCGCAGCATGGGTGGGAGCTGCGCGCAAAGCGGCGCGCATTGCTGGATCGCGGCGAGGTCCGCTGGAGCGAGCGAATTGGCCAAGCGGGTGAGCTGACGATTGCGCACCGGCTCATCGCCACTCAATAGAAGTGTGAGCACCAGCGCCCGCGCGCGATCGGGCGATCCGGCGGAGCGGCGCAAGCTTTCGGGTAGTGCGAGCCGCAAGGCCTGCGCCTGCTCAATGTGCACCGTGTCGAGCCGGCCCACCTGGGCCGCCACCGCTACCGGATCGGCGGCGATCGAGAGACCCGCAACGGACACCAGTCCGGGGACGGCGGCGCTTGCCTGCTGCGGGTCATTGAGATTGAGACCGATATCCTCCTCCAGTGCTTCGGCCGCGAGCCTCGGCAAGGTGCGCGGATTGAAGCTGGGATCCAATACTCTGATGCGCTCCTCAAGCGGCGGGTGCGTCGCAAAGATCCGGCTGAGCCCCGGCGCGAACAGCATGTGCGCCACCTGCTCCGCATCCGCCTGCACCAGGCGCGAGCCCTCGGCCAGCCCGGCAATTTTCAGCAGGGCTTCCTTCAAGCCGCCCGGATTGCGCGTGAACTGTACCGCGGAGGCATCCGCCAGTCGCTCGCGCTGGCGGCTCACCGCTGCCTGCAAAATCCGCCCGGCCAGAAGACCGACATAGCCCAGCACCACGAAAGCCAGCGCCGCGATCAGTATCGCCCCGCCGTTCTTCCTGCCGCGCGGCGCAAACCTCAGGATGGTGCGGCCAATCAGCGCCACCACCAGCAGTCCGAACAGCCACCCCATCAGCTGCACATTGAGCCGCATGTCGCCGTTCACCACATGGCTGAACTCGTGCGCAATCACCCCCTGCAGCTGCTCGCGATTCAGCCGATCGAGCGCGCCCTGGGTGACGGTCACTGCTGCGTTGGCGGGCGTGTGACCCGCCGCAAAGGCATTGATGGCGGTCTCCTGCTCCAGCACATAGATCTCCGGCACCGGCACGCCTGAGGCGATGGCCATCTCCTCGACGACATTGTGCAGGCGTTTCAGCTTGAGATCGCTGGTGTCACGCTCCACGCGCACGCCACCCAGCGAGCGCGCCACCACACCGCCGCCGGAACGCAATTGCAGGGATTTGAACAGGCTCGCAAGTCCAATGACCGCGAGCACTATCAGCGTAACGGTAAACGCCGCCCTCGTATGGCGGGAAGCGTAGTCGAGCGGCGCGATCAGCGGGGCATGAGCCTCTGCGGATTCGAGCAGGCTGAACAGCACCGCATCCAGTGCCAGCGCCACCGCCGCCAGCGCGAGAATGAATCCAATGACCAGCCAGCGCGTCTGCTTGCGCGCCTCGGCCTGGCGGGAATAAAAATCCACGTCAGCCGAAACTCACCTTCGGCGCCTCACGCGCCTCCGGCTTTGAGATATCGAGCGGCTGCGCCGGCTGGAATCCGAACATCCCGGCCACGATGCTGCTCGGGAACACCTCGCGCGCATTGTTATAGGTCATCACCGCATCGTTGTAAGCCTGCCGCGCGAACGACACCTTGTTCTCGGTGGAGGTCAACTCCTCGGACAGCTGCATCATGTTCTGATTGGCCTTAAGATCCGGATAGGCCTCAGACAGAGCGAAGAGCCGGCCGAGCGCGCCGCCGAGCTGGGCATCCGCCCCGGACAGCTTTTGAACGGCTGCGGCGTCCGCGGGGTTCGAGGCCGCCACTTTGAGACCCTCCACCGCGCTGTTGCGCGCCCGGATCACGTTCTCCAGCGTCTCCCGCTCATGCTTCATATAGCCCTTGGCGATCTCCACCAGGTTGGGGATGAGGTCGTAGCGCCGTGTCAGCTGCACGTCGATCTGCGCGAAGGCGTTCTTGAAGGCGTTGCGTGCCGTGACCAGCCGGTTGTAGGCCCCTATAAAGAGGAGTACCAACACAACCAGAAGCACCAGAAATACAATCATGCCCATGTGACCTCCCCGGCGCTGCGGCCGATTCAGGCCGTCACCCTACCCTCCGGAAAGCTTAAGTCAACAGGAAAGTGGAAGCGCCCCGCCGTCGTAGTCGACAGCGGCCCATACCCGCAGTCCGCTTAGCGCCAGCACCCGCTGCTCTCGGGCGGCAGTCGCTGGCCTTGATCATCGATCGACAATGTCTGACAAACGGCCGTGTCCTGAGCTTGCGGGCCCCCGGGAACCGCCGTGGCGGTCGCAAGATATGACGTCGCAATATTTGCTGTTGCGCCGGGGGTTACGGCGATAGTGTAGTAGCCGCTGGGAGTAGCGCCGCCGGCTCCAAGGATGCCGAGTCCAGCCGGGGGCGCCGACACGGCATCGGCGATATATTGATCGTTCTGAAGAAAATATTTCTCCTCGGCGACCTGAATTCGCAGCAAGGCGGTGCGCGCGTCCGTACGATTCGTACGCATCATATAGCTACGATAGCTCGCCACCGCGATTGACGAAAGGATCGCCAATACCGCCATCACGGTCAGAAGCTCGACCAGGGTCATACCTCTCATCCGATAAGGGTTTTTCATTTAGTTGACCCCCTGCTCTCTCCAATAGGTTTTCCGCAGCGAGGCCCCCGGCGGTGTGGGCACACGTTCGGGGCCGACAAACGTGGCGATGTCCGTCGCACCCGTGTTGGGATCGGCGGAAAATGTGAACATCACGCCCGGCGCGATACCTACCTGAGCCAAGTCCTTGTACCGATCGGCGATATTCGTGTCGTGCTGATTATTCAGGTTCGCCACGGGTGAGCCGTCAAAGACACTCACTTCGTAGATGCGGTTGGTGCCGGCTGCCGGCGTGCAGCTGCCGCCCCCCGAAGTACCGCTCGGGATATAAGTCGTGAACAGGATGACGTTGTTGAACGTCACCGATGAGCTCAGGACCTTTTCGCCGACCCAGCTATTGCCCGGCTGATCGAGCAGCATCTTCCAGCCGGGAGATCCCGCCGGGATCACAGGCGTGACACTTCCCGTGATATCGGTCAGATCCACGTCATGTAGGATCGGGAAGGCATTGTAAGCGGCCTGCGTCAGCTTGACGAACGGGCTCGTATCCTTGATCGAATAAAAGCGATCCTGGATCGTGGTATTGAGCGGATGGCCCCGATAGCCCGAGCCGATCGCGATGTTGAAGTAGGGGGTGGAGCGTGCCCTCTCGATCAGTGCCACATCAGGCGCATTGTAAAACCGCCGCGTGGCGGCCACGGTATGCGGGATGTCGTCGTGGGTGCCGAGCGAAGCAATGACGCCACCGGTGACCAGGCTGGCTGCCGGATTACCGTTATAGATGTCGAACCGCCAGACTTGCCCTGCCATGTCGCCGACATACAGGCGATCGGCCATGCCATCGCCGTCAAGATCGACGACCCGCACATCGCTTGGAATCGAATGGTCCATGCGGGGCAGATTGAGATCGGCGCCCGCGTTGCTGGCGGACCACAGCAGCGCGCCGGTAATCGCATCAACCATGTAGATCGAGTTGCCCACGCCGTCATTGTTCACGTAGGCGGTTCCTTCCTCGGCCGTATCGTAGCCCCCTCCAAAGATCAGCACGAGATTCTGCGGGTTTTGCACCGCTCCATTGATCCGCACGCGCGCGATCGTCGGCGTGGACCACGCCTGACCGATGCCGGACAAGCCGGCGGTCGAGGGCCCAATGCTCCACATGAATTTGGGAGCGGTCTTCGAGGTAACGTCAAATGCGTAGTAATTGCTGCCGCCGCGCCCCTGCCCCACATACAGATAGACGCGGTCTCCCGCCGCCGGGTCTATGACACCATCGCCGTTGGCGTCATACCTGAACACCCGGATATTCCCATCGAGCGCATAGTGCTTGGGTGACGTCGGGTTGTTGGCAAAAAGGTCTGTCAGGCTGGGCAGCAGCTCCTGAGGGATGAAAGCCCAAAGTTCGGTGCCGGCGTTGACATCCACAGCATGCAGGTAGCCGTCGTTGGTTGCGGCGTAAACCACCGCATCGTTGACATTCTTGGCGGCGGTCGTGCCCCCGTAGACGACGATGGCCGGCTGCGAGTGCAGCGGATCACCCATGGCATGCCGCGATTCAGCGGTAATGCCATTGCCGTTTTCGTCCTTCAGGTCCTCGTCGCGTGCGTAATTGATGACGTCATCGTGAGCCGCGGGCGTGGCCACCCCCAGTAGCACCGGAGTAATGGCGGGGTTGGTCGTCGTGACAGCGTACGCGGCACTGGAGCTCAGGTCCACAGGACTGCCCGGATTGCCGCCGATGTAGGTATAGAGATTCCGGCTCGGTGTGATGGAGGTGTCCCAATTGGGAATTTCGTTGGCCGCGCCGCCGGCGGTGACCTTCGAACCGTCCGGAGTCGCGGACCAGAAGCTTTGCGAGCTGTTCTTGAAGAACCCTGTGGTCGGATCGACGGCCGGGACGGCATTTTGATCGACGATGACGCCGCTCTGCAGCTTGTATTTCTTGAGGTTGCCGGGCCAGTGATCATTGACGCTCGGCTGGAAGACCGAGACATACAGATCATCGAGGGTCTGCGCCCTGTTGAAGGAGTTCACCGCGACAGTGGGCGCAGTGAACGTCGAGCTCGTCACCAGGATATTGCCAACGATGTCCGACAGCACACCTTGCAGGCCATTGAGGTCGCTGGCGGTGAAAGACTGACCGCCGCCCACGCTGGCCGCTTTTGACAGCCATGCGCTGGCCGCGCCGAGCGCTGGATCGTCGCCGAAGCCTATCGTGTAGAGCTGCACGTTCTGCTGATCGGACAGCGTGTTGGACATGTCGACGTTGTACATGTACTTCGACAGCGCCGCCATGCAGCGGCCAGCCTGGGGACCGGGACCCCAGCCGCCAGGAATCGGATTGCCGTTCGCATCGATACCGTTATATGGCGATTGGGCTGTGTTGTCGCATGCGCCGCCCAAGGTAGCTTCGTTTGGCAGCCCTTGAATCAAGGCATCCGCCTCATTGTCCTGAGTGGGCAGGCCGTCAGTCAGGTAGACAATGAAGTTCTTCTGACAGGACTGAGTCACCGGCGTCTGATATTGATTCGAGCTCAATACCCCGCCGGTGCGCGAAGCGGCAACACTCTTGAAAGGCACGGACGTATTGCCGAAATGCACCGCGCCGCCGGAATAATAAAGGTAGGCTTCGTACAGGGTCTCGGAAAGGGGCGTCCAGCCGCCAGGGCTATAACTATTGATCGTGTTGATCACGCTCGTCTTATTGGCCGGTGTGAGCGGAGAAACCGGAAAAGCCACCATACCGCCTAAAGCACCGTCATTCGCCACCGTGCCCCCGTTGCTGTAGCGCATGAGACCGACATTCACATTCGACAGCGAGCTGATCAGATTGGTCGACGCCTGCTGCACGACCGACATGCGGGTGCCGATGACCGTGGGTGGGTTGGAGGCCTGATAGTTGATGAAGTTGCCGCTGTAAAGCGTGTAGCTGGTGCTGGCGCCACTGTTCGCCCAGTAAGAATTGGCGGCAGCGGCATTCGCCGTCCATTCGTTGGCATTGCTGTTGCTGTTGCCGCTGTAGGTTGTCGGAAACGGGCCGGTGGCGGGGTAGTCGGCCTTGCAGGCCACGTCGAAATAGCTCGGACCGCTGCTGTTGACCGTACCTGTCCACGAGTAAACGCCGAGCCGGTTGCGCCATTGCACGAACTGCCCGGTATAAAAGCCCGGACCGCCGCCTGCGCCGGTGGCCAGCGCCGGGGCCGCCGCCTGGCACTGCTGGTAAGTCGCGTCGAAAAACTTCAAGCCCGTGCAGCTGGTCGGAATAGCGGCGCGGCTCGAGGCGAAATACACCTCGCTACTGCTGCACGAGCCGGGATACGTGACGCTGGGATCGTAGGGCGTTTGCGTCGTCACGGTCGAGCCCATGCTACCCGACGTATCGAGAATGAAGAGGATATTTGGAGCTACGCCGGAGCTGGCGCTACCCGTGAATATCTCGCTGTCATCCGCCAGGGCGACTCCGCCAGAGGTTAGCGCAAGCAGAAAGCCCAGAATACGGCTCAGGTTGCGTGACTGTAAATTCATAAGAGTGCCTCGAGTGTACGACTTGAGAGTTGTGGCTCTGCTCACTTGCGTTTCTTCGGATTCCACTGACCGGACACGACAATGCGCGTCGCGACGGATGCGCCTGGCTTCACGAATACCGTCATGAAGTAATGACCGCCGAGAATGAAGGCTTTGAGTTGCGCCAGCGTTACCGGGGTGTCGCCAACGAAATAGCCCGTCGTATCCGTGACACGGTAGGAATGCGTGCGGCAGGACGGGCAGGTCAGATCCAGGGTGCCTTGCGCGCTGGCGGGCAGGACGACGGTATCGGTACTGGCTTCGATTGCCTGCTCAACAGTCACGATCTTGGCGGCCGCTCCAAGCGGCATCGTCGCGGCATAGCTGCCCAGCAGCGCGAGGATCATCATCAGCTGTTTTTGCATATTCACGATAACTCTCCGATTGCGGCTAGCATCCAGACCCGGGAACGATTTGCGCGAGACCCTGAACATGGGTTGCGGTCGAATTACGCACCGACGTTCCGGTGCTCGTGATGGTGTAGTCAACGGCTCCAAAAGTACCCACCGAATTGCCGGAGCTCATGGGCCGGCAGGCGCCGCCAATATCGGAGGCAATCGTCGTCGTATAGTTGTCGGAGTTAGTGTTTGGCACGGGCACGGGCCCCTGCACCTGAGGCGGCAGTCCCGGAACGAAAGGCCCTACCGCTATCGCCTGCGCTATCCCGGTCTCAGCAGCCTGGAATGCCTTCTGGTGATACTGCTCGTTGCCCGTCATGATCATTTCGGAGCTCACGGAATTCATTCCCGCAACCGCCAGCAAGGTGATCACGAGGAGCAGCAACAGCCCCACGACAAGTGCCGCGCCGCGTTGCCGCCGAGAATGTGCTTGCAATCTCTTCATGCTCACGATCTGCTCAGGTTCCTGATGCATTGCGCACTTGAATGGTCCGCGAAACCAGCAGGCGCCTATAGCGTTTGACGCCGGTAAAGCTGTTGTCCCCACTGAGCGAAGGTTGATATGCCTTGGTGGCATCGGCAGCCGACGTAAGATCGCCGGTCAGGCCATTGGCGCGCCGACGGTCGGCATATTCATAGATCCGGTCGTCGCTGAATCCCACCTCCGGCGTATCGCTACGCACCAGCAGCCATATTCGCACCGCGACGATCTGCGGGGGTGTCGGCGGCGGGACCGCCTGAAGCTGTGCCATGAGCGCGGGCGTCGGATTCAAATATTGGGTGGCAACCCCGGTGACCGCGCCCAGTCCGCCCGTTGGATCTATGCCCAACTGAATCTGCATATCCTCGATCCCCGAGACGATCTCCTCGTCGCGAAATCCGGGAGCGGCAGGTGGCGCATTGAGCGTCTGGCGGCGCAACGACGGCACCGGCTGTCCTGGAAATTCGTCGGAATTGGCGTCGACATAATAGGCATTCACGATGAGGTCGTTGATCTGACCCACGGCCAAACCTACGCTCGGAGGCGTTGGTGAGGGAGTCACCGCAGCTGCGCAGTTGGCACTTGCGGCCATTGTGGTGACGAGCGCGGCCGAGCCGCGGATCGAGCAGATACGCAATGGACCATTTGCCGGCAACGGAGCCGGTAATGGCACACCAGCACCGGGGTAAACCACGGAAGACGCGCGCCGTACCGTGAGGGTATCAGCGAGGGGCATGGGATTACCGTTGAATGCCGCGCATCCGAAGTTATAAGCATCGTCCGTGGCTTCGATATTCGTCTCGAGATCTATGCCGAAATTGGGTCCGCAGTCGGTGGCGGCATTACCCGCGAACGCCGCCGGCGCCTGAGTCTGCGGAACCCGGCCGACCACGCTTTTTGGATCTTTCACGAGCCCCCAGTAGTTCGACATGCGAATGTCCGGCTCGATGACGCTCAGAGCATAGCGCGCGTTCTCCTGCAGGCGCGCGATGGTCTCATTCCCCTCGTAGGCGTTGCGGCTGTCCACATACACCTGTGTCGCGCCGAAGATGAGCACGACGCCAATGGTCATGGCCACCATGAGCTCAACGAGACTGAAGCCCGCGTCTCGCAATTGACATGCGCAGGTTTGGGCAAAGGTGTGACTTGGAGAGTTCATGATGGCGGCTAGGTCTCGGGTACCTGGATATTGAGCGAATAGGTGAAGGGCTGAGCGCCCCCCTTGGTGTTCTCCACCCAACTCAGAGTAATCGTGTAAGTGGCGGGAGCGGGCGGCGGTCCGGTGACATAGACGATCGTTCCGGTCGCCGCACCACCCGGCCAAGTCTGGGTAATTTGCCTTTGCCACAGATATGTATCGTTGGCGGCCATCTGCGCGGGAGTGCAATTGACTGCCCCAGCACCTACACAGATATTGTCGGCCGCGACGCCATTGACCTGGTAAGCGGCGCCCGCGACCCGGTTGGCGCGAATACGGTCGGCAATATCGGTCGCCAGGCTGATAGCCTGCAGGGTCGAACTTGAGCTGGCCCCCGAACGAAGCATGATCATGAAAAGACTCGCCACACCCAGCATCCCCACCGCCAGGACGATGAGCGCCACCAGCGCCTCAACCAAGGTGAAGCCACGAGTGCGATTTGCTTGAGCCTGCCGCTGCAACGCTATCTCCTAAGGACAAGAACCGGTAATAGCGCTTGCCGCCAGTACCTGCGGGTTGTCCTTGCTCACATGGGCCCGCCCCGTTGCTGTGATCAGGAATGCGCGCGCCGTTGAATTTGCGCCCACCAGCTGGATTCCCCGGCTGTCGCAAATCACGACGTTCCGTGTAGGCGTCTTGGCCCCAGCAGGGTTGGCGAATCCCGATGACCCATAGCTTTCAATGCCATCATTGTCGATACGCACAAAAATTGAAGAATCGATCAGCCCGTGCCTTTCGAGGATCGGCTCTCCGCCACCCGCCTGCCAGTCGCTGTTCGTATCTTGAAATACGATCCAGCCGGAAAACTGGCCATAACTGCAGCTGGGATTCGCCGCGGTCGGATCGGCGGATGCGCACACCACCACGTTCTGCTGGCGCTTGATCGCCTCGGTGCGGGCGAGCTGGAAGGATCTGAGCAGATCGTTGGCCGCCGCAGTCAGCCGGTTATTCTGAATAAACGTCCGCATGTTGGGCACTGCAATCGCCATTAATATTGCCGCCAGAGAGAGCGTGACCATGAGTTCGATGAGCGTAAAGCCGGTCACGCGTTTGCTTGCCGATGGATGCAAGGGGTTGTACATGGACGCATTATATGAGGGGGATGAGACCGCACTACGACATTCCGACAAACGGACCAAATTGGCGATGAACGGCTCGACGATTAACCTTATGGTGTTTATTTCGTGACCGGATCGACATTTCTCACTATGAGACGCGTATGCCATTGCCCGGAATGTCTGCGGCTCGACGGATCCGCAGGCAGGAAAGTGCAGGCGGCGCCCAATGGAATAGATTTTAGAATTGAACGTGTACACGCAGGGCCACGATGGATACCGGTCCGCGGTCGAGGTTGTAGGCCGGGTGATGTACCCACTGGTAGTCGAGGGTCGCGTTGACCTGCGCAAGAATGGCGAAATCGTAATAGGTTTCCAGGATCTGCTCCGATCCGGGATGCGGCAGTCGACCATCGCCTACGAGAACGCCGAGGCCGCCGGCGTTCAAAAATCGCTCGCGCTCTGCGGAGATACGGTTGACGACCGCCGCAACGGCGATCGTATCGCCAGGGCGGGTCCATCTCGATCCTTTCAGCGATGTCCCCGCTGAGATCGTCCGGTCGATATCGGTGAACTCGTAGGTTTCCACAGTGCCGCCGGCCACGCCGGCGCGCGCGAAAATTCCCAGATCGGAGACAATCTGTTGTTCGAGCGCCAGGCTGACCCCGGTGCGGCTGCGATAGCGGCGCACGGCAGCGATGTCCACCGGGTTGCCGCTCGCCTGCGCCAGACGTACCGCATCGTCGAGCAGTCCCATGCGCCCGCGACTGTCGAACACGGTCAGGAGGAGTTTGCCCTGCAGTCCATGAATCTCGTAACGCTTCTCGAGTTCCGCGTCGATTTGGAACTCGTGAAATCCCGGCTCGAGATGCTCGCTGTTCGGCACATCGGACAGAGCGAACAGGCCCGCGCGCAATGTCCAGGGGCCTTGATACCACTCCGCGGCCCCTCCCACGGTATACCCCCAGGCGTCGGCCGCATAATCGAAGGTCCCGGCATCCACAACCGCCCAGTTCAGGAAGTCGCCGCGGGGATCGTGGGCGTACTGATTCACATCGAACACATCGGTCACGCCGAATTTGCCGAAAGTGAAAACCAGGCGATTGGCGCTGCGAGGACCGCCGAACTGGTTCGCCCCGCCATCGATGGTTTGGGGGGGTACCCTCAAGATCGACCGTCTGACGGACGAACAGGCGTGGCAGCCTCAGGTACGGCTGGCTCTTGCCGACCTTATAAGCCTCACCGCTTGGAAAGCCCGCGACGCCCACCGTGTTGTTCAAGCCAAAACCCTGGTCGATTTCAGGATTGATCCAGATCTCCGCTCCCGACCACAGTCGCGCGCCAGCGTAGAGCGTCGCATCGGCGGTCTGCCGGCCGATATTGGGGGAGAGGCTATTGGGGCCGCTGTAGGGAACCGTGAAACCCGAAGTCTCCTGCTCCACGTAGGTCGCCTGCCAGCGAATCGAGAATCGATCTGCCGGTTCCGCCCCAAAGGCCTGCGCCGCGCGGATCGCGCACGCCAGCAGTACCGAGCCGAGGCGCAGCCCGTGTTGAAAGTTCTTGTTACGGGTCATATCTCATCCTCCGGTTAGGAATGCAAACACGGCCCACTTCCAAGAAACGCAGACCATGGCCGTTCGCGTCCCGGCACTTTATTGCTTGAGGACCATATACGCATCCACGTCTCCGATCCTTCTCACGACCGCGATCGGGAACGTGCTAAGGGTGCCAAGCACCTCATTGACGTAGTTCACGCCTATCTGAAGTGATGGGTAGGGCTTATCCTCGAATTCGACTCTCCCCTCGCGCCAGCTGACGGCACGAGCAGCCGCGGGCGAGGTGTAGACCTCATGAACTACCCTGCTTGTCCCATACTTCATGCGCTGGCTGGCATGAAGCTCGCGACCGCCACCCCGGCCGGCGGCACCGGAGCGAGCGGGGTGGCGGCACCGGGCATGTTCCGGCGAAAATTTTCGACCATTCCCCGTTGCGGTAAACCGCAATGCGGATTAATGTCGCGTCCGCACCGGCGCCGCGTCGGCCGCATGCATAATAGTGGCTGCCGCGACCCTGACTCGCACCAGAATCGAGGCCTGCTTAGTTGGAACGCCGACTTCATACCCGACACCGTGCTCGCACCACGGTGTATATCTCCGTAGCCGGGCGTAAAAGCCTCTGCAAGGCCGTCAATCTCTCCGCCACCGGGGTTTTTATCGAGACGTCCAACTTGGGGCTGCGCAAGGGCCAGCACGTCGAGCTCGCCTTCGCCATCAACCTGGGGGCGGTCACCAAGCTACACCGGCGTACAGCGGTGGTGGCCCATGTGTCGCAGGGGGGCACCGGCCTCCTCATGGAAGCTTATAACGTGGCGCGATCGGGTTAACATAATCAAGGAAGTGGTGCCGCATGTCTGGATTGAACAGACGACCTGCCGCTTACAAGGCGGCTGCTCTACCACTGAGCTAATGCGGCACGGTCGGACTCCCGGGTCGCGATGATCCCTGGATAAGCGCTCAGCTATCCTACTATGACGGAGGTCGGACCCCGAGATTGCTTCACGAATTCTACCATGGCTACCAGATGTCTCTGGCGCGAGGGCATGCCGAGCGCAGGATTACACTAGGTGTCTCGCACCCATCAGGGCAGCGATTAGTTACGACGGTGTGAAGGCCCTATTGGATGATCGGGGACCTCCGTAACCGGCCTCGGCTTAGCGTTGCGACAACCCATCTCGATCGTCCTCACGACGCGGGTGATGGACGGTTCGATCTTGACATGAGCTGATATTGCCTAATATATTAGGCTTAATCTCCTTTAATGCCTAATATAATGGTATTCAAAGCCTTACCTCTGTCGGTCGAACAAGGTGTAAAAGGCCTTGGCAGCCGCATTCGAATCGCCCGCAAGCGGCGAGGCTGGACGGTCGCCGAGACAGCCCTCAAGGCGGGCATCAACCGCAACACCCTGAATGCCCTGGAAGTGGGCAAGCCGACCGTGGCCATCGGGACTCTCGTCGCCGTGCTGTGGGTGCTTGGGCTCGATAGCACCCTGCAGTCCGTCGCCCACCCCGACCAGGACGCACAGGGTAAAGCTTTGGAAGCGTCGCGCCGCCCCCAGCGCGTGCGCAAACGTCAGGCATCCAAGGAGGACTATGACTTCTGAAGCGCATATCTATATCCAGCTTCCCGGTACCCTGCAAACCGTGCCGGCGGCTCTGCTGCGAGTGACCCAAAACGACGACGGCTCATACGTCGGCCGCTTTCGCTACGGCAACCGGTATCTCGAACGGCCCGATGCCGTGGAGCTCGATCCTTTTCGGCTACCGCTCGGCAAAGACACCTATGAATTTACCAAATTGAAAGGCATTCCCGGCGCGATCCGCGATGCCTCTCCCGATGCTTGGGGCCGAAGGGTCATCGAGTACAAACTGCAGCGCACTTCCGCGGATCTCGAAGAGATCGACTATTTGATCCACGGACCGCAGGATGGAGCAGGCAACTTGAGCTTCGGACACCACCGTGAGCCTCCGTCGCCGCGGCGTCCCTACAATCGCACTCACCAGCTTGCAGAGCTGATTGCCGCTGCCGAAGCAATAGAAGACGGCCGGCGTGTTCCTGAGTATCTGCTGGAAAAGCTCGAGCCCGGTACGAGCATGGGCGGAGCACGCCCAAAAACCACGCTCGAGCACGAAGGCAAGCTCTGGCTGGCTAAATTCCCCGAGCGCGCCGACCGCTTCAATCTCCAGCGCGTCGAGTTTGCCGCGCTCGATCTTGCCCGGCGTTGTGGATTGAACATTTGCCAGGCACAGCTTCATCCGATCGCCGGTCGGGACGTACTGATGTTACAGCGCTTCGACCGCCAAGCGGTGGAAGGAGGCTATTTGCGTCTTGGCTTCGTCAGCGCGCTCACGGTAATCGATGCAGAGGACAACTACTTCAGCCGCGACCGGTGGTCCTATCCTTTGCTGGCCGACGAGTTGCGTAGATGGTCGAGCAGACCTGAGCAGGATTGTGTCGAGCTCTACCGCAGGATGGTATTCAACGCAGCGGTCACCAACAACGACGACCACCCTCGCAATCATGCTCTGCTCCGTTATCCGGACGGATGGCGGCTGTCACCAGCTTACGACATCGTTCCCGTGCCAATGGTAAGCATGGAACGAAGGGATTCGGCGTTGACGGTCGGAAGCTACGGGCGGGCTGCCAGCGTTTACAACCTTGTTTCGCAGTGCGGGCGGTTCGGTCTTTCGCAGGAAGAAGCGCGTAGTGAAATAAAGCGGATCGCGGACGTCGTCGGGACCTGGCGCGAGCGCTTCTCGGCCTGCGGCGTCAGCGCTGCGGATATCGAATACCTCGCCCCGGCAATGCTGCCGCAGAGCTTTTTGAGGGAGGAGCCGCCCGAACCTCTCGGCCTTGGCCTTACTTCTCCACCTTCTTGAAGTCCCCCGGCACCTCAAAGCCTCCCGGTGCCACCGCAGCCGTTGAGACCGATACCAGCTCCGAGGTAATAGTCATGATAGGCATGGTCCCCGCCGGCACCGGGGGAGCTGCCCCCGCCTGGGCCGAGGCCGCCTGCGCATCCTCCTGCTTACGGTGAAACAGCGCCCCAGCCAACTTGCCGCTGATCTGGCTGGTGAGGCTACCGCCCCCGCCCGCGCTATTGTCGGCGGTGCCCGTCTCCTGCGGCTGTTCCTGGCCCTTCTGGCACTGCGCGCCACCCAGCGCCAGAGCAAAACTGCTCTTGACGGGATAGCCCTTGGCATCCTTCATCTTCATGGCGATCTCACTCCACACGCCCTTGTAACGGCCGAACATGGCCTGCGCGCGAGCGCTCGCATCCTGCATGGTGGCCACATCGAGGCCCATTTTCTGCGCATAAGCCCGATGGAATTTCAGTGCCTCATCGCCGCCATTGAAGTCAGGCGCCAGCCACTCATCGAGCGAAAGGGCGATTTCGCAGATCGCCCCGGTTTTCTTGTCCTTGCAAGGCTGGGAGGCCGTGATCTGCACCCGCTCCGCCGCGAACCCCGCGAACGTCGCCTTCTCACCAGTCTTTTTCACCTCCGCCTTGGGTGGGAGCCACTCGCACTGCGACTCATCGAGCGGCGCGGGAGTGCTTTGGCCCTCGGGGCCGCCCTGCGACGACATCCGATCCTTCGCAAGTTGCATCTGCGCATGCAGCTCATCGAAGCTCATCTCCGTGTACTGCTTCTTGTCGAGCTTGAGGTGGTACACCTTGCCCTCATCCAGCCGCACGATCTCCGCCGTCGGACCCAGCGCCCGATGCGCCAGCATGCGCACCAGGCGGGACTGCATCTGCAGATCGCTGTCGGTGCGCGAGCGATCGCCGGAGATAGTGGTTTTCGAAGTCCCGGCCATGTTGCCGGCGCTCATGATGCCCACACCCTGCACGGAGATGCGCTGCTCGAGGGTGATGTCGGCGCGCGTAGGCCCGGCGAGCAGGGAAAGAAACGCGCCCATGGCAAAGACCGCGCCTGCGGCCGAAGTTCTGTCGATCATGGCGGAGCTCCCGGGACGCTGAGTTAAGCGGGGGCGAAATGCTACTACATTGCTGATATTGCGGATTGTCCGTCCCGGCGTGACACTGCGCGGATGACATTTCAGATCAAGCGTGTCTACGACCCTGCCGCCACGACGGATGGCATTCGGGTTCTGATCGACCGCCTGTGGCCGAGAGGCGTGAGAAAGTCCGCGGTGCAACTGGCGCTTTGGATGAAAGACGTTGCGCCGAGCCCAAGGCTGCGCCAGTGGTTCGGCCATGAGCCCGAGCGGTTCGCGGAGTTTGGGCGTCGATACCGGGTGGAGCTCAGGGGGAATCCGCAGCTTGAGCAGCTGCGCGCGCTGGGTAAAGCCAAGCGCGTGACGCTGCTGTATGGAGCGCGCGATCCCGAGGTGAATCATGCGGCGGTGCTTCAGAGAGTGCTGAGCGCAAGAGGCTCGAGACCGAAAGCCAAAGCCGCGCGGAAAAAGACTTAAACTACAAATCACCCAGGGGGTTCAATGAGCTACATCGACAGTCACCTGCTGCCCGGCGAGCGCGTCATCTACCGCACCCGCCTGCACTGGAAGCTTTTCGTCCTGCCGCTGCTTTTCACCATCGTCATCCTCGTGCCCGCCACTTGGATGCTGGCCACCAGCAGCGGCACCGAGTCCCACTACGCCTGGGTACCACTGGCCGTCGCACTCCTCGTGCTAGTTCCAGCCTTCATCAAGCGCCAGAGCTCGGATTTCGCGGTGACCAATAAGCGCGTCATGATGAAGACCGGCGTATTCAGCAACCGCTCCATCGAGCTCCTCTTGAGCAAGATCGAGGCCATCGCAGTCGAGCAGACCCTCGCCGGCCGCGTGTTCGGCTACGGCAACATCGTAGTCACCGGCAGCGGCGGCACCAAGGAGGCGTTTGCCAGCATCCAGGCGCCGCTCAAGTTTCGGCGGGCGGTGCAATCGGAAACGGATATTCAACCGGCGGAGGTTGCAGCGAACAATGCCTCTTAGGGACTTTTGAGCACTACCCTTCCGGAGCCATCCGCCTCAGGTCTTGCGTGTCAGCGTAAACACCGTCATCTCACCCGGCTTGCCGTTCGTGTACGACTGCCACTCCTGCTTCACGTGGTTGGCGTCCAGGAAAGTGAACGTCAGACTGTGCATGTGCGGCTCCTTCACCGACTTCAGATTGCCGGCGCTGACAAAGTTGAAATGCAGCTGGTTCGCCGCCGGCACCGGCGAAGACATCAAGTGCGGCTGATTACCCATCGCACAATAGTGCGTCACCGCCACATTATCCCCATCGCGCGTATACACCGTCACCATCTCATGCGGTGTTCCCGGCGTCATCGTCTCCACCACAGCCGTACCCGCCGAAGTCACCTGGTACCGCACCGTACCCGTCATCTGCCCCTTCGGATCGTCGAGCTTCCACTCCCCCGCCATCTTCTTCAGCGCATCGAAATCCGGACCTTTGACGACCTCGGCCTGCGGGGCCGTGGCCATCGCGGCCGTGGCCACCGCAGCCAGCGATACCCATATCGTGATACGTTTCGTGTAGCGCATAAAGGCTCCCAATAGTTGATGAATCGAATTCTAGTTTCAGTCCTGCAGCGTTTCAGCTGAAGCTCAAGCCCCGGGTGTATATTTTGCGTTAGGCCGCCCCACATGACCACATCTCTCACCCAGACGCAAATCGCGCGAGTCATTCGACTGCACACCGCCTCGCAGCTCTATGACGAGTCCGCCGGTGAGCCTTTCGGATTTGCCATTTACACGCTCTCGGACCCGCGTGATATCCGCGCCGTTCGCTACGTGGGCCAGACCCGTTCTCCCCGACGCCGCTTCCTGCAGCACCTGAATACCGCCCGGCTGTGGCTGCCGGAAGAAGTTCCATGGTGGGTCAAATCCCCGAAGCTTCGGCCTCTGTATGAATGGATCAGAGCGCTGTATCGGGAGGAAGGCAGATTACCGATGATGGTGGTTGTGGGATGGGAAGAGTCAGTTAGGGGGGCCAGGGTGGCTGAGCGGGCGCGGATTTATCAATGCCTGGAAAACCGGCTGCCCTTGCTCAACGTGGAGGTGGAGATCCTGGGGCGGCAGGTGACATTGATCTGATGGCCTAGCCGGAATAGAGATCTATCTGCCGGCTATCCCCGATCACCCGCTCGAAATCCAGTCCCAACGTCTCGAGCACCGGCTCCGCTACCGGCTTGATCTGTTTCACCACATAGTGCTCGCGATCGAGCGGATGCTGCACGTTTCCCACGGGCTCCGGGCCCGCCGTAGTGATGACGTAGCTCACCAACCGGGTGAGCGCCTCGGGGGATTTCCTTGCCGCGACCACATGCGGCGGAGTAGTGGCCGTATAGGCGTCCGCCTCCTTGCGCAGATTCTTCCGGTAGACCAACGCCTCATCCAGCTCACCGGCCCTGACACGCCCGACAATCCCGGCGAGATAGACATCGACCGCCTGCCCGGTGAACAGCCGCTGATAGAGCTCCCGCTGCACCTGCTTGGCGAGCGCCGTCCAGTCGCGGCGCACCACCTCCATGCCGGTGAACTCCGGCGTATTCTGCCCGGCACGCAAACCGGCGTAGCGCTTGCTGGCGCCGCGGGTGCTGTGCCGCGCCGCAGGGAGGAATAGTTTCACGTAGAGCTTCTCGAACTTGAGCTCGAGGCGACTCGTCACCCGCCATCGCTCCTCGATGTAGCGCGCCAGCTCAGCACTCAGCGCGGCGGCCAGCGCGCCACCCTGCCCGCTCAAGCCTGCCGGATCGCCTCCGTGCGACTGAACGAAGAGACTGTCGGTATCCCCATAGAGCACCTTGAAACCCCTGGCCTCGAACCAGCGCTTCGACCACAGCAGCATCTCCTTGCCGCTGCCGGTGATGGAGTTGGCCAGCGCGGGGTTGTAGAAGCGGCAGGCCGAAGTGCCGAGCACGCCGTAGAAGGAGTTCATCAGGATTTTGATGGCGTGCGAGGCCACCTCATCGCCGGCCTTTTGGGCCGCGGCGCGGCGGGGAAAGAGCTCATCGAGCAGTCCCGGCAGGATGGCAGGCTCGCGTCGAAAGGCGCCACCCGGTGTCTGGATCAGATCGTCCCCGGGCTGCGGATGAGCCACATAGGACAGTGGATCGATATTGAGCGTGCGGATGAGACTGGGATAGAGGCTTTTGAAGTCGAACACCCAGACATTGGAATGCAGGCCCGGCACGGGCTCCAGTACATGGCCACCCTGCTGCGCCGCGTGCACACGCGAATCGCCCGAGCGCACGGTGGGCGCGACGATGCCGCGTTTGGCAAGCTCGCTCATGTACAGGAAATCGAAAGACGCGATGCTGGCAGCCACCCGGTCGGGCGTCATGCCGGTAAGCTGGCTGCGGGCAAAGGCCAGTGGCACGAGATTGAGCTTGCATTGAATGTCAAAGGCGAGTCGCGCATCGGTACGCGCATACAGCGCGAACGCCGGCAGATCGTGCCGATAGTTGTGGATGATCTCCGCGATGCGGTCGCGCACATCCCCAGCCACCGCCTTGCCCTCGCCCAGGACCTCACGCGCCACGGCATTGAGTGAATAGTCGTCCATGCGCACGAAGGCTCCGCGCAGCAGATCGATGCCGTCGAGCACCAGCCGGCCCGGGATGAAGGCCTGGCCGCTGCCGAAATAGCCTTCGGCTTTGCGCAGACGCATAGGCGTCGTGTCGCGCCCGAGAATAAATGGATGACGCACCCGTGCGGCGATGCGCTGCAATGACGTGAGATCGAAATCGACGATATTCCAGCCGGAGAGCACGTCGGGATCGAACGCCTGCACACGACGACAGAAGGCTTCGAGCGCGGCGTGTTCGTCGATGCAACGGATCGCTTTCTCCGGCATGGCACGGTTGCTGCCATCCACGATCAATACTTCGTCGATACCCGGCGCGTATAGCGAGATCGCGAGCAGCCGCTGACCCTTGCCGTCGGTCTCGATATCGAAGGACAGCACGCGGGGCTCGATGCGAGCCTGTGCGGAGCGCAGCACGGGGTTATCAAATACCAGGGATACACCCTGACCATCCGCGGCTTCACCTTCTATCTCGCAGCCGCCCTTGATGCCGCGCTCGATGAGATAGCCCACGGCGAAACGCACGTCGGCCTCGAAGGTATCGATGCCGGCGGCATGCAGCCGGTCGCGAACATTCGGGACATCGGACGGCACTTCGGTCTGCAGCTCGCACACGGGCGCGCCATCGAAGGTGTGTCTGGAAACGGGCTGCGGTTGCGGGACGCGTAAGGCGCGAGCGCGCTGGGCGTCGGACACACGGATGTAGAAGCGGGGCCGCTGGCGATCATCGCGCACCAGGAAGCTGCGGCCGTCGTCGAGCCGGCCGTGGAGATGAACCACCGGATAGCGGGGACCGTTCGCGGGAGAGACGATGCGATAACTGGCCTGGAGGATGAATCCGCGGAATCGGGACATACCGCTATTCTGCGCAAATGGGGCACAAAGGCTACCCGCCTATCCGCCCGGACACACCCGCACTTCCAACCGCGCATTCGCCTCACCGGCCGGCAGCAGCCCCTCGGTTGAGACCGTATTGTCGTTCGCGGCGAGCTTCAGGTTCAGCCAGTACGCCGTCGCTGGCGAGCGCCGCTCGGCGATCTGGGGCTCGAGGCCCAATCGCTGCAGCACGTGCGCCCGACGCTCGGCGCGGACACGCTCGCTGAAAAGCCCTACGGAGACGCGCCGGCCCGAAGCGTCCTCGGGCATCACGTGCGCGTCGCTCAACTCCGCCTGATCGAGAATACGCAGCACACGGTCCTGCGCGGCGGCGGTTTTAAGACCGCCCACATACACCCAATAACCATCGGTAACCTCGGCCTGCTCGGCACGTTGCTCCGACTGCACGCCCCGTGCGCGCAATAGAGTGGCCACAACGTCGGTGCGTTCCGCGCTATCGAATGGCCCCACGGACACGCATCGTGGTTCGCCTGCCGGCGAAGCCCGCCCCCCGGAGGAGGTACGGGCTTCCGAGGCCAGCTTGAGCTGCGGCAGCTTGAGGGCCGGTTGAGTCCTCTCAGCCGCCACCGGTGCGTCGATCCACCCTGCCCACGCGAAGAACGCGCAGTTGAGAAACAGCAGGATGAAAAAAGCGCTACGCATTCACTTCGAATGATAGACCACAGCCAGGCCGCGAAGCACCAGGTCCGGCACCCAGCGGTGTCGCCGCCGGATCAACCGGCGCAGGGTCGGGGCCGCACCGCCCGTCAGAACCAGGGTGGGCGTCTCACCGAGAAGCCGACGGCCTTCCTCCAGAGCCCGGTCGATTGCGGCGGCAGCCGTATACCGCGCACCCTGACGGATGGCGGAGCGCGTGTTGCGGGCGAAGAGGCTGCGGCCGGCGGCTAAAGCGCCCGCGGCGCGGCGCTGAATGCCGCTAGTATCCTTCAACAGACTCGCCATCATCAGGTCCGGACCGGGGACGATGGCGCCGCCGCGATGCCGGCCCTGCGAGTCCACCAAATCGAGCGTCAGGGCCGTACCGATGTCCACCACGCAGACTGGCCGATCGCCCATCAAATGATGCGCACCGATGATCGCGACGAAGCGGTCGACCCCCAGGCGCCAGGGCTCCTGGTACAGGGTGGTGACGCCGGCCGTGCAGCGCCGGGTCTTGACGAATTCGGCGGCGACTCCATAGCGCTGCCGCGCAAGCGCGGCAATGACGCGATCGATGCGCGCGCCGGCAACGCTGGCCACCAGCACCTGCTCGACACCGCGCATCGAGCCGAAAATCCGCCGGCCGAGCTCGGTCGCGCTCCACCCGGCGTGCGCCGCGGCCCGCTGCGCGCCGAGGCGTCCCCGGGCGAGCCGCGCCCATTTGATGCGGGTATTGCCGGCATCGATCAGCAGCACGCTCACGAGGACCTCACGGTGACATCACCCGAGAAGAATTTTTTGAGCCCATGCGGGGTCTCAACCAGCAGCGCACCGCTCAAATCGATACCGCGCGCCAGACCCTTGGCTCCCTCTTCCATCGCCTGCACCGCGACCGGACGGCCGCGTAGGGCATCCGCGTGGCGCCACTCTTCCACAAAGGGCCGCAGGCCCTCCTGCTCGAATTGCAGCAGCCCGCGAATGCAGGCTTCGATGAGATGCGCAGCGAGGCGGTTGCGTGCCGGCGATGTCACGCCGGCGGAGATCAAATCGGCGGCCGGCACCCCTGAGGCGGCGATCTGCTCGAGCAGGGTATTCCCCAATGCCACATTGAGACCGATCCCCACCACCGCGCTTGCGGGTCCTGCGGACTCGGCACGCAGCTCGATTAGAATCCCGCCGAGCTTACGATCCGCGATGAGAATATCGTTGGGCCATTTGAGTTGCGCGTTCAGGCCGACCTCGGTACGCAGCGCGCGCAGTACACAGACACCGATGGCCAGGCTCAGCGCGCCGGCATCTCGCGGCATCTGCGCAAATGTCCAGCTCAACGACAGGCAGATGGAACCGCCCGGGGAGCTAAGCCAGCTGCGCCCGCGCCGGCCGCGACCCGCGGTCTGAAACTCCGCCAGCAGCACTTCACAAGCGCCGGGCGGAGGACTGGCGCGCGCGCCCAGGGCCGTATTGGTCGAATCGAGCGACCATTCCACCTCGAGCCTGCGGATACGATCCCGCAAGCCGCGCGGGATGGCCGCACGGATAGCGGCGGCCTGCAAGGGCTCACCGGGATTTGCCAGCCGGTAGCCTTTGTTACGCACCGCTTCCAAAGAGACGCCGAGTTCCCGGAGCGTCCGGGCCACCTTCCACACGGCGCTGCGCGTGACACCCAGTGCCAACGCCAACTCCTCACCGGAGTGAAAATTGCCGTCACATAGATGAGCAAACACCCGTGAGACCAATCCCTCGCTCATCCGCGGCCGCCTCCAGGGAACCCACGGCGGTGCACACGCGGCTCGGTTCCCGCCCACATGCGCGCAATATTGGCGCGGTGCGTGAAAATCACCAGCGCAGCGACCGCGCAGCCGAAGAGGAGTAGCGGCACCTGCGGCTCAAACCCGCTGCAGGCCACATAAACCGGCAGCGAGATCGCAGCCGAGATCGAGCCCAGACCCACATAGCCTGAAAGCACCAGTACCGCGAGCCACACCAGCAACATCGGTACGAGCAGCGTCACCGCAATGCCGGCCAGCGCACCGGCCACCGTGGCCACGCCCTTGCCGCCGCGAAATCCGAACCAGATCGGATACACGTGTCCCACGACCGCCGCGAGACCGCACAGTGCCGGCAGCCAGGGCGACTCGATCGACCCTAAGGGCGCGATCACGCGGGTGGCGATAAATCCCTTGCCGATATCGATGAGCAGCACCCAGAACGCGAACCCCTTACCCTGGGTGCGCAGAGCATTGGTGCCGCCGGCGTTGCCGCTGCCCAAGGTGCGGATATCCACGCCGTCTTTCAAGCGTCCGACGATCAGACCGCCCATGAGCGAGCCCAGCAGGTAGCTGGCGAGACATTTGAGGACGATCTGCATCATGCCGTCGGCAGGAACACTTCGGCGATCATGCAGCGTACGCTGCCGCCGCCCAGCGTTTCGATGGTGGGAATGGGCGCTGTAAGGACATTGTCGGTACAGCCGCTCAGGCGCGCGAACATCTCCGGACTGAACGCCGCCCGCGCGCTGGCGGACATCACGACCGCCCTGCAGTCTCCCAAAGCCTCATCCCAGCTGGCCAGCTCCAGCATGTTGCCAGCGAAACGCTCGATCTCATCATGGCCGATCTCGATGATTTCCCGGGATGACGCTTCCAGGCGCGACAGTACCCGCTCGCGATCGCGCGCCGCGATGGCATCGCTCCCCACCACGGCAAAGCGCTCGCCGATGCACATCAGCACATTGGTGTGGTAGGGCGGCACGCCATGACGGTCGAAAGCTTGAAATATCACGGCCTCGTAGTGGAGCTCCCGGCACCACTCCTCAATTGGCTCGGCATGCGTGCGCGGCGACAGGCTGGCATAAGCGATCCTGTTCGGATGGTCCAGTACCAGGCTGCCCGTACCTTCGAGAAACCGGCCCTGCGATTCGTGATGAGTCAGATCGACGACACGCGATACTTTGAAACCGCTGTGCGTCGCCACTTCGTCGATGATCTCCCGCCGCCGCTCGAGCCGGCGGTTTTCCGCCTGCATAGGATACAGCACCACAGTGCCATCGCTGTGGAAGCTTACCCAGTTGTTGGGGAACACAGCGTCGGGCTTCTTCGGCTCGGGCGTATCGTCCACCACGCACACCGCAACGCCCTCGCTTTGCAACGCACGCACCACCTGCGCGAATTCGGTCTGGGCGCGTTCGCCGGCATGCGCATCCGTGCCGGCCTGCTGCATCGTGTTGGTAAGCGCCGTCTGCGGGTTGTAGTCGAATGCCGCAGGCCTGATCATCAGGACTGCGCCAGCGCATTGTGGCAGATGAGTTCCCAAAACCAGCCCCTTATCACGGTGACGAGCCGCGGTCTCCACTGCCCAGCGGGCGATTTTTACATCGACCCCTGGCAGCCGGTACAGACCGCGGTGATCACGCACGGCCATGGCGATCATCTGCGCCACGGCAGCGCGCGCTACATTGTCGCACGTCCGGGCCTGGCCGTTGCGCGCCACCGGCTGGGCTCGGGGCATGAGATTTTTCCGGTAGATTACGGCCAGAGACTGACCCTGGGAGCCGCACAGGTCTCACTACATCCTGCCGGGCATATTCTGGGCTCGGCGCAGGTACGCATCGAGCACGGGGGTCAGGTCTGGGTGATGTCCGGGGATTACAAACGCCAGCCTGATCCCACCTGTGCTCCCTTTACGCCGGTCGAGTGCGATGTCTTCATCAGCGAGGCCACCTTCGCCCTGCCCCTCTACCGCTGGCCGGCCACGCCACGGGTGGTGGAGGACATCGTGGACTGGTGGCACGCGAACCGGGAACGAGGCATGGCCTCGGTGTTGTTCTGCTATGCCCTGGGCAAGGCGCAGCGGGTGCTGGCAGAGCTGCGGGCCTTCACGGATGAGACCGTCTACCTACACGGCGCTGTCGACGCGCTGACCTCGGTCTACCGACACGCGGATGTCGCGATGGGGCCGACCTTGAGAGCCGTCAGCGAGCGCCAGGTGGACTATCGCGGTGCCCTGATTATCGCGCCCCCGGGCGCCGCGCGCACCCCCTGGATGCGCCGTTTCGGCGAGCACACCACCGCTTTATGCTCCGGCTGGATGCAGGTGGACGGCGAGCACCGGCGTCGCGGCTACGATCGCGGCTTCGTGATCTCAGACCATGCGGACTGGCTGGGGCTGATCGACACCTGTCTCGAGTCTCGCGCCCGGCGCGTACTGCTCATGCATGGCGATCCGGATGCGCTCACGCGCCATCTCAACGAGCGCGGCATTGAATCCGTCGCGCTCGCCACGGCCTAACACTGCACCCTGCGCTTCGTTTAAGACGCCCCCCGCCCCGACTTCGCCCGCCCCTGGGCAGCCTTGCGCTTGCGTGGCGCCGCACCGCCACCACCCCGCGACTCCAGGCTCTTCTTCAGCACCGACATCAGATCGATGATCTGTGCAGTCTGGCGCTCCTCTTTCGGGGCCTTCTCCTTCGGCGTGAGCACATGCGTCTGCTTCCGGCGGATCTTCTCCTGGATGCGCCTCATCAGATCCTCGCGATAGGTATCGTGGTAATCCGACGGGTTCCATTGAGCGGTCATCTCCTCGACCAGCCGCTCGGCCATGGCCACCTCGCGCGGCGAGGCCTTGGCCGATTTGGCGCCGGGCGGCACCTCAAGCTCATTGCTCGGACGCAGCTCATCCGGGAAGCGCAAGCCTACGAACATCAGCAGGCGGCCCACCGGAATGATCACGCCTACATGCTGACGTCCCCGCATGACCATGCTGCCCACACCCGCCTTGCCCGTCTTGATCAGCGCCTCGCGCAACAGTGCATAGGCTTTCTCGCCACCCTTGATAGGCACGAGGTAGTACGGCGTCTCATAGAACTCCGGAGAGATCTCGCCGGCATCGACAAAACTGTCGATATCGATGGTCTGCGATGCCTTGACGTTGGCCTGCCGGAAATCCTCCTCGGACAGCGCGACATACTGGCCCTTTTTGTATTGATAACCCTTGACGATATCGCCCCAGTCCACCACCTTGCCGGTGCGCTTGTTGACCCGCTGGTAGCCGATGGGCGAGAAGTCGCGGCGGTCCAGCATGTCAAGATCCAGCGTGACGCTCTTCGAGGCCGAATAAAGCTCCACCGGGATATACACCAGACCGAAAGAGACAGCGCCTTTCCAGATTGCACGGGCCATGTCGAGCTCCTATCGGGTCAGTTTGCGGATGGCATCCTGCAAGGGACGCTCCGATTTGCAATAGTCAGCCCACGCCTTGCTCTTGGCGATCAGCGCGGGGACAGTACGAATATTGAAACGTTTGGGATCGAGGCCGGCGCGCACCTGCAGCCAGGGGATGGGCATTGAGACCGTCGCCCCCGGCCGGGCGCGGGTCGAGAGCGGCGCCACCGCAGTGGCGGTGCGGTCATTGCGCAAATAATCGAGAAAGATCTTGCCGCCGCGGGCGCTCTTGGCCATGTTGACCACGTAGCGGTCAGGGCTGTCCGACTCCATCTGTGCACACACCGTCTGCGCAAAGGTCTTGGCGACCTTCCAGTCGAGTTTCGCCGGCTTGAGCGGCGTGACCACGTGCAGGCCCTTGCCGCCGGTGGTCTTGCAGAACGTCAGGAGCCCCAGCTTCTCCAGGCGTGCGCGCAGCTCCTTCGCCGCCTCGACCACCGCGGCGAAATCGACATCCGGTGCCGGATCGATGTCGAACACCAGACGGCCGGGTATATCGGTCTTGCCCGGCTGGCAGTTCCAGGGGTGCAGCTCCAGTGCCGCGGTCTGCGCCACGACGATCAGGCCCTCGACACGATCGATCTGCAGATAGGGCTTGCGGTCGCCGCTCACCCTGACCAGCGTCAGCAGATTGGAAGTTCCCTGCATCGCGTGCCTCTGAAAGAACTTTTCACCTTCAATACCGTCCGGCGCGCGCACGATCGAGCAGGGCCTACCCTTCAAGTGCGGCAGCATCCACTCACCGACCGATTCGTAGTAGCGGGCCAGGTCGAGCTTGGTCGCAGGCTTCCGGTCGCCACTATCTGGCCAAAGCACTTTCTCCGGCTTTGAGATCACCACGCCCATGACGATAGGCGCATCGCCGTCGCCCGACTTCGCGGCACGCTTCGGGCGCGCCGCGGACTTCGTGCGTGCGCTCGGCACCGCGTGCTCCGCCTCGATGGCTTCGGCCGGCTCGGCCTGCTCCACCGTGATCTCATCCGGCGATTTATCCTCGCGCAGCCCTTTGAACGCGGCCTGACGCACATTACCGTCGCCCGTCCAGCCGGCGAACTCGATCTCGGCGACCAGCTTGGGTCTCACCCAGTGGATATTGGCCGCGGAGCGGGGAGCACCTGTACCGCTAAACGGACTGGTCTTGCTCGCCACGGCTTTCAGCTTCGGCAGCAGCTTCGCGACTTTCTCACGGCTGAAGCCCGTGCCGACCCGCCCGACGTGGGCAAGCTTTCCATTGCGCTGCACCCCAACGATCAGCGAGCGGAACGCCCCGTCGGTATCTGTCCAGCCGGCGATCACCACTTCCTGTCCGCCGCGGCACTTGGACTTGGTCCACTCGTCGGTGCGCCCGGAAACATAAGGTGCATCGAGGCGTTTGGAGATGATGCCCTCCAAAGACATGCGGCAGGCAGATTGCAGCACGGTGTCGCCCGCCGTCTCAAAATGCTCCACATAGCGGATGGGTCCATTGCCCCTGCCGGGCAGCGCCTCGAGCAGCACCTTCAGGCGCTCCTTGCGCTGCGACAGCGGCAGCCGCCGCAAGTCCTCATCGCCGGCAAACAGCAGATCGAAGACATAAAGGATGAGCATGCTCTCGTCACCCTCCGACAAGGCTTCCTGCAGCACCGGAAAGCTCGACGCGCCATGCGTATCCAGCGCCACCACCTCGCCATCGATGATGGCATCGGGCAGCGTAGCGGCCGCCTTGGCAATCGTGAAGAATTTCGCGGTCCAGTCGAGTGCCTTGCGTGTCTTGAGCACGGCTTCCCCGTCCGCGATGCGTAGCTGCAGTCGGTAGCCGTCGAGTTTGACCTCATGTCCCCAGCCCTCACCCTCGGGCGGACGGTCCACCAGCCGGCACAGCTGCGGCTTGATGAAATCGGGCATCTCGAAATGACGCGTTTTTTTTCCCTTGATGAGAGCCTCAGGCTCGCCGTCGTTCCCACTCGAGTTCCATACTGCGTTGGCTTTAGCCGGCGCCCTGCGCGCCAGCATGAAAGGTTTGGGCCCGCGACCCTTGCCAGCCGCGATCTGCGCCATCTTGCGCCCCGACGCCACCGAGCGATCCTCGGCCAGCAGTTTGTCCCGGTCTCCCTCGCGCGCGAACTCGTCGCGATGCTTGATCAGCAGCCAGTTGGTGCGCTTACCGCCGTAACGGTCGCCGCGCATGCGCACCAGCACGAAGCTGCCGTGCAGGCGCTGGCCATCCAGCTCGAATTTGAGCTCGCCTTTTTGCAGCTGCTCCTCGGACGAATGATTGCCCTCGGGGCGCCAGTAGCCGCGATCCCACAGCTGCACACTGCCGCCGCCGTACTGGCCTTGGGGGATGGTGCCTTCGAAATCGCCATAGTCGAGCGGGTGATCTTCCACCTCCACGGCGAGCCGCTTGTCGCCGGGATCGAGTGACGGACCCTTGGCGACGGCCCAGGATTTGAAGACCCCGCCGAGCTCAAGACGCAGATCGTAGTGCAGCCGGCGGGCGGCATGTTTTTGAATAACAAAGCGCAGGCGTCTGGAAGAGGCCACCTTCCCCGACCCGCTGGGCTCGGCGGTTTGGGTAAAGTCGCGCTTGGCACGATACGTGGACAGCTTGCGCGTCGCCATGCCACAGGCTGCGCAAACCGCGTACCTGAGGCAACCGCAACGCCTGATTCAGGTCCCCGTTGCGTCGAAGGCGTCGAGAAAAACGTCCGTCTCGGTGAGACTGAGCGGTGCGCCGTTGAGCAATCGGCGGCACTGTGTCGCCGGCGCCGGCTTAGCGAACAGGAAGCCCTGCGCATAAGGGCAGCCCAGCTGCCGCAGCTTCTCGAGCTGCTGCCAGCCTTCAATACCCTCGGCCACCACGTCGATGTGCAGATGCCGCGCCATGGCGATGATGGCGCCAACGATGGCCAGATCGCTCATGTCCGTCACCAGGTCACGCACGAAGCTGCGGTCGATCTTGAGATAATCCACCCGCCAGCGCTTGAGATACGACAGGCTCGAATATCCCGTGCCGAAGTCGTCGATGGCGATGCGCACACCCAGCTCCCTTAAGCGAGCGATCGCATCCTCGCTCGACTCCCCGGTGCGCGAATCCCGCTCGAACACCGCGCTCTCCGTGAGCTCGATCTGCAGCATGCTGGCTTTGAGGTTGCGCTCCCGCGCCAGCTTCTGGATGGTCGTCGGCAGGTTGGAGCGCTGCAGCTGCACCGCGGAGATGTTCACCGCGATGGGCGTAAGCTCGCAGCCCGAGTCTCGCCACTTCACCGCATCGTCCATCACCCGCTCCAGCACGAACTCGCCGATGGGCACGATGAGGCCGGTCTCCTCCGCCACATGGATGAAACGCGCCGGCGCCACATAGCCGTGCGTCGGGTGCTTCCAGCGCACCAGCGCTTCGAGCGTCACCACATGATTCGACTCGATGTCCACCACCGGCTGGTAGTGCACCTCGAGCTGCTTGTGCTCGAGCGCGGTGCGCAGGCTCGCCTCGATGGCGATGCGCTCCTTGAGCTTCAGGTCCATGATGGGACTGAAGAGCTGAAAGTTGTTGCGGCCGCGGTCCTTCGCCTGGTACATCGCCGCATCGGACTGGCGCAGCAGCTCCCCGATGGTGGTGCCGTCGCGCGGACAGAGGCTGACGCCGATACTGACCGTGGTCACGAGCGGCCGTCCGTCGATCACGATGGGCTCGTTCAGCGCGTCGTTGATGCGCCCGGCCGTCTCATTCACCTGATCGGAGCTCTTGACCTCTTTGAGCACCACGATGAACTCATCGCCGCCCATGCGGATGACCACGTCCTGGGTGCGCACGGTGGCGCGCACCCGCTGCGCCACGATCTTCAGCAGCTTGTCGCCGGTCTCATGACCGCGCGAGTCGTTGATATGCTTGAAGCGGTCCAGGTCCAGGAACAGCACCGCCAGCATGCCGCCGCAGGCTTGCGCCTCGGCGATGGCGCCGGGCAGATGGGCCGCCAGAAAGAGACGGTTCGGCAGGCCGGTGAGCTGATCGTGGTGCGCCAGGTGGTCGAGGTGCTGCTGCTTCTCGAGCAGCTGCGCCTCGATCTTGCGCTTGATGGTGATGTCGTGCGCCGTGAAGACGAGCGCCCGCTTGCCGTCGAACTCAATCCGGTTGCCACTCACCTCCACATCGAGCAGCGTGCCGTTCTTGCGCTTCTGGCGCACCTGCATCGGCAGGCGGGGATTGGGATCGCGCAGCTTCTTGAGCAGCGCCTTCATGTCGCCGCTCTCGTCGGTGAAGATCTGCGCGAGGTTGAGCTCGCGCAGCTCCTCGAGCGTGTAGCCGAGACTATTTTGCAGCGCCGGATTCACCGCGACGATCCGGCCGCTCGAGGCGTCGGCGATCAGCACGCCGTTGGGAGACTGCTCGATGACCGCACGATAGTGCTCGCCGGCCGAGGCACCGTCCAAAACCTGCCAGCGGGTGCGCAGCCAGCGCCAGGCCGCTGTAACGCCTAGCATGCCGACGCCACCGGCAAGCACATAGATGATGAGCTCCTGCATAGCACAATGAGAACGGGTTCACACTCCCTGGGCGTTTCGTCTTGGGAGTTTGACGGAACGCCGGGCTCGGGTGGCGGGCATCGCGCACAGAATTACGGCGCCGCGGGCCGCGGCGCGGCCAGATGCACCGGAATTGCGAGCAGCGCCATCGTCCAGACGATGATGGCGCTCGAAGGCAGGTCCAGCATCGCCGAGAGCGCCAGCCCCGCGATGTAGCTCACCGTCGCCAGCGCATAGCCCACCGCCAGCTGCCGGCGCGCGGCATAGCGGTAGGTCGCCACCGCCGGCACGATCAGCGTCGTGAACACCAGGTACACCCCGACGAGCTGCACCGACACTGTGACGACCAACGCGAAAAGCACATAAAAGCCCACCCGGCCAAGCGCAAAGCGCCAGGCGAACCAGACCACGAGAAAGATGGCGGCGATGACGCCGGCGCGCACGAGCTGCGCCGGCGACACCCACAGAATCTGCCCGGCGAGCAGGTCTTTCAAATCCTCTCCGCCGTGCGGATCATTGGCCAGTATCAGGATCTGCGCCGTCGAGGCCAGCACGAACAGAATGCCGATCAGGGCCTCCTGCACCTCGGGCCGCTTGCGTTCCGTCCAGGTTAGCAGCAACGCTCCGAGCAGCGCCGCGATCACCGCCGCGATCTGTGTGCTCCAGCCGCCCTCGGCGCCCAGCCCCAGCGTATGCGCGGCGATCACCCCCAGACCCGCCACCTGCGCGATCGCAAGATCGATGAACACGATGCCGCGCGACAGCACCTGCTGTCCAAGCGGCACATGCGACAGCAGCACCAGCACGCCGGCGATCAGCGCCGGCCCCAGAATGCTCAGGTTGGCGGACAGATCATTCATGGCGCCGGCACCGCCAGCAGCGTGTCCACCGTGTCATCGAACAAGCCAAAGAGGTCCTTGGCGCGCGCCGAGCCACCCACCGAGAACGGCAGCACCGCGATGGGCACATTGAGACGCTGTGACAGCCACTCCACCGCCTTCGGATCGTTATAGGCATTGCGCAGAATCATCCGCGGCTTGGCCAGGCTGAGCCGGCTCACCAGCTCCGCCAGATACCCGGCGCTCGGCGGCACGCCCGGCTTGGGCTCGATGGCCGCCTGCTCGATGAGGCCCAGCCAGTGCAGCAGATACGACTGGTCTTTGTGGATCACCACCACTTTAAGCCCCTTGAGTGGCGCGGCCTTGGCCTGCCAGCGCGCGATTGCCTCCGTCCAGCGCTTCTGGAAATCCTCGCCGCGCTGGCGATAGTAGGTCGCATTGCCGCCGTCCAGCGCGCTCAATTTCGCAGTCAGCGCTTTGCCGATCGCCGCGATGTTATTGGGATCGAGTTGAATGTGCGGGTTGCCCTGCGGATGGATGTCGCCCATCGAACGGTCGACCTGCGAAGGCACTTCGAGCATGCTGACCTGCGAGGCGGCCTCGAAATAGCCCGGGCTCCCGGGCTGGATGCGCGCGTTGCCTGATTCCTGCAGCAGCACGGGCAGCCAGCCGATCTCGAGCTCGGCGCCGCTCGCGATCACCAGATCCGCCGAGCGCGCGCGTGCCACCAGGCTGGGCTTGGCCTCCACCCGGTGGACATCCTGCAGCGCGGTCGTCGCGGCATAGACATTGACCTTGTCGCCCCCGAGCTCGGTGGCGAGCGCGCTCCAGTCGGCGGTGGTGGCGAGGATTTTGAGCGCGGCGTGCGCGGGCAATGTGCCGGCCATCAGGAGCATCGCGAGAATGCCCGGTCGGAAACGCTTGAACATTGCTGTCACTCCTAGAATTTGTGGGCGCCGTGGGCGCCGATACCGAAGATGTACTGTAGAAAAAGCTCATTGTCGTGCGTTCCATCGCGCGAGTCGTCCCAGGCCTGCTGCAGGCGCAGCCGTGAGAACTCACTCGGACTGAAATCCAGCATCAGCGTGAAGCGCTGCGGCGACCCGGTGAGCAGCGCGGGGAAATCACCCGGAGTAAGCAGGCCGTTGCGGACCAGGCCAATCGACGGCGAGCCCGAGTCGAGCGCATCGTAGCGCGCTCCCAACCGCCAACGCGGCTTGAACTGATAGACGCTTTGCAGATACCAGCCCGACTGACGGCTTGAGTAATCGCCATTCAGCGCGGCGCCCGTCTCATCGAACAGCAGCTGCCCGCTCTCGGTGCGGTGCAGGTACTCGCCCTGTATCTTCAGTTGCCGCTCGATGGAGTTGCCGTGCGGCGCCCATTTGAGGATGCCATCGACGATCCAGGTATGCGAAGTGCCGGTGAACGCATCCACCACCGGCAAGCCGAACGCATCGGTGTCCTCGTACGCACGGTCTTTAGCACGATGGTCGAGCCAGGATGCGCCCACGCGCCAGCTGGTGGAGTCGCCGACATCGCCGCCCGCATGCGCGAACAGCGCCGTGCCGGAGAGGCCATTGCTATTGCGCTCGGTGCCGGGAAACTGCCGGCCATTACCGGTCTCGGCGCCGAGCTCGATGAAGGTATCAGTGGGCGCCAGCCACTTCAGCTGCACGCCGTCCTGAGCCAGCTGCCCGCCGAAGAAGGCCTGGTACGCGAGCGGTAGATCGATGAAGTCCCAGGCATGCGCATGGATCTCATTGACATAGCCCACCGCCGAGAAGAACCGGCCACCCTTGAGGGTCAGTCCATCGTGCAGTCCCAAGGTGCGGAAGAACGCTTCCTCCACGCCGATCGTGTTGTCGGAGGCGATGGCCGCGGTCAGGTTGGCGAAGAAGTACGGATCGACGTTGGCATTCAATGTCAGCTCGGATTCACCGAGATTGAAGCTGCGCGCGCCCGGTCCCACCTCGCCACCGCTCGGCATGAAACCCGCGATGTGGAAGGTGGCCGGATCCTGCGACAGATGCGCGTAGTTGCCGGCCAGGATCACCGACATGGCGGGGTTGAAGGCGGTGGCGCCGCCCCGGGCCGGTGCCGCGGGCGGCGTCGCCGGTAGTGGCGGCGGCACGGCGGAGGCGGCCGCGGCGCCCGTCTCGAGCTCCGTGATCCGCTGCTCGAGCGCCGTTACGCGCGCCGCGTAATCCGCCTTCAGTGCGTCGAGCTCGGCACGCAGCGCGGCGACATCGTCCGCCGCCATCGCGCCAGTGGGCGGCAGCAGGCCTGCAAGCACACTCAGCGCGGCAATAGTTTTGAGCCTCAGCATCAATGTTCTCCTCGGTTCAATCGACACGAGCCGGCGCGCGGGCGATGCACGGCGGCAACGAATGGATCAAACGAGAAGTGGAGGCGCGCGGGACTGAAAAGCGTGGATGCGGGCGGGTGCAAACCGTGCGACCGGCTCGATAATCGGTGAAAGCCCGACATCGACAAGATGGCAAACGACCGGATCGTGCGAGGCATGCGCGGTGGCCAGCAGCGGCGCAAAGGACAGGCACTGACCGCATAGCGACCCTGAGGCTCCAGCCAGCCCGGCGGGATCCCCTGCCGCCCGCACATGCGAATAGCTGTGCGCCAACGCCCCCACCTGCGCGGTCAGCAGGGCGAGCGACAGCAGCACGTACAGCAGGAGTTTGCGGGGGGGTTGGGTCAAAACATGGGTTCCGTGGCAACGAGGCTATGCCAACCCCTGCCCGGGTTCAAGCCTCGAGCTTCTTACGCGCCTTGGGCGTGGCCACCTTGGGACAAACCACCCCAAAAAGGAAAAGCCCCTGAAGCCATAAAGCTTCAGGGGCTTTGGTTTGAGAGCCTGGCAGTGACCTACTCTGGCATGCCCGTAAGAGCACACTACCATCGGCGCTGAGCGTTTTCACTTCCGAGTTCGGAATGGGATCGGGTGGTTCCCGCTCGCTATGGCCGCCAGGCAAACTGTTTGAGATCGATGCTCCGGGGCTTTGCAGCCCCGGCTCACCGTTCTCGAATCCGGTTGGCCACCCCGGCGCAAGCCGGGGCAGTTAAAGTTTTCGTTTCGACGCCTGTCGCGTTCACGTTATGTGAATCTCATTCTTTTGAAGAATGGCTCCACTTCGCATCACTCAAGCCTTCAAACTGCTTGAGGTTATATGGTCAAGCCTCACGGGCAATTAGTACCGGTTAGCTGAAGCCATTGCTGGCTGTACACACCCGGCCTATCAACCAAGTCGTCTACTTGGGCCCTTCAGGGGGATCGAGTCCCCAGGGAGAACTTATCTTGAGGGGGGCTTCCCGCTTAGATGCTTTCAGCGGTTATCCCGTCCGCACATAGCTACCCGGCAGTGCCACTGGCGTGACAACCGGAACACCAGAGGTGCGTCCATCCCGGTCCTCTCGTACTA
>Ga0070667_100000242_pt1 | contig 61949 bp, 53 predicted proteins | sample KBSS33metaG_FD_64659 | JGI IMG/M metagenome (GOLD analysis project Ga0070667, IMG submission 64659) | Switchgrass rhizosphere microbial communities from Kellogg Biological Station, Michigan, USA - KBS S3-3 metaG | ecosystem: Host-associated > Plants > Roots > Rhizosphere > Soil ...
CGTCTTCGTCGAATGGCCAGTCGTCCAGCTCGAATGGCCAGTCCTCGAGTTCGAACGGCCAGTCGTCCAGCTCGAACGGCCAGTCCTCGAGTTCGAACGGGCAGTCGTCGTCTTCATCGAGCACCAATGGTCAGTCGTCGAGTTCGAATGGTCAGTCGTCGAGTTCGAACGGGCAGTCGTCGTCTTCGAACGGGCAGTCGTCGAGTTCGAACGGTCAGTCCTCGAGTTCGAATGGTCAGTCGTCGTCTTCGAATGGTCAGTCGTCCAGCTCGAATGGTCAGTCGTCGTCTTCGAATGGTCAGTCGTCCAGTTCGAATGGTCAGTCGACGACGACGGGCGCTACGACGACCGGTTCGACCACCACTGGTTCAACCACGACCGGTTCGACCACCAGTGGTTCGTCGACAACTGGAACTCCGAACCCTCCGGGTGACCTGTTCAGCTTCCTCTTCGGCCTGCTCCAGGGGATTCTGAACTTCGTGGTGAACCTCGGTAACGGGGTTTTGGGCATCCTGACCGGCGGAAACGTCCAGATCTAAGGTTTGCTGGATCTACGATGCTGAGAATGTCCCGTTCGCGGCGTTTGGTAGACAAGTCGCTGGGGCGGCACGCCTCCCGCAGGTCCAACCTGCGGGAGGCTCTCGCCAGCTTCGGCATCATCATCATGCTGATGGTGGCGGTGATCTGGACTATCCCCGCCTCGCCCGTCAAAGACGTGATGATGCCGGAGTTGCAGCCGATTGCGCGCTTTACCGGCTTGGATCAGACGTGGGGGATGTTCTCCCCGAATCCGCCGCTGTCGGTGCCCGAAGTGGAGACTGCTGTGCTCTACGACAGTGGTGCGCGGCGGGTGTGGAAACTCGAAGGCGACCGGTCATTGGTGGGCCAGTTCTACTGGGATCGGTGGCGCAAGTTCAAAGAAGCATTGATCAATGAGCCGGTTACCCGTCCGGCATATGCAATGTGGGTTGTTCGGAAACTGATGCAGCCCGGCGAGCACCCGGTCGGCGTGACGATCTTCTCCGACACCCGGAAGCTTCGGCCTCCGGGTTCCGATGCTCCAGAAGAGCATGAGCAAAAGATCTTGTACGACTGGAAGTTTGGGCCTGCGTCATGATCGCCCCGGTGGCAATGTTGCGTGAATCGGGCCGCAGCGTGGTACAGGGTTGGCGGACCTTCTGGTTCAGTACGGAACCGGCCTACACGCTGGGCATAATCCGGATTGCCTTCGGCGCCTTGGCGTTCCTGTGGTCGCTCGAGCTCGGGATGGACCTCTACGACAAGTTCAGCGTCAACGGCATTGTGCCGCAGCCGCCGACGTACCAATTCTTGTGGGGCGTCTTCTACCGCTGGCCGGGTGATACGGCCTTGCTTGCCGGTTGGATCGTGCTGATGGTGGCTTCACTTGTCATGATCGTCGGCTGGCACACCAAGCTGGCGACGTTCCTGGTGTTCGTGATGATCATGTCGTTCGAGCGCCGCAATCCGTGGATCTTCAATTCGGGCGACGGATTGATCCGCATCCTGTCCCTGTATTTGGCTCTGTCGCCATGTGGCGCGGCGCTGTCGTTGGACCAGCGTCGTCGCTTCGGATCCTTCTGGTCCGCACAGGACATCAAGGTATGGCCGCTGCGCCTGATGCAGGTCCAGATATCGATCATCTACATCACTACGGTCATTGCGAAGTTGCACGGCGATACGTGGCAGAACGGCTCTGCCGTGTCCTACACTCTGCGACTCGACGACATGCTGCTGCTGCCGAGCCCGGCGTGGATGTCGACCAGCCCGCTCATCGGGAACGCGATGACGTGGGGCACCCTGCTCGTCGAATTCTCGGTCGGGGTATTTGTGTGGAACAAACGTTGGCGCACAAAGGTATTGCTCGCCGGCGTGTTCCTGCATCTGACGATCCTCTTGACCATGGTTGTCGGGTTCTTCTCGCTGGCCGTATTCGTGCTGTACATGTCGTTCATGCCGTGGGAAAGGTCCAAGGCCATCGCGGATGGCGTACACAGGCGACTCGGTTCGGTCGCGCAGGCGGTACTCCGCCGGAGAGTCGATCCGGACTCTCTCAAGCCGGGGCTTGATGCCAGCGTTGTCCCTGCCACTGACACTGACGTCGAGGGAACCATGGCATCGACTGCAGTCGAAGGACGCAACAACGCTTCGCCGGGCGGTCGGCACGCCGTGAACGACGCTGCCTCTCCCGACGGGGCGAACGGAAACGACGCAGTCCCGGTCCCGCAGCGCGACTGATCGGCCGGCGCCTGTCGTAGCCGCAATCGGTAACGAGTGCTCACCGGGGCGCGAGTGGAGCCTTCGTGCGGATGGCAGCAAACGTATGTGCAGGGCTCTCCGGCCGTTGTTCTTTCCATCGTGATGTCGACTTGTGGCCTGGTGTGATGCTGACGGCCGACCGCATCTCCAGGTCGGCGTCTGTGTTGATTTCTAGGCCTTGAATAGGTGGATTCTGGGTAGTCCGAAGGTATGAATTTTATGACAACTGCAAATGCAGCAAATGCGTAAATAGTCAGTCATTGGACCGGGGCTGATCGATGACGTGAGTTGATTTGGTCGTTTTTGCTGCCAGCGTGAATTCTGTACGTGCCGCTGAAATTGCGCCGGGCTCGTCAGTATGCACAGCAAAATCTGTGTTGAAGTGCGCAGATAGTGCCCATATTGGATGGCCTGAGGGGTGTGTGCACCAATGATTCATTGCCGCAATTTTCCGGCCACGAAAATTTCTTCGAGGTGTCGACAAAAATGTTGCCATCACTCGATCTGGTTACATATTTTTCGAGTGCCAATATGCGAGTTCAGCGAACATTGACTTAATCGCATAATAGGATGAACATGAGTTCACCGACCGCATCGGGGTGGTCGGAAAAGAGGTCTCATGATGACTGAAATCGCCTTCCTCTCGTCGCGATCCGATGGGTGTGCGGTGTTCGAGATGCGCGCGGCGGGTGCTGGATCTCCAGCTGCCGTGCCAGCTATCTCCGCTGGGGGCTCGGGCTCGATGTATGCACCCCGGAACGTGTACCCGCGACCTCGCTCAGGAGAACTCGATGGATAACGTCAGCTGCATTCGCGACGCGTCATCACCCATCTCGGTCCGGCCGACGGTCTCAGTCGTCATTCCCGCTCTCAACGAGGCGCGTAACCTTCCTCACGTGGCGTCGCGGATGCCATTCGACGTGGACGAGATTGTCTTCGTGAACGGCAGGTCGAGTGACGACACGGCCGCGGTCGCACGTGAATTATGGCCCGCCGCAGTTCATATCGATCAAACGCGGACCGGAAAAGGAAACGCGCTGGCATGCGGGTTTGCGGCTGCGTCCGGCGACATCATCGTGATGATCGACGCGGACGGCAGCACCGATCCCGCTGAGATTCCCAGTTACGTAGGCGCTTTGATGGCGGGCGCAGATTTCGCGAAAGGATCCCGATTCATCCAGGGCGGCGGCAGTGAGGACATCACGAGATTCCGCCGGGTGGGAAACAAGGCGCTCAATGGGCTGGTCAATCTTCTTTTTGGAACGAAGTACACCGACCTGTGCTACGGCTACAACGCGTTCTGGCGGCGCTGCCTGGACGCGATGCGATTACCCAGCATCGCGGACCAGTGCGCGCAATGGGGTGACGGTTTCGAGATAGAAACCCTCATCAACGTTCGGGTCGCCGGTAGCAAGCTGAACGTGATCGAGGTCTGCAGCCACGAATACAGCCGCATCCATGGAATCAGCAACCTCAATGCCGTGTCTGACGGGTTGCGAGTGCTGAACACAATCGGCTCGGAATTTCGCAACCGCCACGCTTCTCGCAATTCTGTGCCGGCCGGGATCGCACGATTGGCGGCGGTGAATCCTCCGGATGCGGGTGATCTCGCATTCGTCCGAGGTGCGTGAGGGTTATCCCGGCCTGCACGGTCAGCGTCGAGATCGGGTGAGCATGTGCACCCATTTCCAGCGTTGCTTCCTGGCGTCGATCGAGCGATAACGGCGGCACTCGCTGCACAGGGCGCATTCGCTGCCCGCTCGGTAGTGTTCGTGGCAGACGCGATCATGACCGCAAACACAGGCGCCGCCACTCATCGAAACCAAGCTACTCCAAGGGCGGACATCCAGGTGTAGGTGCTGCCCTAGCTGGGAATGCGGCTGCGGTAACGCAGGCGAACCAATCCGCGACCGCGCACCTCGTGAACCTCGCATTCCCACGTGCGATCGGTGCCGAGTCGGGCGCAGGCAGTCATCCACTGAGCGTGCTCGTCGGCCGAGAAGGTCGCGTACAGCTTCATTTCCGAGATGCAGAACGGGTAGAGCAGGCCCGCGGCGACGGCCTCCCAGGCGGCGGCGGACACCCCGGGCGTGTGGGGCGATCGGTAGTCGTCGAGGACCACCACCGCTCGCTCTGCCGAGTGTTTGACGGCGAACGAGATATCGGCACAGACGCTGTCGTACGCATGGCTTCCGTCGATGTGCAGAAAGCGAAATGACCGGCCCGCCAGCCGGTCGCGGAGCTGTGTGGACGGGCAGATTTCTACCTGCGGCCGTCCTCTGTGAAACCGGCCGTAGTGGTGATAGAAGCGGTCGACGGTGAGTCCGTCGTACGCTGCCAAGCCTTCCTGCGGCGCTCCGACATCGTCGGGGTTGGCTCCGAAGAGATCGCAGACAACGAGTCGATCATCAGCGCGGAGTGCGTACCCCAGCAGAATTGTGCTGCGGCCCTGATAGCAGCCGATCTCGAGGATATCCCCCCGGATGGCTTCGGTGAGTTGGCGGCCCAGGACAAAATCGAACAGGCGAAAGTCTGTCGCAGAGAACCAGCCGGGGACTGTCCGTGAATATGAAACGTAATGTTCTGCCCCGGGGAGACAAAGCGTAGCTCGGCCCGTGCGCCTTTCCAACATGCGGTTTGCTACAGCCAATACTTCTGCCGTTGCCTGGGTGTTGGCGATCCTCTCGAGAAGCTGCACCGTCGTCTCTTTCCTCGGTATCGCCGACAGCTGCCCGGAACGTCTCATGGCACGGCTCCGACTGCGCTCGTTCGGCGAATTACCTTGATATGAAGCCGCAGTAGGCGATCCTGTGGCTTCCGAATAGACTACCCACACCGCGTTGTTTTCAGGAAGGAATGCGTGAGCAAATCTTCTGCACAGGGTTCGGTGTTGCACATCGTGATCTGCATCGCGATGGTGATGGTGATTGCTGGCTGCGGTCATTCTGGAAGTGCGGCCAAACCGCCGTTATTAACCGTAGACAGCATTCCGGCCACCGAAAGCCAGGTCGTCGCCGCGGTGAAAGACGCCGAAACAGCGAAAGACATTCCACGATGGATCACGCCGGCACAGCTCGTTGAATCGGCCGAGGACGACAGCAGCTTGTGGGCGCTTCCAGACTGCAATCCCGACTATGAGGTCAGCTCGCTCGCCGATATCAAGCCATGCACCCTCGGGGCGGTCACCGGAACACGCACGATGGTGGTGCTGGGCGACTCGAACGCGTCGATGTGGGCTCGTGGGTTGGATTTCGTCGGACGGCGAACGGGCTGGCGAATCATCGTGCTGGCCAAGGACAATTGCGGACCGGCGACGATGACCTACTACCAGTGGCAGCTCAAGCGGGACTTGACGGAGTGTGATGCCTGGCAGCGGTGGCGAATGGATCAGGTCAAATCGTTGAAGCCGGAGGTCGTGCTGCTGGCGGGCTGGTACGACGGCGACAAAGGGATCGCCGGTCCGGACCGGACGTTCACGCCGGACATGTGGCGCGACGCCCTCGTGGACACCGTCCGCCGATTGCCGTCTGGCAGCAAAACCGTTCTGCTCGGGGACATTCCGCACATCACCAAACCTGCCGGGGAATGTCTGTCGCGGAACCCCGGCAATATCTCGAGTTGCGCCGAGAAGGCCGTCGACGTCGTCCCGGCCTATGCGAACGATGCCCTGAAAGCCGCGGCAGCAGCCACGGGCGCCCGCTACGTCGACATCACCCGTTGGTTCTGTGCGCAGACCTGTCCGGTGGTGATCGATGGCGTTGTCGCATACGCAGGCATCTATCACACGACCCACGACTACGCCCGATACTTGTCGGGTGTGCTGGCAGCGGCATTGCAACCTGCGATGCGGTGAAGCGTCCGAATCAGAAGAGGCTCAGTGGCAAGCCGACACGAGCCTGTTCCGCAAGCACCACCGCGAGGATTGTCATCACGAAAACGGGGAAGATGCCCAGCGACAGCAACGGGCGTGTCGACAAATATCGAGATTTCCACGTCGGTTTTTCGATCGATACGTAGCTGATGAACGCCAATAGCACTGTGGCGCCGACCAATCCGGTGCGCACCGGTGCCGTCAGCGGCCCCGAGTACTGCTCGGCAATGGTGAACACCGGCCAATGAATAAGGTAGATGCTGTAGGACAGTGAACCGATCCCTTGAAAGCACCGGCTGCGCAGCAGGGCGGCAGTCCCGCGAGACTGCGGCGAAGTGCCTGAGATGATGATGAGCGCAGTACCGATCACCGGCAGCGCGACGAGCGCACCCGGATAGGGCGTGCCCGCATGTAATTGGGTTGCAGCCCAGGCGATCAACGCCACCCCCAGCACTCCCACGAGGAAAGCCCACTCAACCCTCAAGAATCTGTGCAATCTCGCGCCGAGGAGAAAAGTCAGGCAACCGACGCCGAGCTCGCAGGCTCGCGCCGTACTGGAGAAATAGGCGGCAGTCGCGTTGGTGGACGTCAGGTTGACGGACCACGCATACGAACCCATGGTGAGCGTGGCCATCACGCCGGCGAGAGCCATCGCGAAGTGGCGCCGGCCCAACCGGGCCGCTATGAGGAACAGCGCCGGAAATACGATATAGAACTGTTCTTCGACAGCCAGCGACCAGTAATTCTGCAGCGGAGACGCGGGCATTCGCGCTTGCGCATAGTCGGTGCCGGTGGCGATGAAGTGGTAATTCGCCATGAAGAAGGCGACCGAAACCGCGTCTCTGCCGGCTGCGAAGCCCCGGATGAACCCGAGGGCGCCGTAGGTCGCGAGAACCGTCAACACCGTGACGACTCCGGCGGCCGGCAGGATGCGCCGCGCGCGCCTGGCGTAGAAGCGCGCCAACAGTTTCCGCGCGGTGTAGTCGCTCTCGCGGACGAGTACACCGGTGATGACGAATCCCGAGATCACAAAGAAGATGTCGACGCCGACGAATCCGCCGGAGAGGCCCGGCGCATGGGCATGACACAAGACAACCAGCGCGACGGCCACCGCGCGCATGCCATGGATGTCTTTGCGGAACGTAAGGGCCGACGGCTCGGATTCGCGCTTGGCGGCCGGCCCCGGGACAGGAGGTGCGGTGACGGGCCCGGCGTTTGCCGATAGTCCTTCGGTGCGGCTTTCTCTGGGTGCCACAAGCTCTCCCATCATGGCTCGCAGCCCGTTGAATTCTCACTTCAATTGTCCGAGCTTGCGATGGTTGCCATGCTGTCACGCTACGATCGCACATGTATCAGAATTTGCTGGAGAGTGTCGGGGTGAGCCGGTGACAGTGATACCGATCTTGCTGTACCACTCGATTTCCGATGCCCCGGAAACCTGGATCGCGCGCTATGCGGTGTCGCCGGCGACATTCGCTCGGCATCTGGACCTCGTGGTTGAAAGTGGGCGCAGTCCGCTGACGGTGTCCGAGCTGGGCGCTGCGCTGGCCGGGCGGGCGCCACTGCCACCGCGGCCGGTCGTGATCACCTTCGACGACGGTTTCGCCGACTTCGTCGGTGCGGCGGAAATGATGGCGGAGCGCCAGCTGCCGAGCACCCTCTATGTCACGACGGGCGCGCTGCGGGGGCGTCGGCGCCCTCTTGAAATGGCACTCCCGCCCGCTCAAATGTTGGACTGGGCCCAGCTTGACCACTTGATGGGACTCGACGTGGAAATTGGCGCGCACACCCATACCCATCGTCAGTTGGACACGATGCGCGCGGCTGACGTAACCGAGGAGATCGGGCAGTCGAAGGACTTGCTCGAGCAAGCCTGCGGCAGACCGATACCGAGCTTCGCCTACCCCCACGGCTTTCAGAGCGCCCAGACCCGCAGATTGATCGCAGCTGCCGGCCACACGTCGGCATGCGCGGTGATGAACGCATTCAGCTCGGACGGCGACGACATCTTCGCGCTCGCCAGGCTGACGGTCGGTGCGACGACCACCCCCGAGCGAATGGCGGGCTGGCTCTCCGGCGTCGGAGCGCGGATCGCGCCTTACCGGGAGACGTTGAGAACGACGCTGTGGCGGTGGGGCCGACGAATCGGTGGACCGATGACCGACATCGCGGTCCTTGGCAAGCGTCCGACGCGCGCTGGTCGAGGGCGGTGATCGTGTGACACCTGGCGTCGTTTCGGCGCTGGAGCCCGCAATGAAGGCACGTGATGCACCTACATGGGAATCAGCGAAGTGGGTTGGGGCGCTGGACCTTCCGGCGACGTTCGCGCCGTTCGTCAAACTCGTTGACGGAGATGGCTACGGCACCGCGCGGCTCTTGGTGCGACGAGACCGCCGGCCGGTCGCCTTCTTGGAGATCGACATTGCCGACAGTCGGATCGACGGTGCAGAACTTGACGCGTTGGTGTCGGCATGGAACTCCGAGCCGCCGCCGGCACACTCTTCCGGGGTCCCGGCCCATCCACCGTTGATCTCCGTGGTGATCTGTACGCGCAACCGAGCAGAACTCCTGCGGGAAGCTCTCGGGTCGGTCCTGATGTGCGACTACGAGAACTTCGAGGTCATCGTGGTCGACAACGCGTCGGATGATGACTCCACCGTGCGGTACGTCGACGGGCTCGCCGATCCGCGCGTCCGAATCATCTCGGAGCCCATCCCGGGGCTCTCAGGCGCGCGAAATACCGGAATCAGGTCTGCCCGTGGCGAATTGATCGCTTTCACCGACGACGATGTCGTCGTTGACCAGATGTGGCTGCAGTGGTTCGACACCGCGATGCGCTCCGAGTCGGACATCGGTTGTGTGACCGGATTGGTGCCCAGCGGTGAGCTGCGCACACCCACCCAGTGGATGTTCGAGAAGCGGGTGCACTGGTCGAATTTGACGAGAGAACGCTTCCACATCGCCAGTCCACCTGCCGGTAATCGACTCTTCCCGTTCCAGGTCGGGGTATACGGCGCCGGCGCGAACTTCGCGATGCCGCGATCAGTGCTGCTGGAACTCGGTGGATTCGATGAGGGCCTGGGGATCGGATCACCAACCGGTGGCGGCGAGGACATCGACATGTTCGTTCGCGTATTGCTCGGTGGCCGCCCGCTGATCTACGAGCCGGCCGTGATCGCGTGGCACCGCCACCGATCCGACCTGCCTGCACTCGCTGCTCAGGCGCACGGCTACGGTCTCGGACTCGGTGCCTGGCTCACCAAGGTGGCGTGCGATCGGACGCTGCGGCCGATGGCCCTGAAAAGGTTGTGGGACGTGGCATTACACATGCGTGGCATGCTGAGTGCCCCGGAAGTCGAGGGCGTGCAACAACCTGCCGGGCTGCGCCGCACGCAGTTTGCCGGGTTGGCGCGCGGACCACTGGCTTATGCACGGTCGCGCCGTCAACACCGTCATGCGCGTCCGCTTGCTGGATGAAGGGTGTTCGAGTGCAACACGATGGACAGATAACGGCGGTACAGCGCGCCGGACAAGCGCTTCAGAAGATTCCCGCCGCACACGGGGCTGCGGTACTGGGGCTGCAACTCGCCGGGCGGGCACGACGACCCGGTCAGTTGGCTCGATATCTCCGCGCGGTGCCGCCCGACAAGCGGAAGCTGTCACTTGGTGCCGGTGCGATGACGCTGCCGGGTTGGCTGTGTACCGACCTGGTGCCGGTGAAACCGTCGGTCATGTATCTCGATGCTGCCAAGCGCTGGCCGATTCCGTCGGCGTCGTTTCGATATGTGCTGTGTGAGCACATGTTCGAGCAAGTGGCCTACGACGTCGGCCTGCAGGTGCTCAAAGAAGCGCGACGCGTACTGCAGCCCGGTGGAGTGCTCCGGCTGTCGACTCCTGATCTGAATGTCATTCGCCTGCTGCCAGATTCGAAGGATCCGGACGTGGAGGAGTACGTGCGATGGAGTAACCGCACTTTCGGATCGCCTGCTGAACGTGACGAGGCCGACAGCCCCGTCCACGCGTTGAACAGGGTCATGCGAGGGTGGGGGCACAGCTATATCTACGACGAACCCACACTCCGGCGTGCGCTGCAAATTTCGGGTTTCGATCATGCTGTGCGTTGTGGGCCAGGAGAATCCGGGTATCCGGAGTTGCGGGGAACCGATCAGCATGCCGCGCTCGTCGGCGACGTGCCCAACCGCGTCGAGTCGCTGATCCTCGAAGCCGTCGCCTGAATTGTCGCGTGCGCGGTCAGCCAAGCCGGGCGTGCAAATCCCACCATCCGCGGTATCCCGCGCGGCTGGATGGGTGGCGGAGATGCCAGGCGACGTTCGACGCCAACGCATAAGGGCGTGTCAGCCGATTGCTCGTCCAGCCGCCCCCATAACCACAAAGGTTGTGGTGGAAACGTATTGCTCTTGCTCGCAACAGAGTTGGCCAGATGGATGCCCATGGTTCCGGCATCTCTTCACCGAAGTAACCACTCTGGACAAACGTCAGGGGGGTATCCACGTAGCGACCCTCGCGAGCCGGGAACGGCGGCCGACGGAATGGGTGCCCGTTCTGGTTGACGTACGCGAACTTTCGGTATCCCAGATTCCACAACTCGGCAAGCTCATCGAAGATCTTCGACAGCGGCGCATCCAGACTCGACACCGCCGATTCGACAGACACGAATTCAGGCCGTTCATCGAATGAACGCAGAGCTCGAATGCAGAGCATGTCCATGCCCTCGATATCAACTTTGAGATAGCGAGGACAACCGACCTCGGCGAGGACCTCTTCGAAACGAACGGCCTGTACTTCGATGGTGTCGTAGTGCGTTCCACTCAGGGCCTGATTGCGCGCGACGAATTCCGGTGACAGCGAGGACCAGTCGGTCGCTTGGTCCGAGACGGCCATCTGCACGGTGCCCGATTGTTCGGCGATAGCCGCCTCGATGACGCGCAGGCGGCCGTCGGTGATCTCATTGGCGAACTGTTCGTGTGCCCGCGCGACCAACGTGGGATTGGCTTCGACGGCCACACACCGGAAGCCTTTGTCTAGGTAGAAACGCGCGTCTTCGCCGCGATGAAACCCCACGTCAATCACCAGGTCGTCGTGCTTCATGGTCCCCACACCCAGTTGGTCGTCAGGTTATTCACAGTACTCGCAGAGCAGTTTCAGCGACCCGGAAAATTGCCTTCGGGCACTGATGTCACGCACCTCAGCAAACGGGTTGACGGTCGACCGGCACGGCGGATGGCCCGCGCTCAGTGGTAGAGCTTGATCCAGTCGACAACCATCTGTTTGGGCAGTACGCCGGGTGCGAGCGCACCGGCCCACTCGCCGCCGACTGCCAGGTTCAGGACTGCGAAGAACGGTGCGTCGTATACCCATTTCCACCCCTGTCTCAGGTGATCGGCACTGAACGCGGCGACCTGGTTTTCGTCGATGCCCATGATCACCCGGCGTGATTTCTTGAACATCCAGTATGTGTGGAACTCGTCGACCAGGCCGGATGACATCTTCTTGGATTGCAGCTGTACGTCGCCATCCGGTCCGGCTTGCCCCAGATCGCCAGGGGGGCCGTGGATGGTGAAATAGGCAGTTGATCCGTCGTTGACGAATTCCACGATGTCGATCTCGCCACATGCCGGCCATCCGGTATTGCGCAGCGAGCTTCCCAGCATCCAGAACGCCGGGTGCAGGCCTTGCCCGGCCGGCATCTTGATACGTGCCGCGATCAACCCGTCTGTCAGTTGAGCCTTCCCCTCGGTGTTCACCCGGGCGGATGTGACGTGCCCATCGGCGGTGGTCGCCTCCAGCACCAGGTGGCCGTCGCCGTCTTGCCGGACGTTGGCGGGCGCGGTCGTATATGCCTGCGTCTCTTTGCCGTAACCCCAGCGGTTGCCGACGTCGATGTTCCACATCCGGGGATCGGGCGGTGTGTTCACCGTGCCGTTGAAGTCATCCTCGTCGGACAGGGTGAGTGTGGGGAGAAGGCTGGACAAGGTCATGCTGTTGATCGGATTGGTCGTCACCGGATCACTCGGTGCCGGGTCGGCCAAACACGATGCTGTTAGCAGCACGATCGCGGCGATCGCGGCGCACCGGGGCGCCGCTGAGGTGTTAATGCCCGACGACGGCATCGTAGATTCCGAGCGACACGAACAGCACGACCGCCAGCATCATCATGAGAACCGATATCCGTGCGCTTCGCGTACGACGTTCGTCCATTCCACACTCCCTCACAGTTCCTTCGGCCGCCATCGTTATCTGCGCGGCGGCAGGTACTTGAAAGCCAACGTGTCTTCATCGTCGATCACTCGGGTCCAGTTCGGTCGTTGGGACAGTTGCTCGACCAGGCTTTCCAGCGCGCCGGGAGGGAACAACCCGATATACGCGTTGTACGCCCAGACCTGCTCGGGCAGCACGATGTAGAGCGAGCCGTTCGCGGGAACGGCTTCGAGATTGTCGATCGCCTCGGGCGTCGGCACGCCTTTGAGCAACGAGTTGCGCAGTTCGTCCAGTGGATTGTCGTAATTACCCTGTGCCAGTGCGAATTTCACATAATCCGCGCTACTGCGCTCGGGCCAGCCCGCCGGCGGCGCCATCACGGTGATCGTGGTGCCGCCGCGATTCTCCGCGAGCAGCTGGCGGCTCTGCTCGAGTTGGTGACGGGTGACCGTGATGTACGTCCAACTTCCGTAGTAGCCCTGCATTCCGGCTGCCGCCGCCACCACTATCGCCAGCCACGCGAGGACCACCCCGTTGATGCGTTGCGGTGGAAGAACATCCATTGCCTTGGTGATGAACGGTGCAACCAGCACGCACGAGCCCAACAGCGAGTAGAGGAACACTCGAAGAATCGCCTCGCCGCCATAGTTGAGCGTCAGGATCAACACGAGGGGTGAAAACGCCACCAGGGCCAACTCCCACGGTGGACGGCCGCGGCGCCAGATCAGCACAAAGCAGATGGCAGCTGCCACCCAAATCGATAATGACAAACCCTGCTCCACGATGACGCTGAACACGCGTCCGTCCGAACCTCGTCCCTGGCCAACGGCTTTGGTGTTGTTGAACGGGTTGAAGCTTGCGAGGCCGCCGTTCTTGAGGATGACGTGATACCGGGGTGCCAGATATGCCACGAGGATCGTGATGTAGACGGCCGCCAACCATAGTGGCCGGAGCTGCCTGAGCACGGCCAGCGCGACAGTCACCGCCACCACCCAGACCGGCGTGAGCTGGTGGGTGGGTACCAGGACCGCGAAAACAGGGACCGAGACGTAGCCGGCCGCGGGCACACTTCTGGAACAGGACAGGAGAGTGAGAATCGATGCGGCCAGGACGATCGCGGTGGCTTGCGGCGAGTAGTAGTCCTGCCCAACCCAATTGACGAGTAGCGCGAGCATCCCGGCAACCAATGAGGAGCGCCATGTCAGATTGAAACTCGAGGCGAGCGCTGCCACCATTGTGATGAGCAGGGCATCGCTGACTATTCCGAACCAGTGCGCAGTTATGATCAAGTCCGAGTTCGTGATTGAACTGAACCACGCCATACCGGTGAAGAAGCCCGGCCACTGGTTGTAGACGTCTACGCCGGCTGGTGGGAGTCCATGATTCTTACTGATGTAGTCGACGATCCCGATGTGCTTGTACGTCCACGTGTAGATGGGTACCTCGGTGATCATCGGAACGGTGACGCGATCAATGATGAGTGCGACGAGAATGGCCACCGCAGCGATGATTTCGCGGTGTACGACGATGGCGACGACAAATCCGGTGACTGCCAGCAGTAGCGCGATCATCAGCAGTACGCCACTCTCGGAAAACAGCAGTCCCCACTGTCCGGCGGTTTCCCGGCGCAGTCCCGGCAGCGCAAGGGCCCAAATTCCAAGCGCCAGAACCAGTAATACGGGGACCGCATATGCACTGGTGATGCCGCCCAGCCGCGGTGGCCGGGGTGATTCGCCCAGGCCGAAATCGATCTCCTGAGCGATGAGCATGTTCGGTGCCGACCGCGTGCGAGTGTCGTCCCGCAATTTCCACAAGCGAAGAGCCCCGGTCATCGCAACGATCAGCGACCCGAGAACACACGATGGAACCGGCGCCCAGACCTTCATCCAGATCATGGCGGTCGGTAGCCCGATGGCGCCGGTCACACTCAGCCCCACCACGCCGGCGATCGCCGCCGGGGTCGGTAGATCGAGCCAACACAACGCCGCGCTTCCGATACCGGCCACCGAAAAAACCATGAGGAGCGCGGCTTGCAATGCCGGAGCCGTCGGTATCGCGGACAGGACTCCCGCAGCGCCGGTGAGCGCCGCCAACTGCGCGAGTATGTGGGATTGGCGATCGGCCTCCGGCATCGAGCGGTGCCGACCCTGCCCCGGCCGCAACGACGGTCGGCGCATCTGGTCGGGTTCCGCGCTAACGGGACGCCCCCTCTTCACCTTCAAGGCAAGGGCTACCAGGGTTACTGAACTTATCTGCGCGAACACAGCGCTTTTCGCGGCTGGGCTGTGGTGAGAAGCCCGCGGGCCACTTCGTGGTGTTGTCGTAGTAGATGTCATAGAGCATCGCGGCCTCGAGGTTCGACGCACCCGTGAGGTCGGCGCCGGCGAGGTCGGCGCGGCTCAGATTCACTTTCCCGTGGACGACGAAACCGACGTCCGGGGTGCCCTCCTGCGCAATCCACGTGCCATTTGCGTCGCTGAAATCGATGCCGATCAATATCGCGTTGCTGAGGTTCGCCCCAGCCAGCTTCGCGCCGGCGAGGTTCGCGCCACACAGCCGTGCCCCGTGCAGGTCGGCGTTGGTGAGGTCGATGTTGACCAGGCTGGTCTCGCTGAGATCAGCGTCGACGGCCAATGCCTCCACCATCGATGCCCCGGCCAGGTCTGAATTCGGTGTGAGGACGGCTCCGACGAGACGACTGCCGTCCATGTTGGCCCGCGCGAAGTTCGTGTTCGGCAACTGAAGGTACGCCAGATTCTGGCCGGACAGGTTGATGCTTTCGAAGGATTGCCGAACAGCCGCCGCGGGATGACGCGACGGTACACATGGGCCATTGCCGACCGTGGCACCCGGTTGCGCCCCGGCGAATTGCCGTTGCGAGTTGGCGTACTCGCGGACGAACCGAAGGTTCTCCAGCACTTGGGCCTGGTTCAGGTCCGCGTCGTGCAGCAGGTTTTCCCGATCGGCACGACGGTTATCGACGACCCCCAGCGCCACGACCATGGCCACTGCCAGGAGCAGTGCTGTAGCCGTCCCGGGCACCCACCATGGTGGGTCGGACTCCTTGAAGAAGTTCCACATCAGGCGGAGCGGCCGTCGTGCGCGCGATGAAGTGGGTGGGTGGGCTCGGCTGGATGGAGAAACATCCTGTTGTTTCACGGTTTGCGTCACAGGCCGCCCCATTTCATCTGCCGTCCTTGAACCCGCGAGCCACATATCGACCTCTGGTCAGAATCCCGACGGCGCCGATGACGCCCGTCGCCGTGGACGCGACGCTCAGGCCCAGCGCGGCGCCGACAGCACCCCATCGGGTGGTGCACCAGATGATGAGCGGTATCGCCACGGCTGTCCCAAAGGCATTGGAGGTCAGGATTGCACCTGTGCGACCCATCGCCCGCACGACCGACGACCAGATGACGAACGCAACGCGGGCGACCGAGCCCGCTGTGAGGATGACCAAAACCGTTACGACAGGCAGGTGTCGGTACTGAGAACCCAGGATCGTCACCACGACCGGGCCGGCCAGCGCCAACCCGAGGGCCGCCACGATCACGATGCCCTGGGTGACCAACCAGGCCTGTCTTCCTCGATCCCATAACCGTTCCGGTGCTGCGGACAGGCCTGCGGTCAGTGCGGTGCCGACCCCACCAGATACCAACTCGAGGGACAGTGAGAACGAGAGCGTCACTGCGACAACGGCTCCCTGAGTCGCGCCCGCCATCCAGGTGGTGAGGAACGGCAGTATCAGGAAGACGCCGTTTGCCATCGCGCTACCGGCCCCGTCCCGAATGGAGAAGATCGCGAGGTCCTTGCGGGTCGGGCCGCCTGCCGCAGTGGCCGGTGAGTCGGTGGTGAGAGTCGGGAGAAGGCGCGGAATCACGATGCCGAGGGCCACTGCGCTGACAACTGCCGACGACAAGACCGTCGCGAGGACGGCGGGATGCGAAACGCATGACGCGAGCAGAATGACCAACACAATCTTCGCGATGCTGGCTCCCAGGTTCTGCCCGAGCAGTTTGGGTGTTCCGCCGAGGCCGACGAGGGCCGAGTCCTTCAATATGTAGGTGGCCGACGCCACCGAGCCGATCGTGGTCCAGCAGACGGCCGTCGATAGTTCCAGATGCAGTGTCGCGGCGGCGACGATGCCCATCGCCGCGCCGATCGCCGTAGAGAGCAAACCGACCATGAGGTAGCCGTCGGCCAGCCGTTTGCGGCGGTCGCAACCGGGGACGGGTAATAGTGCGACGAACGAGTTTCCGGTGCCCGTGGCCGCGACGATACCCGCGGTCGAGATCAAGGAAATGATGGCGGTGTCGACGCCGAGCCGCTCTGGAGACATCACCCGGGCGGCGATAGACCAGAAAATGATGCCGGTGGCGGCGGTAATGATCCACGTGCTGATCAATGCCGCGGAATGGACGGCCACGTGCGCATCCGGAAGGCGACGAACCACGTCGCGAAGTTGCACGCGGAGGCTGGTCATGAATTACAACCAATCCGTAAATAAAATACGGGGACGGTATTTGCGGTAGTAGATTCCGACCGCAGCTCGTGTCTCATGACACCGCGCCGCATGATGCTGACTCGAGTTTGCTGTATCCATCCGACCCCGCCATCGCGTTGCGGCTGACCTTACCACCGCCCGTGGCGTTCGAGCGGGCGTACGGAGGGGTCGTATGCGGCGAAACATGCTCACGGGCCCCTCGTGTAACATTTGCCAGTTTTGCTTGGATAGCCCCTTTTATAGCTACTATGTGTTCCGAAGTGATAGCCAGATCGTTGTGACGGCGGTGGGTGTCGATCGGCACGCAATGGTAGGGCGACGGTTGAGGATGGCTGTGATGGAAAACCGCGATGGTGGTCGATGCTGAGTAGCGGGCGTGGTTTGCCAGATGCTGCCGCAGCGCGGCATGGCTACGACGTGTCGTTTTCCATCATCGTTTGCGCCTATACGACGGAAAGAATTACTCAACTCGTCAATTGCGTCGACGCCCTGCTGGATCAGATGAATTCTCGCGATGAAATCATTGTGGTCATTGATCACAACGATCAGCTATACGAAACAATGGCGGAACGATATGGCGATTGCGTCATTGTCAATACGCGTGTGCGGGGGTTGTCCGGCGCCCGCAATAGCGGCATCGCTCGTGCGACTCGCGACGTGCTGGCCTTCGTGGATGACGATGCCGAGATTCAATCTGGCTGGGCCGACAAGCTGCGCGCGCACTACCGTGACCCCCAGGTCGCAGGCGTCGGTGGCTATGCCGAACCGGTGTGGCCCGCGGCCGGCCGGCCGGAATGGTTCCCCGTCGAGTACGACTGGGTGGTGGGCTGCAGTCATCGCGGCCTGCCGGTCTCGGTCGCCCCTGTCCGCAATTTCATCGGTTGCAACATGTCGTTCCGCAATTCCGTGTTTTCGGAAGTCGGTGAGTTCAACGTTGAGGTCGGGCGGCTGGGGTCGCGTCCGGTCGGCTGCGAAGAAACCGAATTGTGTATCAGGCTCTCGCAGGCACGGCCGGGGGCGCGGCTGCTGTTCGATCCCGAAATTGCAGTTCGGCACTCGGTCACGCCGGAGCGCACCCGGCTGCGGTACTTCCTGGACCGATGCTTTTCGGAGGGGCTGTCGAAGCAGCGGGTGAGCGGCATGGTCGGATCGTCCGATGCGCTGAGCACCGAACGCCGTTACGTCACAAGTGTTTTGCCTTCGGCGTTCCTTCGGGGGCTGCGAGATGCCCTGATCGGGCGTGGCAGCCGCCGCGCCGCCTGTGCGCGCAGTGCGGTGGTGTTGGTCGGCCTGCTTGCCACGACGTTCGGCTACGGCTACGCGATGCTGCGTTCGCCGGACGACGGAAAAGTGTTGATGTGCAAGGACGGGCGCGACGAGGCGGCGCCGGAGGGAGACCACCACCTTCCGCTGCGCGCCGTCAGCACGGGCGAACTTCCACTGGCGCGCACTGAGGTTGAGCTGAGCGATCCACCGTCGGAGATTCAGCTGAATAACGTCCACCGGGCACGCCAGAACATCTACGCTCTGATCAGGCTGCACGCGCATCCCCTCGGCGCGGTGATCCTCGACGGCGCCAAAGGCGTTGCCTGGCAAGCGCACACAGCTGCGATATGGGAATCGCTGCACGAGCAGATCAACGCTCACCGTGCCTCAGATGGCCTGCCGTGCGTGGACAGCATCGAGGCTCTCGGCACCCGAACCTCGACTGAGCCGCACTGCCTTGAAGAGCGCGCCGACGTCCTTGCCGATCCGCCGGCGATCACCGTCATCGTGGCAACTCGTGATCGGCCCGATACCCTCCGGACCTGTCTGCAGACCTTGCTTGCGGTCAACTATCCGAAATTCGAAGTGTTGGTGGTCGACAACGATCCCAGCAGCGATGAGACGCAGGCGCTGATCGCCAGGGAATTCGCTCGCCGTGTGCGCTACGTGCGGGAAGATCGACGCGGTCTGTCGTGGGCGCACAACCGGGGACTTGAAGAAACGGCGACTGACATCGTCGCTTTCGCCGACGACGATGTGATCGTCGATCCTGGTTGGCTGACCGCCATCGCCGAGGGGTTCGCATCGGGTCACGACGTCGGATGCGTGACGGGTCTGATCTTGCCTTCCGAACTCGAAACGCCCGCCCAGCTGAACCTGGAATGGCATGGCGGATTCTCCAAGGGTTTTGCCCGTCGTACCTACGACATGCGAGACAACCGTCCCGATGATCCGTTATTTCCCTTCGCGATTGGACGGCTGGGGTCGGGAGCCAACATGGCGTTCGATACAAACGTGCTTCGGCGGCTCGGCGGCTTCGATCCGGCGATCGGGATCGGCACGACGGCCAAGGGAGGCGACGACCTGGCCTCGTTCTTCCGCGTGGTCGTACGGCATCAATTGGTGTATCAGCCTGCTGCGGTGGTCTGGCACCGGCACCCGCGGGAGATGTCGGCCTTGAGTCAGCAGGCCTTTCGGTACGGCGTCGGTTTCGGTGCGTACATGACGAGCGCGATCGTGCACGAGCCCAGGATGCTCGGGACTCTGGTGCGTCGACTGCCCGCAGGCGTCGCCTTCGCCGCCTCCTCGATGTCATCTCGCGACCGCAAGCAATCCGACGACTGGCCGGTCGAACTGGCCCGACGGGAGAAGCTCGGCATGTTGTCCGGTCCGCTGGCTTATGGCGTGAGTCGCTGGCGATCCCGCCGCGCGAGAGTTGGGACATCGACATGATCAGATACGCGCTGGTCGCCACGGCGGCCAAGGGATTCTCGCTCACCCCCCAGACACGGACGGCCTACCGCCGCCTCGGGAACGCCGTGGAGACAAGACGTCGGATGCGCGCAGGCCTGCCCGATCGTTATCTCGACAGGGCGATCGCCCTGTCTGATCTCATCGCGCTACATCAACCCGTCGTCGCGGGCGATCGTGTTCTCGAGTTGGGCACCGGCTGGGTGCATTTCGAGTCTGTACTCGTGAGATTGCTCGCCGACGTCCGACCCACGATGTTCGACGTCGATGACATGAGGCTATGGCCGGTCTTTCAGCACTACCTGGTCAGTTTGCGAAATGTACTGCCCCGGTTGAACTTGCCGGACGAGCGCCGACCGGTGGCGGCGAAACTCATCGACGACCTGCTGGCCGCCGAGTCGTTCGACAGTGCCTACCAGGTGCTGGGGGCCGAGTACTGCCTGCAGCGCGATGCCTCCCTCGCTCCACTGCGGTCGGAGTCTTACGATCTCGTCGTCAGCGCCGACACTCTCGAGCATGTCGAACGCGGTGTCCTCCCGGAAGTCATCCGGGAGACACATCGGCTGTTGCGGCCAGGCGGATACGCGATTCACCAGATCGACCTGGCCGATCACCTCTCGTATTTCGATCCGGCAATGCCGGCCAAGAACTACTTGCGGTATTCACCCAGCACCTGGGAGCGGTGGTTCAACAGCACCGTTCAGTACGTGAACCGGGTGCAGCGGCGGCAGTGGGATTCGATCTTCACTCAAGCAGACTTCGAGATCGTCGACTGCGGCATCGTCAACGAACCGCTCCGCGGTATCACGGTGCATTCCGAGTACGGGTTGAGCTCGGGCGACGCGGAGGCGACCCTCTTGCGATACGTGCTGAGGCGACCCGGCCCGCGGCACCATTAGCGGGATGAGCCACAGCGCCTGGCCTTCACGCTACGGTGGTGCCCATGGTCCGTACCCCCGTTGCGCTCGCGCTCGTGCTGGCGATCGGGACCTCGGGGTGCGGGCGATCGGCCCCCACGGTTGACGACTTCGCCGGGGAGCTGTCCAAGAGCGTGACCGTCGAGGCGACGACCGGTCACCTGGCCAAGTTGCAAGCCATCGCCGACGCCCACGGTGGGAACCGGGCATTCGGCACGCCCGGCTACGACGCAAGTGTGGACTATGTCGCGAATGCACTGCGCGCCAAGGGGTTCGATGTCACCACCCCGGACATGGAAGTCAAGGTGGCGTACAACAACTCGCCCGAGCTGACGGTCGCCGGCACCCGGATACCGGCTCGGGCACTGGAGTACTCGGTCGGCACGCCGGGGCTCACCGCGCCTTTGGTGCCGGTCAAGGGTGGACCCGGATCAGGCTGCAACAGTGCCGATTACGACGGCCTGCCGATCAAGGGCGCGGTCGCACTGGTGGACCGTGGCACGTGCCCCTTCGCGGTGAAGGAGGCGACCGCGGCAGTTCACGGCGCGGTCGCACTGGTGGTGGCCGACAACAAGGACGACGTCGACGATGCGGGCGTCCCCGCGCGTGGAGGCACTCTCGGCGCCAAGGCGACGGTGAAGATTCCCGCGGTACTGATCCCGAAGGCGGCCGGGGCCCGGCTGCGGGCCGTGGCGGGGCCGGTGTCCCTCAAGCTGGACGCCGGTGTGCGGGTCGAGCACACCCGCAACGTGATTGCCCAGACGAAGACGGGGTCCGCGCAGGACGTCGTGATGGTGGGCGCGCATCTCGACAGCGTCAAGGACGGCCCCGGGATCAACGACAACGGGTCAGGCGTGGCCGCGGTCCTGGAGACGGCACTGCAGTTGGGCAGCGCTCCGAAAATCGCAAACGCGGTACGGTTCGCGTTCTGGGGTGCCGAGGAGGAGGGCACGATCGGCTCGGACCGATACATCGAGTCCCTCGACGTCGAGGCATTGAAAGACATTGCGCTGTATCTGAATTTCGACATGCTCGCATCGGAGAACGCCGGCTACTTCAGCTACGACGGTGACCTGTCCGGACCGCCGCTCCCGGACGACCTGGTGCCCCGAATTCCGGAGGGGTCTGCGGGTATCGACCGGACCTTGACGGCGTATCTGGCCGATGCCGGAAAGCCGCCGCAGGACTATCCCTTCAACGGGCGATCGGACTACGACGCCTTCACCAAGGCCGGTATTCCGGCGGGCGGGTTGGGCACCGGCGATGAGGAGAACATGAACGACGAGCAGGCCCGGCTCTGGGGCGGCACCGCCGGAAAACCTTTCGACTCCAACTATCACAAGAAGACGGACGATTTGGCGCACATCAACCGCACGGCGATGGACATCATGGGTCGGGGAGTGGCTTTCGGGGTCGGTCGGTACGCCCAGGATTTGGGTGGCCGGGGCGGTGTTCCGGTCCGTGCCGACCGGACGCGGCACGTGGTCTCCGCATCATGAGGCGGGTACTGGCCGCCGGCCTGGTGGCCGCCTTCCTGGCGTCGTGTACCCCACCTCCGCAGGCGCCGGCCCCACCGCCACCGCCTGCCCCCGACCTCGCCCGCGATCTGGCCGCCAAGGTCGGCACCGACGGCATCTACACCCACCTGAAGAAGTTCGCCGCCATCGCCGCGGACAACAAGGGCACCCGCGCCGACAGCACGCCCGGTTACCAGGCCAGCGTCGACTATGTGGCGAGCCTGCTGCGGGACAAGGGTTTCGATGTACAAACCCCGGAGTACGTGCGCGTGGTCCGGGGTGCGCCCGGCAACCCGGTGCTCGACGTCGGCGGCAGCCGATGGTCGGTAGTGCAGGCGTCGCTGCTGACGTCCACCGCACCCGGTGGCTTGAGCGCGCCGACCCTGCACGCTGTCAAGCCGGCCGGCTGCGCGGCTGACGACTACGGCACATTGAACCTGCGTGGGGCCATCGCGGTGGTCGATGACCTCGTCTGCTCGGTGGTCGACAAACAGAACGCGGCAGTGGCCCGGGGCGCCGTTGCCGTTCTCGTCGTCAGCCCACCCAGCGCGAACGGAGCCCCACGCGGGCTGTTCAGTCCCGGCTACTACGAACACCTCAACACGCCGGTGGGCATCATCGGCAAGGACGCCGACGCGGCGCTGCTGAAAACCAACGTGCCGGTGAAGCTCACGCTCGACGCCAAGAACACCGGTGTGAAATCACGAAACGTCTTGGCCCAGACCAAGACCGGCGATCCGCACAGTGTCGTGCTGGCAGGCGCACACCTCGACAGCGCACCGACGAGCGCGGGCATCAATGATGCGGCGACCGGTGTGTCGGCATTGCTGGAAACCGCTGCCGCGCTCGGCGGCTCGCCGAAGATCGAGAACGCGGTGCGGTTCACCTTCTGGGGCTCGGGCGCCGTGGGCCAGGAAGGCGCCACCAAGTACGTGCGCGGCTTGGCTGCCGAACCGCTGAATGACATTGCGCTGTACCTGGATTTCGACATCCTCGGCTCACCCAACGCCGGCTTCTTCACGTTCGACGGGGATCAGTCCGGCCAGTCGAACCCCGAGATCCCACCCGACGCGGTGCCGGTCGGGTCGGCGGGTCTCGAGCGCACCTTGGCCGGATACCTGTATCTCGCCGGGAAGCGGCCCGCGGACATGACGCTGGATCTCGGCAGCGGCTACGGCCCGTTCCTCACCGCAGGCATTCCGGTCGGAGGCATCTCGACGGGGACGTCGCAACGCAAGTCGCCGATCCAGGCCAGGCTGTGGGGCGGGCAGGCAGGCGCCGCCTTCGATCCCGGGTATGGGCCGACGGGCGACACCGTGGATCAGCTGAACCGGACCGCGCTGGCGGTGACCGGGTCGGCCGTCGCGTTTGCGGTCGGCACTTACGCACAGTCGCTGACCGGGCCCAACGGCGTGCCGTTGCACGACCAGCGGCACCGGCAAGCAGGCAAGTAGCCAGGTTTCACAGCTATTGCATAACCGGAATCGCCCTTTCTGTGAGGCCGGTTGCCAGGTTGCCGGGTTAGTAATGGTGCCCATGAAAAGCGCATATCGCCGTTGGTCGGCTGTGGCCGGCACCGTGACCGTCGTGGCCATGGGCGGCCTGACGGTCGCCTGCGGTTCGCAGGGCAACAACGCCCCGGCCACCGTCACGGTCACCCCGTCGAGCACCACGACCACCACGACGACGGCCAAGCAGCACCACAGTGGTGGCAGCGGCAACGCGGGTGGCGGCGGTCAGCAGGAGGCGCCCGCACCTGCACCGGAGACGGTTACCAACACCGAGACCGCCACCCAGACACAAACCGAGACGTCGACCTCGGTCCAGACCTCGACGGAGACGTCGACGTCGGTGCAGACGTCGACCCAGACCGTCACGCAGGAGCCGCAGCGGCGCGGGTACAACGGTGGCCAGCAGCAGCAATGGCAGCAGCCGGGTCACTGACCGGCCATGCGTTAGCTCCATCACTGCTTGTATGCAACCTTGCATGCAAGTTGCTAACGTCGTCGGGTGGCCATCGAACAGACCCCCGCCAGCGAGCGCGCCTACCGGGACACCAAGACCAAGATCCTGGGCGGCGCCGTAAGAGGTGGGCAGCTGCTGAGCGAGGTCGAGGTCGCGGCGGAGCTCGGCGTGAGCCGGACTCCGGTGCACGAGGCCTTCCTGCGCCTGGCGGCTGAGGACCTGCTCGACCTGTTGCCCCGCCGGGGCGCGGTCGTGGTGCCGATCCCACCGCGCGAAGCCACCGACCTGCTCGAGATGCGCCTGGCGCTGGAGGGCAGCGCGGTGCGCCGGCTCTGCCGCTCCGAGACCACCGCGCAGGCGGCGGCTGCCGAGCTCGCCCGCCTGATCGACCAGCAACGCGGCGCCGCCGCCGACCTGGTGCGCTTCGCCGAGCTCGACGACGCCTTCCACCGGCGCATCGTGGACGCCGCGGGCAACTGCATCGCACAGCGGTTCTACGGCTCGCTGGGGGACCGGCAGCGCCGGATGATGGCCGACGCGGTGCAGGCCGACCGCACCCTGGTGGACCGGCTCATCGCCGAGCACGCCGAGCTGGCCCAGACCATCGACGCCCGCGACGCGACGGCGTTCGACGCCCGCCTGCTGGCGCATCTCGAGTCGACGTATGAGGTGGTGCTGCGATGAAGCCGTGGCTAGCCGTTGCCGCCGGAGTCTTCTGCATCGGTTGGGGCGGAAACCAATTCACCCCGATGCTGATCGAATACGTGCACCGCGCCGGATACTCGCGCGTGGATGTCGACGTTCTGCTGGGCGCCTACGTGCTCGGTCTGATCCCCGGCCTGCTGATCGCCGCTGCGATGTCGAACCGCTACGGCCGGCGTCCATTGATGGTCGCCGGGCTGATCAGCTCGGCACTGGGCAGTCTGATCCTCGCGACCGGTGAATTGGGCGGATTCCCAGCACTTTTCGTCGGCCGGCTGCTCTGTGGGCTGAGCGTGGGTGTCGCGATGGCCGTCGGCTCGACCTGGATCGCGGAGCTCTCCGCACCTCCGTATGACACGGCAGCGACGGGGGCCGGCGCCCGCCGGGCCTCGATCTGGCTGTCGCTGGGGCTGGCGATCGGCCCCTTGTGCTCGGGCCTGCTGGCGCAGTTCGCGCCGTTGCCGTTGACCCTGACGTATCTGGTGCAGGCGGCGCTGTGTGCGCCCGCGCTCTGGCTGGTGCTGACTCGCACGGTGGAGACCCGGGGCGCTCGCGTCAGCGGAGACCTGTTGTCCCAGTTGCGGGTTCCGGCTGCCACGCACCGCCGCTTCGTCCGCGTGGTGGCTCCGATGGCGCCGTGGGTGTTCGGGTCCGCGGCCATCGCGTACGCCATCGTGCCGGCCCTGGTCGCCGATCGGCTCGGCCCCTGGGCGCTGCTGTACACCGCAGGCCTGACGGTCCTGACGCTCGCTTGCGGCGTGCTGGTGCAGCCGATCGCGAGGCGGTTGGACGACCATTCCAGCGCCCGCGCCGTGGTGGTGTCCATGGTGCTGATGTCGGCGGGAGTGTTCGCCGCGGTCGCCACGGCGGTCACCCGCTCACCGGCCATCGCGGTGCTGGTGGCCATGCTGCTGGGCAGTGCCTACGGCATCGCCATCGTGTCGGGGCTGCTGGAGATTCAGCGCATCGCCAAACCCCACGAGTTGGCCGGGGTGTCCGGCGTGTACTACTCGTTGGCGTACGTGGGCTTCCTGTTGCCGGCGGTGCTCGCCGCACTGGCCCACTACGTCAGCTACCCGGCGATGCTCACCGTGGTCGGCCTACTGGCGGCGGTGTGCACCGCGATCTGTGCGGCAGGCTGGTCCAAGCATCTGCCGGCACGCGCCTAGCGGTTGCGGAAGACGTTGGCGGCCAGGTAGAGGACGTAACCGATCGCGCCGATCGTCGCCACCTTGCGCGTCTGGGGCACGATGAGGCCGACGCCCAACGCCGTCTCGATCGATCCGTTGACCTTGATGTGCTTGTCGACGTCCTCCGGGAACGCCGTCGCGGCCATGCCCCTGAAAAGGTCGGGCTTGATGAAGTGTGCGAGCCCGACCAGGGCCAGGCCGATTCCGGCCAGCAGGCCCTTCGTCCCAGCGGTGTTCTCAGCGGTGTCGGTCACTGTGGTCCTCTCTTGATCACGAAATCTTGTAGTCGCTCAACGGAAATTCGGAAGCTTCGCGGATCGCCGTCTCGGTCGACGACGGGCGCAGCAGCGTGGGCTCACCCGCGGGATTGAAATAGTACGAGTGGGCGCTGGCGCAATTGCCCAGGGTGAAGATCGAATCGCCGAGCAGTTCGGTCATCCGGTCCAGGAATGCGGTGTTCGCTTCCTCGGTGACCTCGAACGTCGTCGCGCCGCGCTGCTTCACCTCGGTGAAAAGCCGGTCCATCAGCCGCATCTGGTACTCCATGGTGTTGAAGAAGTTCAACCCCAGGAAGGCGTACGGGCTGGCCAGGCTCAGATAGTTCGGGAAGTACGGCATCGACACGCCCTGGTAGGCCTGGAACCGCGTTTCGCGCCACCACTTTCCGAGATCGCGTCCCTCGCGACCGATCACCTCGATGGCGGGGAAGTTGGCCTCCCACAGGTCGAAACCGGTGGCGAGTACCAAGGTATCGATCTCGACCTTGACGCCGTCGTTGCCGATGATCCCGTCGGCGACGACGTGGTCGATGCCGGCATCCTGCAGGTGTACGTTGGGCCGGTTGAAGGCCTGGTAGTAACCGTTGCTGAAAGTCGGCCGCTTGCAACCGAAGTCGTAGTCCGGGGTCAGCCGGCGCCGCAGGTCCTTGTCGCGGATGACGAAGAATCGGTGCATCTTCGACAGATCGGATGCCGAGATGTTGAAGCGACCCCGGAACATCCCGTAGTGCCGGACGCCGACGGACACCATCACTTCGTAGATCGAGTCGGTGAGCCAGCGAAGTACGCGCTGCGTCAAGGGGAATCGGGCGAACATCCGCTTGGCCCGAGGGCCGAAGCGCGGATCGATCTTCGGTACCACCCAGATCGGCGTGCGCTGGAACACCGTCAGGTCGGCGGCGGTCTTGGCCAGCTCGGGGATCAGCTGCACGGCGGTGGCGCCGGTGCCGATGACCGCGACGCGCTTGCCCGCCGGGTCGTAGTCGTCGTCCCAGTCGGTGGTGTGGACGACGCGGCCGGCGAACGTTTCGATCCCCGGGATCGCCGGGATGTTCGGCTGGGACAGGAAGCCGGTGGCGGTGATCAGGTAGCGGGCGCTGAGGGTTTCGCCGTCGGCGATGCTGACGCGCCAGAGCGAGGCGTCCTCGTCCCAGCGGGCCCCGTTGACGACGACGTTGAACCGGATGTGGCGGCGCACGTCGTACTTGGCCGCGACATCATCGGCGTACCGCTTGATCTCGGGGCCCGGGGTGAACAGGCGCGACCAGTTCGGGTTGGGCTCGAAGAAGTACGAGTAGGTGGTGGTGGGCACGTCGACCGCGAGGCCGGGGTAGTGGTTGACGTACCAGGTACCGCCGAGGTCGTCCTCGCGCTCCAGGATGGTGAAGTTTTCGATCCCGAGGCGTTTGAGCTGGATGGCCGCGCCGATACCGGCGAATCCCGCGCCGACGATGACCGCGTCGAACTGCTGCGTCGTCATAGTCAGACGGTACCTCAGGTACCGCTTCGGGTAATGAGTCCAATGGCTCTAGTAACCGCCAGCGCGGGGACGTCCAGGGTCTTGGATCCCAGGTCATGGCGGGCCCCGGTGATCTCGATGAGCTCGGTGGGCGCCGGGATCAGCGCGGCGGCGGCCGTCAGCTCGGCAATGCTGCCGAACGGGTCGGCCGTGCCGTGGGTGAAGACGGTCGGCACGTTGATCTGGCCCAAGTGCTCGGTACGCGCGCGCTCCGGCTTGCCGGGCGGGTGCAGTGGATAGGAGAACAGCGTCAGTGCCGCCAGGCCGGCGCCCTGCGCTGCCACCATCGACGTCATCCGGCCACCGTAGGAATGGCCGCCGGCGATCACCGGTCCATCGGTCAGCGTGTGCGCCAGTTCGACGGCGTCGACGATGCCCTGCTGATCTGATGCCGCGGAGTTCGACGGTGGACCCTTCGGCCGGCGGCGCCGGTACGGCAGGTCGTAGCGGATGGCCAACCAGCCGTGGCGGGCCCACTCGTCGCAGATGCGGATGATCAGCGGGGCGTCGCGATTGCTGCCGGCACCGTGGGTGAGCAGCACGACGCCCGTCGGGGTGCCATCGGGTTCGTGCGCGACGCCCGCGATGGCCTCAAGATTCATACGTCAACCGGAAGAGTGCGTTGACGGGACCGTGACCGTGGCCCAGGGGGTAGGCCGCCCGTAGGCATTCGGTCACCCAGCTCTTGCCGAACGCCACCGCGTCGGGCACCGAAAAGCCGTGCGCCAGTGCACAAGCCGTGGACGCGGCGAGGGTGTCACCCGCCCCGTGGTCATGGCCGGTCTCGATGCGCTCGGTGGTGAATTCGTAGAACTCGCAGCCGTCGTACAGCAGGTCGGGGCTGTGATCGCTGGACCGCAGATGGCCGCCCTTGACCAGCGCCCACTTCGGGCCCAGGTCGTGCAGGGCCTTGGCGGCGTCGCGTTGCGTCGACGCGTCCACTACCTGGATACCCGTGATCAACCGGACCTCGTCCAGGTTCGGGGTGACCAGGGTGGCGATCGGAAACAGCTGGGTGCGAACCGAATCCAGCGCGCTGGGGTGCAGCAGCGGGTCACCGTGCATCGACGCGCACACCGGGTCGACGACCAACGGGATGTCGTCGTCGAGGCCACACCATGTCTCGGCGACGGCACCGATGATCTCGGCCGACGCCAGCATGCCGGTCTTGGCCGCCTGGAAGCCGATGTCGTCGGCCACCGCGGTGATCTGCGCACTGATGATGTCCAGCGGCAGCTCGTGAAAACCCTTGACCCCCACCGAGTTCTGCACCGTCACCGCAGCGACGGCGACGCACCCGTGCACGCCGAGCATGGCGAAGGTGCGCAGGTCGGCCTGGATGCCGGCGCCACCGCCGGAATCCGAACCGGCAATGGTCATCACCCGCAGGGGCGTCTGGCCCGGCGGGGTCAAGGGCAGGAAGTTCACTTCGACATCACGGAGCCAAGGGTAGATACACCCGGTTCCCGTGTTCGGCGAACTCCTGTGATTTCTCGGCCATGCCCTGCGCGATCTCATCCGCGTAATCAGGTGCGACCCCGTCCGGGTAGGCGTCGCGGATGTCCTGCGTGATGCGCATCGAGCAGAACTTCGGGCCGCACATGGAGCAGAAGTGCGCGGTCTTGGCGGGCTCGGCGGGCAGTGTCTCGTCGTGGTACTCGCGGGCGGTGTCCGGGTCGAGCGACAGCGCGAACTGGTCGTGCCAGCGGAACTCGAAGCGGGCCTGGGACAGTGCGTTGTCGCGATCCTGAGCGCCGGGGTGGCCTTTGGCGAGGTCGGCGGCGTGCGCGGCGATCTTGTACGCGATCACCCCGTCCTTGACGTCCTTGCGGTTGGGCAGGCCCAGGTGTTCCTTCGGGGTGACGTAGCACAGCATCGCGGTACCGGCCTGGGCGATGATCGCCGCACCGATGGCCGAGGTGATGTGATCGTACGCCGGCGCGATGTCGGTGGCCAGCGGGCCGAGCGTGTAGAACGGGGCCTCTTCGCAGAGTTCCTCTTCCAGGCGCACGTTCTCGACGATCTTGTGCATCGGGACGTGGCCCGGGCCCTCGATCATCACCTGCACGCCATGCGATTTCGCGATTTTGGTGAGCTCGCCGAGGGTCGTCAGCTCGGCGAACTGGGCCTCGTCGTTGGCGTCGGCGATCGAGCCGGGACGCAGGCCGTCACCGAGAGAGAAGGTGACGTCGTAGCGCTGCAGGATTTCGCAGAGCTCTTCGAAGTGCGTGTACAGGAACGACTCCTGGTGGTGCGCCAGGCACCACGCCGCCATGATCGAACCGCCGCGGGAGACGATGCCGGTGACACGCTTGACCGTCAGCGGGATGTAGCGCAGCAGCACGCCGGCGTGCACGGTCATGTAATCGACGCCCTGCTCGCACTGCTCGATGACGGTGTCGCGGTACAGCTCCCAGGTCAGCAGCGTGGGATCACCGTTGACCTTCTCGAGCGCCTGGTAGATGGGCACGGTGCCGACCGGGACGGGGGAGTTGCGCAGGATCCACTCGCGGGTTTCGTGGATGTTCTTGCCCGTGGACAGGTCCATGATGTTGTCGGCACCCCAGCGTGTGGCCCACACCATCTTGTCGACCTCCTCGGAGATCGAGGACGTCACCGCGGAGTTGCCGATGTTCGCGTTGACCTTGACCTTGAACGCCTTGCCGATGATCATCGGCTCCAGCTCGGGGTGGTTGTGGTTGGCCGGGATCACCGCGCGACCGCGGGCCACCTCGTCACGCACCAACTCGGCGGGCATGCCTTCGCGGACCGCGATAAAGGCCATCTCGGCGGTGATCTCGCCGTTTCGGGCGCGCTGCAACTGGGTGCCGCGGTCCTTGATGACACCGGGACGGGCGGGCAGGCCCTTCTCCAGGTCGATGGTGGCGGTCTCGTCGGTGTACGGACCCGAGGTGTCGTACAGGTCGAGGTGGTCGCCGTTGGTCAGATTGACCCGCCGGAACGGGACCTTTCCACCGTCGGGAAGCTCCCGGTAAACCTTGGTGCTGCCCTGGATGGGGCCGCAAGAAAGGTCGTTGAATACAGCAATTGCAGTCATCTGCTTACTCCCTACGCCGGCATTACCCGGTCAGGTTCATACGGTCGACGGCGCCATCCAGCCGTCCTCTCAGCGCACCAGGGTGTGCGCTCCCGCGCGGACGTTGTTCACCGTAGTCGATGCTCGCCGGAAGGCAAGGGTGCGGCGCCGCGTAGGTGGTGCCCGCGGTTTCGGCTGTTCGGTGACTGGGAATCGAATTGTCATGAGGTCGTTTGTATAGCTAACATATGTTTTTTCGATATTGGAGCGAAGACCAACTGATGACGACTGACACCGAGCTCACCGGGCCGCGCGACACCGCGCTCGCGGCAACCGCGCGCCGACGCGTCCAGATGGACCACGAACACCCGCGCTACAAGTGGGTCGTCCTGGCCAACACCACGCTGGGCACACTGCTGGCCACGATCAACGCGTCGATCGTGCTGATCTCACTGCCGGCCATCTTCCGGGGCATCGGGCTGAACCCGCTGGCGCCGAGCAACGTCAGCTACCTGCTGTGGATGCTCATGGGATACCTCGTGGTGACCGCCGTGCTGGTGGTGCCGTTCGGCCGGCTCGGGGACATGTACGGCCGGGTCCGCATCTACAACCTGGGCTTCGTGGTCTTCACGCTGGCGGCCGTCGCGCTGTCGTTCGATCCGTTCCACCTCGGTGGTGGCGCGGTCTGGCTCATCGCCTGGCGGGTGGTCCAGGGAGTCGGCGGCGCGATGCTGATGGCGTCGTCGTCGGCGATCCTGACCGATGCCTTCCCGGCCAACCAGCGCGGCATGGCGCTCGGCGTCAACATGGTGGCGGCCGTGGCCGGGTCGTTCCTCGGTCTGCTGATCGGCGGGTTCCTCTCCGAGTGGGAATGGAAGGCCGTGTTCTGGGTCGGCATCCCGATCGGCGTGGTCGGTGCCATCTGGAGCTACCGCTCGCTGCGCGAGCTGGGTTCACGGTCGCCGGGCAAGCTGGACTGGGCCGGCACGGTGACCTTCGGTCTGGGCCTGACGGTGCTGCTGCTCGGCATCACGTATGGCATTCAGCCGTACGGCAATTCGCCGACGGGCTGGGGCAGCCCCGCGGTGCTGGGCTCGATCGGTATCGGGCTGCTCCTGCTGGCCGTGTTCTGCTTCATCGAGCTGAAGGTCGAATCGCCGATGGTCGACATGCGGCTGTTCAAGTCGGCGACGTTCGGCATGGGCAACCTGGCCGGGCTGCTGTCCTCGGTGGGGCGCGGCGGTCTGCAGTTCATGCTGATCATCTGGCTGCAGGGCATCTGGCTGCCGCTGCACGGCTACGACTTCGAGTCGACCCCGTTGTGGGCGGGCATCTACCTGTTGCCTGCGACTATCGGCTTCCTGGTGGCGGCACCCGTCGCCGGCACCCTGTCCGACCGCTTCGGCGCCCGGCCGCTGGCGGTCGGCGGCATGCTGCTGATGGCGGTGACTTTCGTTGCGCTGCTGCTGATCCCGGTCAACTTCGAATACTGGGAATTCGCGTTGCTCGTATTCCTCAACGGCATCGGCGGCGGTATCTTCACCGCGCCGAACACCGCGGCCATCATGTCCAGCGTGCCGGCCGCACAGCGCGGCGCGGCATCGGGTGTGCGGTCGACGTTCTTCAACGCCGGCAGCTCGCTGTCGATCGGCATCTTCTTCTCGCTCATGGTCGTCGGGTTGGCCGGCACTCTGCCGGCCGCGTTGTCCAGCGGCCTTCAGCAGCAAGGGGTTTCGGCTGACGTTGCGCAGCAGGTGGCCGAGCTGCCGCCGGTGGGCAGCCTGTTCGCGGCCTTCCTCGGCTACAACCCGGTGGGTGAATTGCTGGCCCCGTTCCACGCCCTGCAACAGCCGGGCGTCAATGCCGCCACCCTGACGGGACAGCGCTTCTTCCCGCAGCTGATCACCGAACCGTTCCACTCCGGCCTGGTCGTGGTGTTCGGCGCGGCTGCGGTGATGATGCTGCTCGGCGCGGTGGCGTCGATGTTCAACCCCGGCACCTACGCCACGGAGCCCGGCGCCGACAACGAGGCCTGACCTTCTCCAACGCCGAATGGCCACTTAGGGCACGGAATTCTCGAACCACCGTGCTTTGGGTGGCCATTCGTCGCTGGTCGGGATGTCGGCACCAACTGTGCCATTGACAAATGGCACAGTCGGTGGTGTCCTTTTGCCGTGACGGAAACCGATCGGGCAACGTTGCCCGAAGTACCTACCCGTGCGTCGCTGCGTGCGACCGTTTCGGCCACCGTGGCCCGGTGGACGCTGGGAAATCTGACCAGCGTCATCCCCATGAACCAGCCCGGTGTCTGGTTCGGGCGCGGGCTCATCGCCACCATCATGGAAACCTTCGGGTCCATGCCCGGCGGCACCCGCATCATCCCGGTGGGCACGCCCGAGATGCGGGGCGAATGGGTGCTGGGCCCGGGCGTCGAGTTCGGCAACCGCGCCGGTTACTACGTGCACGGCAGTGCGTACGTCATCTGCTCGGCACGTACCCACCGCAAGCTGGTGGCGCGCCTGTCCGAGGCGACGGGCCTGCCGATGTTCGTGGTGGACTACCGCCTGGCCCCCGAACACCGCTTCCCGACGGCGGCCAAAGACGTCGAAGCCGGATACCGCTGGCTGCTGTCGGAAGGCTATGCCGCCTCCGACATCGTGATGGGTGCCGATTCGGCTGGCGGCCACCTGACGTGCGACATGCTGCTGGCGCATGCCGGCGACGCGGACTTCCGGCCGGCGGGCGTGGTGTTGTTCTCGCCGCTGATCGACGTGACGCTCGGGCTCGCCTTGGAGCAGGAGAAGGCGACATACCGCGATCCGGCGATGTCTGCCACCGCGGCTGCCCGCATGGTCGGGCTGTACACCGAAGGCCAGAACCTGGCCGATCCGCGACTGCGACTCGACTTCACGAGGGCGGAGTTGTTGCCGCCCATGCTGATTCAGGTCGGTGGCTTCGAGATGCTGCGCGCCGACGCCCGCTATCTCGATGCGGAGCTGCGGCGGGCCGGCGGCGGCAGCACGCTCGAGGTCTGGCCCGGCATGGTGCACGTCTTCCAGGCCCTCCCGCATCTGGCACCCGAAGCCACACCGGCATTGCGCCGTGCCGCGGCCTTCATCGCCGACGCCTACAGACGATCCAACAAACTCGAAGAGGTGAGCTGATGATCGGCCTCGATACGATCCTCAATGTCTTTCGCGGCGAACGCCGCTCGGGCAAGGCGAGGGCAGTGGTCACCGGCGCCGGCAGTGGCATCGGGCGATCGTTCGCCCTGGAGCTGGCGCGGCGGGGTGGCGAGATCATCTGTGCTGACATCAGCATGGAGCGCGCCAACGAGACCGTGGCGCTGATCGACCAGCTGCCGACCGGCAAGGGTCACGCTGTGCAGTGCGACGTATCCGACCGCACCGCCATCGAGCTGCTGGCCAAGCAGGCGCAGGAGATCTTCGGCGGTGCACCGACCCTGGTAATCAACAACGCGGGCGTCGGCATCGGCGGAAAACCGGTGGGCGACATCGGCTTCGAGGACTGGGACTGGGCCCTCGGCATCAACCTGTGGGGCGTTGTCTACGGCTGTGAGGTCTTCACGCCGCTACTGCGCGAGGCCGGCAAGGGCGGCATCATCAACGTGGCCTCGGCGGCCGGATTCGCAGCCGCCCCGTCGATGGCGGCCTACAACGTCTCCAAGGCCGGCGTGATGTCGCTGTCCGAAACCCTGGCCGCCGAACTCGACGGCACCGACGTCGCCGTCACCGTGCTGTGCCCAACTTTCGTGAAAACCAACGTCTTCACCGACGGCCGCATCACCCCCGGCTCGATGAGCCTGAGTCAGCAGCTGGCCCGCTGGACCGGACTGTCTGCCGACAACGTCGCGGCCCGCACCCTGGACGCGCACGACGGCGGCCGGCTCTACGTGGTGCCGCAACTCGACGCCACCGTCATCTGGCACCTCAAGCGACACTTCCCGGCCCTCTACGTCCGCGGCGCCGGACTTCTCGGCCGCGTCCTTCCCAAAGACTGATTCCTTCCCGAGAACTGAAAGGACACATCGTGGCAATGGATCTCGATGAGATGCTGCAGAAGATCAAAGACAAGCAATGGGCCCTGGCCGACATCGACTGGGATGCACCGGGAGCCGAGCTGATCGAGCCCGAACTGTGGGCCAAGCTCAAGCCGTTCATGACCGATCTGATGTGGATCGAGAACGTCGGCGCCCGTGGTTTTGCCGCGCTGGCCAAGAAGGCCCCGACGCCAACCCTGAAGAGCATCTACGAGCACTTCCACGCCGAGGAGCAGAAGCACGCCAACGCCGAGCTGGCGCTGATGCGCCGCTGGGGCATGCTCGAGAACGACGAGGTGCCGCCGCCGAGCGTCAACGTGCAGCTGGTGATCACCTGGCTCGACAAGTTCTCCGACGGCATGTCGCTGTCGATCCTCGGCACCGTCATCCCCATGCTCGAAGTGGCACTGGACGGCGCGCTCATCAAATTCATCACCGATGAGGTCAAGGATCCGGTGGCGCAAGAGGTGTTCAAGCGGATCAACTCCGACGAATCACGCCACCTCGCAGTTGATTTCGAGGTGATGGACATCATCGGGCACTCGGGCATGCGCAAGCTGGCCGTCGACTTCGTCGGCAGCTGGATGAACCCGGCGCTGGTGGTCGGCACCTTGAGCTACTTTCCCCTGCTCAACAAGATGCGCGACAACATCGTCGCGATGGGCATCGACGAGGAGCGCCTGTACCAGGCGATGCGCCGCTTCCAAAGTGTCGGTGAGCGAAGCGCTTTCGCGCGCCGGGTGCCCATGTACCGGTTCGTCTCATGGCACGCCAAGAAGGTGATCGACCGCACCTCGAAGTACCACTGGCTGGCTGACTCGCTGGTGGTGGTCACCGGCGCCATTCCGATGCCGTTGGTGCGCAACACGCCGAGCTGGTCGAACGAGATGACCTACGAGCCGGTCGCGTAAAGGAACACAGCAATGACACTTTCGACAGCCATCATCGGTGCCGGGTTCGCCGGCATCGGCGCCGCCATCCGGCTCAAAGACCAGGGCATCACCGACTTCGAGATCTTCGAACGCGGCACCCGGGTCGGCGGCACCTGGCGCGACAACACGTATCCCGGTGCCGCCTGCGACATTCCGTCGCGCCTGTACTCGTACAGCTTCGCGCCGAACCCGGATTGGTCGCACACCTACTCGGGCAGCGCGGAAATCCTCGGTTACATCGACACAATGGTCGAGTCCGCGGGTATCGCGCCGCACATCCGCTTCGGCCACAACGTCACCGGTGTGGAGTACGACGAGGTGGCGGGGGAGTGGACCGTCAACTTCGAGGGGCGCGAGCCGGTCCGGGCACGCACCGTCATCGTCGCCTCGGGGCCGTTGGCGAACGTCAGTTTCCCGAAGATCACCGGCATCGAGACCTACGAAGGCCACAAGATTCACAGTGCCCGTTGGGATCACGACTACGACTTCACTGATAAGCGGGTCGCGGTCGTCGGCACCGGCGCCAGCGGCGTGCAGATCGTCCCGGAACTGGTGAAGGTCGCCAAGTCGGTCAAGGTGTTTCAGCGCACCCCGGGATGGGTGATCCCGCGTGCCAACAGCTCCACCTCCGGATGGTTGAAGCGAATCTACAAAGACGTGCCCTTCGCCGAGAAGCTTGCCCGCTCGGCCTGGTTCTGGGGCCACGAGTCGGTAGCGCTCGGCGTGGTCTGGGACAGCCCGTTCACCCGGGTGGTCGAGGCGCTGAGCCTGGCGAATCTGCGTCTGCAGGTCAAGGATCCGTGGCTGCGTCGCCAGCTGAAGCCGGACTTCTCGGCCGGCTGCAAGCGGCTGCTGATGACCAGCGACTACTACCCGGCTCTGCAGGCCGACAACTGCAAGTTGGTGACCTGGCCCATTGCCCGGTTGTCGCCCAAGGGAATTCGCACTGTAGAGGGTGTCGAGCACCAATTCGACGCCATCGTGTTCGCCACGGGCTTCGAAGTGTCCAAGGCGGGCACCCCGTTCCCCGTCATCGGCATCGACGGCCGTGAGCTGGCCGCGGAATGGAGCCGGGGCGCGTACGCCTACCGCAGTGTCGCGGTATCCGGTTATCCGAACCTGTATTTCACCTTCGGACCCAACTCAGGCCCCGGCCACAGCTCCGCGTTGGTGTACATGGAGGCGCAGATCGACTACATCGTCGAGGCGATCTCCAAGCTGCTGCAGTTCGGCTGGAAGTCGCTCGACGTACGGCCCGAGGTGCAGGCCAGCTACAACGAGGACATCCAGCAGCGGCTGCAGTCCACCACGTGGAACTCCGGGTGCCAGAGCTGGTACCTGACCGATGATGGTTTCAACGCGACGATGTTCCCCGGGTTCGCGACCCAGTACGTCAACCAGCTGAAGACCGTCAATCTGCACGACTTCAAGATCACTGCTGAACAGACCAGCGGTGCGTCGGTCCTGACCGCATAGAATCCGCTGGTGGCTGAGTACCGGATCGACGACCTCGCACGTGAAGCGGGGACGACAACCCGGAACGTCCGCGTCTACCAGGAGAGCGGCCTGCTGCCCCGGCCTCAGCGCCGGGGTCGGGTCGCGATCTACACCGACCGGCACCTGAGCCAGTTGCAGGCGATCGTCCGCCTGCTCAGCGAGGGCTTCACCGTCAAACACATCCTCAAGTTCCTCACCGGGTTGCAGCGCGGCGAGGGACTTGTCGAGGTGCTGGACCTGGCGGAGCTCGAAGAGCTGGTGATCTCACCGTGGTCGAATCCTGAATCGCAGACCATGACGCGCGACGAGCTGCAGATGCAACTCGGCCGGCTGGACGGCGCCACGCTGCGCCGGCTGGTCGCCGGCGGGATCATCAAGGTAACGGACGACAAGGACTCCTTCCTGGTGCCCGACCGTCGAGTGATCGACGACTTCGCCAGGCTCATCTCCCGCGGTATGCCGCTGGCGGCCATCTTGAAGACCACCACGGCGGTGGACAAGAAGCTCGACGAAGCGGCGCGTGCCATGACCCGTGCCGGGCACACCGAGGTGGTGCGGCAACGGGGGACCGGCTGGTATCCCAGCAACGACGTCGAACTTGCCTGGGCTGCTGATCTGATTGACGCCATGCGGCGGGTATCTCGCCGTTCTGCCCACGCTAGCCTGGACCGCGCGTTAGATGAAGCGGTGCGTGCCGAGCTGCGGCAGTACCAGCAGGAGGCCAAGGACAGGGAGGCTCCTGCCGAACGGAAGGCGTGAGTCATGGCAGGGGCACACGAAGCTGGGGCTGAGTCCGGCAAGCGGAAGCGACGCGGGCCGAAGACGCTCGTTCAAGCGGTGTTCGCGTTGATGGAAGACGTCGCCGAGCTGAGGAAGTCCGCTCAATACATCGCGGACAACATCGCCGAGCTGAGCGTGAGTGCTGCCGGTATCGACCGGCACGCGGAATTGATCGCCAGCCAGATCACCACCCTGACCGAGGCCGCGGCCGGCATCGACACCTCCGCCGAGAAGATCGCGTTCGGCGCCAATTCGATTGCCGCGACCCTGCCGAGCCTGCAGCGACTGGCCGAAGTCGTGGAGCCGCTGGACACGACCGTGGCTCGGCTCGGGTGGTTCGTCGACCGGATTCCCGGCGGTAAGCGGAGCTAGGAAAGCGAGACGGCTCGAGAACGCCGTCCTCGTTCACAACCTCTGCCTGTAGTCGGTCCCATCCGTCCGGCTGTTCCCGACCCCATTGACAACGGTGGCGGCGGTCCGTTAGCTTCAAACAGCGAGTAGACCGATTGGTATATCTTTGCCGGGGTGTCAACGGCGCCAAGGGAATAGGGGAACGTCGTTGGCTGATGTGGAGACACCCGCTACTAGATCCCCGGTCGCCGTGACCGGCGTGTTCGACTGACGGGCCTGGCGGCCAACGGCTATGAACCGCACCATCGGAATCGGTCAACTACGCAGTGCCACAAGGTATTATCTCGAACTTGCCGCAAGTGGTGAGTCAATCACGGTCAAACGTAGAGGTATTGATGTGGCGTCGATCCACCCTCCGGAGCGCCCGATTCAGGAACGCCGCCGTCGGCTGCCTTCGCCAGGCTACTTGGTGATTCGGGTGGCTCTTCCGGCGTTCCGCGCCGCGGCCAGCCGCTACCTGAACATGGTGGCCAATGGTGCGGTCGTCGAAATTTACGATCAAGGTCAGTCGACCGCAAGGATCACCCGGGCATCCGAGGCGTAGTGCCATCCGCTCGCGCCAGGCTGAGTCGGACTGGCAGCTATTCTCCTTGGGCGTCAAGGAAATACCTCAAGCGATGAGGCGTGCCGATCGGCTATTGCCACCCGCCGGACATCGGAGGAACGTATATCGGTGGACCGGCGGCGCCGCTGGGGCGCTGCCCCGATATAGAGGGGGTGGGTCGTGTACGCACGCTCTACCACTATTCACGCACAACCCTCGGCCATCGACGCGGGAGTCGCTCACCTCCGCGATGAAGTGATGCCCAAACTCCAAGGGCTCGAAGGGTTCGTCGGTATGTCGCTGCTCACCAACCGCGAATCCGGCCGGTGCATCGCGGTGACCGCGTGGCACTCCGAAGAGGCGATGAACGCTGTCGCCGAGCAGGTTCGGCCGATCCGCGAACAGGCGATCGAGATGTTCGGCGGCGCCGGGACCGTCGACGAGTGGGACATCGCGGTGTTGCACCGCGCCCGTCAGATGCCCGAAGGCGCATGTGCGCGCGTGACGTGGGGGCACGTCGATCCGGCCCATGCCGACGCCGCCATCGACCACTTCAAGATGAACATCGTGCCCGACAGCGAGGCGCTCGAGGGCTTCTGCAGCACCAGCCTGCTGATCGACCGCGCCACGGGCCGTGGCGTGTCCTGCACAACGTTCGACAGCCGAGAAGCCATGGACCGCAACCGGGATGGCGCGCGCTCGATGAAGCAGACGCGCATGAAAGAAGCCGGTGCGAGCGAGCTCGACGAGGCTGAGTTCGACGTGGCTTTCGCCCACCTGAGGGTGCCGGAACTCGTTTAGCCACACGCGCCGAACCGACCCGAGGACTGGACTAGAACGGTGCCGGGTCGTGTTCGGCTGCGCCGTGGGTGCAAGCCAAGAATCTGCCAAGCGCCGGGGTGCACGCTTCATTCACCAATCAGCAGCGGATCGACGGCAGTGTCGACGAACAAACAGACAGGTTGAGTTCACATGACGCGACGAATCACCCGACTGGCCGCGGCGGCACTACTGTCCGGCGGAATGAGTCTGGCCGCCTTCGGATTGAGCGCCGGCACCGCCCAAGCAGAACCCTCCTCGGGTACCTGGTGTCCGGGCCAGCCGGTCCCCGGAGGTTTCACCGAGGTTGACTGGGACTGGACGACCTGCCATCGGTACAACCTGGTACACCGCGGAATGCCTCCTCAGGTCGTTGGCATGACCGCTGAAGACGGCTGGTACGGGGGCCATCCCCACTACCGCACAGTCGCCGGTGAGAACACCAACGCAACGTGCCAGTTCTTGGGGTGCCCGTAGTGAAACTCATTGTGAGCAAACGCCTTTCCGTGCTCAGAATGGTGCGTGTTCGTCCCAGTCTTCCGCCGCCAAGGCCATTTCGAGTTCACGGCACCGGCGCCATTCCTCGCTAGCGATGCGTTCTTCGTTGAGCATGCGTGCCTCGTTGATGAGTTGTTGGCGTTCTTGAGCACGGGTGCGCTTGCGTTTGGGCATGCAGTAGCCGCGCCCGGGTGTGCGCACCGGCTGGTCGGTGATCTCGAGTGTTCCGGTGGGTGCGGCCAGTTGTGGATACCAGTGGGCGCCTTCGGGTTTGGTGATGTAGGTGTGCCCGGTCGGGGCAACCCACACGACGGTACCGTCCGGGTATTGGTGGTCGGTCCAGCCGTGGAACGTTTTGAGCAGGTGGTGGAACCGGCACAGGCATTTGAGGTCCGACGGGTGCGTCGGGCCGGCCGGGTACGGCACGGTGTGGTCGAGGTCGCAGGCCTGCGCGGGCCGGTCACAGCCGGGGAACCGGCAGGTCAGGTCCCGGCAGCGCACGAACTCCGCGAGCTTGGCCGACGGTCGGTACCGGGGCTCGGCCGCATCCGGCGGTATCGCGACGTGGCGGACCGTCGCGCCGTCGGCGAGGTGGGCGACCTGTTCTGCGGGGATCTGCCCGTACCCGGGCAGAAACCCCGGCGCCTCACCCTCGAGAGTTTCGGGGCCGGCGATCACGTGGATCACCGCGCGAGTGCCGACGGTCTGCGCCGGCAGATTTGCAATGGCCCTGGCCTGGCAGTCGTCCTGTCCGCACTGGCATGCCAGTCGGTCCCCGCGGGCGAGGGCGTCGATGGCGGCGGCACGGCGCTGATCATGGCTGCGCGGATCGTTGCGGCTCACCCCCTTGGCCAGATCGTCGAGCGCGGCGTCCAGCACGGCGGCGGTAGCGGCATTGACCGTGCCGCAGATGCTCGCCGCGCCCGGGCCGCAGGCGCGAATATCGAGGTAGCGGGCCTGTGACGGGGGTTGGGGTGCGTGGACCCCGGCCTGGTCGGACGCGGCGATAACCGCGTCGATGCGTTGCTCCATCTTCGGTTTCGACAACCGGCCCCAGGCCACGATCTTCGCGGCCAGGTCGGCGTCGACCTGGCCGGCGACATCGTCGTCGATGATCAGGTCGGTCCGGGCGACGATCATCGCGACCATCACCGCATCGATCAGGCCTTTGGCGTAGATGGCCGCCACTTTGGGTAGGCGGGTACGCAGCATCACCGCGCGGTCAACCTGGGCCTGCGCTCGCTTGCGTGAGACGCCCAATGCGGCGGCGACCTCGACGACCAGCCCGGCGTAGCCGTCGATCGCCCAATACCTCTTTTCGATGTCGTCGTCTGGGGCGCGTAGTGCCCACAGGTCACCGATGGCGGCCAGGCGGCGGGCACCAGCGGCGTTCTCCTCCTGTGTTGAGTGGGTGATCGCGTCGACTGCCGCGGCCGCGGCGTGGGGATCACTATTCAATTCGCTCATGTGTTCGAATGTACGCTCGCCCACTGACGAGAAGTGGCGGTCGCGGCGGGCATGTCATCGCCGACGGTTAGCTCAGCTAGCCACCCAAGCCTCGGGGCGACCCACCGGTGGACGGCGCGCCGAAGAATCCATGGACCGCGCCAGCCGGACCGGCGGGAACTGATTAGCCGACTTAACCGTCGAGGATTGCAGCGCGGACAGGGGAGTGCTGTAGCCCAAGGCCGGGGGTGGGCCCGGCAGGAACTACCGAGCCCACCCAACCACCGACGATTGCCGCTATGAATGCGCGCTGGGCTTGCTCGGCCACCAGATGCGGTTGCCGATCATCGCCATGGCTGCCGGCACCAGCACGGTGCGGACCAGCGTGATGTCGATCAGCAGGCCGACGCCGATGGTGAACCCGATCTGCAGCAGGTTGATCACCCGGCCGCTCATCAAGGCGAACATGGTGAGCGCGAACACGATTCCGGCGGTGGTGATGACGCTGCCGGTGGTGCCGAAGCTGCGCATGATGCCGCGGATCATGCCGTCGCCGGACTCGTCGCGGATGCGCGCGGCGAACAGCATGCTGTAGTCCGCGCCGACCGCGATGAGCGCCATGAACGACACCGGAAACACCGACCAGTCCACGTCTACGCCGATGATGTGTTGCCACACCAGGACACTGAATCCGGCTGCGGCGGCGAACGACAGCGTCACAACGGCAACCATGAACGCGGGCGCGAGGAAGCTGCGCAGTAGCACGATCAACACCAGCAGCACACCCAGGATTGCGACGATGCCGTAGAGGGCGAAGTCGTGCCACACCTGATCACGCATGTCGGCCGACAGCGAAGCGAGGCCGGTACTGGCGAAACGTGCCTTCTGCAACGAGGTTCCGGATGCGGCCTGCGTCGCGGCCGGGGCCAGCTCACGTGACGCGTCCAGTGCCTGAGCGCTATACGGGTTGATCTTCCAGATCACCAGCATCCGCGCCGTCTTGCCGTCCGGAGAGAACAGCAGGTCCTGCGCGGCCCGGAACTTCGGGTCGGAAAAGCCCTGGGGCGGCAGATAGAAGCCGCTCGCCGGGCCGTCGGTGGTGTGCGTGCTCAGGGTCGTCAGGTAGTCCGTCGCCTGGCCCAGTCCATCGGTGAGCCGGCCGGACATGTCGACCACGCGGTCGACGCCGCCCTTGACCTGATCGAGCCCGACCGCGAGGCGGGTCATCCCGGCGCTGAGTTGATCCGCGCCGCGTACCAGCTCGGTCAGCTGGACACGAGCCTGCGCCGGTGAACCACCGGGCAGGTTCGACACCATTTTCTGCAGCGTGGCCAACGCATCTCGGATGGCCGGCTCAGCAGCCCGAACCTTCTCGACGGTCACCTGAGGGATCGCGCTGAGGCGCTGAGCCTGCAGCAGCGCTCGGCTGACCGCGCCGCCCGAGATCGAGTCGAGATCCGCGATGTCCGCGCGGGCTCGGCTACACACCGGGTTCAGCAGGCAATCTGGACCTGGCTCCGACGAAAGTGCCGAGCCGAGTGCAGAACTCACCAGTCGCCCGGCCTCGGCGACCTGAGCGTTGCCGTCGATGGCCTGCAGTGCCGCATCGAGCAGTCCGGTGGAGGAACTCAGATCGGCCAATGCCGAACGGACGTCCACGGTTCCGTCGGTCAGGGTGGAGAGCCCCGCGCCGGCGGCCTGGTAGCCGTCGAGCACCTGGTGGGCCAGCCCGGTCACTTGCCTTATGCCCGAGACCAATTGGGGGATCTGGGTCACCGCGGAGGCGGCGCCGTCGCGCAGCTGGGCTGCGCCTGAGTCCAGCCGGTGCATATCGGGGACAGCCTTGTTGACCTGGGTCCGGGCGTCGCCGAGCCGGTCTGCCACGATCCCGGCCTGGTAGCCGATCGTGGTCTGTGGCAACTGCTTTCCGGCCGGCCGCGTCATCGACCGGACATACGCGATCTCGGACATGCCGGCGATGCGACCGGCGACGCGGTCCAGCGCAGCCAGGTCGTCGGTATTCCGCATGTCGTGGTCGGCCGAGACGATCAGGTATTCCGGCGCAGCCTCGTTGACGCCCCAGTGCGCATAGGTCTTCTGGTAGCCGATGGCGCTCTCGGTGTCGTCGAGTTGCATCGCGTTCTCGTCGAAGTTCACCCGGAACGTGGTGAGAACCATTGCGGAACTGAGCAACAACACCAGCGATGCGGCGACCAGCACTCCGGACCGGCGGATCATCGTCGACCCGATCCGGCGCCACCGTCGGTCATTGAGAGGCCGTGGTTCGGCCAGTCCGCGCTTGCCCAGGAGCGAGAGCAGGGCATAGGGCAGTGACATCGAGACCGCGAGGCCGACCACGATCGCGATGGCGATCGGTGGGCCCGCGGCCTTGAACATACCCAGCTCGGTGAACCCCATCGCCGTGGCGGCTGCAGCGATGGTCAACATCGAAGCGATCAGGATGCCCGAAACTCGCTGTCCGGCTTGCGCTATCGCGTCGGCGACGGGCACCTGGCTGCGCCGGGCCTCGTGATAGCCGGCCAAGATGAAGATGGCGTAGTCGGTGGCGGCGCCCAGCAGCATGGCGGTCATCAGGGAAATGGTGAAGTTCGAGACGGTGAGTGCTCCGGTCATGCCGAGCAGCGACACGATCGGGCGGGCCACGCCGAGGGCGATGCCGATGGTCAACAACGGCACCATGGCAGTTGCCAGGGACCGATAGACCATCAGCAGAACCAGTGTGATCAGGAGGACGGACACCGCGGTGATGATCAGCAGCGAAAAGTCCATGGCGCTGAACAGGTCGGCCAATGTCGGTGACGGCCCGGTGAGGTACACCCCGACCCCGGGTGGTTTGGGCAGGGCCTGGAGCTGATTGCGGATCTCGATGGTGTTCTTGTGTGCCTTGGTGGACCCGACGTCGCCGGTGCCGGCGAGGACCAAGTTGATCGCCTTGTGGTCCGGGCTGAGCGCGATGTCGCGCAGCTGCGGGTTGTCGTAGGTGTCGAGGACGTAGGCGACGTTGGACTTGTCCCGCTGCAAGGTGGCGACGATGTCCCGGTACAGGGCCTCGTCGGCGGCGTTGATGCCGCGCTCGTCGACCAGCACCACGCTGCCCACCGCGGACGAGCGGGGGACGCCAAAGGCGTCGGACATCTCCCGCAGGGTCTGCGCGGCCTTGATGTTGGCCGGCATGAACGGCGCGGAGCGCTCTGCGACGGTCTGCTCGAGCTGTGGGATCGCCACGTTGAGGATGCCGGCCACCGCCACCCAGAAGGCGATGACCAACCATGCCCACTTGGCACAGAAACTGCTGGTGGCGGCGAAAAGCCTGCTGTTGTGTCCCACCCGGATCCCCTCGATTCGAGACCGGAACTACACCGTTCGGTCTACTATTGAGGGCAGACGCTAGTAGACCATTTGGTATACAAACAATGCTGAAGGACAGGGAGTTACGTCACATGAGTGCCCGCGATCGGCTCGTCGTCACAGCCATCGATCTGATTCGGCGCCAGGGTGTCGCGGGTACCGGGCTCAGCCAGCTACTCGAACGCAGTGGTGCGGCACGTCGGTCGCTCTACCTGAATTTCCCCGGCGGCAAGGCCGAACTCGTGGCCGATGCGACCGTGACGGCGGGCAAGACCCTGGCAGACGGCATCGACGTGCTGTTCGCCGAACAGGGTCCGGTCGGAACGCTGCGGGCGTTCGTCGCCATGTGGATCGCGAATCTGACCAGTAGCGATTTCGAGGTCGGATGTCCGATACTCGCCGCGGCGCTGGGTCGCAGTGAGGCACCCGCAGCGGCCGACGCCGCAGGTGACGTCTTCCTTGATTGGGAACAGCGGATAGCCGCCGGTCTCGAGACCGCCGGGCTGTCGGTAGAAGATGCCGAACGCCAGGCGACGCTGACGGTAGCCGCCATCGAGGGCGCCATCGTCATGGCGCAGGCGACCAAGTCGGAACTGCCGCTACGCCGGGTCGAGGAAGCGCTCGTCGAGTCGGTGCAGCGGTACCTGAGCTAGGCCGACTGCGCGGGCGGTACGTCGCTTGCTGTGCCGGAAAGGCGGTCTGCGACGAAACGGGCCATCCGCGCGTACGCCTGACGGCTCTCAGGCAGTCCGGGGAATATCGCCGGGAACGCGTGGACCTGACTGGGCCAGGCCATGACTTCGCATGCGCGCCCCGCTTGGCGCAGCTTGTCCTGCATCCGCTCGGCGTCGCACAGTAGTGACTCTGTCGCGGAGACGACGATCAGGGACGGCGGCATCGCATCCATCGGACCGGATACCGGCTCCAACTGGTCGAGATTGCCTGTGGGGCAGATCCTCTCGGTGATAACCGGCAGGCCCGCCGCAATTCCGAAGACGTCAGTCGATGCGGTCGAATGCGCAGCGCGCGCAACGTTGTCCAATTCCAGCAGGGGCGAAATGCCGACCACCCCTGCGGGACTCGGGAGCCCGTGGTTCGGGGCCTGCTGCGCGGTGGCGAATGCCAGGAACCCGCCGGCCGAGTCGCCGGCGATGATGACCTTGGCCGGGTCGACGCCCTGACCCAGCAGATGGCGGTAAGCGCCCAGGCAGTCCTGGATGGTGGTCTCGAGATCGACCTCGGGGTACTGCCGATACTCGATGTGTACCAACGGCAATCGCGTGACGCGTGAGAGAGCGGCAACGGCGCGGAGGTGGGTGTTCAGGTCTCCGAGGACGAATCCGCCGCCGTGGAAGTACAGGATGACCCCGTCCTCGATCGGCGCGTCGAGACCGGACGGCGAAACCCATTCGACAGGCAGGCCGTTCCAGGTTTCGGCAGTCAATCGGAAGCCGCGGGGCAGCCGGCGGCGCTGCAGGCTGGCCAGCCGGTTGACGTTGCGTCCGACGCGGACGATCCGCTGCGACGTGGCTTCGTACTCTGCCGTGGTCAAGGCGCGAATCAGGATGCGGGCCAACAGCAATGACGCGAAGAAGTGAATGATGCGGGCGCGCAGGCTGGCCGGCCCGGTGGCATGGACCACGGAGCTCACTGCGCCAGCTCCACCAGTACCGGCGCGTGATCGCTGGGCTGCTTGCCCTTTCGTTCCTCGCGGACGATCTCGCCGTGCGTGACCCGTGCCGCGAATTCCGGTGAGCCCAGTACGAAGTCGATGCGCATGCCCTGCTTCTTGGGGAACCGCAACTGGGTGTAGTCCCAGTAGGTGTAGACGCCGGGGCCCGGCGTGAACGGGCGCACCACGTCCGCGAATCCGGCGTCGTTCATGGCTCGGAACGCCGCCCGCTCCGGCTCCGAGACATGTGTCGAGTTCGCGAACACCGCCATGTCCCACACATCGTCGTCGGTCGGTGCGATGTTCCAGTCGCCCATCAACGCCAGCGGCAGCGACGGATCGTCGGCCAGCCAGCCGGTCGCGGTGTCCCGCAGCGCGGCAAGCCATTTCAGTTTGTACGGCAGGTGCGGGTCATCCAACGTCCGGCCGTTCGGGATGTACAGGCTCCATACCCGGACGCCGCCGCAGGTAGCTCCGATGGCCCGGGCCTCGTCGGCGTCCTGCCATTGCGGTTGGCCGTCGAAACCGATCTGCACGTCCTCGAGCCCGACGCGGGACGCGATGGCCACGCCGTTCCACTGGCTGTGCCCGACATGCGCGACTTCGTATCCCAGCGCCGCGAACGGCATGGTCGGGAACTGGTCGTCCTTGCACTTGGTCTCCTGCATGGCGAGCACGTCGACGTCGGCGCGGGACAGCCAGTCCGTCACCCGGTCGACCCGGGTGCGGATGGAGTTGACGTTCCAGGTGGCGATACGCATGACGCTCCGATCAGACGGGCTCGGGGACTTTGAGTTCCCGACGCAGGGCGGTGAAATCGGTGATGGTCTTGGTGGCGACATTGGCGACCGGACGCGCGTTGCGGCCGGTGGCCTCGGACTTGGACACCATCACCACGCCGTCGATGTACGGCTGAATGGTGGTGGCGTTCTGCACCGTTGCGACGATCACCAGCTGGAAGCCGAACTTGCGGAACGCCTGCAGTGCCTGCGAGGCGAACTGCGGGTCGGACTTGGAGAACGCCTCGTCGAGCATCAGCTGCGCGAAAACCGGCTTGTTGTCGCCGCTTTCCGGGTTGGCCAGGTTGAAGCTGAGCGCACCGGCCAGGCAGAAGGCCATGAGCTTCTCCTGCTCGCCACCGGAATTGTCACCGGCATTGCTGTGCGTGCGGATCAGTTCGTCGTTCGCCACGTCCCACTCGGCACAATCGAACGTGAACCGGTTGCGCACGTCGAGCGCATCGCGGGTCCAGGTCCGGTCCTCGGGATTGTTGCCGGCCAACCGGTTTCGCAACCGCAGGATGTCGGCGTACTGGTCGAGGATCGCCTTCTTGTCGCCCAGCCCCACCTCGGCGATGCGCCGGGAGATGGCCTTGACGATGTCGGTCAGCTCGGAGACGGCGACCATGCTGCGCGGGTTGGCGCGCAGCGTCAGGCGGGTGCCGCGGTTGAATTCCACTGCGCCCAGACCGGTGTTGACGCGATCGATCTGCTCGCTGATCCGCCGGGTCTCCTGCTCGGCGACGCGGTGCAGGGTCAGGATCGCGTCGGGCGCCTGCTCGGTGATGAGTCGCATCATGCGGTCGTAGGCGTCGGGCAGCTCACGCTCGTCGATATGGCGGCAGACCGCGACGTAGTCGTAGATGCGCTCGTCGAAGTCGTCCGAGTCGTTCGGGATCGCGTCCGGGAACGACGTGTCGAACGTCGCGACGATGCGGGACAGCTCCTCGTAGGAGCGCCGGCGGCTCTCGGTGAGCTGGTCGCGTTCGCGGCGGATGGCCGCGAACAGCGCCTCGCGGTGCGGCTCGGGGTTGAGCAGCTCCAGCGGCACGGGAACCTCAGCGGCATAGCGGCGCAACAGATCCGTTGCCTGCTCCGACACCGCGGCGGGAGAGAGCCGGTCCTGCAGGTCCATCAGCTTGGTCCGGCGCGCATCGAGATCGTCGCGCCGGGTCTGGATGGCGCCGCGCCGGGTCATCAGGGTCTGGATGTCGACCCAGCACTCCTCGGCGCGGGCCGACAGCGCCTCGATGTCGGGGTGGTCGGCAAGCAACAGCTCGTACTGCTCGCGGAGCCGGTCGGCGTGGCCTTCGGCGGTGTCGGTGTCGATCTGGCTCCACTGGGGGAACTGCTCGTACACGGCCTTGCACGCCGCGGCCCGGTCACGCCAGCGTTGCCGTTGCGCCGCAATCTCATCGGCGGCGCGCCGGGCGCTGCTGAAGGCCTCCTCGGCCTCGGTGAGTTCGGCGTGCAGCGCTTCCAGCTTGGCGCTGATGTCGCCCTGGTAGATGTACTCGGAGGGTTTGATCGGGCGCCGGTCGTCTTTGATCGCCAGCCGGTCGGAGTCCTTGTAGAGACCCGCATCGGTGACGGCGCGGCGGAACCGCACGAACACGTCAGGAGTGTCCACGCAGATGTGGTCACCGGCCGCGGCGATCACATCGGCGGCTTCGGCGGCGCAGGCGTGCTTCGGCTTGACCAGGAACAGCTTGCCCGCCAACGTGTTCGGCTCGGCCACGCGGCCAGAAGCGCCGGCCCGGACGTGGTGCAGTGCCAGCCGTCCGCGCATGTTGGTTTCGTTGACGAACCTCAGGACCTTGGCGTAGTGCTGGTCGGGCACCAGCAGCCGCAGGCCGACCGAGCGCAGTACCTTCTCCACCGCCAGGCGCCACCGGGTGTGCTCGGGCTGCAGATCGAAAAGCTCGGCGACATAGGGCAGTTCGGCGGGGTCGATACCGACGCCCGCGCAGATCTGGTCGCGCATCGTCACGGCGGACTCGGGCAGCGCCGAGCCGACGTGCTCGACTCGCTTGAGTTCCTTGGCCGCGTTGTCGCGCAGGATTCGCGCCGACTTCTGTGCGTACTCCGCGTCGGTGGATGCGTCACGCCCCCACTCCAGTTTGCCCAGCATCTCGGTGGCCTGCCGGGTGAGTTCCTCGCGCAGGTTCCAGAATTCGTCGGCCGTGTCGGGCACCTCGACGCCCAGGGCTGCGACCATCTCTTCGTAGCCCGCACGCCGCCGGGCCACGTCGTCGGCCTGCGCCTCGGCCGCGTTGACCTGCGCCTGCAGCGGGCCGACGTTCGCCGACGCGCCGCTGATCTGGGCGTTGAGCGAATCGCCTTCGGCCTTGGCCAGATTCAGCTGCCGGGTCAGGTCGGAATGCTCTTGCTCCAGCTGGTCGATGGTCGCGTCCAGCGTCTCGATCTCGGTGGGGCAGTGCCGCAGCCGGACGTGGTCGGTGTAGGCCCGCACCATCGGCAGGTCGACCAGATCGATGATCCCGAGGTCGGTCGACTCGGAGGCGTAGCGCACCTGGATGGCCTCGATGTCGCCGAGGATCTTGCGCTTGCGCTGAGCCACCGCGAGCAGTTCACGGGCCTCGACGAGGGGGTCGATCTGCTTGAGGGCCTCGGGCAGCCGGGCCAGGCTGTCCGGCTCGTCCAGCATGAATTCCCGGACGAACTGCTCCAGCCCGCCAACACTTTTCAGCGACTTGGCCTTGCCGAGCAGCTGCTGTGCGGCGTCCGAGGCGCGGATGCCGATCGAGGCGTACAGCTGCGCCAGATACTGCGACTCGACCTTCGTCGTGAACCGCCAGCCGCTGTCTTTGAACACGCCAGTATCGAACCGTCCGGCGGCCCACCGGTTGCAGACGTCCTCGATGTCCAGGTCGCCGTCGCCGATGACGAACCGGCTCGACGAGTCCGAACGCGATTCTCCGGTAAGCCATTTGAGCACCAGGCCCGTGATGGTGCGGCCGGTGTTGCTGGTGTAGGTGACGGCGACCGCGGACCAGGTGGTGCCTTCGCCGCGCAGGTACATGACCTGACTGGTGCCGGCTTCGCTGCGCTGGCCCCAGGCGCCGCGGACGTACTTGTCGACGGTGCGGCGGCCCGCGCTCGAACCCGCCGCGGTGTTGTCGCCGGACGCGTTGAAATTGCGTCGGTTGAACGGCAGGAAGCCGAGCGAGATGGCGTCCAGCAGTGACGACTTACCGCTGCCGGAAGCGCCCGCGACCAGCGAACCGCCGGCACTGAACGGAATTGTGTGGTAGCCGTCGAACACGCCCCAGTTGATGATCTGGAGCCGCGACAAATGGAACTGCTCAGACATCGGTTTCCGCCCCTCCACCGGTGAGTTGTTCGAACTGCTGCTGCAGCTCGGTGATCACCGAAGCCGTCATCACCGCGGTGATGACGGGACTCACGGTGTAGCTGTCCTCGTCGTCGCGGCTGCGGCGCAGGATGTCGAGACCGGTGAGGCGGGTGATGGCCGCGTCGATGCGCGCGGTGAAAGTCACTGCGTCGCGGTCGGTTTCGTTGAGCACACCGGTGAACATGCCATGCATCTCGTCGCGGGTGATCAGGAAACTCTGGTCGCCACCGGCGCGCATCATCTGCGCCAGGTGCAACGCCAGAATCGAGTCGTAGGTGCCCAGGGGCTCGCGGCGCAACAGCTTGATGCCCTTGGCCGACTCGTAGCGGGCCTGCTCGATGAACGCGATGTCGACGCCTTCGGAGATGCGCAGCTGCAGGTCGAGTTCGGACAGCCGCACCGATAATTCGTTGCGGTACTCCAGGATCCAGCTGTAGATGTCGCGGTCGGATTCGCTGCTGATGTAGCGGCGGGTCAGCAGGTGCTGCAGTGCCCAGCAGGCGCGGTCGGGCATGGCGCTGACGTCGCCGTCGAACCGCGGCCGACGCTGTCCGGCCACCCGGCTGGCGCCGTCGACCTCGGGCAGAGAGGCGAAATCGATGGGTGAGTCAGTCATGAAGGGCTCCCGCCACGGCAACAGGCTCGGTGAACATCAGATATGGCACCTCGATCTCGCGATCCCGGCCGTCGAGCGAACGGAATCGCACGGACATTGTGTTGTCACGCGGGTCGCCCGGTCCTCCGGGCTGCTTGAGGGCCCAGGACCACAACACGATGACGTGGCCCAGGTACGCCGAATCGAGCAGTGCGACGGCCTCGGCCAGTGACACCGGACGGCGCGCGACCGCGGCATTGAGCATCTCGGACATCGCGGGTGCGTCGACCTGGGTGGTCAGTGCGGCGAAGCTCGACAGGTCGATGTCGCCTTGTGCCGCTTCGGCCGGCTTCGGCGCGGACAGGTCGCCGATCTTGAAGCTGAGCGCGCCGATCGAGCTGATCGCGTGGCGCGCCAGAGGGACCTCGATGTCCAGCCGGGAATCGGTGAGCGACGACTTCAGCAGTGTGCGGGCCGCGCCGATGGCCTCGCCCAGCTGGCGGGCGACACCACGGCTGGACTCCATGGTGCCGAACGCGGTGAACCGCTTGACGCGCTGTGCGCAGCGCTGCTGGATGCGTTCCACCTCGTCGATCTGGTGGCCGATCAGCTCGAAGAACCCGGCCATCACCTTGCGCAGCGCCGGATCCAGCTCGGGGAGCGCCGACGCGACGGTGGCGATGTCGGTCTCGAATTCGGCGCGCTGGTCGGGATCGTTGATCATCCGCAGGAACGCGCGGTGCGAATCACGGCCCGCAGAATCCCAGGCCGCCTGGTAGTCGGCGTACATCTGGCGCTGCCGGTCGCGGTACTCGATGTTGGTGTCGATCGGGTCGTCCAGCGCCTGCGTGGCCTGCTCGATCATGGTGCCGTAGAGGCCGATGTCGGTGATCAGCCGTTCCATCTGCAGCGCGATGGCGCGAGCCTCGTCGTACATGTCGGTGACGTCGGGCTCGGGCCGCAGGCCGGCTTCCAATTCGTCCAGCTCGCGGTGCAGCTCGGCGATCTCGGCTTCGATGCCGGCCCGGATGCGGTCGGGGTCATTGCCGGCCCGCGTGGCGATCTGACGCATGCGGGACGCGATGCCCGAGATCGAGCCGCCGGTGGCGATGCTGTCGCCCCGGCGCATGCCGCGGACGAAGTCGAGGGCGCGCCGGGCGTCCTGGGTCAGATAGCAGACGTTGCGCTCCGTGCCGGCCCGGGTCTCGGCCACCCGGTGCACCCAGCCCTGGCTGGCCCACGACTTGATCAGGGCCAGACCGGACTGCCCGACCTGGTCGTCGGTCTCGCCGAGGGCCGCCAGATCGCGTTCCAGCCGGACCACCAGATCGGTCTCGGCGACCATGCCGTCGCTGAGGTGGCGCTCCATCAGAGTGGCGTAGACGCCGAGGTTGTTGGTGGCCAGCAGCCGGACTGCGCGCGAGGCCTGAACGTCACGGTTGAGTTCGAGCAACTCGGCGGCCGACAGCGCCGCATTCTCTTGCACCCGCAACCCCTGACCAGCCTGACACTTCGGTGTGTTCCACCGCCGGTCCAAGATACTTGGCGAAGCGTCGGCCAGCGTCGGCGGTCGGGCTCCGCGGGGACCAGAACGACGATTGCTGTTATTGCCGGGGACGCCCCGTCCCACATGTCGTCTCAGTATGTGGACGCCAATCAGCGTGGCTGCCGCCGCTCGGATGGGCCACCGCAGCAACTGTGCCGGGGCGGCGACCCGGACCGCGCCCGATTTGCCCCGCGCGGGTACGGGGCGTCCCAGTCGAGATCACTGACCGCGGTCGACAGTTGTGAGATGTGAGTCACGATTGTGGCACCGTGTGTGCTGGGTCATAACGGCAAAATAACGCGTGAGCATTACTAATCGGAATATAACCAGCTGGTTTGCCGACTTGTTGACGGTCTTGCTGAGCGCTCGCCCGGCCGCCTAAATGGGTTTGCCGACTGGCCATTTGCCCGGAGGTTAGCCGGCCTATAAACGGCGGTTTACCAGCTAATACGCAAAATGCCTTGGCGTGGGCTGTGAGCCGCGTGCCGTCGCTATCGATCCGTTACGACTTCGTCAAAAACTCTGGATTAACTGAGTTACTCGTCGGTAAATTACTGGCCGGTAAGCACCCCACACAGAGGAGTTTCTTCATGGATGTTGCGGTCCGTCGCCATACGAAGGCGGGTATCTGCGCAGCGACAGCCGCGGCCCTCGTGGTCAGCCCGCTGCTGCCGTCGGTGCCTGCCGCTGCACACCTGCCGGCGCTGCCGTCCGTCAGTACCGCCGCGGTGCAACTGACCGCGGCGTACAACCCGCTGCAACCGTGGCTCGACGCCTTCAACACCGCGTCGGCGAATGCGCAGCGAATCGGTGCCGTCGTCTCCGAAGCGCCGGCGGTGCTGCTGCAGCAGTTCCTGGCGAATCAGATCAGCCATGTCGGGGCCATCCTGCAGAATCCCGGCAACATCGGCGCCGTGATCCAGGACGTCGGCCAGAACGTGAAGTCGGCGATCACCGCGGCCACCCTGCTGGGGACCAAGCCCGAGGACTGGACCATTGCCGGCTCGAACGACGTCTGGCACGGCCTGGTCGCGCAGATGCTCCCGAACATGCTCCCGACGGCGGGCAACCCACAGGCGTCCGCGATCGTCACGCAGGTGGTCAACGTGCTGGCGTCGCCGCTCAGCGGCGTCCTCATGGGATTGGTGGGCCCCGGCATCAGCCCGGTGGTGGCGCTGGTCAACAGCATCACGAAGATTGCCACCTCTCTCGCCGCGGGTAATGCGATGGCCGCGGCGCAAACCGCACTCAACATCCCGGCCGCCATGGTGAACGGCTTCCTGAACGGAGCCAACCTCAACCTGGATGTGCTGGCGCCGCTGATCACCAAGACCATGCCTGCCGGCAACGAGCTGCAGAAACTCAACATCCAGTTCGGTGGCCTGTTCACCGCCGGCGTGACGGGAATGGATCTCAGCGGCATCGGTGGTTCGATCCTGAACTCCCTCGGGCTCACCGCCCTCACGTCACTTGCCCCGAACGACCCGCTGACCATCGCGGGCCAGGGCATCGGGCCGATCGGTGCGCTGGTGAACCTCAGCCACCTGCTGGCCAAAGCCATCGGTTGGAGCGGTACTGGTAATCCGCTGAACCCGCCCGCGGCGACTCCGGCTGCCGCCACCCAGGTGTCGGTGACCAAGGCGGCCACCGACAACTCGATCACCTCGATTCCGCAGCCTGCGTTGGCCGTGGCCCCGGCGAATTCGACTGCGGAAAAGCCGGAGACGCCCGCGAAGACTGCGGCGCCGGCCAAGTCGGAGACGGTTGCCGGCCCGGCAACTCCGGCTACGCCTGCGACGCCCGCCACCCCGGCTACGCCCGCGACGCCCGCCGGCTCGGAGACACCGGCCACGCCGGCGACTCCGGCTTCGCCTGCCACCCCGGCGACTCCGGCAAGCCCGACGAAGTCCGACAACCAGACGTCGGACGGCCACAAGGCCGACTCGACAAAGTCGGAGTCGACAAAGTCGGACTCGAAGTCGGACACGAAGTCGGACACGGCGAAGTCTGAGACCAAGAAGTCCGAGTCGAAGAAGCCGAGCAAGGAGAAGTCGGAGAAGCCGAAGCCCGTGAAGAAGCAGGCACCGGCGAAATCCGCTGCGAGCGAGGGTGGTTCGACTCACTCGAGCGCGCCGAGCAAGTAGTCAGCGGTCGGTGGGTCTCCCTGCGTGGGGGAGGCCCACCGATTCCCGTCGGAAACGCTCCGTCGACCAACGGAGCGCAGTTGTCCTGCCCAAATCAAGCCAATCACTCGGAAAGAGGGAGTCGTTCTCATGGATTCAGCGGTCCGTCGCCATACCAAGGCGGGTATCTGCGCAGCGACCACGGCGGCCATCGTGGCCGGTCCATTGCTGGCGTCGGCACCTGCCTCCAGCAAGCTTCCGGCGCTGCCGTCCGTCAGCACCGCTGCGGTACAGCTGACCGCGGCGTACAACCCGCTGCAGCCGTGGCAGGACGTCTTCGCGACGGCCGGTGCCAGTGCGCAGAGACTCGGCAAGGAATTCTCCGCGGCGCCGGCTGTGCTGCTCCAGCAGATTCTGGCGAACCAGGTGACACATCTGCGCACGGTCCTGCAGAACCCGGGCAGCATCGGGACGGTGCTCGGCCAGGTGGTGAAGAACGTGCAGTCCGTGGTTCAGGCCGCCACGCTCCTGAACACCGACTACAACACCGGCCAGGCCTTTGGATCGCTCGATGGCTGGCACTACATGGCGCTCAACATCATGCCGAAGTTGCTCCCGACCGAGAACGACCCGCGGGCGACGCAGGTGATCACCCAGGTGCTCAACGTTCTTGCTTCGCCGCTCAGCGGTGTCCTGATCGGTTCGGCGGGTCCGGCGCTCAGCCCGGTGGTGGCGCTGGTCAACAGCCTCACCGCGGCCGGAGCGGCGCTATCCACCGGTGACGCAATGGCCGCACTGCAGCACGTGATCAACATTCCGGCGAATGTGGTCGGCGGTTTCCTCAACGGCGCCAACCTCAACCTCGGCGCGCTTGTGCCACTGATCAACGGCTCCGGGCTTCTGACCCATGAGACGACCCTGCACGATCTGAGTATTCAGTTCGGCGGGCTGCTGACTCCCGGCGTCACCGGGGTGGACCCCGTCACCGGCGCCGCCAATAACATCGGCGGATCGATCCTCAACTCGCTCGGTCAGGTCGTCACCACCGGTGTCATGGGTTTCCCGCTCGATCTACCGATCGCCGGCCTAGGCGTCGGGCCGATCGGTGCACTGATGTCGCTGGGGCACATTCTGGCCAAGGCCATCGGCTGGAGCGGCACCGGCAGCCCACTGAACCCGCCTGCCGCGAATCCGGCTGCCGCGACGCAAGTTTCGGTGACCAAGGCGGCGACGGACAGCTCGATCACCTCGATCCCGCAGCCCGCGCTCGCGGTGAAGCCCGCGAAATCGGTCGCAGCAGAAGCGCCGGGGACTCCCGTGAAACCTGCCGCTCCGACCACGTCGGAGACGGCCGCTACCCCGGCAACTCCGGCGACGCCGGCCACCCCCGCGACGCCGGCCGGCGCGGAGACAGCGGCGACTCCGGCTTCGCCTGCCACCCCTGCCACCCCGGCGAGTCCGGCGAAGTCAGACAACCAGAAGTCCGATGACGCCAAGCCGGACTCGACCAAGCCGGACTCGACCAAGCCGGACTCGACCAAGTCCGAGACGAAGAAGCCCGAGAAGTCCGAGTCGAAGAAGCCGAGCAAGGGCAAGTCGGAGAAGCCGAAGCCAGTGAAGAAGCCGGCCCCGGCGAAATCCGCTGCCAGCCAAGGTGGTTCGACCCACGCCGGTGCCGACGCGCACTAGCCACTGGTTCGCCGGGCCACGGTTCCCGCGCGCCGACGATGTCGCGCGAGAACCGTGGCCCCGGCGTTACAGCAGCGCGTACCGAGACCGGTGATGCAGCCGGAAACCCATCGACTCGGCCAGCGCAATCGCGGCCGCGTCGTCGTCGGGGACCCGCACGTACGCGTGCGTCGCACCGCGCCCCGAAGCCCAGGCCATCAGCTCCGTGCAGACGGCACGGCCGAGCCCACGCCGGCGGTCCGGCTCGAGCACGGCGACGTCCGACAACCCCGCCCACACCCTGCCGTCGGGTGCCGTGGTCACCGCGGCCCGCCCGACGGCGGCGTCGTCCACCGTGGCGAATGCCACCTCGCCGTCGACGACGGCGGTGAGCACCTCGACCGGCACGTCCTGTCCGTGAATCCGCCGCCACCGGGCATCCGGATGCGACGGCAGCTCGGCATCCGCACCGCCCGGCAATTCGAGGGTCAGTACCCGATTGGGCTCGATGCCCTCGGTGCGTACCGGCAAGAGCCGCTCCGGCAGCGCCACCCACGGTTGCAGCCCGCGCGCGGCGTACCACTCGGCGATCACGGGCAGCACCGTCAGGTCCGACGAAAAGAGCAGCGGCACAGCCGAGTTGGTCCGCATGCCGGTACCGCCGGCCCGCAGCAGCCAGCCGTCGACCCAGTGTTGCTGCGTACCCGGCCAGGCCAGCGCGGCGGCATGCTCGACCGCGCGAATCTCTGAATTACGGACCGGGGCGTGTGACAGCTCACGGACCGACATCACATCGGCCGGGCTGATCTCGACCCGGTCACCCGATTTCGTGCGCACCACCACCAATGGCGTGAGCGCCTCGATGTGGCCGACGACATCGGTGAAGGCTTCAGCCTCCGGCTCGGGTAACCGGTAACGCAGCGAGACGCGGCTACCGACGCGCCCGCCGGCGGGCATCAGTGTCCGAACGGGTCGTCGACCTCGCCCGGCATCCAGCTCAGCCCGGGCACACCCCACTTGTTCGACTTGACCATCCGCTTGGCGGCCCGCGCGTTGCGGCCGATCAGGCAGTCGAGGTACAGGAAGCCGTCGAGATGCCCGGTCTCGTGCTGCAGCATGCGGGCGAACAAGCCGCTGCCCTCCAGCTCGACGGGCTTGCCGTCGGCATCGAGGCCGGTGACCTTGGCCCATGTGGCGCGGCCGGTCGGGAACGACTCACCGGGAACCGACAGGCAGCCCTCGTCGTCGTAGTCGGGGTCGGGCATGGTCTCGGGGATTTCCGACGTCTCCAGCACCGGGTTGATCACCACGCCGCGACGGCGCGCGGTCTGGCCGCGGTCATCGGCGCAGTCATAGACGAACAGCCGCAGCCCGACGCCGATCTGGTTGGCTGCCAGGCCCACGCCGTTGGCCTTGTCCATCGTTTCGTACATGTCGTCGATCAGCGCGGCGAGATCGGAAGGGAGGGAGCCGTCGGCGCCGACAGCCACCGGAGTGGTCGCGGTATGCAGAACAGGATCACCGACGATGCAGATTGGACGAACAGCCATGACGAGCAATCTTAGTGATCCGACTCGCGGGTAACGATCACGGCTCAATACCGTTCGCCGTGGTTGAATGTTCGCCGAACCACTTGATGCGTCCCAGATCCGTTGTGACGCGCGAAACAGGCTGGCATATACCGAGATCAGAGAAAGGGTCCAGGGGCGAAATGGACGGCGCTATTGCGCGTACTGAGCGATCCGGGGACGACTCTGAGCTCGCCGACGGGTTGACCCGTCGCGAACACGACATTCTTGGTTTCGAACGTCAGTGGTGGAAATTCGCGGGTTCCAAAGAGGACGCCATCAAGGAACTGTTCTCGATGTCGGCGACCCGGTACTACCAGGTGCTCAACGCTCTGGTCGACCGTCCTGAGGCCTTGGCTGCAGACCCGATGCTGGTCAAGCGACTGCGCCGGCAGCGCGCCAGCCGGCAGAAGGCCAAGGCCGCGCGTCGTCTCGGTTTCGAAATCACCTAGCTTTTCTGCCCTGAGGGTTCGCCTCGATAAGGTGGGGAGCAATGAATCAGCGAGAGTCTTCCGGACTACCCCTGCGCGCCATGGTCATGGTGCTGCTGTTCCTCGGTGTCGTGTTCCTGCTCGTGGCGTTCCAGTCGCTGAGTTCGGACAGCAGCTCCGAGTCGAACTCGTCGAGCAGCTCCACCAGCGCCACGTCGGCCACGGCCACCACGACGTCGACGACGCCCGCGCCGGCGAAGGCCGACGTCAAGGTGTTCAACATCTCTGAGGTTGCCGGCGCCGCGCAGACCGTCGCGAACAAGCTGCACGAGGCGCAGTGGAACGTCTCCGAGACCGACAACCTCAGTGTGGACACCCCGCCGACGGCCACGACCGTGTATTTCGGTGACGCCGCGGGGGAGAAGGAAGCCGCAGAGGCGGTCGGCAAAATCCTCGACGCGCCCGTCGAACCGCGCATCCCGGCGCTCAATGACAAGGGACCGGGCGTCATCGTTCTGGTGACCGGTTAGGCTCTCCGGCATGCCGATCTCAGCTCCGATTCGCTTCCTTGCCGCCGCTGCGGTCATCGCCCCCGTCGTCGCTGCGTGTGCCCCTCCCGGACAGGTTCCCGCGACGACGCCCGGCACCACGCCCGCGATCTGGACCGGCGTCGAGCACGCCCCGCAGGGTCACGGTGAGCAGCCCGGCGAAAAGGCTGCCCCGCAGGCCGCTCCGGTCGGCGAGAAGCTGGTCACCGAGCTGAAGACCCCCGAGGGCACGACGGTCGCGACCGCCGAGTTCGTGTTCAATGGCGGGTTTGCCACGCTGACAGTCAAGACCACCAGCACGGGCGTGCTGACGCCCGGATTCCACGGCCTGCACATCCACTCGGCCGGCAAGTGTGAGCCGAACTCGGTGGCGCCGGCCGGTGGCGCACCCGGCGACTTCCTGTCCGCCGGCGGCCACTTCCAGGCCCCGGGCCACACCGGCTACCCGATGAGCGGCGACCTGGCTTCGCTGCAGGTGCGGGCCGACGGCACCGGCTCGCTGGTGACCACCACCGACGCCTTCACCGCCGAGCAACTGCTCGCCGGCAACAAGACCGCGCTGATCATCCACGAGAAGGCCGACAACTTCGGCAACATCCCGGCTGACCGGTACCAGCAGATTCAGGGCGCCGCACCGGGTGCGGACGAGGCTTCGATGAACACCGGTGACTCCGGTAAGCGCGTGGCGTGCGGTGTCATCGCTGCCGGGTAGCGCGGACAGCCACACCCCGCCGCGGATCGATTTCGCCGGGTCGCCACGACCGACCCTCGGCGTCGAATGGGAGTTCGCCCTCGTCGATGCCCGCACGCGTGACCTGAGCAATGAGGCCGCCGCGGTCATCGCCGAGATCGGCGAGACGCCGCATGTGCACAAGGAATTGCTGCGCAACACCGTTGAGGTCGTCACCGGCGTGTGCGACAACGTCGGCGAGGCCATGGACGATCTGCGCTCCACGCTCGGTCCGGTACGCCGCATCGTGCGGGAGCGCGGCATGGAGCTGTTCTGTGCCGGGACGCACCCGTTCGCGGAGTGGGAGAGTCAGCAGCTCACCGAAGGGCAGCGCTACGCCGAGCTGATCAAGCGCACCCAGTGGTGGGGCCGGCAGATGCTGATCTGGGGCGTGCACGTCCACGTCGGGATCTCGTCGGCGCACAAGGTGATGCCCATCATCACGTCGCTGCTCAACCATTACCCGCATCTGCTGGCGCTGTCGGCGTCGTCGCCGTACTGGGACGGTGAGGACACCGGCTACGCCAGCAACCGGGCCATGATGTTCCAGCAGCTGCCGACCGCCGGCCTGCCGTTCCACTTCCAGAAGTGGTCGCACTTCGAGCGCTTCGTCTACGACCAGCGCAAGACCGGCATCATCGACCACATGAACGAAATCCGTTGGGACATCAGGCCATCTCCGCATCTGGGGACCATCGAGGTCCGGATTTTCGACGGCGTGTCCAACATCGCCGAGCTCGGCGCGCTGGTCGCGCTGACGCACTGCCTGATCGTCGACCTCGATCGCCGGCTGGACGCGGGCGAGCAGCTGCCCACCATGCCGCCCTGGCATGTGCAGGAAAACAAGTGGCGCGCGGCGCGTTACGGGCTGGACGCCGAGATCATCCTGGACGCCGACAGCAATGAGCGGCTCGTCACCGACGATCTGGACGAACTGCTCAACCGTCTGGAACCGGTTGCGGCATCGCTGAACTGCTCTGCCGAGCTGGCGCGGGTCGCGGACATCTACACGCTGGGCGGGTCGTACCAACGGCAGCGCCGGGTCGCCGAGGAAACCGACGGGGACCTGCTGCAAGTCGTCGACGCATTGGTTTCGGAGCTGGAGTTGTAGCGATGAACTTGGGGCTGGCCATCACGCCGATGTTCCCGCTGGAATCCGCGCTGCTGCCCGGCGACGAACTGCCGCTGCGCATCTTCGAACCACGGTATGGCGAACTCGTGCGGGACTGCATGGCCGCCGCGGAGCAGGTGTTCGGTGTGGTGCTGATCTCCGCCGGCCGTGAGGTCGGTGGCGGCGACGCCCGGTGCTCGGTGGGGGCGCTCGCTCACATCGACCGGTGCCAGTCGCAGGGCGTCGGCCGGTATATGTTGAACTGCAGCGTCACCGACCGAATCCGAATCATCCAGTGGCACAACGACGATCCGTACCCGCGCGCCGAAATCGAGAGGTGGCCCGACGAGCCGGGGCCGGTGGTGCCCGAGGCGTCCATCGTGGCGGTCGAAGACCGGATCATCGCGGTGTTCGAACGCATCGCGTCGGCTCAGGGCACGCGCCTGCGGGACCGGGACTCGATTTTGGCCAGGACCATCAAACCCGATGTGGGACAACGGCTGTACGCCTTGGCGTCCCTACTGCCGATCGGTCAGGCCGACAAGTATTCGGTGCTGGCTGCGCCGAATGCCGCGGCCCGGCTGGACGCGCTCGACGAAGCGGTGGAGAGCCTCACCGCGATGGTGGAGTTCCAGCTGTCCGAGGACTAGCCGTATCCGGCATGTTCGGTGCAGCGCGAGGGGTGCGGCACCGCTTATCCTGGACACAGTTTCT
>Ga0070667_100000246_pt1 | contig 61391 bp, 43 predicted proteins | sample KBSS33metaG_FD_64659 | JGI IMG/M metagenome (GOLD analysis project Ga0070667, IMG submission 64659) | Switchgrass rhizosphere microbial communities from Kellogg Biological Station, Michigan, USA - KBS S3-3 metaG | ecosystem: Host-associated > Plants > Roots > Rhizosphere > Soil ...
TAGACGGCGATCTTGCGGTCGCCCTTTTCGTTCTTGTCCAGGCCGAACGCGAGCGCCGCGGCGGTCGGTTCGTTGATGATGCGTTTCACGTCCAGGCCGGCGATGCGGCCGGCGTCCTTCGTGGCTTGGCGCTGCGCGTCGTTGAAGTACGCGGGCACCGTGATGACGGCTTCGGTGACGGTTTCGCCGAGGTAGTCTTCGGCGGTCTTCTTCATCTTGCGCAGGATCTCGGCACTGACCTGCTGCGACGCGAGCTTCTGGCCGCGCACCTCGACCCAGGCGTCGCCGTTGTCGGCGGCCACGATCTTGTAGGGCATCAGGTCGATGTCCTTCTGCACTTCCTTCTCGGTGAACTTGCGGCCGATCAGGCGCTTCACCGCGTACAGCGTGTTCTTCGGGTTCGTGACGGCCTGGCGCTTGGCCGAGGCGCCGACGAGGATCTCGCCGTCTTCCTGGTAGGCGACGATCGACGGCGTGGTGCGCGCACCCTCGCTGTTCTCGATCACCTTGGTGGTGTTGCCTTCCATGATCGACACGCACGAGTTCGTGGTGCCGAGGTCGATGCCGATGATCTTGGCCATGTTGTGTGCTCCTGAAACTGGAAAGAGGTTGTTCTCAACGTGTGGATAAGGTGTGGGCTTTCAAGCCTGAACCTGTGGAGTTCTTGTGGGTCAGGCCGCTGCCGCCACGGTGACCAGCGCCGGCCGCAGCACGCGGTCGGCGATCAGGTAGCCCTTTTGCAGCACCGCGACCACGGTGTTGGGTTCCTGCGCCGCCGGCACCACGCTGATGGCCTGGTGCTGGTGCGGATCGAACTTCACGCCCGAGGCCGGGTTGATCTCGATCACCTTGTTGCGCTCGAGCGCGGCGACCAGCTGGCGCAGGGTCGCGTGGATGCCCTCGAGCATCTGCCCGGCGCTCGCGTCCGGGATCGCGATCGCCGCCTCCAGGCTGTCCTTGACCGGCAGCAGGCTGTCGGCGAAGCCCTCGACGGCGTACTTGCGCGCCTTCGCAATCTCGTCGTCGGCGCGCCGGCGCGTGTTCTCGGCCTCGGCCTTGGCACGCAGGTAGGCGTCCGAGACTTCGGCGTGGCGCGCCTCGAGTTCCTGCAGCCGGGTCTCGGCATTCGCGGGCGCCGCGGCCTCCTGTGAGGGAGCGGCGCTGACGGCGGGTTCGGGCGGCGATGCGTTCGGGTCGATGTTCGTCATGGCGTCAAAGGATTCCGTTGCGCCTCAACTGAGGCGATTGCCCTCAGATTCAAGAGGGGATTGCGGAGATTTTCCGGGGTCAGCGCTCGGCGGCGCTGGTCATTCGGGTTCGGCCGAGGCGCTCCAGCGGTTCCAGTCGGCGAGCTGGCGCCGGTCACGCTTGGTCGGGCGGCCCTGTTCGATCGCCAGCGCGGGCTCGGCGTTCAGGCGCCGCGCCAGGGCCTCCTGCGTGCGGCGCTCGATGCTCTCGGGCGTCTCCGTGAACATGCCCTGCGCAACCGCCGCGGGGCCGCGCTGCTCGCTGGCGGCGGTCACGACGACGGTTCGCGCGACCAAGCCCTGCTTCAGCGCAATCGTGTCGCCGATGCGGACCTCGCGCGAGGCCTTGGCCGCCTGGCCGTTGACCTGCACCCGGCCACGGCCGATCTCGTCGGCGCTGAGGCTGCGGGTCTTGAAGAAGCGGGCGGCCCACAGCCATTTGTCGAGGCGCACCTTGTCGGTTCGGGAGCTTTCTTTCATCGAGGGTGATTGTCGTTCGCGTCGGACGCCCGGCCAACCCGGCTATTGCGCGGCCCCGGCGGCGAGCGCGCGCTGGCGCTGCGCCTCGAGGGCCGTGGCATCGGGCCGGCCGGTCGTCGGCCAGCCCTGCAGATGCCGGATCGCGACCGCGGACAGCGCCGCCATCCACTCGTGCTGGTCGTTCAGGCAGGGCAGGTAGGTGAAGGTGGTGCCGCCCGCGCGCAGGAAGGCGGCCCGAGCCTCCTGATCGATCTCTTCCAGCGTCTCCAGGCAGTCGGAGGTGAACCCGGGACACATCACGTCGACACTGCGCACGCCTTGCCTGGCGAGCGCGATCAGTGTGGGCTCGGTGTAGGGCTGCAACCACTCGGCGCGGCCGAGCCGGCTCTGGAACGTGACCAGCAAGCCGTCTTTGGGGAGGTCGAGCCGCTCGCCGAGCAGCCGCGCGGTTGCCAGGCATTCGCAGTGGTACGGGTCGCCCAACATCAACGTGCGCTTCGGGACACCATGAAAACTCAGCACCAGCCGCTCGGCGCGGCCGTTCATCTGCCAGTGGTCGGCGACGCGCTTGGCCAGTGCGTCGATGTAGCCCGGGTCGTCGTGGTAGCGGTTCACGAAGCGCAGCTCGGGCAGGCAGCGCACCCGGCGTGCCCAGGCACCGACTGCGTCGACGACGCTGCCGGTGGTCGTGGCCGAATACTGCGGGTACAGCGGAAGCACGAGCACGCGCGTCGCTCCCTGGGCCTTCAGTTCATCGAGCACCGCGGCGATCGGCGGGCTGCCGTAGCGCATCGCGTAACGCACCTGGACGCTGTGCCCGCGTTGGCCGAGGTAACCGCGCAGCAGCTTGGCCTGCTTGTCGGTCCAGACCTTCAGCGGCGAGCCCTCGGCGGTCCAGATGCTGGCGTACTTCTGTGCCGACTTCGCCGGGCGCGTGCGCAGGATCACGCCGTGCAGGATCAGCAGCCAGAGCAGCCGCGGGATCTCGACGACGCGCCGGTCGCTGAGGAACTCGGCCAGGTAGCGGCGCACGGCGGTCGGCGTCGGCGCATCGGGCGTGCCGAGGTTGCACAGCACGATGGCGGTGGTCGTGGGCTGGCCGTGGCGATGCGGTGGTTCCGGGGCGAAGGGCATGGGCGCGCGATTATCGACCATCGTCGAGTGGCCGGCGGCCCGGCAGCGCGCCGACTACGGCGACCCGTGATGAGGCTGCGTGTCGGCGAACTTCAGCACCTCGAAGCGAACGCTCGGGCTCAGGGCGTCGGTCGGCTGCGTGCCCAGGCCGATCGTGCCGCTGCCATGCAGTGTGCAGGCGCCGCGGCGCAGGCCGACGATCTTCGGGTCGTTGTCGAAGCGGACGTAGGTGCCGTTGTAGCTCAGGTCGGTGATCTGGAACGTGCCGCCATGCCAGTCGATGCGTGCGTGCGAGCGCGACACCCGCGTGTCGTCGATGATGTAGGTCGCCTGCGGGCTGCGCCCGAGCACCACCGGCATGCTGGTGCCGGCGTAGACATGGTTGCGGTCCATCCAGACCAGACGGATCGCCTCGGGTTCGGACGGCTCGGTCGGGGGGAATTCTCCGAACGCGGTCACCGCGGTGTCGCCGAAGCGGCGCACCGCCTCGAGCAGGTGCACGTGCACCGGCTCGACGCGACCGCGCAGCTGCATCCGGTCGAGGCTGCGGAAGCGCGCCTGCTCCAGGTTCGGCAGCCCGGCGAGGACCTTTGCGGTGACGAGCGTCTCGTTGTCGCCGGCGTGGTCGAGCAGCCGGGCCGCGACGTTGACCGCGTCGCCGAAGACGTCGCCGGCCATCTCGACCACCTCGCCGCAGGCCAGCCCGATCTGCAGCTTCAGCGGCACCGCGCGCGCGCGCGCTGCGGGGCGCGCGTTGGTCGGCGGGCCGATGCGTTCCATCGATTCGTGCATCTCGTCGGCGGCCTCGATGGCCGGGCCGGGCGTGGTGAACATCGCCATCAGGCCGTCGCCGAGCGTCTTGATCACGCGGCCTTCGTGCGAACCGACGATGTGGGCGAGCAGCGCGACGCTCTGCGTCACGACGGCGGTGGCGTCGGCGTTGCCCAGCGTCTCGTACATCGAGGTGCTGCCGCGCAGATCGGCGAACAGCACGGTGCGTTCGACGAGCTGGGTCATGGAGATCGGCTGCACAGCACCATGCGCCGGAGTTTATAGCGCGCACCGACCATGAAAAAGCCCCGTGGTTTGCACGGGGCCCGGTGCCGCGTTCGCTGCTCGGATCAGAGCGTGTCGAGATAGGTACGCAATTTGTCCGAGCGGCTCGGGTGCTTCAACTTGCGGATCGCCTTGGCCTCGATCTGACGGATGCGCTCGCGCGTCACGTCGAACTGCTTGCCGACTTCTTCCAGCGTGTGGTCGGTGCTCATCTCGATGCCGAAGCGCATGCGCAGCACCTTGGCTTCGCGCGGCGTCAGGCTGTCGAGGATGTCCTTCACCACGTCGCGCAGGCCGGCCTGCATCGCGGCCTCGATCGGCGCGGTGTTGTTGGTGTCCTCGATGAAGTCGCCGAGATGCGAATCGTCGTCGTCGCCGATGGGGGTCTCCATCGAGATCGGCTCCTTGGCGATCTTCATGATCTTGCGGATCTTGTCTTCCGGGATCTCCATCTTCTCGGCCAGCGTCGGGGCGTCGGGTTCGAAGCCGAACTCCTGCAAGTGTTGGCGCGACAGCCGGTTCATCTTGTTGATCGTCTCGATCATGTGCACCGGGATGCGGATCGTGCGCGCCTGGTCGGCGATCGAGCGCGTGATCGCCTGGCGAATCCACCAGGTCGCATAGGTCGAGAACTTGTAGCCGCGACGATATTCGAACTTGTCGACCGCCTTCATCAAGCCGATGTTGCCCTCTTGAATCAGGTCGAGGAACTGCAGGCCGCGGTTGGTGTACTTCTTCGCGATCGAAATCACCAGGCGCAAGTTGGCCTCGATCATTTCCTTCTTCGCGTCGCGCGAGGCCTTCTCGCCCTCGTTCATGCGCTTGTTGATGCGCTTGAGGTCTTCCAGCGGCACGACGGCCTTGGCCTGCTGGTCGGTCAGCTTCTTCTGCAGCTCTTGAACCGGCGGCAGGTTGCGCGCCAGGATCGCGCTGTACGACTTGTTCGCCGCCACTTCCTTCTCGGCCCACTTCAGGTTCAGCAGGTTGGGCGGGAAGTGCTTGATGAAGTATTCCTGCGGCATGCCGCACTTGTCGACCAGGATCTTGCGCAGTTCGCGCTCGTAGCGGCGCACGTCGTCGACCTGCGAACGCAGGATGCCGCACAGCTTCTCGATCGTCTTGACCGTGAAGCGGATCGTCATCAGCTCGTTGCTGATCGCCTGCTGCGCCTTGTTGTACGACGGCGACTGATAGCCGTCCTTCTCGAAGGCCTTGCGCATCTTGTCGAAGTTGATGCGCAGCGTCTCGAACTTGGCCAGCGCCGAGACCTTCAGCTCTTCCAACTTCTTGGTCAGCGCCTTCGAGCCGCCCTGGCCGTCGTCGTCGTCTTCCTCGTCGAAGAAATCGACGTCCTCTTCGGCGACGTAGTCGTCGGCCTCGTCTTCGGAAACGAAGCCGTCGACGGCCTCGGAGATCTTCATGTCGCCCGAGCCGATGCGGTCGGCGTAGCTCAGGATCTCGGCGATCGTCGTCGGCGAGGCGCTGATCGCGAACATCATCGCCTGCAGGCCGCCTTCGATGCGCTTGGCAATCTCGATCTCGCCCTCGCGCGTTAGCAGCTCGACCGTGCCCATCTCGCGCATGTACATGCGCACCGGGTCGGTCGTGCGGCCGAATTCGGAGTCGACGGTGGACAGCGCCGCTTCGGCGGCTTCTTCGGCTTCCTCTTCGGTCGCGGTCGTCGTGCCGCCGCCGGCGATCAGCAGCGTCGCGGCGTCAGGCGCCTGCTCATAGACCGCGATGCCCATGTCGTTGAGCATCGAGACGATGGCCTCGAGGATCTCGTCGTTCACCAGCTTCTCGGGCAGGTGATCGTTGATTTCCTGGTGCGTCAGGAAGCCGCGCGTCTTGCCCATCTTGATGAGCGTCTTCAGCTCCTGGCGGCGTTTGGTCGCTTCCTCTTCGGTCAGTGCGGTCTCTTCCAGGCCGAACTCGCGCATCAACGCGCGCTCTTTCGCGCGCGACACCTTCATGCGCAGCGGCTTGGCCTTGACCTTGGTCTCGTCGGCGGCGGTCTCGACCTCCGGTTCGCCTTCGAGGTCGGCCTCGAGGTCGGACAGGTCGACGTCGTTGTCTTCCGGCTTCTTCGCCTTCTCGTCGATCTTGGGCTTGCGGCCCGCCTTGCCCTTGGGCAGCTCGACGACCTTGGCCACCGGCTTGGCGGCCTTCTTGTTCGTCACCGTGTCGAGCTTCGCGGCGGCGCTCTTGGCGGTCTTCGGCTCCGCCGTCTTGTTGCCAGACGTCCTGTTGGCAGAGACAGGGGCGGCCTTCGCGGCCGGGGCGCTCTTCTTCGCGGTCATGCAAATCCTCGGATGATGGCGGGCCGGCGATGCGGGAGCCCGTTCACCGAACTGCGCGCGATGTGGCGCAATTCAAGTGCAAAGCTGCCCGATCGGAAGGCCCGTGGGATGTTCGAAACGATTCGTCGCTCGGCCCGTCGAATCATCGATCGGGCCGACATCAAGCGGGCAAGCTCGGGTGATCATTTGGGCGTGCAGTCCTTGCGGGTACGGGTGGCCTGTAACCCGCAATGGGGACCCTGGGTCAGAGGGTGGCCGGGGCCGGAAGAAACTGCTGTCACTCTTGCCGCGCTAACGTCAACCGAGGATTATACCCACGGAACACGCATTTCGCCAGGTCAGTTGCTGGCGTTTTGCTGGCTGGCCAGCAGATTCTTCAGTCTGGCGAGCTCTCCGTTGAGCAGCTTGAATCGCTGGTGCGCATCGGGCGAAGTGAGGCCGCCTTCGACCATCAGATCGAGTTCGTCGCGGACCGCCCGCAGCCGCAGGCCGTCGAGTACCAGCGCCAGTTCCCGGGCCACGTCGACGTTCGCGTCGGAGGCATGGAACTCGGCGATTCGCTTGATCACGTTGACCGCGTGCGGTGCGTCGGCGGAATGCTGGCGCAACTCGTCCAGCAGCGCGGCGAACGACAGCGCGCCGTGCTCGTGGATGCTGCGTTCGATGGCACCGAAGAACAGGTCGTAGGGTGCGGCCTGCCCGGCCAGGAAGTCGTGCGACTCGCCGTCGAGCGTTGCCCACAGGTCACTGCGCTGCAGCAGCAGCCAGATCGCCCGGTCGAGCAGATTGGCCGTGCCCTTGCTCAGCGCGCCGGCGCGGCGCGTCGGCACCCTTGCTGGTGCAGCGTCCCGTGCCGCGGCGCGCGCCGGTGCGTGGCCCCACTGGCGCAGCAATTGATCGACCTCGTCGCGGGCGGCGCCGGCGATTTCGGTCAGCAACTGCCGCTTCAGCGTGCCCTCGGGCAGGGCGGTCCACAGCGGCTTCGCGTTGGCCAGCATGTGGGCACGGCCCTCGGCGGTCGTCAGGTCGCAGCCGTCGGCGGCCGCTTCGATCAGCTGGCGCGACAGCGGCGTCGCCTGCACGACGCATTCCTCGAATGCCGCCGGGCCGAATTCGCGCACATACGAGTCGGGGTCATGCTCGGTCGGCAGGAACAGGAAGCGGATCGTGCGGGTGTCGCTCGCGTGCGGCAGGCTGGTTTCGAGCGCGCGCCGCGCCGCGCGCCGCCCGGCGGCGTCGCCATCGAAGCTGAACACGATCGAGTCGGTGAACCGGAAGAGTTTCTGCAGGTGCTCGGGGGTGCAGGCGGTGCCGAGCGTGGCCACGGCATTGCCGAAGCCCGACTGCGCCAGCGCGACCACGTCCATGTAGCCCTCGACCACCAGCGCGTAGCCCCGTTGACGCAGCGCGGCCCGGCCTTCGAACAGTCCATAGAGTTCGCGGCCCTTGCTGAACACCGGCGTCTCCGGCGAATTCAGGTACTTGGGCTCGCCACGATCGAGCACCCGGCCGCCGAAGCCGATCACATCGCCTTGCACCGATCGGATCGGGAACATGATGCGATCGCGGAAGCGGTCGTATCGTTTCCGATCGGCCTCGTCGGTCGAGCCGTCCTCAGCATCCTTCGCGATCACCATGCCGCTCTCCTCGAGCAGCGGATCGTCGTAGCTCGGGAAGACGCTCGCCAGGCTGCGCCAGCCGTCAGGGGCATAGCCGAGCCCGAAGGCCGCGGCGATCTCGCCGCTCAACCCGCGGCCCTTCAGGTAGTCGACCGCGCGCGAGCTCTGCCTGAGCTGCTTGCGGTATGCCTCGGCGGCCTTGGCAAGAACCTCCGTCAAGGTCGAGCGGCGCTGCTTCTGGGCCGCGGCCTGCTCGCGTTCCGCGGGCGAACTGTCTTCCTCGGGCACCTGCAGGCCGACCTGCTGCGCCAGCTCGCGCACCGCATCGAGAAAGCCCATGCCGCTGTATTCGGTCAGGAAGCGGATCGCATCGCCGCTCGCGCCGCAACCGAAGCAGTGATAGAACTGTTTGCTCGGGCTGACCGAGAAGCTCGGCGACTTCTCGCCGTGGAACGGGCACAGACCCATCAGGTTCGCGCCGCCCTTCTTCAGCTGCACGTGGCGGCCCACCACCTCGACGATGTCGACGCGCGAGAGCAGATCCTGGATGAAGGCGGCCGGAATCACCTGCCGAGTCTAGCGTCGCGCATTGCGCTGCGCGGCCGGCACCGGGCCCGGCAGGCCGCCCTCAGGCCGGCGCAAACAGCTCGCTGGCGCTGGGCATGCCCTTGTACGTGCGCACCCAGTCGACGACGTGCTCGGCCGGCATGGCCGCGGCGATGCCGTTGCCCTGGCCGATGCTGCAGCCGATCTCGATCAACCGCTGCGCCTGAGGGCGCGTTTCCACACCTTCGGCGACGACGCTGCAGCCGAAGGTCTGCGACAGGCCGATCACGCCCTCGACGATTGCCAGGTCCTGCCTGTCGGCAAGCATGTTGGTGACGAACGAGCGGTCGATCTTCAGCATGTCGATCGGCAGCTGTTTCAGGTAGGTGAATGTCGAGTAGCCGGTGCCGAAGTCGTCGAGCGCGAAACGCACGCCCAGCGCGCGGCACTGCTCCATCAGCTCGCAGGTGTGGTCGATGTCGGCCAGCGCCGCGGTCTCGAGCACCTCGATGATCAGCCGGTGCGCGACCGGCGCCTGATGCCGCGACAACAGCCCCGCCAGATGCTGTGCGAACAGCGGCTCCTGCAGGTGGCGCGCCGAAATGTTGATGCTGACGGTGATGTCCAGCCCGAGCCGCAGCCAGCGCGCAAGCTGGTCGATGCCCTGCTGCAGCACCCAGTTGCCGACGCTGATCGCCAGCCCCGTGTTCTCGATCAGCGGCAGAAACTGCGCCGGCGAGATCACGCCCTGGTCCGGGTGCTTCCAGCGCAGCAGCGCCTCGACGCCCGTCACCTTGGCGTTGCGCATGTCGACCTTGGGCTGATAGTAGAGGCGGAACTCGTTGGCGTCGAGCGCCTCCTGGACCCGGCCGAGCGCGACGAAGCGGGCCTCGGCCCGGCGATCGTGCTCGGCGTCGAAGAACAGGTAGCCGTTGCGCCCGGCCTGCTTGGCGCCGTACATCGCGTGGTCGGCATGGCGCAGCAGCGTTTCGGCGTCGGCGCCATCGAGCGGGAACACGGTCGCGCCGACGCTCGCCGTGACCAGCACCGGCCCGCTCCCGACGCCCAGCCCGTACGGCTGGCCGACCTGGTGGAGCACCCGTTCGACGGCGTGCCGGCTCTCCTCCAGCGTGGCGGTGCGCAGCAGCAGCACGAACTCGTCGCCGCCGATGCGTGCGACCACGTCGTTGCCGCCGGCCCACGAGCGCAGCGAGCGGCGCATGCGGTTCGCCAGCTCGACCAGCAGGCGATCGCCGGCCTCGTGCCCGAAGCGGTCGTTGACGGGCTTGAAGTGATCGAGGTCGAGGTAGCACACGGTCAGCAGCGAGCCTTCGCGGCGACTCGCCTGCATCGCCGTCTGCAGCATCTGTGCGAGGCGCACCCGGTTCGGCAGGCGCGTCAGCTCGTCGAAGTGCGCCTGGCGCTGCAACTGCTCGAGCTGCTGTCGCGCATGCGTGATGTCGGCAATGGCCAGCACGTGGTTGCGCACCGAACCGTTTGCGTCGCGCACCGCGGTGATCGTCACCTGAAGCAGGCAGGGCTCGCCGTTGCGGCGATGCTGCCGCAGTTCGCCGCGCCAGGTGCCGTCGTTGACCAGGCCGGCGCGCATCGCCGCGAGCTGGCTGTTCAGTGCGACCTCAGCCTCGGTGGGTTGCAGCATCGCCGGCACCAGGCCGAGCAACTCGTCGCGCGAATAGCCGGTGATCTCGGTGAAGGTCGGGTTCGCCTCCAGCACGCGCTGCTGTGGATCGGTGATCAGCAGGCCTTCGTGCAGATGCTGGAACACGCTTTGCGACAGCGCATGGCCCTCGCGCGCCGCCTGCACGTCGCTGATGTCGCGCGCTGCGTGGATGATGCGCAGCGGTTCGCTGCCGCGGCCGCGCTCGGCCACCAGGGCGTTCAGCTCGAACGGCTTCCAGCTGCCGTCGCGACACAGCATGCGGCACTCGGCGCGGCAGTTCGGCGTCTCGCGCGAACTCAGCGTCGCGATCGCGCGCTCGACCTCGGCCACGTCGTCCGGATGCAGCAGGCCCCAGAACGCCTGCAGGCTGTCGCCGAAGGTCTGTGACGAGTGGCCCAGCAGCGTGAGCCAGCGCTTCGAGAACTCGATCCGGCCGGTCGCGAGGTTCCACTCCCCAATGCCGATCTCCGACGCGTCGAGCGCGAGGCGCCAGCGCCGCTCGTTCGCGGCGATCTCGCCGGTCAGCGCACTCGTCAGCAACGGCATCGCCAGCAGGCTGGAGATGTAGCCGATCAGCAGCGACAAGGCCGGGCTCGCGTCGGCATGCTGAAACGGGCCGAGGCCGCGCAGCGTGGCGAGCACCGTCACCGCGCTGAGCAGCGCCGCGGTCGATGCCGCCGCGAACAGTCCGCTGCGCGCCGCGAGCCAGCACAGCAGCAGGTGCGGCACGAAGAACAGCGGTGATTGAATCGCATGCTCGCTGCCGGCGAAGCGCGCGGCGAGTGCCGCACTCGCAAGCGTGCCGAGCGCGAGGGCCGCGGTCGGCAGCCACTGCCAATCGGCCGTGGCGCGGCGCCACGAGGCACGCGACAGTGTCAGCAGCGGAACGCCGACCACCAGCACGCCCATCGCATTGCCCAACCACCAGTAGGTCCAGGTGCGCGGCACGTCGATCCAGCCGATGACGTCGGCCGCGGCCAGCCAGAACGCGCCGTTGCTGGCCGTGATCGACATCGAGAAGCCGATGCCGATCGCGCCAAACAGCCACAGGTCGCGACGCCGGTCGAGCACCACGTGCAGGCCGTCGCGCTGCAGCACCCAGGCGCCCAGCAGCGGGCCGAGCGTGTTGCCGAGCGCGATCAGCGCGGCCAGCCACGGGGCCGCTCCGATCGACAACGACAGCGCCAAAGCGCCGCACAGGACGCCGGGCCAGACCCCGAGCCCGAAGCGCAGCAGCGCCGCCAGCGCGACGCCAGCAGGCGGCCAGATCAGCGTCACGTGCGGGTCGAACTTCGGCACCGCCAAGCCCAGCCGACCGGTCAGGTAGTAAGCGGCGAACACCAGCGCGGTGCGCAGCACCCAGTCGCGCGAGCCGGCCGACAGGGGAAAGACAGGCGCGGGCCTGGAAAGGCGGGTCTCGGGCACGGGTGGCAGCGGCTGATTGTGCGTAAATGTAAAGGCAAAGCCCGCCTCGTTTCGGTGCCGCATTTGCAAAGATGACCGCGGCAAGGCCCTCATTTGCGGGGCGCCCAGGGCCGTGGCCGCGCCATGAAAAAAGCCACCGGTCGGGGTGGCTTTCCAGGCTTGGTCGCGGTCGGCATCAGACGGCGAAATCGGTCAGCTTGCGACCGCCCGCCAGTGCCGCCTTGAGCCACTTGGGCTGCAGGCCGCGGCCGCTCCAGGTGTCGCCGGTGGACGCGTCGCGGTATTTGGCCGCCACTTTCTTGCCCTTCCCGCCGCGCGGTTTGGCATTCTTGCGGGCCGCGAGGTCGGCGCCCGTCAGACCATACTCATCCATCAATGCCCGGACCTTCGCGATCGCATCGCTGCGGTCCTTTTGGCGGGTGCGCTCGATCTCGTGTTCCAGCGCTTCCTTTTGTGCGAGCAGTTCCTTCAACGACGCCATGCCGGATTCCTTTGTTCAAAGATGAATCGGTGCGATTCTGGCGTGATTCTATTGAATTGAAAGAATGCCTTTCAAGCACCCGTCGGCGGCACATACCCGGCCGGCTGCTCGGCGCCTGTACCGAAGAAGAAATTCTCCATCTGCCGCGCCAGATATTGCCGGGCGCGCTGGTCGGCCAGATTCAGGCGGTTTTCGTTGACCAGCATGGTCTGGTGTTTCATCCACATCTGCCAGGCTTCCTTGCTGACCTGGTTGTAGATTCTCTTGCCGAGTTCGCCCGGGTAAGGGGCGTAATCCAGACCCTCGGCCTCTTTCTTCAGATGGATGCATTGAACGGTGCGGGGCATCTTGGTTTCTCCTTCGAATGCGTCAATTTTCCGACAAGGGAATTCGGTTCAGCGCCAATACTGAAATTCAGCCGAGTTTCTTGACCAGTACCTGCGAGCGCCGGTCCCAGTTGTATTTGCGTTTGCGCGCCTCGGGCAGCCAGTCGGGGTCGACCTGCACGAAGCCGCGCTTGATGAACCAGTGCATGGTGCGCGTCGTCAGCACGAAGATGCTCTCCAGGCCCGCCGCCCTGGCGCGCTGTTCGACGCGCTTCAGGATGCGCTCGCCGTCGCCCTGGCTCTGCACCTGCGGCGACACGGTCAGCGCCGCCATCTCGGCGGTCTTCGCCTCGGGGTAAGGGTAGAGCGCCGCGCAGCCGAAGATCACGCCGTCGTGTTCGATCACGGTGTAGTGGCCGATGTCGCGCTCGATCTCGGTGCGGCTGCGCTTGACGAGCGTGCCGTCCTGCTCGAACGGCTCGATCAGCTGCAGCACGCCGCCGATGTCGTCCGAGGTGGCTTCGCGCAGGCTCTCGAGCTTCTCGTCGACGACCATTGTGCCGATGCCGTCGTGCGTGAACACCTCCATCAGCAGCGCGCCATCCATCGCGAACGGCAGGATGTGACTGCGCTCGACGCCGCCGCGACACGCACGCACGCAATGCTGCAGGTAGAACGCCGGGTCGATCGGTTGCGTTGGCCGCGGCAGCGTCGCCAGCAGGCGTTCGGCCTCGGCCAGCGCGAGCTCGGTGTCGATCGCGCTCTCGGGATCACTCAGATCTTCGTGAATCCCTGGCACTTCGGTGATGAACAGCAGCTTGTCGGCCTGCAGCGCGATCGCGGTGCTGGTGGCCACGTCTTCCATCGTCAGGTTGAAGGCCTCGCCGGTGGGCGAGAAGCCGAACGGCGACAGCAGCACCATCGCGCCGGTGTCGATCGCACGCCGGATCGCCGCACCGTCGACCTTGCGCACCACGCCGCTGTGGATGAAGTCGACGCCGTCGACGATGCCCACCGGACGTGCGGTCAGGAAGTTGCCCGACACGACGCGCACGATCGCGTTCGCCATCGGCGTGTTCGGCAGGCCCTGCGAGAACGCGGCCTCGATCTCGAAGCGCAGCTGGCCCGCGGCCTCCTGTGCCGAGTCGAGCGCGACCGCGTCGGTGATGCGCAGCCCGTTGCTGTAGCGCGCCTCGTGGCCTTTCGAGCGCAGCTGCTCGTTGACCTGCGGTCGAAAGCCGTGCACCAGCACCAGCTTGATGCCCATCGCGTGCAGGATCGCGAGGTCCTGTGCGAACGAATTGAGCTTGCCCGCAGCGATCAGCTCGCCGGTGATCGCGACGACGAAGGTCTTGCCGTGATACGCATGGATGTGCGGCGCCACGGCGCGGAACCAGGGCACGAAGGTGTGGGGGAAGACGAGGCTCACGGCGGGTTCGATTCACTCGGGGAACGGCGACCGCGATTCTTGCACGTGGCGCCCGCTGCCCGGCGCCGCATGGGGGTCGTCAGGACGCCGGCCAGGCGAGCGGATTCGTGCCCGGCGGCACCGAGGGTCGAGCCCAGCCAGGCGGCGTGTGCGAGAACTCGGCGGCGTGGCGCATTGCCGTCAGTGCACCGTAGCCCGACGGCACGGTCTCCATCAGGCCGGCGAAATCCGGCGTCGGCGCGCTGAAGCCGTTCTCGACGCGCCCCAGCTCGCGCAGCCATTGCGCGGTGCGAGCCAGCGACACGCGCACGTGCCAACTGCCGCCCTCGGTCTGCTGGCGCAGCAGCGCGGCCTGCGCGCCGAACGCGATCAGGAAGCCCGTGGTCATGTCGAGGATCTGCACCGGCAGCGCTTTCGGCTGCGCAGAGCCTGCCGCCTGCGCCTCGGCCAGGTTGAAACCGGTCGCGCTCTGCACCAGCGAGTCGAAGCCGCGCCGCCCGGCCCATGGGCCGGACTCGCCATAGGCTGACAGCGACACCGCGACGATGCCCGGGCGCATCGCAGCCAGATCGACAGGTCCGAAGCCGAGCGCGGCCAGGCCGCCCGGCCGATAGCCCTGCACGAAGACATGCGCGTCGCGCAGCGCTGCGCGCAAGGCGTCGCGCCCGGCGGGCTCGCGCAGGTCGGCCAGCGCCGACAGCTTGCCGCGGCTCATGTCCGCGATCGCCTCGATGTTCGGAAGGTGTGGCGCGTTCACCAGCAACACGTCGGCGCCGTAAGCCGCGAGCGTGCGGCCGCCCGCGGGGCCGGCCAGGATGCGCGTGAGCTCGAGCACGCGCACGCCTTGCAGCGGGCGCGCAGCGCGCGGCAAGTCGGGCAGCGCGAGCGGTGTGCCGTCGCCGACGCGCTCGACGTCGACCAGCGGTCGCTCGGCGACGGCCGCGCTCTGCGGGTGACCATCCCAGTCGGCGAAGCTGCGCAGCGCGGCCACGACCAGGCGCGCCTCCGACGCCGCCTGCTCGAAGTCGAGCGCGCGCCAGTCCAGCAGCGCCGCCGCGACTGCCACACGCGGCGTCTCGGGGCCGATCGGCAAGCCCAGCAGGCGCAGCACGCCGTCACGGTGGTGCGCGAAGTTCGTGTGCAGCCGCACCCAGCCGCCGTCGGCGCAAGGGTACAGGCCGGCGATCTTGTCCCACAGCTCCGGCATGCGGCCATCGATCGAAAAACGCGCGCTGCACTCGAGCGCCGCGTGCCGCATGTCGACCCGCAACCGCTGACGCAACCCGTTGCGGCGGAACCAGAGCTCGGTGGCCGCGAGCGCGGCGGCGGCGAGGCTGGTCTGCGCCGCGCGGCCGACCGCGAAGGACGAAGGCAGCACCGGCTCGCGACCGCTCAGCGTCAGGTGCTGCAGCGCGTCGGCGGGCAGGCCCGCCGCGAGCCAGATCGGCGCCAGATCAGTCGTCATGCGCGCGATGATAGGTCGCGCTGCGAGGTGACGGCGCCCGCTCAGTGGCTGCTGCTGCCGCCCAGATACGCGGCCTTCACGGCCGGGTCGTTGCGCAGCTTGTCGGCCGGGCCGTGCACCGAGATGCGGCCGTTCTCGAGCACGTAGCCGTAGTCGGCAACGCCCAGCGCGGCGGCCGCGAACTGCTCGACCAGCAGCATCGTCACGCCCTCGCTCTTGAGCCGCTCGATGATGCGGAACACTTCGGCGACGAGGATCGGCGCCAGGCCCATCGACGGCTCGTCGAGCAGCACGACCTCGGGGTTGAGCATCACCGCGCGTGCCATCGCGAGCATCTGCTGCTCGCCGCCCGACAGGGTGCCGGCGAGTTGCTCGCGGCGCTCCTTCAGGCGCGGAAAGAGTTCGAGCGCGCGCTCGAGGTCGGCGTTCACGTCGCCCTTCGGCCGAGCGCCGGTGAGGCGCGGGAACGCGCCGAGGATCAGGTTGTCGCTCACCGTCATCGTCGCGAACACACGCCGCCCCTCGGGCGAGTGCGCGAGGCCGAGCTTGGCGATGTGGTACGACTCCATGCCCTCGATGCGCTTGCCGTTCAGCGAGATCTCGCCGGCGGTCGGCGCGATCATTCCCGAGACTGCGCGCATCGTCGTCGTCTTGCCGGCGCCGTTGGAGCCGATCAGCGTGACGACCTTGCCCTTGGGTACCTCGATCGAGATGCCGTGCAGCACCTGCACCTTGCCGTAGCCGGCGAACAGATTGCTGATGGTCAACATCTTGGTGTCGGCGCTCATGCTGCGGTGCCTCCCAGGTAGGCTTCGATCACCTTCTCGTCGGCCTGTACTTGCGCCGGCACCCCTTCGGCGATCTTCTGCCCGAAGTCGAGCACCGAAACGGTGTCGCACATGCTCATCACCACGTCCATGTGGTGCTCGATCAGGATCACCGTGATGCCGTGGTCGCGGATCTTGCGGATGAAGCTGATCAGCTCCTTGATGTCGGGCGCGGTCAGGCCGGCGGCCGGCTCGTCGAGCAGCAGCAGCTGCGGGTCGAGGGCGAGCGCACGCGCGATCTCGAGCAGGCGCTGCTTGCCGTAGGGCAGGTTGCGCGCCTCCTCAAACGCCAGGTCGGCCAGCCCAACGAAACGCAGCAGGCCCATCGCGCGCTCGACCGCGGCGCGGCTCTCGCGCCCGTAGCGCGGCGTGTGCAGCGCCACGTCAAACAGGTTGCTCGCGAAGCTGTGGTGCAGGCCGACCTGCACGTTCTGCAGCGCCGTCATCTCGCCGAACAGCTGCACGTTCTGGAACGTGCGCGCGATGCCGGAGAGGGCGATGTCCGACGAGGTGCGCCCGACCAGCGAGCGGCCGCCGAACGTGAGCGCACCCGCGGTGGGCACGTAGATGCCGGTCAGCACGTTCATCATCGTGCTCTTGCCCGAACCATTCGGGCCGATCAGCCCGTGGATCGTGCCGCGCCGGATGCTCAAGCTCACGTTGTTCAACGCTTTCAGGCCGCCGAACTGCATCAGCACGTCGCTGGCGTTCAGGATCTCGGCGCCGTGGTCGCCGGCCGCGGCGGTCGTCACGGCGTCGCCGTGCGCACTCGCCGCCACGACGGTCGACGCCTCGGTGGCTTTCGGCCGCTGCAGGTTCAGCGCGCTGCGCACGAAGCCGACGATGCCGTCCTGCAGGTAGTAGACGACGAACAGCATGATCACGCCGAAGATCGACAAGCGCCAGTCGGTCATCGTCTGCAACCAGAACGACAGGCCCGCCAGCGCGATGCTGCCGACCACCGGGATCGCCATCTGCTGGACGGTGGTGCGGCCCCTGCGGATGCCGATCAGCGCGGTGGCCAGCACCAGCAGCGCCAGCGCGACCGAGACGTAGCGGAACAGCACGACGTCGTCGAGCAGCTTGGGCAGCAGCACGATGATCGCCGCGCCGAGCATCGCGCCGATGCGGCTCTTGCGCCCGCCCATGATGACCGCGAGCAGGAACAGCACGGTCAGCTCGAAGTTGTAGGTGTTCGGCGAGATGTACTGCTCGGAATACGCGTACAGGCTGCCGGCCAGGCCCGCGAAGCCGGCGCTGATCACGAACGCGTAGACCTTGTAGCGGTACACCGACACGCCCATGCAGTCGGACGCGACCGGACTGCCGCGCAGCGCCTCGAACGCGCGCCCCAGGTGCGAGCGCAGCACGCGGTGCACGACGATCAGCGCCAGCACCATCAGCACCGCGACGAGCCAGAAGAACTCGCGCTCGTCGAGCTGGTGCCCGAGCAGCGGTGGCTTGCTGAGCTTGATGCCCATCGGCCCCGAGGTCAGGAAGTCCATCTCGTTGATCAGGATCTGCACGATCGTGCCGAACGCCAGCGTCACCATCGCCAGGTACGGGCCGGTGACCCGCAGCGCCGGCAGCGCCAGGAGCGCGCCGAAGACCGAGGTGACGCCGACCGCGGCGATCAGCGCCACCAGCAGCGGCGCGCCGAGCTTGGTCACCAGCACACCGGCGGTGTATGCGCCGACGCCGAACAGGCCGGCATGGCCGAGCGACACCTGCCCGGTGTAGCCGACGACGATATCCAGCCCGAACAGCACGATCGCGTAGATCATGATGGTCTCGAGCAGGTGGATGTAGTACGGGTTCGTGATGCCGAGCGGGAACAGCAGCAGCGCCGCGACGCCGACCACATAGAGAAGAAGGTGGTTGCGTTTCATGCGCTCAGACCTTCTTGATGATGTTCTTGCCGAACAGGCCCTGCGGGCGCACCGCCAGCACGATCAGCAGCAGCACCAGGCCGGGCACGTCCTTGTAGCCGGTGCTCAGATAAAAGCCCGTCGTCGTCTCGGCGATGCCCAGGATGATGCCGCCGACGATGATCCCCATGCCGCTGGTCAGCCCGCCGATGATCGCGACCGCGAAGGCCTTCAGGCCGAGCACCGCGCCCATGGTCGCGCCGGTCAGTGTCAGCGGCGCGATCAGCACACCGGCGAAGGCCGCGGTCATCGACGACAGCGCGTACGAGAACGTGATCACCAGCCCGGTGTTGATGCCCATCAGCTTGGCCGCGTCACGGTCGTTGAAGGTCGCGACCACGGCCTTGCCGTAGATCGTCTTGCGGTTGAAGAACTCGACTGCCAGCATCATCAGCACCGCGCCGATCACGACCAGCACCTCCATCGGCAGCACGTTGGCGCCCAGGAAGTGCATCGGCGACTCCGGCAGCGGCGACGGGAACTTCAGGTCGTCGCGGCCCCACACGTTCTCCGCCACGTTCTTGAAGATGATGCCCAGCGCAATCGTCGACATGATCCAGCCGAATTCCGACTTGATCTTGATCGCCGGGCGCACGCCGATGCGCTCGACCAGTGCGCCCTGGAACGCGCCGAACACGCACACCAGCGGGATCATCAGCCAGTAGTTCAGGCCCAGGCCCACCAGCGTCAATCCGACCAGCGCGCCAAGCATCAGCGCGTCGCCCTGGCCGAAGTTCAATGTGTCGCTGGTCTGGAAGGTCAACTGGTAGCCGAACGCGATCACGGCGTAGATCATGCCCAGCGCGATGCCGCTGAAGATCAGTTGGGTCAGGATTTGCATGGTGGCGCTCTCTTGACGATGCCTTGACGATGGCGGCAGGAACACAGCAAGACGCCGCCGCGGGCCGTTCAGCCCGGGGCGGCGCCGGTCGGACCGGAAGCTTACTTCTTCACCCGCACTTCGGACGCCTTTTTCTGGTCGTCCGGATAGGCGTAGACCACCTTGCCGCCCTTGACCTCGCCGAACACCGGAATGTTCGCGGTGATCGCCTCGTGGTCGGTCTTGGTGAACGGCTTGTTGTAGGTAGTGACCACGCCTTCGACCGGCGTCTTCAGGTCTTCGAGCGCGGCCTTGATCTTCGGGCCGTCGGTGCTGCCGGCCTGCTTGATCGCGGCGGCGAGCAAGTAGACCGAGTCGTAGCCCTGCGCCGCCGAGACCGGCGAGTCCATGCGCGCGTTCTTCGGGTTGAAGGTCTTCAGGTAGCTGATGATGAAGGACTGGCGCTTCGGCGTGGTCGGCTCCTGGATGAAGGTCTGCGGCATGCGCGCGCCTTCGCCGCCGGGGCCGGCGTTGTCGATGTAGTTGGCCATCGACAGCGTCCAGCTGCCCACCAGCGGCACCTTCCAGCCAAGCTTGGTCATGCCGTTGGCGATCTGCGCGAGTTCCGGGCCGATGCCGTAGGTCAGCACGGCTTCAGCGCCGGCCTCCTTGGCCTTGAGCAACTGGGCCGTCATGTCGACGTCCTTGATGTTGAACTTCTCGACCGCCACCGGCGTGATGCCCTTGGCCTTCAGCGCCTTCTCGAGGTCTTCACGGCCGAGCTGGCCGTAGTTGGTCGAATCGGCCAGGATCGCGACCTTCTTGAAGCCGCGGCGCGTGATCGCCTCTTCGACGATCATCGGCGCCTGGATGCTGTCGTGCGCGGCGTTGCGGAAGATGTAGTTGTCGCCGTCCTTGTCGAACTGGTGCGTGACGATCGAGCCGGTCGCGACGTTGTTCATCACTGGGATCTTGGCTTCCTGGAAGAAGCGTTGCGAGGCCAGCGCCACGCCGGTGTTGATGTAGCCCACCGCGGCGACGACCTTCTCCTTGTTGACCAGCTCCTGGGCGATCTGCACGCCGCGCTCGTTCTTCGCTTCGTCGTCGCGCTCGACGGCCACCAGCTGCCGGCCCAGCACGCCGCCGGACTTGTTGATCTCGTCGATCGCCAGGCGCACGCCGTCGCGCATGCTCACGCCCATCGACGAGGAGCCGCCGGTGAAGGGGCCATCTACACCGATCTTGATCGGGTCGGCGGCCAGCGCCAGCGAGGCCGAAGTGGCCAGCGCCACTGCGGCAGCAATCGTGGTGAATCGGGTCATTTTTTGTCTCCAACGGTTTGGGGTGAATGGGCCCTGCGAACCGGGCCAGGCCAAGTTGCAACGCGCTGTAATTATCCGGGCGTACGCCGTGCTTCGCATGCGCATCAGTGCCGGGATCGGGCTGCGTAGTTCTGCATAAGGGTAAACGCGGCCCGGCCTGCGATCACAATTCCGCCGATGAAACTGAAGGCCAAGATCCTGATGCTCGCGGTGGCGCCGCTGCTGCTGGCGATCGCGGCCATCGGCGCGCTGCTGGTGGTCGAGACGAAGCGGCTCGAAACCCAGCAGGCGCAGCTGCTCGAAGACGTGCTGATCAGCACCAAGCGCGACGAACTGCGCAACTACATCGCGCTGGCGCTGACCTCGATCGACCACCTCTACGCCGCCGGCCGCGACGACGAGGCCGCCAAGGAGCAGGCCAAGGCGATCCTGTCGAGCATGAACTATGGCGATGACGGCTACTTCTACGTCTACGCCTACGACGGGCTGAACATCGTGCACCCGCGCCAGCCCGAACTGGTCGGCACGAACCTGTGGAACATGCGCGACGGCGACGGCACGTACGTGATTCGCGAGCTGCTCGCGCGCGCCAAGGAGGGCGGCGGCTTCCAGCGCTACCTGTGGCCCAAGCCTTCGACCGGCAAGATCGAGCGCAAGCTCGGCTATTCGGTGCTTCTGCCGCGCTGGGGCTGGATGCTGGGCACCGGCATCTACCTGGACGACGTCGACGCGGCCGCCGCGCGCCTGCGCGGCAACCTGCTCAGCAGCGTGCGTCAGACACTGGCCGGGCTGGCGACCGTCGCGGTCGTGGCGGCGCTCGCGGTGTTCGCCGGTGGCCTGGCGCTGAACATCAGCGAGCAGCGCCAGGCCGACCGCAAGCTCAAGGCGCTGGCGCATCGCGTCGTCAGCTCGCAGGAGGAGGAGCGGGCGCGCGTCTCGCGTGAACTGCACGACCACATCTGCCAGCTGCTGGTCTCGATCAAGTACCAGTTCGAGCTCGTCGGCCACCGCCTTGCTCACCCGGGCGAGGCGCCGGTCACGGCGATCGACAAGGAGATCGCGGCACTGTCGAAGGCGATCGGCGAGGTGCGGCGCATCTCGCACGACCTGCGCCCGGCACTGCTCGACGACCTCGGCCTGCCGGCCGCGCTCGAGCACATCGGCGGCGAACTCGCGCAGCGCAGCGGGCTGGAGGTGCGCGTATCAAAGCAGGTGCACGAAGATCGACTGCCCGAGCTGCACGCGGTCAGCCTGTTCCGGGTCGCACAGGAGGCCTTGCGCAATGTCGAGCGGCACGCGCAGGCGACGCACATCGACATCCGCCTGGACGACGCCGGCGACCGGCTCGAGCTGCGCATCACCGACGACGGCGTCGGCTTCGACGTGAAGAACGTCGAGCTCAGCAAGGACCGCGGCATCGGTCTGACCAACATGCGCGAGCGCGTCGAGCGCAACGGCGGCACCTTCCAGCTGATCTCGCATCCGGGTCACACCGCGCTGATCGCGAGTTTCCCGCTGGTAGCGGCATGACGGCGCCTGTCGTACGACTCATCATCGTCGACGACCACTCGCTGGTGCGCGACGGGCTGCGCGCCCGGCTCTCGGTGGTACCCGGTCTGCAGGTTGTCGGCGAGGCGGCGAGCGGCGCGCAGGCGCTGGAGGTCGCCGAGGCGCTCGCGCCCGACCTGATGCTGATCGACGTCGGCATGCGCGGCATGAACGGTATCGAGCTGGCGACCCTGCTGCGCCAGCGCCACCCGCAGATCCGCGTGCTGATGCTGAGCATGTACGACACGCGCGAGTACGTGCTCAGCGCGATCCGTGCCGGCGCGCGCGGCTACGTGCTGAAGGAGTCGCCGACCGAGGAGATCCTGGCCGCGATCGGCGCGGTCTGCGCCGGCGGCAACTACTTCAGTGCGCAGATCTCGAACCTGGTGCTGCAGCCCGGCGCCAGCAGCGCGCCGCAGCTCACCGCGCGCGAACACGAGGTGCTGCTGCTGCTGGCGCACGGCCGCAGCAACAAGCTGGTCGCGCGCGAGCTCGACATCAGCGTGCGCACGGTCGAGACGCACCGCCTGAGCCTGCGCCGCAAGCTCGGCGTCGATTCGGCCAGCGAGCTGCTGAAGATCGCGGTGACGAATGGGTGGACCACGCTCTGACGAGCCTGGAGGGCTGGACCACGCTGTAGGGACGAACGGCACGCGGTTGACGACGCCGGCCCAGCGGCGCAGCATGGCGGCCCCACTTCAGCGGAGCCTCTTCATGGACGCATTCCAAACCCCCGGTGCCTTCAGCTGGTGCGAGCTGATGACCACGAATCCCGGAGCCGCCACCGAGTTCTACGCCCAGCTGTTCGGCTGGAAGATCGAGGCGATGAACATGGGCATGCCGTACAACGTCCTCAAGGTCGGTGACGCCGCAATCGGCGGCATCTCGGGCATGCCGCCCGGCGCGCCGGCGGGCACACCCCCGACCTGGGTTCCCTACGTGACCGTGGCCGATGTCGACGCGCTGGTCAAGAAGGTCGTGACGCTGGGCGGCAAGGTGCATGTGCCGCCGACCGACATTCCCACCGTCGGCCGCTTCGCGGTGATCACCGACCCGCAGGGCGCCTCGATCAACGTCATCACCTACGCGATGCCGGCGAAATAGCCCAGGGCGCGGCGCGCGCGGCGGCGCATCTCCGATAATCCGCGACCAAATGTCGAACCACCGGGCCAGCCCAGCGGCCGCCGTCGCCGCCGGGCCCCGCCCGGTGAGCGCGCTGCCCCCCATCACCTTCCCCGAATCGCTGCCGGTCTCGGCGCGGCGCGACGAGATCGCGCGCGCGATCGCAGAGCATCAAGTTGTCATCGTCTGCGGCGAGACCGGTTCGGGCAAGACCACGCAGCTGCCGAAGATCGCGCTGAAACTCGGCCGCGGCAAGGCCAACACCGGCCGGCTGATCGGCCACACCCAGCCGCGGCGCATCGCCGCCTCCAGCGTCGCCAAGCGCATCGCGCAGGAACTCAAGACCGAGCTGGGCGCGGTCGTCGGCTTCAAGGTGCGCTTCCAGGATCGCCTGTCGAGCGACGCCAGCGTGAAGCTGATGACCGACGGCATCCTGCTCGCCGAGACCCAGACCGACCCACTGCTGCGCGCCTACGACACGCTCATCATCGACGAGGCTCACGAGCGCAGCCTGAACATCGACTTCCTGCTCGGGCACCTGCGGCAGATCCTGCCGCGCCGGCCCGACCTCAAGGTGATCGTGACCTCGGCGACGATCGACGCCGACCGATTCGCGCGGCACTTCGCGTCGGGCGACACGCCCGCGCCGGTGATCCAGGTCTCGGGCCGCCTGTTCCCGGTCGAGCAGCGCTGGCGGCCGTTCGAGGAAAGCCGCGAGTACGACCTGAACCACGCGATCGCGGACGCCGTCGACGAACTCTGGCGCGGCAGTGGAAGCGGCGACGTGCTCGTCTTCCTGCCGGGCGAGCGCGAGATCCGCGAAGCCGCCGACCACCTGCGCAAGCACCATCCGCCAGGCGTCGAGATCGTGCCGCTGTTCGCGCGGCTGAGCCAGCCCGAGCAGGACCGCATCTTCGAACCGCACAGCGCGCGCCGCGTCGTGCTCGCGACCAACGTCGCCGAGACCTCGTTGACGGTGCCGGGCATCCAGTTCGTCGTCGACGCCGGCACCGCGCGCGTCAAGCGCTACAGCTACCGCAACAAGGTCGAGCAGCTGCTGGTCGAGCCGATCAGCCAGGCCGCGGCGAACCAGCGCGCCGGGCGCTGCGGGCGCGTCAGCGACGGCATCTGCATCCGCCTGTACGACGAGAAGGAATTTGCCGGCCGGCCGAAATTCAGCGACCCGGAGATCCTGCGCTCTTCGCTGGCCGGCGTGATCCTGCGCATGAAGTCGCTGAACCTCGGCACGGTCGAGGACTTCCCGTTTCTCGAGCCGCCGCCGAAACGCGCGATCGCCGACGGCTACCAGCTGCTGGCCGAACTCGGCGCGGTCGACGACCTGAACGCGCTGACGCCGATCGGCCGCGAACTCGCGCGGCTGCCGCTGGACCCGCGCGTCGGCCGCATGATCCTCGAAGCGCGCTCGCGCGAGGCGCTGACCGAAGTGCTGATCATCGCCGCGGCCTTCAGCGTGCAAGACGTGCGCGATCGGCCGGTCGAGCAACAGGCCGCGGCCGACGCGGCGCACAAGAAGTTCGACGACGAGAAGAGCGAGTTCATCGGCGACCTGAAGTTGTGGAAGTGGCTCGAGGACGCGAAGGGTGGGCAGGGGGAGCACAAGGTCAGCGCGCGCAAGCAGGAGCAACTGCTGCGCGACAACTTCATCTCGCCGCGCCGAGTGCGCGAGTGGCGCGACATCCACTCGCAGCTGCACACCGTCGTCGCCGAACACAAGTGGCGACTCAACGGATCGCCGGCCACCTACGAGCAGATCCACTTGTCGATGCTCGCCGGGCTGCTGGGCAACATCGGCTGCAAGAGCGAGGACGAGGACTGGTACCTCGGCGCACGCGGCATCCGCTTCTACAAGCACCCGGGCGCGAACCTGTCGAAGAAACCGGGGCACTGGATCGTCGCGGCCGAACTGGTCGAAACCACGCGTCTGTTCGGCCGAAGCATCGCGGCGATCGAGCCCCAATGGCTGGAGCGCATCGCCGGCCACGTCATCAAGACCCAGCTGCTTGAGCCGCATTGGGAGAAGAAGGCCGCGGAGGTGATCGCGCTGGAACGCGCGACGCTGTACGGCATCGTGATCTACAGCAACCGGCGCGTGAACTTCGGCAACGTCGACGAGGCCGCGGCGCGCGAGATCTTCATTCGCGAGGCGCTGGTCGCCGGCGAATGGGACACGAAGCTGCCCTTCGTGAATGCGAACCGCAAGCTGATCGCGCAGGTCGAGGAGCTCGAGCACAAGTCGCGGCGCCAGGACGTGCTGGTCGACGACGAGCTGATCCATGCGTTCTACGACGCGCAGCTTCCCGCCGACGTGTGCAGCGGGCACAGCCTGGAACGCTGGTACCGCGACGAGGTGAAGCGCCAGCCGCGGCTGCTGATGCTGACGCGCGAGGAGCTGATGCGCCACGAGGCCGCCGGCATCACCAGCAACGCGTTTCCGAAGACGATCCGGCTCGGCGGCATCGACTGCGGCGCGAGCTACCTGCACGCGCCCGGCGACGCCAAGGACGGCGTCACCGTGACGGTGCCGATCTATGCACTGAACCAGGTCGGCGAGGACCGCTGCGAGTGGCTGGTGCCGGGCATGCTGAAGGACAAGGTGCTCGCGCTCGTCAAGAGCCTGCACCAGCGCCCGCGCTCGCGCCTGGTGCCACTGCCCGACTACGCGCACGCCTTTGTCGAAGCGATCGAGTTCGGCCACGGCAGCCTGCTCGATGCGCTGCTGAAGGACGTGCGCGACAAGACCCAACTCGACATCAAGCGCGCGGACTTCAAGTTCGAGCAGCTGCCGCCGCATCTGCTGATGAACTTCCGCATCGACGACGAGCACGGCCGCCAGCTCGGAAGCGGCCGCCACCTCGCGGCGCTGAAGGCCGAGCTCGGCGGCCAGGCGCGTTCGGCGTTCCAGGCGCTGGCCGCGCTGAAGCTCGATGCGCCGGCTGCCGCGCCCGTGCCCCAGGCGAAGAATGCCGCCGTGATCGTCAAGTCGGCGCGGGCCGAGGCGGCACGCGTCGCGGCCGAGAAGTACACGAGCTGGAGCTTCGGCGAGCTGCCCGAGCTGATGGAGATCAGGAAGGGCGGCCAGTCGCTGATCGGCTTTCCGGCTCTGATCGACAAGGGCGCGCACGTCGAGATCGAAGTCTTCGACGAGCCCGACGTCGCGGCGCGCAAGCACCGCGCGGGCCTGCGCCGGCTGATCGCGCTGCAGATCCGCGATGCGCTGAAGTACCTGGAAAAGAACATCCCGGACCTGCAGAAGATGAGCGTGGCCTACCTGCTGGTGGGCAACGGCAGCGCCGACGAACTGCGCGAGCAGATCATTGACGTGGCGCTCGACCGCGCATTCCTGGCCGAGGCGCTGCCCACCGACGCGGCCGCTTTCGGGCGCTGCATCGAAGGCGGGCGAGGGCGCCTGACGCTGATCGCGAACGAGGTGGCGCGCAGCGCCGGCGCGATCCTGATAGAGCACACCGCGGCGCTGCGCAAGCTGAAAGATGCGCGCGCGGCCAAGGAAGTTGCCGACGACATCGCCGCGCAGCTCGCGCGCCTGGTGACCAAGCGCTTCGTCGCCGCCACGCCCTGGGCCCAGCTCGCGCACCTGCCGCGCTACCTGCGCGCGGTCGTGATGCGCCTGGACAAGTGGCGTAGCGATCCGGCCCGGGACGCGCAGCGCCTGGCCGAGCTGCGCCCGATCGAGCAGCGCTATTGGCGCCACCTGGCCGAGCGCAAGGGCGTGGCCGATGCGCGCCTGGACGAATTCCGCTGGCTGCTCGAGGAATTGCGCGTCAGCCTGTTCGCGCAGGAGCTGCGCACGCCGCAGCCGGTCAGCGTGAAACGGCTCGAGAAGGTCTGGGCGCAGATGACCGCCTGACGAGCGCGGGCGGTTCCGTAAAGCGTTTCGCCGAGCGCGATGCTTGCGCTACATTGGCGCAGCGATCGGCCGGCCCGCGCAAGGAGCGCACGACCGAGGCGCACCCACAAACAGGAGTCGAAACATGCACTACGTCTGGATGGCAGTGATCGGGTTCATCGTCGGTCTGGTGGCGCGCGCGATCCTGCCGGGAACACAGAGCCTCGGGATTATCCTGACCGCGGTGCTCGGCATCGCCGGCTCGTTCCTCGCGGAGTTCGTCGGGCGTGCGATGGGCTGGTACGCCGAAGGTGCGAACGCGGGCTTCATCGCCTCGGTGATCGGGGCCATCGTGCTGCTGTTCGTCGTCGCCAAGCTGAAGGGTCCGTCGAGCACCGGTTGAGCCGGTCATGGCGAAGAAGGCGGAATCCGTCGCGCCGAACGACTGGGTCGTCGTGCCCGGCACGGCGCAGCAGGTCGAGGCGGTCGTGCGCCAGTGCCGGCGCATCGTCACGAAACGCGCGTTGCTGGCCGCAGGCGTGGCGATCGTGCCGATTCCCGGTGTCGACTGGGTCACCGACATCGCGGTGCTGATGAAGCTGATTCCGGAGATCAACCATGCGTTCGGGCTGACGCCGGAGCAGGTCGAGCGGCTCGCCCCGGACCGGCGCGTGGTGGTTTACAAGACCATCTCGGCGGGCGGCGGGTTGCTGGTCGGGCGGCTCGTCACGCGCGAGCTGATCGTGCGGGTCCTCAGGCTCGTCGGCGTGCGTCTGACCACGCAGCAGGCGGCCAAGTACGTGCCGATCGCCGGGCAGGCGGTCTCGGCGGCGCTGACCTTCTCGTCGTTGAAGTTCGTCTGCGAACAGCATATTCAGCAGTGCGTCGCGGTGTCGCGCCAGCTGATGCTGCCGACACCCACGGCGGCCGCGGCACCCTGAGTACAATGCGCGAGTTCGGGGCGTAGCGCAGCCTGGTAGCGCAACTGGTTTGGGACCAGTAGGTCGCGAGTTCGAATCCCGCCGCCCCGACCACCCGCTCGCCGAGCCTCTCCACCAGCCCGTAGCTCAACTGGATAGAGCACCGACCTTCTAAGTCGGATGTCGGGGGTTCGAGTCCCTCCGGGCTGGCCAATTCGATGTCCTAGGATGTCCGAAAAAGGGTAAGCGAAATCCTGGAATGTGCGCTTGGGGTCGTCGCGCAGTGCGGCCGCGTGGTGCTTCGGCGCGGGTACGGCAACACCTCGACGCTGGCAAACTTCAAAGTTCGGTTCAGTCAAGACCTATCACGGGACTGCCGCGGCCACCGGCCTCTCCGGATGGAACTTGGGATGTCGGCCGAATCATGGTTGGGTTCGAATCTGAGTCCGAACGCGGCTGATCCGGTCCGAGCAGCAGCAGCGTCAAGACGTCAGCGACGCTGATTCTTGTGCCCGCTCGCACGGCGACCGCCTCGCCGCGCGCCACTTGCCGCCCGTCGACGATCGTGACCCCGTCAGACAGCACCAGCAGGCGCAGCCCGTGTTCCGAACGGCGCAACTCGAAATGCCAGCGACTGATCTGCCGTGCCAGTTCGGGGTCGGGGTGGCTGAGCACGATGTCGTTGGCGCGCAAGCCGTGGTGCTCGTGCAGACGCCCGAACGTCACGATGTCCTTGCGGGGAAGATTGACCTGCTCGGAAGTTTCCTCGATGAGCACGCTGCGTGGGAACAGGGACTCATCGCGCCATTCGAGTGCCAGCAATTCCACCGGGACGTCGAAGCCGCGTAGTGCGGTGTCGCCGATCGAGCGACAACTTAGTCTGTGCTCTCGGCCGAGTTCCTGGAAGGCGGCGCGGGTCAGGTACACCTCGCCCGCGCCCGCCGCTGCGCACACGCGAGAACACAGGTTCACCGCGTCGCCGCTGACCGCAACGCCATCGCTGAGCACCGATCCCCAGTGCAGGCCGATACGCACAAGCAACTGCTGCTGGTGACCCCGTGTCTCGTTGGCGCGCGCCATCATGTTCTCGAACGCGACGATGCCGATGACCGCGGCCGTGGCATGCGGAAAGACGAGGAACGCGCCGTCGCCCGCCGTGTCCGCGATCCGGCCTCCGGTGGGCGCGACGCAGGCCGCGAGTAGGTCGAAATGCAGTTGCTGCAATTGCCTGCCTGCGGCATCGCCGAAGCGCGAAAAGTAGGACGTCGAGCCAACGATGTCCGAGAAGACCAATGCCAGCGAGCATTCGAACCTGCGCGTCAACTCCTGCTGGAGCTCGTTCTGCAGGCGGATGATCTCGGTCATCGACAGAGCGCTGAAGTTGGTCATCGCGCAGACCTCGGCGGAAATCATCGTGCACGCACTCGTGAGACAGGGAGCCCGGCATCGTGACGGACGACCTTCAGTCGAGCGATGCGCACATAGGGTTTGAGGCTCCCCAGAGGCTAGAGAACGATTGCTCGCTTACGAATCCCACTCTTCATTGTGAACTGCGGAATGCCACTTCGAATACCTTGCCCCAGCGCCTCGGCATTGGGATAAGTCATCCAGCGCTGGTGTCGCTGGGCAGGCACGACCTTCGCCGGTGTATTCCCACCGCCTTTCGCGAAGAAGGCCGCCACCTTCCTTCTTGCCTCGACAGTGTCCAATCCACGCTGCTGCAGTATGTCCGCGATTTCAACATCCGGGGCCTGACTTTCGCTTTGCTGAACCTTGCCACCCGACCAACGAGTTGACCCTTTCAGGTCAAAGTCACCGGGGGATAACAGCTCTCCTGGGGCCAGCAAGATGCATCGGAAACCGGCCGCGAGGCGACCGGCGTGAAACCCTATCCGCCGCTCCAGCTCTTCGGCGCCGACATTCACGATGAACTTGAGCATCGTGAAATCGCCGCTCAGGTACATGGCGGAACCGCGTTGGTCGTCCAATTCGTCGAGGGCAGATAAAGGATCATCCATCCCGATGGGGCCAGGCGTAAACGAGCGCCAGTCACTCGCTGAGTGGAGCCCCGCGGTGTCAGAGGACACGGCGCGAATCGGCCCTGGAACTTGCGCGGCAGCCATGTCGTGTCTACCTCAGACCGAAACTCGGGCGCGCAGCAGGATCGATCGCGCTGCTTGTGCAGGATCGCTGGAGTTGCGGGCCCGATCTCGCCCGGGCGCACCTCTTGATCCGTGCAACGAGCCTGACTACATCGGGCGCCTCTCCAAGACTTGGGTGGCGCCCCATCGCATCCACTGCAGATCGAACGTCGGCATCCGTCATGGGCCATCCGCTCTCAATCCTTGGCCCTGCGGCCGGTACGAGATGAGAGCATGCCAAATAGCCGCGTGCCAGTCCCCCAAGGCACCGGCCGGCATAACCAGCAAACGTTCCAGCGGGGCCCACGATCAATCCCGGCGCACCTTTTCGGTCCCGCCATGCAGATTGGCGGTCTAGAAGCGAAAGCGTACGCCACCTGCGACAGAGAGGCCCTTGGTTTGGCCGCGAATGCGATCGTCCATGCCCACGAGGTAGATCTCCGTGACGCTGTCGTAGGCATAGAGATAGGCGGCGCTCATCGATGTGTGCTTTCGATCAACCGCCGGGCCGGTGGCAGTGGTGTATCCGAATTGGGCCTGCAAGGTTCCGGGCCCGACCGGCACCGCCAGGCCCGCTGTCGAAATCTTGCTTCGAACGTCGAGGCCACGATCATTCGTTTGAGTGTAAAGACCAAAGATGCGCGCGAGGCCAAAGTTGTAAGTGGCGCCCAGTTGCCAGGTCGATTCGTCAGTCGGATCGTTGATGCCGTCGTTGACATGAACGCGTTGAGCGGAGAGAGCCGCCGCGAACAGGCCCTTCGACAGGACGATGTTGGCCCCGGTCAAGTCGCCACTTTGATCATTCGGTCCTTTCCCGTACATGACATTCGCGGTAACTCCTTCCAGATTGGGGGACGCGTAGCCGACCGCTCGATTCCAGTAGAAGTCGTTCTGCACCCCTTCCAGGTTTCCGCTGGCAAAAATGTGTCGGATGGCAGGCGAAAACGCCACCGAGTTGCCCAACGCATTGAACCGTGCGGTCGTGTCGAACAAGAGCGTCTGCAGACGGCCGATGCTGACCGTGCCGTAGTTGCTCGCCAGTGATGCGAACGCCTTCCGTGAAAACAGCGGATCGCTCTCGCGACGGCCAGTCTGGAAATCCTGGAACCGAACGAACGTTTCCAGCGTGAAGCCGGGCTTCCAGCCACCGTCGAACCCGTAACTGCCGTTCACGCCGACAAAGCTGGCGGTCATCGAGTTGCTGTTGAAGCGGTTTTGGCGATAGGTGCCGCTCGGCTCGAAACGACCATAGGAAAAATCAAGTATTCCGTAGGCAGAGTAGTCGACCTGAGCTCTCACCGACATCGCTGTCAAGATGAGCAATGCAGCGACCAATCCGCGCCAAACCCTTCTTGCGTGCATCATGAAATCGTCCTCGGGATGTCGTGTGCAGTTGTCGGTGGCTAAAGGCGTGATGCGGCGGGAGGTATCGTCAGCGCCCAAGCGAGCCACACAGCGTTCATCGCGCTGTGCAGGCCGATGCATTGCCGCAGTTGGCGAAAGCGGTTGTAGACAGCTCCGATGAACAGGGCTGGAACGAAGACCGCGAAGTCCGTCGCAGTTCCACGAATTGCCATATGTGCCGCCGCGAAGATCAGCGCCGTCATCCCGATCGCGCCCAGGGGGCTGAGGGACAGGTGACGAAGCAGGGCTTCCTGGAGGCCTGCGCGGAACACCGTCTCTTCGATGATGGGCGAAAACACGAGAAGGAACCAAATCTGTCGCGGTTCCACGCCTGCGATCGTCGCCAGCACCGCCGCCAGCAACACCCAGGCCAGGAGCGCGATCCAAAGATGCCGAGACGAAGCCCAATCTCTCGACACCGCGCGCGCTACCGTCATCACGCTCATGGCTTGCGTTCGCGACGTCGCCGCGGTGCCACGTCTTGCGCCGCTCGTGCTCGTTGCCGATACAGGAGCGCAGCCAGGGCCAGCGCCGCCAAGGCCCAGAGGGTGGGATCGGTCAGCGAATCGGCCGTGACCATCGAGCAGCCGCCGCCGGACACATCGGCAGCAGCTTCGCCCGATCCCGACAGTGCCAATTCTGTCGGCGCCGCGTCGGTGGTCACGCTCAGCGCGCCGCTCATGCTTCCAGAGGCTGTCGGCTGGAACGTTATTGTCACCACGCACTGCATCCCGACCTCAAGGACGAAGGGCGGATTCGGACAGGTCTTGCTCTGCATCGCGAACGGGCCACTCGCGTCCATGGTCGACACGGTGACAGCCTGGTTGCCCGTGCTCGACAAGGTCACCTCGACGGGCAACGACCGGGCGCCCACCCTCGTGTCTCCGAAGTCCACAGGGGTCGGAGTCAGCGAGAGCACTCCCTGGGAGGCTCCGCCCGAGGCGGTTCCGCTCATCGGCAGCAGGAATGGGCCGTTCCCGTTGGATGCGACCTGCAGGCTTGCCGCCTTGGCGCCAGCAGTGCCAGGCGCAAACTGCACGCTCAGCAGACAGCCACTGTGCTCGCCCAAGTACGAGATGCCGCTGCAGGTCCCGAGGTCGACAACAAAGCTGCCTGCGCCAAGCCCGACCACATTGAAGAAATTGAGCTGCGCGCTCCCCGGCCCGTCGTTGAAGAGGCGGATGGATTGCGACGCCGTCGGACTGCCGACCTGCGTGACTGGAGGGGAGAACGCGAGGCCGGTGAGCACCGCCGTGCTGGTCTGATCGGCAACGCGCCAAGACAGCGCCGGCGCCACGTTGGTACCGATGCCAGCCAGATTCACGACGAAGGGGCTGCCGCCGGCACTTGTTTGAATGGTGAAGGCGCCGGGGTACGGTTGCAGCGCGGTCGGAACGAACGTGATTGCCAACGTGCATTGGGCCTGCGCTGCCAGGGCCGCACAACCCGGAGGGCTAGCAACCACCGAATAGCCCGGCACCGACGAAGGCGCCGGCAACTGGACCGCGAGGCTACCGACGGGGCCTGGGATCGTACCGCCGTTTTGCAGTGTCAATGTCTGAGCGGGGTACGTGTTCCCCAGCAACTGGCTCGTGAAGTCGACCGTGTCGCCGGAGTTGAAGGCCGCGGAATTGCGGAGCACTGCCAGACGCGGTCCGTGAACCCCCAATCCGGTCAGCGAAATCGGTGCGGCCGACTGCGTGGCGTTCGAATTGACGGTCAGCGTTGCGTCACGCGGCCCGAGCGCGCTCGGGTTGAAGATGACGGTGAGTACGCAACTCGAGCCTTGAGCGAGGCTGGCGGTGGTCAGGCACGTGCCGGCCAGCGTGTAGTCTGCGGCGACCCCGAGGGTGTTCGAGGAAATCGCGAAGGGGGTGGTGGCGGCGAAATTGAGATTCAAATTGCCGGTATTGCTGATGGTGATTGCCACCGGCAGAACATTGTCACCATCGACTTCAGCGTACAGGGGAGCTTGATCGGTGCCGAACGGGGCGATGTTGTCGAAATTGATGACGGCACCCGCATTGCCTTCCAGCAAAGTCGACAGTGCTGGGGCTTGGGGCACGGCGTTCACGTCAAGACGCTGCACCGTCAGCAAGGCGTCCCGCGGGCCCGTCCCAGTGGGCGCGAAGATGATGGGCACTGTGAAGGTGCTCATGGTCGCGGACGGCGTCAATATCGTGCATCTGTTTGCAAATGCGGATGCGGAGTAATGAGCGGTGCTGGCGGTGTCTATCGAGTAGTCGTCGGGAAAGCTGATGCCGGCGTTGGGTGCCGGCGCAACCCCGAAGCACATCTTCAACGATTCTCCGGTGTTGTCCGTAATGGTCACGGGCCGGGTTGCCGAGGTCGCATTTGGAGTTGCCGTGAACGAACCGGCAGAGCCAAGCACCAGTGGGGGCACGCCCGTTCCGCTCAGCGTTGCTGCGCCCGGATTGACCGACGACGCCAGGATCGATGCCCAGCCCTGCCCTTGACCATTCAGCGTAAGACCCGTCACAAACGATCCGACAGACTGCGGCCTCAATACCACGTGAATGTCGCACGACAGGCCTGCAGCAACTGTCGCGCAGTCAGACGCGCTGACGTCGAAATTCGTCGAGTCCCCAAGCGACCGGCTGGTAATAGTCAAGATCCCGGGGCCGGAATTCGTCACGCTGATCGTTTGGCTGAGCTGTGTCGCACTCGTCGAAGGCGCGACGACGGGGCTCGAGAAGGTGAAACTTGCCGGCAATGTTGCAGTTGCGAACAGCGGGTTCGACAGATATGCAGCGAGAGCGGCAATGTCTGTCGAATTGTTCACGTTGGCGCATTGCGTCGCGTAGGTTGCAGTGCAATTGCCGCTGGTCAGCATTGTCGAGATCTGCGAGGAACTAAAACCCCACTTCTCAGATTTGGAGAGAGAGTTTGGAGTGGGCGGTGCCGGTGCGTGACAGTTGACGCAAAGGCCCGTGTATATCTGATAGCCCCTCTCAAGAGACGCGTCGCTTTGTGCAAGTGCGCTGCCGACGAGAAACAACGACGCCAACGCACCAAGGGACCAGGTCAGCCTCACGAACCAGATTCGAGACGTCATCGCTCTGCCCCTAGACGCAATCCACGACTCTGAACTCGACGCGCCGATCCAGGGCGTCGCGCTGGTCGTCCGTTCCCAAACCCACCAGGGCCTCCTTGGACCCGACGCCGCTCGCGCTCAGTCGCGTGCCGAGGCGTCGGTTTGTCTGCTCCAGCATCCTCTGCACGGTCTCGGCTCGATTGCGGGAGAGGATCTCGTTTCCCCGGGCGCTGCCAGTGCGGCTGGTGTGGCCGACGACGCGGATGCAGGAGTCGACCTTCCCGGCTTCCTGCGCCACCGAGGTGATCCAGATCTTGTACTGCTGCGGCAGATCGCCGATCTGATTGAAGGCGGTCTTGCCCGGCTGGAATAGAAGCTTCAGCGGCAAGCGCTTCAATTCGAGGCCTGAATCCACGAGCTTGTCGAACGCGCTCTTGGCTGCGTCGCGCTCGCCCATCTGCCAGCTTGTGATGTAGAGGCCGTTGAGGACGCGCAGGTCGCCCGGGTCGGCAAGCGGTTCGGCCTCTTTGTACAGCTTGTTGGCCTGGGGAATCTTGCCGTCGCTATACGCCAGGATCGCCTCGTTGACCACCGCGGCCGCCGGCAGGCGAGCCAGATAGTCGGGATCAGCCGGATCTCCAATCTTGGTGTTGATCTGGCAGGAATTGATGTAGCCCAGCACCGTCTTGTCCTTGTGCCAGGTCGGGCTGTCGCGGTAGTAGGGCAGCGGCTCGGGGTTGACCGAAGCGACAGTGGCGCGATCGAGTTGCTTGGCAACCACCTTGCCGGTGCGCAGGTCGATGAGGGTGAGCCAGACGCGGAACGCATCGGGTGGTGTGTCAATGGCGCGTTCGACGTTCACTGGGGTGAGCGTGCCGATCAGCAGCAGCGGGCGCGCCGCCAGTGATTGCCGCGTCAGCGGCTTGACCGACCAGGTGCTGTACTTGGCCTTGACGATCGATTCGAGTTGGGAGCCCATGTTCGCGGTACTGACCGTCTGGCCGCCGGTGTTGGCATCGATCAGCGGGTCGACGACCAGCGACCTCGGCTCCGCGCCGAGCCGGCTCCGAGCCTGGGCGAAAAGCTCTTGCCCGGCACGCGCGATCGAGTCTTCGAATCGGATTGGCGCGGGGGCCACGAAATTGTCCGGAGCAGAGGTGGCGGCGTCGCGAACTGCTTCGGCCGGTCGCGCTGGCAGCGGCGCAGCACCTCCCACCTGTTGATTGGGTGCAGTCGCCGCTGCGACGGGGGGCGTCGAGGCGGTCGAATTGACGCCCGTGACTCCGGCGCTGCCGCAGCCCTCGACGGCCATCACGATCACCGCGATCAACGTGAATGCTTGACACTGTCTTGTCGAGATCATGGCAGCGTTCCTTCCGATCCAGGTGCTGTTGGGGTTGCGGCGCGGATCAACGCGCCGGGTAGGCCGGATCGGGCACCGGAGCGCTGCAACCAAGGAACTGCGTGAGCAGTGTCGCCAGGTGCGGGTCTGCGTTCGCCCGCTCGGACACGCGATCCCGCGAAATGAGGGCATTCGGCATGGAGGCGTTCTTCGCAATGTCCGGCCCACCTCCGCAGAAGTGCCGGTAGGTTGTGCTGGTTGGATCCAGATTGATGGCTGGATTCGGATTCAGCAGCGTGCTGGGGTTGGAGTCCCAATCAAACTGAGGGCGAAGGGACGTGTGGCAGGTTCGACAGGAAGATCCCACGACCTGCCGATAGAACAGGGCAATGTCATCCGGGTTGTACTGGCCCGCAGGCAGAGCAGTCCATGCCTGAGGCAGGTACTGCCTGTCGAGCGTATGACCGGAGAGATACCAGTTGTTGATCAGCTGAGTCGTCGAACTGGTTGCGTTGTCGCCTTTCGGCTTCGATGACTCCGTGTCCTTGACCAACTGGTTCAACTGATAGATCGCCTCGCTCTGCGCCTGTTCCGTCAAATCAGACCGCGAGCCGAACAGATAGTTGCCGGTATCGAACGGCAGGAAGCCCGACCCCAGATAGGGCGACGGGTTGGAGGAGGGGGCATTGCCAAACTGCGCGAATCGGCCGTTGTATTGCCCGCCGCCATGGCACGCAACGCAGGCGCCTGGCATGTACTTCTCGCCCCGACCGTCCAGATTGACCGACGGGAGCAACGAACCGTCTGGCGCGAAGGTGAGGAACTTCGTGAATGGGCGGCCGTTGTTCACATTGGGTGTCACGGACCATTCCATCGCCACGCATGCCACCTTCTTCTGGTCGGCGAGACCGGTTGCCAGTACATCGTCGACCTCTTGCTGGCTCGAGCCATTCGGTCCGGGGTGATTGCAGACGTAGAACGAGATGTCACTCGGGATCGAGGCATTCGGGCTCGAATTCGTCGCCACCATCCGGCGCACGAGGTTCAGGTCCATCTTGTTGATGTAGGTGGCGCTCCACTCTGTATTGGTGCCGTTGTACGGCGCAAAGTGGCGCTGGCGCTTCCAGTCATCGAATGAAATGGGGTTGATCAGATTTCCCTGAGAATCGCAGTCTCCGACCGCGCCGAGGGAGCGGTAATACGAGCAGGCGCTCAGGCGGGTGTCCCCGCCTTTGTAGGTCAGGAAGTGGTTGCCGCCTGGTAGGCCGAGCGATTGGGCGCCCGGCAATTCGAGCTCGACCATCTGGCCTCGCACGTTCCCGTCCGGCCCGTTGGCCACCATCTTCACGATGGATGGGCGGCTGTTGGGTATCAGGATCGGGGGCACCTGCACCGGATTCGACGCGACGTACCCGGCAGCGCCAGGCGGTGGCACATCGACCAACTGGCTGAAGGCTTCGCAAACGACCTTCAGCTGCAGCGTGCCATTCACCGGCGCGTTCGTGTCGACGGCGTAATCGCCGAACCGGTTGACCCGCTGCGGCGCGGAGAGTGCCTGGCCATCCGATAGAAGCACCTGAACCGTGGCGGCACTCTGCAGGTTGAAGTATTCATTCTGCGTGCCGCAGACGCCCCCGTCGGCCAGCCCGATGTGCCCAAAGACACGAAGGTTGCCGGAGTTTGCGAGCGGCGGCGATTGAACGCTGACCGCCGCACCACCGTCAACATTCACTGAATAGCTTCCGCAATCGGCAAGCGGCGCGCTCGAGGAGGTCGAGCATTTCAGCGTGTAGGTGCCGTTTGCGAGCTTCGGCAGGCTGAGTTCTCCGCTGAGATCGGTCGACCCGCTGAACACCGTGGTGCCGCCGTTCTCGACCGCAACCTGAACGTCAGGCAAGTAGATGAACCGCTGGGACGTCGGGCCGCCGCCGAACGGCGTGAAGAGATTGAGATTGCTATCTGGCGGGACAAATCTCAATCGGCCAGCGACCCCTGTGGTTGGGTCGCCGTCGAAATCCGACACCGGCGGGACCGGATTGGTGATGGCCGCACGTGTCGGCGCGTCCGTGCCCAATGAATCTGATGAGACGGCGTACTGCTGCTGCGCGTACCCGCCCTTGCCGTCGGAGACCGTGACGTAGGCGAAGTGCAGACCCGGCCCGTCCGGCATCGTCCAGACCGTCTGATTCGAATCACGATTCTCGATGGTGCCGCCGGTGACGCGCCACTGGTAATGCAGCGCATCACCATCTGCATCGGACGCCTGGACGCTCAGGTAAGTCTTGTTGGAGCCGCTGTCGGACAGCGTTCCGGTTCCGCCTCCGCACGAACCCAACGCAAGCGCGGCGAGTGCCTTCAGCGTGTTCGCGATGAGCCCTTTGCCTCGACGCCATTGCCGCTCGTCCATAGGCCTCCTCGTTGATACCACTTGGCAGCAGGTCCGCCAGCACCCGATTCGCGCTCGTACCGAATGCTCGATCGCCGACAGCAAGGCTTGAGCGGTCTGGTAACAATGTGCGGCCAAATGCTCGCTGATGCGGGCGCGAACGGTCAACCCCAATTTCGATGACCAAAGGCACCTTTCAGCGGCAACCCAGCGTCTTCGCACGCGCCATCAGTTCGGCCGGGTTTTCACCCAGGGAAAGGCGCTGGAAAATCTGAGCGCACTCCGCGCTCTGAGGCGCTACGGTCTTGCGCTCGCCGATCGAGCCGTCTTTCGGCAGCGCGACCCTGGAGGTGGCTTGGCGCGCCGCTACCGAGGTGGTTGCCGACCCTGCCTTCTCCAAACCTGAGCCTTGCGGTGGGGGGGGCGGGGGCTGCAAAGCCGAGTCGACGATCGAGATCGGCAGCGACTGCGCGCCATACACGTCCTCGCAGCCGTGGGCGCCCGCCGCGCAGGAAGGTTGACCCCATGCCGGGACGGTCTCCGTGCCGGCGACGGCAGCATCAAAGCCACGCACCCATGCGGAACCGTCGTTGCGCCAGCCCGCGTCAGGCAGATCTCGAGGTGTCCGCGAAACCAGCACCAGCAGAGTCCACTGACCCGGGGCCAACGGCGGACTCATCGCACCGAGATCCAACTCGATGGTCCCTTGGTCGCGCCGATCGGTCGCGTCCAGTCGAGCCGGCGCCAGCAGGCGCATTGTGCTGTCGCCGGCGCGGGTCCCGAAGACATACAGATAGCCGGCGGTGCCGCTCGACATCGCGAGCCCCCAGCGCTCGCTGCTGCCGAATTCGGTCGCCTCCGGGGTGCCGGCCACCCCGCGCCGCACGGCACGAACGGACAGGGGCCAGGACGCATTCGCGCCTTGCTTGGCAAGCTGGATCGCGTCCGCGGGCGATCGCGGCGTCGGCTTCGGCACGGCGGCTGGTGCGGCGGTGGGGGTGGGCGAGGGCGAGGGCGAGGGCGAGGCGGTGGGCCGCGCTACCACCGCCACCGGCGCAGGCTTCAATGTCCACCAGGCAATGCCGCCGAGCACGACAAAGATGCCCAGCCCCACGCTCAGTGCCAGAGGCAAGCGGCGCGGGCCGCCCGACGAGACGACGCCTGAAGATTCCGCGCTGGATACCGAACTCGCCGGCACCGCCGCGTCCGGAAGAGGCGGGATGTCCAGTGCGTGTTCGGGCTCGGCCCGCGACTCGACGGTGCGCGGCTCGACGACCTGGGTCCGGACCCGGATCACGGTGGCATCGGGGTCGACCCGCTGCGACTCGGAAGGAGAGGGGGGCGTGCCGTCGAGTCCGATGTCGGCCCGCAGCGCGTTGATCGTCTGAGTGCGGCGCTCCGGAAGAACCGCCAGTGCGGTGTCGATCGCGTTCAGGAAGCGCGCGCTGTACCGACCGGCTGCGACTCGCGTCAGCGGCTCGTACGAGTCGGCGAGCATGCGGCCGACCGACGGGGGTGGGGTGCGACCCAGGACCATCCAGTACATCGTTGCCGCGAGTGCATACACGTCGGTCCAGGGACCCTGCTTCATGCCGGGGACCTCGGCGTACTGCTCTACTGGCGCGTAGCCCGGTTTGAGGATCACGGTGAGTGCCTGCGTCATGTCCCCGATCACGCGGCGCGCCGCGCCGAAGTCGAGCAGCAACGGTTTGCCGCCGTCGGCAAGCAGCATGATGTTGTCGGGTGCGATGTCGCGGTGATAGCAGTGCTCGGCGTGAATTACGTTGAGCGCGTCGGTCAGCGGAGCGAGGAGTCCGCGCAGCCAGTCCTCGTCGGGTGGCCGCGACATCGCGCGCACGGCGTCCTTTAGCGTCGTGCCCTCGTAGAGCGGCATCACAAGGTAGGCCGTTCCGTTGGCCTCCCAGAACCGGTACACCTTGACGAGCGCGGGGTGGTCGAATCGGGCGAGTAGCTTCGCCTCGTTGATGAAGCTCTTGAGGCCGGCTTCAAACGTTTCGCGATGTCGTTCAGAGCGCGGGCGAATCTGCGTGTCGCCCACGCGGGAGGCGAGCGCGCCGGGCATGTACTCCTTCAGCGCCACTTTGCGATCGAGCGAGTGGTCCCATGCCAGATAGACGATGCTGAAGCCGCCCTCGCCGATGCGCTGCGTCAGTTCGAACTCGTTGAGTCGGGTGCCGACCGGCAGTGCGTGCGCGTCGTCGGCAGTGCCGGATCGCGCCAAGCGGGCCGAGGCTGCGGTGTCACCTCCCGGAATCGAGGCTCCCGAGCGCAGAACCGTGCCGTCCTCGTCCCCCGCGTGCGTGCTCATCGTGCCGTCAAAAATAGCACACACCGGTGCGCGCGAGCCAAACGCCCTCGCGGACGCCAGGGCGCGTCGCTCACCTCAGGCCCCTGAGCACATCGAACAGTTCCTTCGGCGGCACCGGCTTGAACAGCGCGATGTGCCCGCTCTTGTGGATGCGTTGCACCTGGTCTGGCGCCGTGTCGCCGGTGACGAGCACCGCCGGAACGGTGTAGCCGCACATCTCTCGGATCAGTGCGATCGCGTGGATGCCGTCCTCGTCGCCGCGCAGACGCAGGTCACTGATGATGATGTTGATTACACTGTCATGATTCAGCACGGCGCGACGTGCCTCGTCGATCGTCGCCACCGCCAGCACCGTGTAGCCCCAATGCCGCAACTGGTCTGACACGCTGACGCGAATCGCCTCCTCGTCGTCGAGGAACAGGACGGTGCAGGCTTCGTCGATCTGGCGAGGCACAGTTTCCGAGCCCACCGCGAACTCGCCCATGTCCTCGAGCAGTTCGGAGCCCCGGACCCAGATTCGGAACAGGCTGCCGTGGCCGACCCGCGAACGCACGCTCAGTGGGTGATCGAGCAGCAGGGTCAGCCGTGAGACGATGGCCAGGCCGATCCCCAGGCCCTTGGTGCGGTCGCGCTCCGGATTGGCGATCTGGTAGAACTCGGCGAAGATTTTCGGCAACTCGGGCTCCGGGATGCCGATGCCGGTGTCCCACACCTCGATATTGACGCCGCCACGCCAGTTGCGCGCCAGCACCGCGACGCCGCCGTGGCGGCAGTAGTTCAATCCGTTGTGGATCAGGTTCGCGAGCGCGCGCTCCAGCAACTGCGGGTCACTGCGGACGATCTTGCCGCCCGGCTTGAAGCGCAGTTGCAGGCCGGCCGACTCGGCCTGGCCGCCGAAGCTCATCTGCAGCCGACGGAACAGGTCCCGCAGTGGGAAGACCTGCGGACGCGGTTCGACGGCCTGCGCGTCGAGTTTGGACACGTCGAGGATTGCGTTGAACGACTTATCCAGCGCCTCGATCGATCGCATCATGTTGTAGATGAGCGGCTGCTCCGGCGATTGCGCCAGTCGCCTTTCAAGCGTCGAGCCGAAGAAGCTCAGCGCGTGCAGCGGCTGGCGCAAATCGTGGCTCGCCGCGGCGAGGAACCGGCTCTTGTCCATGCTCGCCTGCTCGGTGAGCGCAACCTGATCATTCAGCCGGGTGACAAGCGCGGCGTTCTCCAACTGGGCCCGGCGTGCTGCGGTCAGCACGCCATTCTGCGCCAGCGCGAATCGAAGGTTGATCGCGCCGAACACGATCATCACCAGTGCCAGCGCCATATGGCCGGGTTCGACCGAGCGCAGCAGCAGGGTCGCCGGCACCAGCAGAGTGGGTGGCAGCAGCCATGCCAGCACCGACATGCGGTCGGGCGCGATCCCAGCGACACCAGTGATCGACATGCTGAGCAGCACGAGCAGCAGAAGCGATGCGTAGGCCAGGTCGTCATCGGGCAGGAACAGCAGGGGCGAAATCGCCCAGGCAGTGCTCACTGCCAGCAGCGTTGCCCGGTAGAGAAGCAGCCACCGGTGCGGGTCGCGATGCTGTGCGTGCGCGCGCTTGAACGCCAGAACGACACCGAGCCGGAACGCCTGTGTCGTGTGGATGATCGCCGCCCAGGCGAGAACGGCCGGCGTCGGGCTGCGGTGGTAGAACAAGACCCAGACGATCAGCGCGGCGGCGAAGCCTCCGATCGCGGCGGTCGTCGCGTTTTCGCACAGCCGGGCCAGGTCGGCCAACAACACCTCGCCGCCGCCGTTCGATGGTGCAGGCTCGTCAACCTTGTCGCGCGGCCAGTTGGGCACATCCTGGCCGGGCGCGCTCCGCGCCTTCGGCCCGATCGTGAAACGACCGCGCCGCTTGCGCAGTTCAGCGCGTGCGAGCAAGGCAAGGGGGCATCGTCACCCCATCATCGGAACAGGCTGATCAGATGCGAGCGGGACCTGACGTCGAGCGCAAGCAGGATCGTCGACACATAGTTCTTCACGGTGCCGAGCGACAGCTTGGTCGAATTGCTGATCTCCTGATTGGCACACCCCGACAGCACGAGTTCCAGGATCTCGAGGTGGCGCGCACCGAGCTCTGCGACCCGGTCATAGCTGGATGCCGACGGGAACTTCGGGAAGTGCTGCGCCGTTCGCGCGCTTCCGCCCTTGCCGGGTGAGTCGACATCGAGAATGGCGCGCAGGGTCTCCCGCATCGCATCCGGTGAGCCGCCCTTGTGCAGGTAGCCGGCCGCGCCCATCGCCTTGGCCTGCCGAACGACAAACTCGTCCTGGGTGCCGGACAGGATCAGCACGCGTGCCGCGGGGTGTGAGGCCAACATCTGGCTCAGCCCGTTCAGGCCCTTGCAATCGGCCAGATTCAAATCGAGCAGCACCAGTTCGATGTCGTCGCGATCGCTGGACAGCTGCAGCGCGTCGGCCAGGGTCGATGCTTCGATCCAGTCGATGCAGGCGCACTCGTCGTCGCTGAAAAGCGCTTTCACGCCCATCCGGACCAGGTCATGGTCTTCGACGAGCAACACCTTGTGGCGTGCCGCAGGAGTCTGCGAAGCTTGCTTCGACGCAGCGGCCCGCTGTCTGGCGGACGTGCCGTGCGCAGTGGACAGGTACGCATCCATCTCGAGTCGCCCCTCGGTTGTGCTGCGATTGCCCAACGCCGGAAGGCCAGACGATGGCATCGCTGCTTTGTCGTTATGTCGCGCCGGGCACCAGCCGGGTGGCCGATGTTGCGGTCGTCAGTATCGGTGGACGCCGCCCGTGTCATCACTGAACGCGGACCTCATCTTAGGGGGGCTCGCGAATGCAGGCAAGTGAATCCCGGGGCCTGCGGCGAGGGGCTTGGTAGCGCGCCGCGCCCGGCACCGCCGCTATGGCGGCTCGTCGGGGGGGGGCGCTGCCCGGACATGACCTAAGACAACTGCGGCCAGTGATATTGCTGCCTACATTCCTGTCCACACGCAGCGGGCTGGCACCACATCGAGCACGATCCGAGACTCATCGAACATGGCCGACATCGATGTTGATGCATTGCTTGCACCGGTGAACGACGCTGCTCCGAGCGGCGCCGACCTCGAATACGACGCCGCGTTTTTGGCACTCGACGAGGCGTCGCGCGTCAAGCCAGAGCAGCAGTTCGGCGACACCCTGATCGCCGCGACGGAACCCGACTGGCGCACCATGAGCCAGCAGGCACTGGCATTGTTCGAGCGCACGCGCGACCTGCGGGTTGCGATTCAGCTGCTCCGCGCAGGAACCCGGCTGAGCGGCTTCGGCGGCTTCGCTAGCGGCTTGGCGCTGATCAAGGGACTGCTCGAACGGTACTGGGACACGGTGCATCCCCAGCTCGACGCGAGCGACCAGAACGATCCGACGATGCGGCTGAACGCGCTGGCGCCGCTCGCCGACGATGCGACCGTGCTGGCGGACTTGCGCGCCGCCCCTCTCGGCTCTGCGCGTGGCAGCATCACGGTGCGTCAGATCGAGCTGGCCTATGGAAAGGCCGAGGCGGTCGGTGGCGAGGTCGCGCCGACCGAGGCGGGCGCCGTGCAGGGCGTCACCCAGGCCTGCAAGGATGCGCCGGGGCTGCTGGAGGCGATGGCCGCGACGCACGAGTACGTGCGCGGCATTGAATCGGTCATCGGCGCCAAGGTCGGCAACGCACAGGGGCCGGATCTCAAGGCCTTGCGCGTCGTGACCGAGTGTCTGGCCCGGGCCGCACGCGCCGCGCGCGGAGAGGACGCTGCGGCGGTTGAGCCCGGCGCCGGCGCGGCGTCGCCGCCAACCACCTTGCGCGTCGAGACGGTACCGGGCACCATCGGCAGCCGCGACGATGCCCTGAAGGCGCTCGAGCGGGCCTGCGAATGGATCGAGCGCCACGAGCCGACCAATCCCGCGCCGCTGCTGATCCGGCGCGCGAAGCGCCTGATGGGCAAGAGTTTCATCGACATTGTCCGAGATCTCGCGCCCGATGGCCTGAGCCAGGTCGAGCGCATCGCCGGCGTCGAGGGCGAGTAGCCACCTGCGATTTCCGCGAAGTTCAACCAGGAGGGTCCGATGGCCACCAGCAGTCAGAAATTCATAGCCCGCAACCGCGCCCCGCGCGTGCAGATCGAGTACGACGTGGAACTGTACGGCGCCGAAAAGAAGGTCCAGCTGCCGTTCGTGATGGGTGTCCTGTCCGATCTGTCCGGCAAGCCGAGCGAACCCTTGCCGCCGGTGGCGGATCGCAAGTTCCTCGAGATAGACGTCGACAATTTCGACTCGCGCATGAAGTCGATGAAGCCGCGGGCCGCATTCCAGGTCCCGAACACGCTGACCGGCGAAGGCAACGTCTCGGTCGACATCACATTCGAGAGCATGGACGACTTCTCGCCGGCCGCTGTGGCGCGCAAGGTCGATGCGCTCTCAAAGTTGCTGGAGGCGCGTCAGCAGTTGTCGAACCTGATCACCTATATGGACGGCAAGACCGGCGCCGAGGAACTGCTCGCGAAGGTGCTGGCCGATCCGGCGTTGTTGAGCACCCTGGCCGCAGCGAAGAAGCCCGAAGGCGCCGCCTGATCCGCACGGAGCACACACCATGGCAGAAACCCCTACCCAAGGCTCGCAAGGTTCGGCGCTTCAGGGCGTCGAATACCAGGGTGGCGACTTCGCGTCGCTGCTGAACAAGGAGTTCAAGCCGAAGAGCGACGAGGCCAAGTCGGCGGTCGAGAGTGCGGTGCTGACGCTGGCGCAGCAGGCGCTGTCGCAGACCAAGCTTGTTGGCAGCGACGTGATCAACTCGATCGAGTCGATGATTGCGGAGCTTGACCGCAAGCTCACCGAGCAGGTCAACCTGATCCTTCACAACCCGGATTTTCAGCAGCTCGAGAGCGCGTGGCGCGGGCTGCATCACCTCGTCAACAACACCGAAACCGACGAGATGCTGAAGATCCGGGTGATGAACGTCTCGAAGAATGACTTGGCGAAGACGCTCAAACGCTACAAGGGCACGGCCTGGGATCAGAGTCCGGTCTTCAAGCGACTCTACGAAGAGGAGTTCGGCCAGTTCGGTGGCCAGCCCTATGGTTGCCTCGTTGGTGACTACTATTTCGACCAGAGCCCGCCCGACGTCGAGTTGCTCGGCGAGCTGGCCAAGGTTGCCGCGGCCGCGCATGCGCCGTTCGTCGCTGCAGCGAGCCCGAACCTGATGCAAATGGGCTCGTGGCAGGAACTGGCGAACCCGCGCGACCTGACAAAGATCTTCACGACGCCCGAGTACGCGGCGTGGCGCTCGTTGCGGGAGTCTGACGACGCGCGCTACATCGGACTGGCGATGCCGCGCTTCCTGGCGCGTCAGCCCTACGGGGCAAAGACGAACCCGGTCGAGGACTTCAATTTCGAGGAAGACACCGCGGGCGCCGATCACAACAAGTACGCATGGGCCAATGCCGCCTATGCGATGGCCGTCAACATCAACCGTTCATTCAAGCTGTATGGCTGGTGCTCGCGGATCCGCGGAATCGAGTCCGGAGGTGCGGTCGAAGGGTTGCCGACGCACACGTTCCCGACCGACGACGGCGGAGTGGACATGAAGTGCCCGACCGAGATAGCGATCAGCGACCGTCGAGAGGCCGAGCTCGCGAAGAATGGCTTCATGCCGCTGGTGCATCGCAAGAACAGCGACTTCGCCGCGTTCATCGGCGCCCAGTCACTGCAGAAGCCGGCCGAGTACGACGATCCCGACGCGACCGCGAACGCGCGGCTCGCCGCCAACCTGCCGTACCTGTTCGCCACCTGCCGCTTCGCGCACTACCTGAAATGCATCGTGCGCGACAAAGTCGGCTCCTTCAAGGAGCGCGACGACATGGCCAAGTGGCTGAATCGCTGGATCATGAACTACGTCGACGGCGATCCGGCAAATTCGTCGGAAACGACCAAGGCGGAGAAGCCGCTGGCCGCGGCGGAGGTCGTCGTGGAGGAGATTCCCGGCAATCCGGGCTACTACAGCAGCAAGTTCTTCCTGCGTCCGCACTACCAGCTCGAAGGCCTCACCGTCTCACTGCGTCTGGTTTCCAAGCTTCCTTCCCAGAAGGCCGCCTGAGCGCGGCGGCCTTTGCCACCCGGTCACTGACCGTCCACTTTGGAGTCTCCCGACATGAGCAGCGATTCACACATCAAGTTTGACGGCGTCGACGGCGAGTCGGCCCACAAGGATCACAAGGGCGAGATCGAGGTCCTGTCGTGGAGTTGGGGCGTGCACCAGGCGTCCAGCCTGTCGGGCGGCGGGTCTGGCAAGGGCAAGGCAGAGCCGGGCAATCTCAGCTTCGTGCACCTGTACGACAAGGCTTCTCCCGTGCTGGCCAAGCATTGCGTGTCGGGCAAGCATTTTGCGACCATGACGCTGACCGCGCGAAAGGCCGGCGAGGGCCAGAAGGATTTCCTCAAGGTGACCTTGAAGGAAGTGCTGATCACCAGCGTGCAGCCGGCGGGGAGTTCCGGGGGCGATGTGACCGAGTCGGTGGCATGCTCCTACAAGGATGTGGAGTTCGAATACAAGCCGCAGGACGACAAGGGAGGCCTGGGCGGCGCGGTGAAGTTCGGCTGGAACGTCGCATCGACCGAGACGCGTTGATTCACGGCGGGCCTGCAGTGCGCGGGTCGTTCTCAGCAGAGCATCCTGCCGGGCGAACGGCGCCAGCCGGGCCCGGGCGCGCGCCGGCGGCCTCGGCGATGCATTGAAAGAGGTTCCGATCATGGCCCTGCCCTCCAGTTCGTTGCTCGACGCCGGTGGAAGTGCCGATGTCTTCCTGGCGGTCGTCGGCAAGAGACAGGGTCCGATCAAGGGTGAATGCAGCGCGGTCGGCCACGTCGATGACATCACGGTGCTGTCATGGCAGTGGGGCATGAGCGCCCCGACCGCGGTCGGCACGACGCAGGCGACCGGGCGGCGCGTGCACGAGGCGCTGGTCGTCACCAAGCAGCTCGACAGCGCGAGCACCCGCCTGATGAGCGCGCTGGCGACCAACGAGGAACTCAAGTCGGTCACACTGAGCCTGCGCAAGTCCGGCATGAACAAGGACGACTTCTTCACGATCGAGCTCGAAGTGGGGCGGGTTGCCGGGCTGCACATCGAGTCCGACGGCAGCGGTGGCGTGCACGAAGTCGTCAAGTTCGCGTTCCAGAAGATCGAGGTCACCTACCAGCCGCAACTCTCCGGAGGCGGCCGCGGCGGCGGGCAGGTATTTCAGGATCAGCTGGTGGCCGCCGAATGAGTGCGGCCATCGCCCAGGAGCACCTGGCCGCCGGGCGCGTGCGCGATGCGCTGACGGCGCTGCAGATCGAGGTTCGTTCGCACCCGGCGGATGCGAAACTGCGCACTTTTCTGTTCCAACTCCTGTGCGTGCTCGGCCAGTGGCCGCGCGCTGCGACGCAGCTCGAGGTCTGTGGCGATCTCGACGCGGGCACCCTTGCCATGGTCAACACCTACCGCGAGGCGTTGAAGTGCGAACTGGTGCGCGAAGCGGTGTTCGCCGGCAAGACGACGCCGATGGTCTTCGGCGAGCCGCAGGCCTGGGTTGCCTGGCTCGTCGAGGCGCTGCAGGCCGACGCGCGTGGCGACCCTGCCGGAGCCGCGCGCTTGCGCACGCAGGCGCTGGAGATGGCACCGGGTTGCGCCGGAAGCATGAACGGCACTCGCTTCGAGTGGGTTGCCGACGCCGATTCGCGGCTCGGCCCCGTGCTCGAGGCCGTGGTGAACGGCCGATACTGCTGGATCCCGTTCGTCGCGCTCGCCAAAGTGCACATGCAGGCGCCCGAAGATCTGCGCGACTTTGTCTGGTCGCCGGCTCAGCTCGAGTTTCCCAACGGCGGGAGTGCCGTCTCGCTGGTGCCCACCCGCTATTGCGGCGTGGTCGATGGCCAGAACGAGGCCGAGCTCCTCGCGCGCTCCACGCGCTGGGAGGTGCTCGCCCCCGATCAGTACCTCGGGTGCGGTCAGCGCATGTTGGTGACCAGCGCCGAGGAACTCGGTTTGCTCGAGCTGCGCGAACTCGAGATCGACCCGGCCTAGGGCCGTCGACGCCATGAGGGTTCTTGCCAGCAGCGCCTTGATCATCATGGGTTGCCGGATCGCGGGGCGACGATGAGTGCCCACGACCGCCTGCAACCTGCACTGCTCGACCGACTTTGCGACGATGCGCGCGCGAACACGAGCGAGGCCGTCGACCAGCGCGTGATGAGCAAGCAGCAGTTGCGCGCGGCGGTGTTGCGCGACCTGTCGTGGCTGCTCAATTCGGTGCAGCCGCTGGGCAAGCTGGTCGAGCGCTACCCGATTGCCGCGGACTCTGTGCTGAACTACGGTCTGCCCTCGGTCTCGGGCCAACTGGCGTCGCGCATCGACATTGGTCACCTCGAACGCAACATCCGCGACGCCATCCTGCGATTCGAACCGCGCATCCTCGGCGACACCCTCGAAGTGCGCGCCGTCGAGTTCGACAACGTGCTCGAGACTCACAACGTGATCGAATTCGAAATACGCGGCTTCCTGTGGGCCCAGCCGGTGCCGCTCGAACTGCTGCTGCGCACCCAGCTCGACCTCGAGGTCGGTCAAGTCCTGGTGCGGGACGCCTCCGGCGCAGCCGTCAGCCGCTGACGCCGCCCACCCGCCCCACGATCCTCACCCGCATCCGCATCCGCACGCTGCCGATGGACCCGCGCCTGCTTCGCCTGTATTCCGATGAGCTGACCCATCTACGCGAGCGCGGCGCCGAGTTCGCGCGCGAGTTTCCGAAGATCGCGTCGCGCCTGTCGATGGATGGTGTCGAGGTCACCGATCCGTACGTCGAGCGGCTGCTCGAGGGGTTCGCCTTCCTCACTGCGCGCATCCAGCTCAAGCTGGATTCCGAGTACCCGCGCCTCGTGCAGCATTTGCTCGAGGCGGTGTACCCGAACTTCCTCGCGCCGATCCCGTCGATGATGATGGTTCAGATCGTCCCTGACGCGGGCGATCCCAACCTCGTGCAGGGCGCGCGGGTGCGCCGCGGGAGCACGCTGCGCAGTGAACTCCCGCGCGGTCAGAACACGTTGTGTGAGTTCCGCACCGCACACGACGTCATGCTCTGGCCGATAGAGATCGCGTCGGCGCAGTACTTCAGCTACGCGCCCGACCTGCCGCTGGGGCGCCTGCCCGGGGGCAACCGGGTGAAGGGGGGGCTGCGCGTCCGGCTTCGTGCGCTCGGCGGTGCGCGTTTCAGCGAACTCGCGATCGACCGCCTGCCGATCCATTTCAGTGCCGCGGATCCGGTCGCGTACCGGCTGCATGAACTGGCGCTTGGTGGCTGCATCGGCACCTGGATCGGGCCCTTGACGGACGATCCGGGCAGCGCAGGCTGGCGTGGCGCCGGCAGCGTGGAGCCGGTCGGCTACGCCGAGGATGAAGCCTTGCTGCCAGTGTCGCAGCGCGGTCTCAGCGGCTATCGCCTGCTGCAAGAGTATGCGGCGATGCCGCAGCGCTTTCTCGGGTTCGCGGTCAGTGATCTGGCAGCGCGACTTGCCCGCGTCGATGGCGCCGAGGTCGAGGTCGTCCTGTTGTTCGATCGCAGCGATCCGGCGCTCGAGTCGCTCGTCGATGCGGGCTGCGTCGCGCTGTTCTGCACGCCGGCGATCAACCTGTTCAGCAAGCGCCTCGACCGCATCGTGCTGTCGCCGTCGAGCTGGGAGCACCATGCCGTTCCAGACCGCACGCGTCCGATGGACTTCGAGGTTCACAGCATCGAAAGCGTGACCGGCTTCGGTACCGGCAGCGTCGCAGAACAGCGCTTCCTTCCGATGTATGCCAACGTACACACCGAGTCGCGATCCCACGGCGCGTACTACACGCTGCGACGCGAACCGCGCGTGCTGTCGGCGGCGCAGAAACTGCACGGGCCGCGCTCGTCGTACGTCGGCCAGGAGGTCTTCCTGTCGCTCGTCGATGCCCACCACGCCCCCTACCGTGAGGACCTGCGCCAGATCGCGATCGGCGCGGCGTGCACGAACCGTGACCTTCCGAATCTGCTGCCGAGCGGCGGCTCCACGGGGCTGGCCGGCTGGTCGCTCGACGCCGCCGGCGCGGTCGCGCAGGTGCGCTGCATCACCGGACCGACCCGGCCGCACCAGCGCCACGCCGATGGCGACGTCGGGTGGTCGCTGATCAGCCACCTGTCGTTGAACTACCTGTCGATCGCCGGCGACGATCCGGTGCGGGCCGCGGCGGCGCTGCGCGGCATGTTGGCGCTGTACGGACCCACGCACGACACAGGGTGGGCCAAGCAGCTCGACGGCCTGCTGTCGGTGCAGGCACGCCAGGTCGTGCGGCGACTGCCGATGGGTGGCCCGTTGACGTTCGGCACCGGCATCGAGGTGGTCACATCGATGGACGACATGGCCTTCCAGGGGTCGAGCGCGTTCCTGCTCGGGTGCCTGCTGGAGCGGTTCTTCGCGCGTCACGTGGCGTTGAACACCTTCAGCGAGACGGTGCTGCGCACGGCATCGCGCGGAGAGGTGATGCGCTGGCCGGCGCGCCTGGGCGAGCAGGCACTGGCATGAGTCGCGAGACGCTGCCCCCAGACGCGACCGCGCTCGCGCGGCTCTACGACGAACTCGCGGCGGCGCCGTTCGCATTCGACTTCTTCCACTTGATGCGCCGGATCGATGCGCTGTCGCCGGGCGCGCCGCGCCTGGGCAAGGCGCTTCGGCCATCGCTCGAAGCGGTGCGGCTCGGGCAGGACCCTGAACTCGACTTCGCGCCCGCCGCGATTTCGTCGATCGAGGCGTCGGGGCACGTGCCGCCGCGCGTCGGCGTGCGCTTCTTCGGACTGTTTGGCCCGCAAGGCCCGCTGCCGCTTCACCTGACCGAGTACGCGCGCGAACGCCTGCGCAATCACGCCGACCCCGGCTTCGCGCGTTTCGCCGACGTGTTCCATCATCGCCTGCTGGCCTTGTTCTATCGCGCCTGGGCCCAGGCGCAACCCACGGTGCAACACGACCGTCCGCAAGACGATCAGTTCGCGAAGTGGCTGGGTGCACTGTTCGGTCTCGCAGCGCCTTCGACGCGTGACCGCGACGCGGTGCCCGATGACGCAAAGCGCTTCCAGGCTGGCATCCTGAGCCGCGGCGTCAAGAATGCCGAAGGCCTGTCGCTGCTGCTGCATCAGCACTTCGGCGTGCCAGCGCGCGTCCAGGGCTTCGTCGGGCACTGGATGCGGCTGCGTCCGGCCGATCGCACGCACCTGGGCATCGGCAGCGTGGCCGAGCCGAGCGCGCAACTGGGCGTCAGCGCGACGATCGGCTCGAAGGTCTGGGACCGACAAAGCAAGTTCCGCGTGCTGCTGGGGCCGCTCTCTCTCGTGCAATACCAATCGTTCCTGCCCGGCTCGGCTGCACTGCCGGTTCTGCGCGACTGGGTGCGCCAGTACCTCGGTCTGGCGCGCGTGTGGGACGTGCGCCTGACCCTGGCCGGCCCCCAGGTGCCCGCCGCCCGGCTCGGCCGCGGCACTGCGGGAGATGACTCCTCTCGGCTCGGATTGACCAGTTGGCTAGGCGGCGCGCCGCGTCGCGGCCGGCGCAGCACTGCAGCGCCAGCGCGGGATGACCTGGTGTTCAGCCCCGAATCTCTGCTGAGCGGAGCACGCACGATCCGCCACCCATCCTGAAGGAGACGACGTATGTCCGAGATCAGCCGCAGCGCCCTGTTCGGCAAGCTCAATCCGCTGGCCTACAAGGCGATCGAAGGCGCGACCGTGTTCTGCAAGCTGCGCGGCAACCCGTATGTCGAGCTGCAGCACTGGTTCACGCAGATACTGCAGGTGCCCGACAGCGACCTTCACCGCATCATCAAGCACTACGGTCTGGATCCATCACTGCTGGCCGCCGACCTGCAGGCCTCACTCGACCGGCTGCCGCGCGGCGCGTCGTCGGTGACGGACCTGTCGAGCTTCGTCGAGAGCGCTGTCGAGCGCGGTTGGGTCTACGGTTCGCTGATGTTCGGTGGCTCTCAGGTGCGCACCGGCTTTCTCATCGTCGGGCTGCTGAAGACGCCGAGCCTGCGCAACGTGCTGCTGGGCATCAGCAAGCAGTTCGAGCGCGTCAAGGTCGACGACCTGACGGAAAGCTTCGCTGCACTGCTCGCGGACTCGCCCGAGAGCGCACAGGGCGCGAGCGAAGTCGGTGCCACGCCCGGCGAAGCGAGCGGCGCAATCGCACCGGCGGCGATGGGCAAGCAGGAGGCACTGAAGCGCTTTGCCGTCGACCTCACCGAACGGGCGCGCAACGGCGAACTCGACCCGGTGGCCGGCCGCGACGAGGAGATCCGGCAGATCGTCGACATCCTGATGCGCCGGCGCCAGAACAATCCCATCCTGACCGGCGAGGCCGGCGTGGGCAAGACCGCAGTCGTCGAAGGCTTCGCGCTGCGGCTGGCGCGCGGCGACGTGCCGCCGCAGCTGAAGGACGTCTCGCTGTTCGTGCTCGACATCGGCTTGCTGCAGGCCGGCGCCAGCATGAAGGGCGAGTTCGAGAACCGACTGCGCCAGGTGATCGACGAAGTGCAGTCGTCGGCCAGACCGATCATCCTGTTCATCGACGAGGCCCACACGCTGATCGGCGCCGGCGGTGCGGCCGGCACCGGCGACGCGGCAAACCTGCTCAAGCCCGCGTTGGCCCGAGGCAAGCTTCGCACCATTGCAGCGACCACCTGGGCCGAGTACAAGAAGTATTTTGAGAAGGATCCGGCGCTGACGCGGCGCTTTCAGGTGGTCCAGATCGGCGAGCCCAGCGAAGAGAAGGCCGTGCTGATGCTGCGAGGCGTCGCGTCGGTGCTCGAGAAGCACCATCGCGTGCAGCTGCTCGACGAGGCGATCGAAGCGGCGGTGAAGTTGTCGCACCGGTACATCCCGGCGCGGCAGCTTCCCGACAAGGCGGTGAGCTTGCTCGACACCGCGTGCGCCCGGGTTGCCGTCAGCCAGCATGCGACACCACCGGAGCTCGAGGACACGCAGCACCGCATCGAGGCGTTGACGATCGAGCGCGACATCATTGCGCGAGAGGAGAACGTCGGCATCGCGATCGGCGAGCGCAAGGGCCGTGTCGAGGCCGAACTGGTCGTGGCGCGCGAGCGGCTGGGCGTGCTCGAAGCGCGCTTCGCCGAAGAGAAGGCGCAGGTCGACCGGGTGCTCGCGATCCGCGCCGACCTTCGGCTCGGCTTCAAGGCGGTCGACGTGCCGGCCGCCGCGGCCACCGCGCGTGAGCCCGATGCAGCGCCCGCTCACGCCGAGACCGTGCCGGCGAAGGCGCCGCCCACGCCTGAGGAGCGCCAGGCCTTGCTGAGCGAATTGTCCGAGCTGCAGTCGACACTGCGCACATTGCAGGGGGACTCGCCGCTCGTGCTTCCGGTGGTCGATGCCCAGGCTGTCGGCTCGGTCGTCCAGGACTGGACCGGCATCCCGGTCGGGCGGATGGTCAAGAACGAGGTGGAGTCCGTCCTGCACCTGGCCGACACGCTGAACCAGCGCGTCATCGGTCAGAAGCATGCGCTCGACATGATCGCCAAGCGAATTCAGACCTCGCGCGCGAAGCTGGACAACCCGAACAAGCCGATCGGCGTGTTCATGCTGTGCGGCACGTCGGGCGTGGGCAAGACCGAGACCGCGCTCGCGCTCGCCGAGGCGCTGTACGGCGGCGAGCAGAACGTGATCACGATCAATATGAGCGAGTACCAGGAGGCGCACACCGTCTCGACGCTGAAGGGCGCACCGCCGGGTTACGTGGGCTACGGCGAAGGCGGGGTCCTCACCGAGGCTGTGCGGCGGCGCCCCTACAGCGTCGTGTTGCTCGACGAGGTCGAGAAGGCGCACCCGGACGTGCACGAGCTGTTCTTCCAAGTCTTCGACAAGGGCTGGATGGAGGACGGGGAGGGTCGCTACATTGATTTCAAGAACACGATCATCCTGCTGACCAGCAATGCCGGTAGCGAGCTGATCATGAACCTGTGCAAGGACCCGGAACTGCTGCCCGACGCCGAAGGCATCGCGAAGGCGCTGCGCGAGCCGCTACTGAAGGTCTTCCCCGCCGCGTTGCTCGGGCGCATCGTGACGATTCCGTACTATCCGCTGAGCCCGGAAATGCTGCGATCGATCATCCGGCTGCAGCTCGGTCGCATCAAGAAGCGCGTCGAGGCGAACCATGGCATCCCGTTCAGTTTCGACGACGCGGTGGTCGAGCTGGTCGCGAGCCGCTGCAACGAAATCGAGAGCGGCGGCCGCGTGATCGACGCCATTCTGACCAACACCGTCTTGCCGAAGATCAGCCACGAGTACCTGATGCGGCTGTCGGGCGGGCAGTCGATCCAGCGCGTTGCGCTGGCGGTCGAGCAGGGCGATTTCACCTACTCCTTCGACCAGGCGGCGCCCCCGTGACGCGCGTCGCGTCTGCCCGCGACGATGGCGCCGTTTCGGCGGTGTCGGTCGAGCAGGCGTTGCTTCACGCCATCGCGCTCCTGCGCGCCGAACAGCTCGACGAGGCGGAGGCGCTGCTGGCGCAGATCCGCGAACTCGTGCCCGAGCATCCCGACGCGCTGCACTACCAAGGGGTGCTGCGTCACGCGCAAGGCCGCGACGACGAGGGCATCGCGCTGATCCGCGCGTCGCTGGCCGTCGCCGGCTCGCAGTGCGGAGCCTGGAATAACCTGGGCAACCTGCTCGTGCACGCGCAGCGGCTCGACGAGGCGATCCAGGCCTACGAAGCGAGCGTCGCGCATGCGAACGGCGGCGCAGACGCAGCGGCAGACGCACTGAACAACCTCGCGACGCTGCAACGTCGGCGCAATCGCTGGCAGGAATCCGAAGACGCGGCGCGGCGTGCAATTGCGCTGCGCCCGGGGTTCGGCGATGCCTGGTACAACCTGTCGCTCGCCCTGATGGGCCAGGACCGGATCCGCGACGGGCTGATCGCGAACAGCCGCGCCATTGCGTTGTGGCCGCGCCAGACGCAAGGTCGGTCGCAGGTCATCCGCGCGCTGACGCTGCTGGGCGAGCGGGAGCAGGCCGCGCAGCTGTACCGCGACTGGCTCGTCGAGGAGCCGGACAACCCGGTCGTGCATCACATGCTCGCGGCCTGCGAGGGTATTGCTCCCCCGCGGGCCAGCGATGCCTACGTTGAAAGCGTGTTCGACGCCTATTCGGAGAGCTTCGACGCGAGCCTCGAGCGGCTCCACTACCGCGCGCCGGAGCTGGTGGCGCGCGAGCTCGAACGATTGGCCGGTGTGCCGCGCGCGGCACTGTCCATCGTCGATGCCGGTTGTGGCACCGGCCTGTGCGGGCCGCTGCTGCAACCCTGGGCCGCACGCCTTGCCGGCTGCGATCTGTCGGTGGGCATGCTGCGCCGCGCCCGCACGCGCGGCTGCTACGACGTGCTGCACAAGGCCGAGCTGGGTCACTACCTGGACACCCAACCCGGTGCCTTCGATGTCGTGGTCTCGGCCGACACGCTGTGCTATTTCGGCGACCTGCATGAGGTTCTGGTCGCGGCGGCGCACGCGCTGCGGCCCGGTGGCGCGATCGTCTTCACGGTCGAAGCGCTCGATGCCGCGGACGCTCAGGCCGTGCGCCTGCAGCCGAATGGACGCTATGCGCACGCCCAGAGCCACGTGCGCCACAGCCTGCAGGCCGCAGGATTCGATGCGCTGAGCGTGGCGCCGGCGGTGTCGCGCTGCGAGGGCGGCCAGGACGTCGCCGGGTGGCTCGCCAGCGGACGCCGGTGCGCAGCCTGACAGGAGCCGCCCGAAGGGCGAGCCCGTGTCGGCGCCATGACTTTCGTCGCTTGAGGCGACCGACCGGGGTGCCTACAGTCGGCCGCAAATGGCCACGCCGCAACCGTTCCGGATCAAGACTGCAGCGTTTCCCGAAGGCGACCTGTTTCTGGAGTCCCTGAGCTGCAGCGAGGCCTTGAGCACACTCACGGAGATCAACGCGTCATTGCTCAGCCCGCGCGCCGACCTCGATTCGGACGATATCCTCGGCCAGCCGGTGACCTTCGAGATCGAACTGCGCGGCGACACCACACGCTTCTTGAACGGCTTCGTCACGCGGTTCTCGCAGGTCGGCGGCACTGCGCGGCTGCATCGCTACCAGGCGGTGGTGCGGCCGTGGCTGTGGTTCCTGACGCGCACCACGGACAGTCGCATCTTCCAGCACATGAAGGTGCCCGAGATTGTGAAGTCGGTGTTCGACGATCACAGCATCGCGGTGCACGACTTCAAACTGTTTCGCGAGTACCGCGAGTGGGAGTATTGCGTTCAGTACCGCGAGAGTGATTTCAACTTCGTCAGCCGCCTGCTCGAGCACGAAGGCATCTACTATCGATTCGAGCACAGCGACGGCAAGCACCAGATGCTGCTGCTCGATTCCGGTAGCGCGCACGATCCTCAGCCCGACGGTGCGGCTCAGCTGCCGTTCTTCGCGACTGCCGGTCAGGTGCCGCCGGACGTCGATTTCGTCAGCCGCTGGGCCATGTCGCGGTCGGTCCAGTCGGGCAAGTTCGCGATCACCGACTACGATTTCGAGAACCCGAGCAGCCGCCTTCTGACGACCGGCGAACAGCCGCGCAAGTACGCCCAGTCCGATGCCGAGGCCTTTGACTATCCAGGGGGTTTCACCGTGCCGGCGGACGGTGCGCAGTACCTGGAGAACCGGCGCGACGAAGTGCAGTCTCGCTTCGAGCGCTTCAGCGGTTCGACCAACGCGCAAGGCCTGCGCACCGGATTCACGTTCAAGCTCACGCGTCACCCGCGTCCCGACCAGAACGCGGAGTATCTCGTCACCGGCGCCAGGCTCCAGGCCACCAACGGAGGGCTGGACGCCGGGCAGGGCGTCGACGCGGGCTTCGAATGCGAGTTCAACGCCATGTCGACGGCGCAGCAGTTCCGGCCGCAACGTGTCACTCGCAAACCTTTCGTGCAGGGGCCGCAGACGGCCTTCGTCGTCGGCAAGTCGGGCGACGAGATCCACACCGACCGCTTCGGCCGCGTGCGCGTGCAGTTCCACTGGGACCGCCTGGGAAAGAAGGACGAAAAGAGTTCGTGCATGGTGCGCGTTGCGCAGGTCTGGGCCGGCAAGAACTTCGGCGCGATCTTCATTCCGCGGGTCGGCCAGGAGGTGATCGTCGACTTCCTCGAGGGCGACCCCGACCAGCCGATCATCACCGGGAGCGTCTACAACGGGGAGGCGCTGCCGCCGTTCAAGCTGCCCGATCACGCCACGCAGAGCGGCTTCCTGACGCGCTCGACGAAGGACGGCGCCGTCGCGAACGCCAACATGATCCAGTTCGAGGACAAGAAAGGATCGGAAGCGCTGAACCTGCATGCCGAGAAGAACATGTCGACCTCGGTCGAGAACGACCAGTCCAACAGCGTCGGCCACGACCTGACGGAGCAGGTGACGCACGACCGCAAGTCCACCGTCGGCAACAAGGACACGCTGATCATCGACAAGGGCGGCCGCAGCGTGACGATCAAGGCCCTCGGCGAGAGCGTCAACGTCACGGGCGGTCGCAAGTACACAGTCGGGGCGGGCCTGGACCAGAACACGATCAAGACCGGCCGGATCACGGCGATCACTGGTCCGGAAAGTCTCTTCGTCACCGGTGCAGTGACGCGCATGATTACCGGCACGACGACGGAGATCTACAACGGCGATCGCAAGGCCGGTGTCATCGGTGACCTCACCGAGACGGTTAGCGGCAAGGTCGGTTTCCAGGCCGGCGGAGCGTTCCTCGGCAAGGCCGCGAGCTTCGGCTACGAGACGCCCGGCAACGTCGAGTTCAAGGCGAACCAGTTCAACCGCCTGGTGAACCAGGCGAACGACACCTTCCTCGGCCCCAATACGGGCACGTACATCGGCGCCGCCACCAGCACAATGATCGCCGGCGCGCGCAACACCTTCATCGGCCTGAAGAACGAGCTCGAGCTCGCCATCGCCCTGCGGACTTCGATCGGCGCGTCGGTGAACACCACGGTGGCCGCGTGCATGAACATGGGCGTGGCAGTCACCGTCGACATGATGGCCGGGCCGACGCTCGAGATGGGCCCGCTGGGCCTGCAGCAAAAGACGATGGACGTCGCACAAAGCGCGATGAAGATCATCACCGGCGGCGGGGGGGGTGGAGGGGGTGGCGGGGGTGCCGCGGCGGCCGGGGCCTTCGCGGTAGGCTTCGGCGCTGTCGCCGGCGTCAGCGCGGCCCTTGCCAATGCGGCCGCCGCGTGCGTCGACGCGGTGGAGTTCCTCACGACGGTCAGCCAGCAGCCCGACGGCTCGGTGTCGCAGACCCTGCTCGGCACGCTGTTGGCCATGCCCGCCACGGTGGTCGGGCTGGGCGCGAAGTCGTATGGCGACGACCACCCCGAACAGTCGGATGCCGCGATGGCACAGCGCCAGGCAGCGCTGGCAGCGCAAACCAAGGCGGCTGCCGAAGCGGGGGCAAAACAGGCGCAGGCCGATGCGAATGCCGCCACGGCGCGGGCCGAGGCGCAGGCCAATGCCCCCGTGCCGGCTTCCCCCGCGGGTGGCTCAGCCTCGCACTGAACGCCCGCGCGGCCATTCCATGCAGATCCACAAGCCCGCGTGCGTCGGCCTCGGGTGCCGGCCGATCCAGTTCCGCGGCAAGCTGGGGCTGAGCATCTCGGCGGCGCTGTACTTCCCGTTCCGAACGCAGGCGCCGTTCGCGCTCTGGACCGAGGCGTCGATGTGGCGCTTCCTGGCGCAGGAGATGGCCGAGCCGCTGATCGACGAAGGCGTGCTGAAGACCACGCCCGAATACCTGGTGCATGCGGTGGCGCATCCGCCCGGCAAGCCGGCGCCGTCGTGCGCGGTGCGCGCCCGTGTCGGCAACCGCACCAAGACGCTCGTGGTCCATGGCGACCGGGTCTGGCGCGGCCGAGATGCCAGCGCCGCGACGCCGTTCGACCTCATGCCGTTGAACTGGCAACGGGCCTACGGCGGCGCCGACTATCCCGCCAATCCGGTGGGCCGAGGTCGGGCGCCAGCGACCGCGTCGGATGGCTCCCCGGCCAGGCCATTGCCGAATACCGAGTATGCGCAGACGCCCCTGACCCACCCTGACCAGGAGATCGTTCCAGCCGGTTTCGGCCGCCTCGACCCGACCTGGAGCACGCGAGCGCGGCATCGTGGAACCTACGACGAGAAGTGGCTGCCGGACCATGCGCCCGCGTTCCCCCCCGACCTACATTGGCGCCACTTCAACATGGCGCCGCCCGACCAGTGGTTCGACAAGCCGCTGCTGGGCGACGAGCCCTTCGAGTTCGATCACCTCCACCCGACGCTGGCCAAGGTCGGTGGCCGGCTCCCCGGTTTGCGCTGCCGCAGCTTCGTGCACTACCGCGACGGCCCGCTGGCTGGCAAGTTGCGCGACATCCCGCTTGCGCTGTCGACACTGTGGTTCTTTCCGCATGCCGAGCGCGGTGTGATGATTTTCCAGGGCCTGGCCGACATCACGCAGGACGATGCCGCTGACGTGGGCATCCTGATGGGAGCGGTCGAGCGCGTCGGCGAGCCGAAGAGTGATGAGCACTACCTTCAGGTGCTGCAGCGGCGGGAGGATCCGCGACTCGGCGGGCTCTACAGCCTGATCGACTCCGATCTGACGCCGGCGCAGATCGACAACGTTGACCCCGACATGGCGGCGATCGAGGCCGACTACAAGATCGAAGGCTTTCTGGGCGAGGCGCAGTACCGCGGCGCCGAAGTCAAGGTCGAACTGGCGCGCCAGCGCACGCGCGAACTGGGCCTCGACCCCGACGCGCTCGGCGTGCGCATGCCGCCGCGCGAACCGACGCCGACGCTGAGCGAACTGCCCGCGCACATCGAGAAGATGCTCAGGATGTCGGCCGAGGAGAACACCAAAGCCATCGCTGGCGCGGCGCGCGAAGTGCAGCGGGCCAACGAACTGGCCAAGGCTCACGGTATCGATCTGGAGAAGCAGCAGACCAAGGGTCCGCCAAGCTTCAAGGCGGCAGCACAACTGCACGCGCTCATTGCCACGCTGAAGGATCGCCCCGACGCGGCGACAGGCGCCAGGGAACTGCTCGCGATGACGCCGAAGCTCGTCGAGGCGGAAGCCGCGTTGAAGCTCGCATATCGCAACAGCGCTCACCTGCAGACGCCCGCCGATCGCCTGCCGCCCGGCGTATCGGCCGAATTGAGGGCGCAGGTCGTGCGGGCACTCGAGAAGGGACACAGCCTGGCCCACGTCGACCTGACCGGCGCGGACCTCTCCGAACTCGATCTGAGCGCTGCCGACCTGCAAGGTGCGCACTTGGAGTGCTGCGACCTGAGCCGCACGCGCTTGCGTGGTGCCAACTTGACCTGCGCGGTGCTGGCGCATGCAAAACTGAGCGATGCCGACTTCGGCGAGGCGCAGTTGAGTAGCGCCAATCTTGGGGCCACGACAATGAAAGGCGCGCGCTTCGACGAAGCCGACCTGAGCCACGCGATCCTCTCGGGTGCAAAGCTCGACGGCGCGTCCTTTCGGGCCGCGAACCTGGTGGGCGTGCAGCTGCTCGATGCCGTTTTCGGTGCCTGTGACTGGAGCGGTGTGCGCGTGACCGGCGTGCTGTTCCTCAAGCTCGAACTTGGCGGGCTGTCGGCGGACGGTGCGGATCTGTCGTCGTGCAATTTCCTCAACTGCAGGCTCGCCGGCGCACACTTTGCCGGCGCGCGCCTGGCCGGCGCGAACTTCCTCGAGTGCTTCGCGCCGGGCGTGACCTGGACCGGCGCGCATCTCGTGCAGGCGGTGTTCGCGAAGGGCTGCGATCTGAGCGGCGGAGAGTTTTCGAAGGCCGACATGTCCAAGGTCAATCTGCGCGGCGCTCGGCTCGCGAAGGCGACACTGGTCGGCGCGCGGCTGGACGGAGCCGATCTGTCGGAGGCGGATCTGACCGATGCCGACCTCGGCGGCGCCAGCCTGCGCCAGGCGCTGCTGATCCGCACCGACCTGCGGCGCGCACGCGCCACGGCGTCGAACTGGATGAACGCGGTGGCGCAGAAGGTCGACCTGCGCAGCACCGACCTGCGCGCGTCGAACCTGTTCGCCAGCGACCTGTCGCAGGCGCATCTCGATCAGGCG